>WNFY01011768.1_pt1 | contig 13876 bp, 13 predicted proteins | sample 5400091 | NCBI WGS metagenome assembly WNFY01 (sample SAMN13153364, study PRJNA577476) | soil metagenome | isolation source: 60 cm soil or saprolite under grassland replicate 1 | place: USA:California | collected 2016-06-15 | reverse complement strand
TCGTTCAGGCAAGCGCCGACATTAGAGGATATACCGGCGCAGATCTTCGTCGTCAGCAATCGTTTTGAGACGGCTCCGCACAAGGTCCTGATCCACGCGCACCGTCTTCGTGCCGCTATCAGGAAGGCCGAAGAGCACATCTTCGAGGAGCGTCGTCATCACCGTGTGAAGTCTGCGCGCGCCGATGTTCTCCATTCGCTCGTTCACGTGAGCGGCGATCTTCGCGATCTCGGCGATGCCGTCGGCCGTGAACTCGAGCTTCGCGCCGTCCGCCTCGACAAGGGCCGAATATTGTTTGGTGAGGGCGTTCTCGGGCTCGGTCATGATTCGCACGAAGTCCGCCTCAGTTAGTGACTGGAGCTCCACGCGGATCGGAAATCTTCCCTGTAGCTCTGGAATCAGATCGCTCGGCTTCGCGACATGAAACGCGCCGGCAGCGACGAAGAGAACGTGATCGGTTTTCACCATCCCGTGTTTGGTCTGCACGTTGGATCCTTCGACAATCGGAAGGAGATCTCTTTGTACTCCCTCGCGTGAGACATCGGGTCCGCCAACATTGGGACCGCGCTGTCCAGCAATTTTGTCGATTTCGTCCAGAAAGATGATTCCCATCGTCTGCACTCTCTCGAGCGCGTCCGCAGTGACGTCTTCTTTATTGATAAGTTTTTCCAGCTCTTCGCCGAGAAGAATACGACGTGCCTCCGAGACCTTGACGGTTCTCTTTTTCTTCCGCTTCGGAAGCATGTCCTGAAGCATCTCGGAAAGATTGTCCATCCCTTCAGGTGCGCCCTGCGGTACCATCATGTCGAACATCACCGGAGTCTGTTGCGTCACCTCGATCTCGATCTCCCGCTCATCGAGTTCCCCATTGAGCAGAAGCTGCTTGAGCTTCTCCCGCGTTCTCTTATAGCGAACTTCAGACGCATCGGTCTCGCTCGACACAGACCCAGCGGGCGAGACGACAAATAGGTGAGCGCCCCCGCCAGCGGCTGCTGAAGAATGCGTCGATTGCTTGATGTCGGGCGGCACCGGTAGCAGAAGATCGAGGAGTCTTTCCTCCACCTTTTGCTTGGCGATCTCCTGCACCTCGGATTCCCGCTCGCCACGCACCATGTTGATCGCGCTCTCGACCAAATCGCGCACCATCGACTCGACATCCCGACCTACGTACCCGACCTCAGTGAACTTGGATGCCTCGACTTTCACGAAGGGCGCACCAGCGAGACGGGCGAGTCTGCGCGCGATCTCCGTTTTGCCAACCCCAGTCGGTCCTACGAGGATGATGTTGTTCGGCGAGATTTCTTCGCGAATCGGCTCAGGAGCGCGCTGGCGCCTCCAGCGGTTTCTGAGCGCGATCGCAACGGCTTTCTTGGCGTCGGCCTGGCCGACGATGTAGCGATCCAACTCGTCGACAATCTGCTTCGGGGTGAGCCCGGCCAGACGCTCGAGTGTCTGCTGCGTTCGCGGCGATGCCATCAGCTCGGCTCGAGGACGGTGATGTTGGCGTTGGTGTAGACGCAGATCTCTGCAGCGATCTCGAGACCACGACGTACGATCTCGCGCGCTGGGAGATCGGTGTTCTCGACCAGTGCACGCGCCGCTGCGAGCGCGTACGATCCACCCGATCCAATCGCGAGAATTCCATCGTCGGGCTCGATGATGTCGCCGGTTCCCGAGATGATAAAGCCGTGCTCACGATCAGTGACGGCGAGCAGAGCTTCGAGACGACGCAAAACCCGATCGCTCCGCCAATCTTTTGCCAGCTCCACTGCTGCGCGCTGCAGGTTTCCGGGATACCGCTCCAGTTTTTCCTCGAACTTCTCAAACAGTGTGAAAGCATCGGCCGCTGCGCCCGCGAATCCGGCGAGCAGCTTTCCGCCGTGCAGCGTGCGGACTTTCTGCGCGTTCGATTTCATCACAGTTTGGCCGACGGTGACTTGTCCGTCACCGCCGAGCGCGACCTGTCCGTCGCGTCGGACGGCGAGGATCGTGGTCGACCGGACGCGCTCGAATTCCCGACTCATCGATTCAAAATAACGCTTCCGCTGGGGCTTAGGCGGCCCGGGAAAGGCTTGAGGTGCGCCCTTTCTTGCAATTCAACGCGCTGTGAAGCTCGAACAATTCCCGATTCTGCTCGGCATTGCGGTAGCACTGATCGGCCTCACCATCCTGCTCGATGCGTGGCAGGCAGGGGGTGTGGCGCCGCTGCGCGAGCGACGCCGGCGTACGCGTGCGGTACCGCACAAAGCCGGACAAACGCTAGTCGCTCTGGGAACCTTGTGCATGGCGGCTTCGCTGCTCGGTCGCGACACGTGGCGCTATGGGACGGTATCGGTGCTCGCTGGCAGCTCACTGCTGGTGATCGGGGCAATCATGAATCGCGCGTATCTCAAGGAAGTGCTGCTGTTTCGCGGCGCCGCGAGGCGGGGTGAGGGGGCCGGCGAAAAAAATTCGCGACTCAATCAAACACCGCCAAAGACGAGGATTCGCTAAATCGCGAGCATGAGAGCTGATTAGCTGCGAGCTTAGCCGCTGCTCGCTCCCCGCTTCAGTTTTGTGGATGCCACGCAGGCATCGCGATCCCGACGCCGAAGGTCTAAACCCCGCCGTACCACTCGTAACCCATGTCGGTCCAGTACCCGCCGTTCGCCTGCGGCATGAACACGATCTTCGTTAGATACTTCGTGTTCTTGTAGCCAAGCTTGACCGGCGAGTACACGCGCGCCGGCGCGCCGTGCGCGGGCTCGAGCATCTTTCCGTCGAGACCATAGGCGACCACCGTCTGCTTGTGCATCGCGCTTTCGATGTCCCAGCTCTCGTGATAGTCGTCGTCGAATGACTGAAAATCGACGTAGCGCGCCTGTGGATCGGCGCGCACGACGCGAGCGAGCTCGCTGAAAGGCACTCCGGTCCATGTCTCGACCGCGGTCCATCCTTCCACGCAGTAGTGATTCACGCGATTGGAAACCTGCGGGAGCTTTTGCAGATCGTCGAGCGTGAGTCTGAGCGGATTCGCGACCAGTCCACTCACTTCGAGCGCCCACTTCCCTCTCACGCTATCGTCCCATACTGGCACAGTTGGCGAGATGTAGTAACTCGGGAGTTTGTTGCCCGCGTCATGCGCACCTGGCTGCACGACATCAATCGCCGTGTGACGGAAAAGTTTCCGCTCGACGCCGATGTTCTTTCGCTCGGCGTATTTGAGGAGCTTGTCAGCGGCCTTGGGACCGCGAGAGTTGCAAGCTGCGAGAAAAGCGGCTGATACGAGGCCGCCGCCACGAATAAGAAAGTCGCGTCGGTCCATCCCATTGATCGAAAGGAAGCTGCGCCCAGTGCGAACGATCCTCACGTCGCCTCCGGCGGAGGCGGCGTAGGTGCAACGGTGGCCCGCCTGGGAAAGAGATGGTAAAACGGTCGCGCGTTCCGCGCCTCGGGAGAGAGCGACGGATCGTAGTTGCCGGTAATCATCGACATTATCGAGTACGGGTCGACAGCAAATACCATGAAGACGTGCACGACACTCAGGATTACGATCGCGAGCATTGCGATGAAGTGCCAGTAACGCGCCCATACATACCCACCGAACATCGCAGTGAGCCAGGAAAGCTGCACCGGCTTCCAGATCGCGATTCCAGTGAGAACAGCGAGCGCTCCGGCTACTGGAAGAAGGAAATACGCGGTTTTCTGCAGCGCATTGTGCTTACCTTGATGCGGATGATCCTTGCGCCGGAAAGCGTAGAACTTGACCATCTGCCAGCTGTCGCGAATGTCGCCTTTGCGTGGAACGAGATCGCGCCACTCACCGTGCAGGTAGACGAACGTGAGATAAACGAGTCCGTTCACGACCAGCACCCACATCATCGCGAAGTGCCAGTGCCGCGCTCCACCGAGCCAGCGGCCGAAGGTAAGCCAATCCGGAATGGGTTTGTGCTCGAAAGGATAGCAGCAGAAGATCTCACCCTTCCGCGCAAATGCCGGGTACGCGTTGAAGATGCGCAGCCCGCTGCCGACCATGATGATGATGGCGACGACGCTCACCCAGTGGGTGACGCGGACGATCCAATGATGGCGTTTTCTTTTCGGTGAAGTTGCCGTAGGGTCCTGCCTGGTTCTTCGTGCGCTCTAGATTGGCCGCGCTCGCTCCTCATAGCAACTCGAGGAACAATGATCTTTGACCCCTGCGTCGCGTGGAAAGGTCCGCTTTTGCGCAGACGCGGAGAAGCGGGGTGGTTCTTTGAAGGAAGGCTGCGATCGCGCTGGTAGGGCAACTCGGAGCGGGATCACGTTTTACTAGCACCAGCGCCACCGGCGCAGTCAGTGCTGACCGCGCTGGTGATAATGCGGTGACTAGGGATGCACCTGCACGTTGCCCGTCACTATGTCGTACATGCTGGGTCTCAAGGCTTCATCAATTAAACAATTGTAAGTGCCGAGAACGTGATCAAGAGTACCATACGGGCTGATTTGGTCTGGGGGGCCCGTCGATCCCTCGCCATTATCCTGGACGGTCCATATCGCATCCAGATCCTTACCAAGAGGCACTGGAGGATCGGCCGATGTGATATGGCCGGCAACCCGCGCTGTGGTGGGGCCGTCGAAGGCATAACAGACGATGTCGCCGTGTAGCTTCGTATTCACGCCGGCGATTTTCCCCGTAAAGTTGAATACGCCGGTTGCGTTCTCGCCCCCCTTGGCGTTGAACGACATCGTTTGGGTGACCTCCTCGTGGGTGACCGCGTCGGGGACGATGAAAGTAATATCACAGGGTTCAGGGCCACACGACGCGCCTCCTGTCGTAACGAAGCTGGCGGAATTGCCTATACCGAATCTGCCCCCCTCGTCGTCTTTGTCCGGTCCGGTCGACCCTCTGCAGCCTGCTAATCCGAGTACGACCACAATTGCACTTAAAGAAATTCCCGTCCTACGCCAAATCATCTTCCCCTCCGATCCACAGTGGATTTCGAGAGGTCAAATGGTGTGCCATCAAAGAAAAAAGGTCCGTGGTTTTCGCGCGGACCTTTTCAAACCGATTGCATGCGTGGACTACCGTATCGTCACCTGGAAAGTGCGCGTTCCGCTCGCCCCATCTTTGTCGATAACCTTGACGGTAATCGTGTAGGTTCCTGGCGAGTTGAAACGATTCGTTTGGGTGATCGTTTGCCCCTGCGTTGTAGCCATGTACAGCGCCAGCTTCTTTCCATCACCCCAATTGGTCTGGTAGTACCAAGGCGAGTCCCGCGTACCAGGATCGCTAAACCGGTACTGTATCGTATAATCGGCGCCGACCGTACCAGTGGTGGGGGCGCTGATCATCGTGACTGTCGGAGCCACGTTAATCATTGTAACCGTTGCCGCGTACAATGGACTGATCCCACCGTCCTTGTCCTTCACCTGCGCGTGGACGGTCAACGTCCCATTGTCCGGCACGTTACACGTGACAGATGGTGACGATCCAAAGGCTCTCAAGCCCAACCCGTCGCCGCAGTCGAACGCGTATTGAAGCGTCAGCAGATCGCCGGCCGCGTCCTGCGGCGAAGTCAGCGAAATGGTCATCGGGCCCTCGGGCGCTGGACTTGTCGGAGCGAAGGTCGCGGTTGGTCTGACGTTGGCTATGGTTGCCGATGTCGTCGCCGGCGAGCTCGTCGCACCTCTCGCATCGGTTACGTTGAGCGTCACGACGTACGTGCCGTTGTCGTTGTAGATGTGCTGCACGCTCGCAGTGCTCGTGTTCTGCGTGGTGCCATCGCCAAAATCCCAGTTGTAAGTCAACGCGTCGCCACCGGCATCGCTTGAACCGGAGCCGCTGAAGGTTACTGCAGATCCCTCACTGCCGATCTGCGCGCTGCCGGCGTTGGCCAGCGGTCGCGTGTCGATGACAACGCTTTGCGTGACTTGCGGCGCAGGCAGATAGATGGCGTTTCCTGTCTGGTTTGCAGCGATCGTGCAGGTTCCCCGAGCGGTGAAGCTCACCATCGCCCCGCTGACACCGCACGTTCCAGGCGTCAACGAGGTGAAGGTGACCGGATTCCCGGATCCACCGCCGCTCGCGGTTACGGTGTAGGCACCGTCGACGATTGGTGGATTTGGAGGTGTCGACGTGAAGAGAATCGATTGCGGTTGCGGATCGACAACGCTGAAGCTCTGACTCGCTTGCGCCGCGGCCAGATAACCATTCCCGCCCGCCTGGTCGGCGGCGACCAGACACGTGCCAGAGTGAATCAAGCTCACTGTGCTTTCTGAGACAGTACAGATCGTTTCGCTGAGCGAGCTGAAAGTAACTGGATTGCCGGACGGACCCCCTTGCGCGCTCACAGTATAGGTGGTGCCGACTACCGCCGGATTGGGAGCGGCCGATGTGAATTGAATCGACTGGCTGGCAACGACCGTGAACGTCTGCGTCTCTTGGGGTGCTGGGAGATAACCCGAGCCGCCAGCCTGGTCCGCCGCGATGGTGCAGCTGCCAATTTGTAGTAACGTTACGACGCTACCACTAATACTGCAGGTGCTTCCGGTGGCGGGGATGCTGAACAGAACCAGGTTTGGCGAGCCGCCGCCGGATGCGACGACAGTATAGCTTGCGCCGACAACGGCGGGACTGGGTGGCGAGGACGTAAAGGTGATCTTCTGCGGTTGGAGCGACAGATAAAGATCGGTGGGCACTGTCGCTTGTCCCTGCGAGTTGTCGCCCCAACAAACGACGGTGCCATCTGTCTTGAGGGCGCAGGTGTGGCTAGCACCCGCGGTCACGCGCGACACCGAAGTGAGGTTGCTCGGAACACTCGCTTGGCCCGCTCCGTTGTTGCCCCAGCATACTACGGTGCCATCGGTCTTGAGCGCGCATGTGTGGTAGAATCCGGCACTAATCTGGGAAACTGAGGCGAGGCCAGCGGGGACATCCGTTTGACCGTAGTCATCACGTCCCCAGCAAGACACGGTGCCGTCTGTGTTGAGCGCACACGTATCGCGGTCGCCTACACTCACCTGCGCGACTGATGTGAGCTCACGCGGGACCTCCGACTCCCCGTACGAATCGAACCCCCAGCAGACCATAGTCGCGTCGCTCTTGCGGGCGCAGGTATGGTGCGTGGTGGTGCTCAACTGGGTGACCAAATTGAGTCCGTCGGGTACGATCGACATGAAACTGGAGAAGCCCCAGCAAACGACGGTGCCGTCGGTCTTGACTGCGCACGTATGGTACTGACCCGCAATTACCTGTGAGATAGTACCGAGGTCGCTCGGCACGGTCGCTTGACCATATTCGTTATAGCCCCAGCACACTGCTCGCCCCAGCAGAGAACCAGTCCACCAGTGTTGACCGTGCAAGTGTGGTAGCCACCTGCGCTCATGTCGGGCGAGAGAGGACCGACGGCTTCCGACATGACCGGCTTTGGAACACGCGATGATTGGAGCGTCGGTGCAGTGATGTCATCTCTGCACGAGAACGCGGCGACCAGGGGCGCGAGCCGCCAGGCGAGGGATCTGAACTTCACGAGCTACCTCCGACCAGAGCTTTGGACCAGTTGCAGAGCACGGCCGTTGTTTTGGCCTGCTTGACGGGAACTAAGGCGCTCATGCCACACGCGTGCTCTGCCACAGCGGGCGTCTGGATTTGCAGCATGGAGGCCGGCCAATAGCTCGGGATTTCCGTCCGAGTGTCGCCGGAACCGAAACGGCTAACTACTTGCCGTGCAGGGGCTTATACGCGACAGCTCATCAGTTTATCGATTGGAACAGTTGCTCCCAAACTCCTAAACTGTTGTACCCTTGCGACACGACCTGTGACGTCTTCGCGTAGATGAGCTTCGCGAGTTTACACCAGTTTTAGGCACGCGGGTGGGCCTTCTCGTATACCTGCTTGAGGCGCTCGATGCTGGTATGGGTGTAAATCTGCGTCGTCGAGATCGATGCGTGGCCGAGCAGCTCCTGCACCGCCCGCAAATCCGCCCCAGCATCGAGCAAATGGGTAGCGAAGGTGTGCCGCAGTGAGTGAGTGGAGAGACCCGAGCTCTCGTCGATTTTGTCCAGAAAACCTTTCACGGCATTCTGGATCGCGCGCACCGAGATGCGTTTGCCCCGGCTGCTCAGAAAGAAGGCGGTGCGATCTCCTGATTGACCGATGGCGCGCAAAAGTGCGTCGCGCTTCGACTCGTAGTTCCTCAGCGCCAGCTGGGCGTGGTCACCAAGCGGAACGATCCGCTCCTTCCTTCCCTTCCCACGCACTTTGACCTGCTGCGACAGTAGATCGATGTCCATGCGGTTGATGCCGCGCAGCTCGGACAACCGCATCCCTGTCGAGTAGAAAAGCTCAAGGATCGCGCAGTTTCTGACGTCGGGGAATTTTCCCTCCTGCGCCTTGAGCTCCGCCGACTGGAACAGCAATTCGATCTGCGCTCTATCGAGATAACCGGGCAGATATTTCTCCTGCTTCGGGGTGTTCACGCTCCTCGCCGGATTTGCCTCGACGAGCTCGTTGCGATGCAGGTACTTATAGAAGCTCCGCACAGCCGAGAGACTGCGCGCGATCGACCGTTTGTTCAGTTTCTTGCGCGTGAGATGCGCGAGGAATCCCCGGATGGCGAGTCGATCAAGGCCCTGCCACGTCCATTCCCCCGCGCCGTAATAGGAGCCGAGGAATGAAACGAATTCCTCGAGGTCGCGGCGGTAAGCGATAACTGTATTGGGCGAGACGTCGCGTTCCTTCTCCAGGTGCGTGAGGAAATCCTTCACGGCGGATGGCGCTTCATCTACTTCGGCGCGACTATCGGCGAGGTCTTTTTTCTTCACGCTGATGTTGCGACTGTCCCGTGGATGCTGTTCGTGTCGATCCACGACCGGATTTCGCGCAGCGCACGCTCGGCGAACATTTCCCGCTTCTGCTTCTTGTCCCGCACGCGCTGCGGCAGATCATCGAGCAGGCCGAAGTTGGCGTTCATCGGCTGGAAATGTTTCGGATCCGCCTCGCGCATGTAGCGGTACAGCGCGCCGAGCATCGTGGTGGCAGGAGGAACCACCGGCGCTTCGCCGGAGAGAATTCGGAAGAGGTTGATGCCCGCCATCAAACCCGTCGCCGAGCTTTCGGTATAGCCTTCCACGCCGGTGATCTGGCCAGCAAATAGAATGGTCGGGTCGTCGCAAGCGGATAGATGGCCCGACAACGCCGCGGGTGAATTCAGATACGAGTTGCGATGAATGGAGCCGTACCGGCTTGAGCGGCCCGAAACGAAGTGTGTCGCGGCCCCTCTTTGCCATGACTTCGACCGGCATGCAGCCCTCGAAGTACGGCACCTCATCGAACTCGTGGCCGTGATATTCATCGGCGGAAACCAACGCTTCGAGAAACGCCTCGTATTGATCCCGCGACATTGGGCAGTTGAGGTAAGCGCCTTCGTCGCCAGCGCCGTCCATTGTTTCCTTGCCGTAGCGTGCGCCGCGGTAGACAAGCGAATCATCGATCGAATCGCGCGACACGATCGGCGCGATTGCATCGTAAAACGCCAACGCGCCGGTACCGAGCCTGGCCCGGATCGCGTCCGCAAGCCTGTCCGACGTCAGTGGGCCGGTCGCGATAATGCACGGTCCTTCGATGTCGCTCACTTCATCACGGATAACCTCAATGCGCGGCTCCGCATTGATTCGCTCGGTGACGGTCGTCGCGAACACGCCGCGATCAACCGCGAGCGCGCTTCCCGCCGCAACACGCGCAGTATCCGCCGCCTCGAGGATGATCGAGCCGAGCAGACGCATTTCCGCCTTGAGCAGACCGTGAGCGTTCGTCAGCTCTGTGCTCTTGAAAGTGTTCGAGCAGACCAGCTCGGCCAATCGATCGGTCTTGTGCGCCGGCGTCATGACCACCGGCCGCATCTCGTGGAGCTTTACATCAATCCCGCGCGAGGCGAGCTGCCACGCTGCTTCCGACCCGGCAAGCCCGCCTCCGACGACGGTGACGGTCCGGGTCACACCGCCACGGCTTCAGTTTCCGGCGACGGCGACACGTCCCACTCGTTCGCGCACTTGATACAGCGCCTGTAATCGCCGCGCGTCTTGGTGAACTTGGCTTCCGCGCCGACGTAGCCGCACTCCGGACAAGTCTCGGCCACCGGCTTGTCCCAGACGACGAAATCGCACTTGGGATAGTTGGAGCAGCCGTAGAAAGCCTTGCCCCGCTTCTTGGAGCGGCGGACGGCGATGTCGCCACCGTCCTTCGGACATTTCACACCCGTTGGCATCGAGCGAGTGCCGCGACATTTTGGGAAGCGGCTGCACCCCAGAAATTCGCCTGAACGGCCGTGACGGATGACCATCGGCGCCCCGCACTCGTGACAGATCTCGTCGGTCGGCTGCGCCGGTTTGCGATCGCCACGCAAAGGACGCGTGTACTTGCAGTCCTTCGGATGGTTCTCGCAGGCTAGGAATGGACCGAAGAATCCGCCGCGCGGCACGAGCTTACCTCCGCAGTCCGGACATCTCTCGGTCTCGATTGCCGACAAGTCGTGGGCTTCGCCGATCAGCGCCTCGATGTCGGCACTCTTCACCGACTCGGCGAAAGGTCCGTAGAAATCCTTGAGCATTTTCCTCCAGTTCACGTCGCCGTCCTCGATCTTGTCGAGGTCGCTCTCCATGTGCGACGTGAATCTGACGTTGAAGACGTCTGGGAAGCTCTTGACCATCACCTTCTCGACTTGCTCGCCTAGCTGAGTCGGGAAGAAGCGGCGCTGCTCGAGGATGGCGTATCGTCGATCGACCAGCGTAGAAACGATCGACGCATACGTCGAGGGACGGCCGATGCCGAGTCGCTCGAGCTCCTTGACGAGGCTGGCCTCGGAGTAGCGCGGCGGCGGCTCGGTAAAGTGTTGCGAGGGGGTGATGGCTTTAACCGGAATCTCCTCGCCCTTCTGAACCACTGGGAGTCCCTGCTCTTCTTCCAGCGCTTTGCCCTCGCCGGCCTCGCGCACTTCCTTGTACAGACGCTGGTATCCGTCGAACTTGACGACGCTGCCAGTCGCGCGGAAAAGGAAGCGATCGAAATCGAAGTCGACGGTGGTCGTGTCGAAGATCGCCGGCACCATTTGCGACGCCATGAAGCGCTGCCAGATCAGTTCGTACAGCCGATACTGATCGTCTTTGAGGTACTTCCGAATGAGCTCCGGGCGGCGGGTCGGATCGGTCGGACGTATCGACTCGTGCGCGTCCTGAGCGTTCTTCGATTTACCATCCGAGTACAAACGCGGACCATCGGGCAAATACTGTTGCCCGTACATCATCCTGATGTAGTCGCGAGCCTGTCCCGCCGCGGAGGCGGCGACACGGGTAGAATCGGTGCGCATGTAGGTGATCAGCCCGACGGCACCCTCTTTTCCGAGCTCGATTCCCTCGTACAGGTCCTGCGCGAGACGCATCGTACGCTTGGAACCGAAGCCGAGTTTTTTCGCGGCATCCTGCTGGAGAGTGCTGGTCGTAAACGGCGCAGCCGGATTTTTTCTTCGCTCGCGGCGCTTTACCTCGGTGACCTGAAACGTCTTCCGCGGCTTGAGCGCAGCGAGAATCGCGTTCGCTTCCCTCTCGTTGGTGATTACCGGCTTCTTCCCATCGAGCAGGTGCAGCTTGGCCGTGAACTGCTGCCCGTTCTCCTCGAGCAAGGCCTCGATCGTCCAATATTCGACCGGCTTGAAAGCGCGAATCTCCCGCTCTCGCTCGACGAGGAGCCGCAGTGCCACGGTCTGCACCCGCCCGGCTGAAATCCCTTTCTTGACGGTTTTCCAGAGGACAGGGCTCGCCTTGTAGCCGACGAGACGATCGAGCACGCGACGCGCCTGTTGCGCGTCGACCTTCCGCTCATCGATCTCTCCGGCATTTGCGATCGCCGACTGCACCGCATCGCGAGTGATCTCATGGAACAGCACGCGTCTCACCGGCGCGCCGTTCTTCGACTTGATTTGCTGCGCGACGTGCCAGGCGATCGCTTCACCTTCGCGGTCGGGATCAGTCGCCAGAAAGATCTCGCGTGAAGTCCGCGCTGCGCTCTTCAACTCGGCTACTGTCTTCTCTTTGCCGGGAATCGTGACGTACTCCGGCTGAAAGCCGTTCTCGATGTCGATGCCCATTTTCTTCTCGGGCAGATCGCGGACGTGACCGATTGTCGCGCGCACTCTGTACGAACGCCCGAGATATTTGCCGATCGTTTTCGCTTTCGCGGGCGACTCGACGATTACGAGCGAGGTCGATCCCGGCTCCGACGGCTGATCGCCGTCGAAAGAAGCGGGCGCGGTCTTTCTCGCTTTCCTCGCGTGGGCTCCACCGGACTTTTTTGTCGGGCGAGCAGTCGCAGCCTTTCGTGTCGCGCGAGTGCCTTTGAGCACCGGAGGGTTGGTCTTGGATTTCGCCATCTCGCTAGTGCACCGTAGTGTTGTCGCCGCCGCCGGACGAATCTTCCAGCCCAGTCCCCTCTAGCATTCCGCGCAGATCGTCCAGCGCGATGCGCCCCTCGAACTGCATCAGCGCCCGCTCGATGATATGCTCGAGCTCAGGCCCGTTGATCGCGCCCGAGCCACTAAGCGAGAGCAGATGACCCCAGGCTTCGGGGGCAAAGCGCCCCCGCTCGTGTGGGCCCATCACGCGGAATGTGGTCTGTGCAGGAGTGCGTTCGTCCATTGGCATTTAAGTAATTAAATGGTCGAGGCGAGCTCGACCACCTTCGCTATAAGTTGTTGTCGTGCAAGCCTTTCCGTGTCCAGGACGGCGTCGGCCGTCTCGTAGAGCGCCCGTCTCTTGTGATAGAGTTCAGTTAACGCAACTACCGGGTCTCTGCCCGCCAGCAGCGGTCTGGTCTCCACCCTGCGCAAGCGGCGAGCGACTGCCTCGGGTGACGCTCTAAGGTATATGATACGTCCAGCCGAACGCAAAAGTTCGACTGATTTCTCTTGTGTGATCCATCCGCCACCAGGAGATAACACCATTCCGCCGGTGGTGCTCAATTCTTCGGTCAGTGCGAACTCCATCGCTCGAAAGTGCTCCTCTCCCCTGAGGCGAAAGATCTCGCGCACATCCATTCCCGCCCTACGCTCGATCTCCTTATCGAAATCGAGGAACTGCCTTCCCAGTTGCTTCGCGGCTGCTTTCCCAATCGTCGTCTTCCCCACTCCCGGAAGTCCGACGAGGATCAAGTGCGGGGCCGAAGTTCTAACGTCCCTGTCTTTCACTCAATGACGAGATGTAGCTCTCGTAATTGCATCGCGTCTCCTTCAGCGAATCCCCGCCGAACTTCTCGAGAAAGGCCTGGGCGACTACGAACGCTGTCATTCCTTCGGCGATAACTCCCATCGCTGGAACCGCCGTAACATCACTTCTTTCCGCGACCGCCTGCGCCGGGTCACGCGTTTTCATCTCGATCGTTCCCAGCGGGCGCATCAGCGTGCTTATCGGCTTCATCGCCGCGCGGACCACGATCTGCTCGCCATTGCTGATACCGCCCTCCATCCCGCCGGCACGGTTGCTTCGACGCCGCACGCGACCCGCTCGTGCGTTAGTCTCGTCGGGATCTATCTCGTCGTGGACGTCGGATCCCTTTCTGCGCGCGCATTCCACACCGAGGCCGATCTCTACCGCTTTGACGGCGGGAATCGACATTAGCGCGGCGGCGAGCCTCGCATCGAGCTTTCTATTCCATGAAATGTGGGAGCCGAGACCTACTGGCACCCCATCGCAAATTATTTCGGCGATTCCGCCCAGCGTATCACCCTCTGCTTTAGCAGCGTCGATGCGCGCGATCATCTCCTGCTCGGCGTCGGGATCGAGGGTGCGGAGCTGAGATTCGTCGGCCACGGCGTTGAGCTTCGCGATCAAAGGCATTTTTTTTGGGCGACTGGCGTCCACTCCACCG
>WNFY01006976.1_pt1 | contig 13876 bp, 12 predicted proteins | sample 5400091 | NCBI WGS metagenome assembly WNFY01 (sample SAMN13153364, study PRJNA577476) | soil metagenome | isolation source: 60 cm soil or saprolite under grassland replicate 1 | place: USA:California | collected 2016-06-15 | reverse complement strand
GCCACCACAATCACACGCGCGTCGCGCGCCCGTACCTCCTGGATATTGCTCACCACCTTCTCATATACATGCGAAGCCGTAGCTACCGCAATCAGCGGAGTATCAGGATCCAGCAAAGCAATGGAGCCGTGCTTCAGTTCACCGGCAGGAAAGCCCTCGGCATGGATATAGGAGATCTCCTTGAGCTTGAGCGCACCCTCAAGCGCGGTAGGATAGCCCACCCCACGCCCGATAAAGATCATACTGCTCGAGCGAGACATGCGCTGTGCCAGGGGTGCGATCACATCTTCAGGACTCGCAGCCCTGTCGAGTACCTGCTGAATCTGCACGGGAATACGTTCCAGCGTTTCAAGCCATTCCCTGATCTCCTCAGCAGTGATCTTCTCACGCTGCTGCCCCAACCACATGCCCAGAAGGTACAGCACAGTAACCGAACTGATAAACGACTTTGTCGCCACAACACAGATTTCAGGGCCAGCTTGCAAGTAGAGAACCGCGTCGGATAGGCGTGTAATCGCACTGGCAACTACATTCGTAACGGTGATGACTGGCGCCCCATGCTCGCGAGCCTGGCGTATACCCACCAGTGTATCAGCCGTCTCCCCCGACTGTGTCACCGCAATGCACAGCGTCTCCGGCCCGACAATGGGGTCACAGTAGCGGAACTCTGCTGCCGTAATCACCTCCACCGGAATGCGCGCCCACTTCTCGATCGCGTACTTGGCGATCAGTCCGGCGTGGTACGACGTGCCACAGGCGACGATTACTATACGTTGAATGTTGTCCAGCAGCCCTGCCTGCTGCATTTTTTCTAGCTCAACCAGGTGCAGTTGACCGTCGCGAACGCGGCCAAGCAAGGCGCGCCGTATAGCATCTGGCTGTTCAAAAATTTCTTTGAGCGCAAAATGGGGAAAGCCGCCTTTTTCAGCCGCTTCAGCATCCCAATCGACGGTCAGTGGCTCGCGCTGGACAGGCGTACCGTCGATCCGGGTAATGGAAACGCCGGCGCACCGGAGCGCTACCATTTCTCCCTCTTCGATCACCAGCACGCGGCGCGTATGTTTCAGAATGGCGGGAATATCCGAGGACAAGTACTGCTCGTTCTCGCCCAGGCCGACGATCAGTGGACCGCCGCCATGGCGCGCCCCGATAAGTAGATCGGGCTGCTCGCGACTGACCACGGCGATGGCATAGGAGCCAATGACCGACTGTAAAGCCAGCCGTATCGACTGTTCGAGATCATGTTGAGCTTGCCCGAAATAGGAGCGTTCAATCAGGTGCGAAAGGATTTCAGTATCCGTTTCGGAGCGGAAGGTATGCCCCTCTTTCGCCAGCTCCTGGCGCAATTCGGCATAGTTCTCGATAATGCCATTGTGGACGACAGTCAGCACGCCCGTGCAGTCTGAATGGGGATGGGCATTGACATCGTTGGGACGACCATGCGTTGCCCAGCGCGTGTGACCAATACCCAGTGATCCCTCGTCAGGGCGCGAACCATTATTGACGGTCAGGACGGCAATGCCCGCGGAGTCATAGCCGCGATATTCGAGTTTGCTCAGCCCATCAAGCAATATAGTAGTAACATCGGTCCCCTGCGGGCCGACATAGCCAATGATACCGCACATGAGTCGGGTATCCTTTCTATTCTCATTGTTAGGTAATAGGGAGACCCAGCAAAGCGAGCACAGCCTTCATCATTCTCCAAATGCGGCTGGCATCGCCCCTACTATGCATACAACGTCGAAAGCCACAGCGTCCATAGTAGGGGCGATGCCTTGTGCTCGCCCTGTACTCGCGGTCGCCTGGTTCCTTCCAGCGTCTCTCCCTACATCACTGACAACGTATTGTAGTGACATACCCTGGAGGCTCCCCGCTGACTTGATCCGAACAGCCTCCACCTCGTCAACCGTGCCCCCTCCTACGGCCCGGCCCATGCGCTACTAGACAGAACAACAACCTTAGAAGACAGTATACCATTACGTTCAAGTATGTGACGTGAACGAGGACACTATTTCCTTCCTTTTGCACTTGACGAAATTGCAGAAAACCACTACGCTACATAAAAGAAAGAAACAAACTCAGCAGCTTGTGAAGGAGTTATCCTTATACTATGGAAATTCAGGCTTTTGCCACGTTAGTAATACCATTTATTGTTGTTGTCTTCCTGGCGGCGCTACTCTTTATTCATCCCACACGGACGGTTTTGCTGGCTTCGCTGCTCGGTGGATTAACCCTGGGCGTCATCAACATACTGTTTGATCTCATTGCCTATTATGCTCACTGGTGGCATTATATCCTTAACGGGCTGATTTTGCACTTGCCCTTACCGTTCTATATTTCACCAGTACTGATCTACGGGAGCCTCGTGTACCTGCTCACGGTTGTGATGCAATCAAGCTATACCACTTTTGATAGCGTTCTGGCAGGGCCACTTGACTTGCTCATGTGGCTGGCAATGTTCTACGCGGGATTTTTCGTCTTTACACGTCTATCCCCTTTAGAGATAAAGGCAGTGTGACAACTCCCCTCAGCTAAAGCTGGGGGCTTCTCAGTTCGACCGGACTCCCAGCGGAGACCGTCCCTGAAGGCCATGCCCTGGCCTTTGCCAAAATGTTTTTCGCGGCATTGACATCACGGTCTGCCACATAGCCACAGCAAGGACAGAGATGGGTTCGGACCGACAGACTCTTTTGGACGATCTCGCCACATTTGTGACATTTCTGGCTCGTGAAGCGCGGGTTCACTCGTATCACTTGATGACCAGCTCTTGCAGCCTTCTCTTCAAGGATGTCGAGGAACGCGCCCCAACTGGCGTCCATGATGCTCTTGGCCAGGGAATGGTTCTGTATCATGTTGAGCATTTGAAGCTTCTCAACAGCAATCATCTGGTACTGTTCGGTGTACGGTTTGGCCGTCTTATACTGGAAATCCCGCCGTTGACGGGCGATCTTGAGATGCGTTTGGGCGGTACTCCTGGCAGCTTTACGGCGGCGATGACTGCCCTTCTTGCGTCTGCACAATTGACGCTGCTTGCGTCTCAAGGTTTTCTGCGAGTTGCGATAGAAGCGCGGGTTCTCCACCGTGTGGCCCTCACTATCGGTGAGAAAGGACTTGAGACCTACATCAATACCGATAGCAGGATGCTCGCACGCGCTGGGAGCATGTTCGGTAGGTGGCTCCGTCTCACACACGATGAGGGCATGCCAATTCCCATCCGCACGGTGTACCAGGTGAACCGTCTTGGGCGCGCCCTCGATCGGACGATGCACCTTGATCTTCAGGGATTTCCCGATCTTGGCGGGAACATGCAAGTGTTTGTTATCGGCATCCAGCCACACATCGCGGCTTGTACCATACTGTCTGAGTTGGATGGAGTGCCAACGGTTCGGTGGCTTGAAACGCGGGAACCCCACGGAAGGCACGCCCAACTCTCGGGCCTCGAGAAAACGCTTAAGCGATTTGGAGAGACGATCAGCCAGCATTTGGACGGTGGTGGCAGGCACATGCCCTCCACTCCGCCCCTTGAATTGTGCGGTCAAATCATACTTCGTGGGAAACGTGCCCTGGTCCTCATACTGAGCCTTGACGGTCTCAAGCATCTCGTTATAGAGCTTGCGAGACTCAGCCAGGCACCCCATGAGCAAGCGGGCTTGTTCCTTATTCGGATACAGTCTAAACTCAAATGTTCTCATATCCTAGTTATAGCAATTAGGGAGAGAACTGTCAAATGGAGAGTACCGCCTGCGGGCGGCGTTTCATCCCCATGTCTGAAGCCAGGGGCACTCACGCTGCATTTTTGGTAGGGGCTATTACCGATCTTTATCCGCTATAATCAAGCATAACGGAACGCATAGCCTATTGTAATTACAGAGAGGAAACAGTGGATATCAAGCTGGTCTCAGCCGAAAAGGACAAAGTAATTGCCACAATGCCCATCGGCCCGCATCACCGCCAGCAGGTTGGCTATTTGCACGGAGGCATATCCGTAGTGTTAGCGGAGTCAGTAGCCTCTCTCGGCACAGTACTGAATATCGACGCAGATAGACAGATGGCTTTTGGCCTGGAGATCAATGCCAATCACCTCAGACCAAAACGCGATGGGCAGCTCACCGCCGTCGCCACACCCATCCATCGCGGCCGCACCACACACGTCTGGGACGTCAAACTTACCGATGAGAACGACAAACTGGTCTGTATTTCGCGCTGTACAGTAGCGGTAGTTGATCGTCCCCCCGACAACGGCAACCTATTTGCGAAAAAATTACCCAGTTTCGGATAGAGAAATGCAGGTGCGCTGGATTTCCCTATAGATTCTCAATAACAACCGGCTCAACCGGGTCAGCAAGAGAAAAACCAAAAATCCTTGAGTAGAAGAACAGCTCAGCGTCAAGCGAACGCTTAATATTCTCTGCTCGCCGGAAACCATGCTGTTCCCCCTCATAAGCCAGGTAAGCCACCGGCAGCCCCTTCGCGCGCAGCGCATTAGCCATTATTTCAGCCTGGTTGGGAGGAACAACCTTGTCCTCGAGTCCCTGGAAGAAAATCACTGGACACGAGATGCCCTCCGTGAAATGGATTGGCGAGCGTGCCTGGTAAATATCACGCCGCTCTGGATATGGGCCGATCAGCTTATAAAGATAGCGCGACTCGAATTTATGTGTGTCTTTGGCCAGAGCTTCAACATCGCTCACGCCAAAATAGCTGGCAGCAGCTTTGAAAACGCCGCGGAATGTGATAGCACACAATGTTGTATAGCCACCGGCGCTGCTCCCCGTAATGATGAGATGCTTCCCATCTACCCGGCCTTGATCCGCTAAGTACTTCGCGCCGTTCACACAGTCATCAACATCGACGATACCCCATTTACCCGCAAGTCGCTCGCGGTAGGCTCGCCCATATCCCGTACTGCCCCCGTAATTCACGTCAAGCACAGCGAAACCGCGGCTCGTCCAGTATTGAGTGCCCAGTTTGAGCATACTGGTAGTGGCACTGGTCGGTCCACCATGGCTTTTCACGATCAAGGGTGGAAGTTCCCCTTCAGGCGCAACATAGGCGGGATTGCGCGGCGGATAGAAGAAGCCATAAGCCATCATACCTTCCTCTGTGGGAAACTCGATTGGCTCCGCAATTGAGAGGTATGCGCTATCTATCGCGACCTCACTGGAGCGTCGCAGTATTTCGATTTGGCCCGTCTCGAGGTCGAGCTGCACAAATGCCTCGGCTTGAGTGGGCGAACCTCCGCCAAAGAAGATGCGTCCCCCTGCCGCGATGAGCGACTCAATGGTCGTATATGGCGTCTGAATCTCCTCGAGTGTGCCTGTCTTCGTATTAAGCCTGACCAGGTGACTGACGCCGCGCTGGATATAGCTGCATATGATCTGGTCATTTGACGCGAATGAGTATGTAGACATGCCGAAGCCCCACTGTGGCATACCAAATTCTGCCTCCATTGGACAGAGCGGTCTCACGCTGTTATCATTATCCCAGCGATAGAGATTCCACCAGCCTGTGCGGTCGGAGACGAAGTGCAGGATACCTGCGGGTGACCATTCCGGCTGAAAGATGGATTCATCCCTGCCTCCCGCGATGCGCCTTGTGTGGCTCAGCGAGCCATCGGCCGCGATCTCTGCTAACCCGCCTACCCATAGTTCAGTACCATCCCATGGCATGTTTGGGTGATTCCACGTCAGCCAGGCCAGTTGTGTCCCATCGGGACTGAGGCGTGGTGTGGAATAGAAGTCGTTGCCAGAAACGAGCACCTGTTGTGCCTGGTCACTGCCATCAAGCTTGAAGCTCACCAGCGTGTTCACCGCTTCTCTCCCAGCTACAGTGTGATCCTCATGCACACAGATCATACGATTTCGCCGCTCGTCAACCACGCAATCGGCATAGCGCAGCTTTTCAGCAGGCGTAATAGGCTGCGGCTCTGTACCAGGATCCAAGCGGTACACACGCTGGTCAGCATAATTTGAGAAATAGACCGTGCCATCATGCACGACGCACGAGCCACCGCCGTACTCATGAACTCGTGTACGCGCGTTATACGGTGCAGGAAGTACATCAATTACCTCTCCACCTGCCCCACGTCGCACTATTACATTGCGGCCACCTTCTGAGGGGCGTTGCTCCGTCCAGTAGATATCTGTCCTATCCCGCATGATTGACACCAGTCCAATCGTCGCGGAAACAATCAGGTCTGAGGTTATCGGTGATTTCCAGGAACCGTAGGGTGCAACCTGTGGCGTGTTCATTTTTGTAACTCCTCCACAATCGCTGCCACGTCTTGATAAATATGGTCGGGTTTGATGGACGATTTCGCAACATCTTCGCGCCCGTCCTTACCCGAAAGCACCAGCAATGTATAAGTGCCGGCGGCCTTCCCTGCCTGAATATCGACGGCCAGGCCATCCCCAATCATCACCGTTTCCTCAGGTTGGCTATGTAAGAGATTCAGCGCCTCGAGCAGCAACGTCGGCTCCGGTTTCCCTACAACCTCTGGTATCACCTCACTGCCGGCTTCAATAGCCGCAACCATCGTTCCACAACCAGGTATGAAGCCGTCGGCGACCGGCAGGAGCGCGTCACGATTGATAGCAACGAAATGCGCCCCTGCGCGGAGAGCCAGCACCGCCCCTGTCAACTTCTGATAGTCAAAATGACGATCAAGACCAACCAGCACTACGTCGGCTTCATGCGCTTCGAGGGGGGCAATCCGTAGCTTGTAGTGCTGCAACAGGTCAAACAAGGGCGGTTCGCCCACGACATAGACGAGGGCTGCTGGAAAACGACGAGCGATGTTTTGTACTGCCGCTTGCCCTGCGCTCAACAGGTGCGTCGTTTCGGTCGTGATGCCGAGACGTTCAAGCTTCTCCAGCACCTGGGTCTCGCTAGCAAACGAGTTATTGGTGAGGAAGAGGTATTTTTTGTTATGAGTCTGGAGCCAGTCAATGAATTCCCTGGCGCCTGGTAACAATTCATTGCCCCGGTAAATGACGCCGTCCAGATCAATCAGGTAGGTCGAATATGGTAACATGTTACATATCATTCTCTTAAAAGCTGTTCGCGGATAGCCACAATTTCACGGCGCAACGTGGGATTGATATTTACTTCGCGATCAATCTTCTCACAGGCGTGCATCACCGTGCTATGGTCACGTCCACCAAAAAGCTGACCTATCTCAAGCAGCGAGACCTGTGTTTCCTGGCGAATCAGGTACATAGCTATCTGGCGCGGCATTACAATATGTTTATCACGCTGCTTGCCACACATTGCATCCAGAGAAATATGATAATATTCCGCCACGGCCTGGGCAATCTGCTTGCTATTCAGGCGCGATTCCCTGTTGTCGTTGCCCAGTGATAACATGGCTGCCCGTGCCACATCCATCGTCAGATCCGTGTGATGCAATTGCTGGTAAGCCATCAGGCGGTTGAGACAACCTTCTAATTCACGGATATTGGTCTGCACACGTCCCGCGATATAGGCAACGATATCATCAGGGACGCGGTAGCGCAGCAGGTCTGCCTTGACGCGCAGGATCGCCATACGTGTCTCCAGGTCCGGTGGCTGGATATCCGCGATGAGGCCCCATTCAAAACGTGAACGCAGGCGTTCCTCCAGGCTCACAATCGCCTTAGGCGGCCGATCACTGCATATCACAATCTGTTTGCTCATCTCGTGCAGACTGTTAAAGGTATGAAAAAACTCTTCCTCAGTCGATTCTTTACCCGCGATGAATTGAATATCATCGACCAGTAAAATATCAACCGAGCGATATTTGGCACGGAATTCCTCGGTGGTGCGATAGCGAATGGCGTTGATAATTTCGTTGGTAAACTGTTCGGAAGAGACGTAGAGCACTGCCAGTCCCGTCTGTACCCCCTGGTGCCCGATAGCGTGCAAAAGGTGCGTTTTGCCCAGACCCACACCTCCGTACAAGAAAAGAGGGTTATACGATTCACCAGGAGCTTCTGCTACCGCCAGCGAAGCTGCGTGAGCCAGGCGATTGCTCCCGCCCACAATAAATGCTTCAAAGGTGTAACGCGGGTTGAGGCGGTTATGCATCAGGATGTTCGCTCGCTGTTCATTATCCCATTCCTCTAGCGAATCTGAGGCGTTATATCCCATATATTGTTGCTCATTTTGCAAAGTTGACTTCGTTGGCAGATCATAGTAGGAATAGCCATTTACCTGGTTGTTGCCGCTCATTGAGGAGCGATAATGCATTTCTCTATCGGAGAAACCGTCTTCCACACTGTAGGTGACTCTAATAGCGACCGGCTGGCCCGTAATATCCATCAGAATATCCTCGATGGAACGCCGCCAGCGCGTGCTGATGACATCACGAGCAAGGCTCCCTGGCACTTGTAGCGTGAAATACATAGCCTGGTCTTGCGGAGCAAAAGAGGCAGCATCAATATCGTCTGCCCCTAGATTGGGGGTGTCCATCAGATGAGCGGTCTGCAACCACGCCTTACTTACCTCGTCAATAGGTGCGGATTCCAGTCTCTCAAGCATGGTACGCCATATAGCTGCTGCGTTCACTTGGTAATCTCCCGTGGTTAGTCTTCGATGAGGGCGATGCATTCAATTTCAACTAGCGCCTGGCGTGGTAGTTCGGCGACAGCAACCGTTGAACGCGCCGGTGTGGCTCCGCTGAAATAACTGGCGTAGACTGCGTTCATCGCTGGGAAATCACTCATGCGCGTCAGAAATACGGTTGTTTTGACCACGTTAGCCAGTGAAGTTCCTGCTTGTGTTAAAACTGCTTGCAGGTTCTGCAAGACGCGCTGTGTCTGCGCCTGCACCTCGTCACCGACGAGCTCGCCGCTTGCGGGATCAAGGGCTATCTGGCCCGAGGTGTAGACGAATTGGCCCCAGCGGATGGCCTGGCTATAGGGGCCTATGGCTGCTGGAGCATGGGTTGTGCTGATTGGTGTGCGCTGCATAGTAATACATACTTTCTTGTAAAGAGTTGATTCACTGGGCTATATTATATGAACTCGTAAAAAACAGAAAATAACATATCCGTTGAGAAGACATATTGCCCCTCGTGCTAGATCGTCGTCTCAGGATGAAAACTGCCCTCGTTTTGATGGTGGGCTATCAGGAACAACAAAATCGACTGGCTGTGTAGTCGCGGAATACCTGCCATCTGTCCCTCTGATGGTCGTCATGTTGGCTCGATTGCTCTGGTTTGCCCGTGTGAGTTCCTTCGCACAGAGACGCAGCGCTAGTTGCATCTCCGCCGCCGATTGGAAGCGATCTACTGGCTCCTTCTCCAGGGTTTTCATGACAATCTTTTCAACGGCGAGCGGTACAGTGGGATTGAACTGCCGCAACGTAGGTGGATTGGTCGATGCGTGTTGCATGGCAATAGAGACAGCCGTTGGGCCTACAAAAGGAGGACACCCCGCTAACATTTCAAACATGACTACGCCAAGTGAGTAGAGGTCCGAGGAGGCAGTCAAAGTTTCGCCGCGCGCCTGCTCGGGCGAGAGATAGTCAGCCGTGCCAAGCACGATGCCGCTATTGGTCAATCCTCCTTCTTCCAGCACACGTACAATGCCGAAATCGGTGAGTTTGACAAGAGGTCTCTCCCCATTAAGGCTACCGTTTGCCGATCCTCCACCCCACGCTAGCATAATGTTTTGTGGTTTAATGTCGCGATGAATAAAACCGCGTGCGTGAGCAACTTCGAGCACATCGCAGACCTGTGCCGCGATCTCGATTGCCTGTAGTGACGGTAACTGGCGGCTCTGGCCAATCAACTGCTTCAACGTCGGGCCATTGATATACTCCATCACCAGGAAGTACTGCCCCCACTCTTCAACAAAATCAAAAATGGTGACAGCATTGGGGTGAGTTAGCGCAGCAGCGGCACGGGCTTCGCGGCGGAAGCGTTCAACAGCGCGAAGATCGTTCTTATCGAGGGAGCGCAAGACTTTAATGGCGACTATGCGCTCAACGCGGTGATCCCAGGTTTTATAGACACTGGCCATACCACCTGTCGCGATATGCTCGCGGATCTCGTATCTTCCTGCAATCGGCGGTTTGCCTTCAAAATGATTCAACCTGTTACCTCAAACAACCTGGGAATATGTGAACGTTTTTCTCTATAAAAGAAGTATACCAACGCCTGAGTATGCAGTCAACACTATAGGCCATGTGTAGGATGAAGTTATGTGATAAGTGGCCAGAGGCCCAGAGGCTGCGGCCCCTGACCTCTGTCACATTGCTAATTTAATTCGTCCACGCCGCGTGCGATTCAGCGTCAACACCACCACTGGTCAGAGGCGTTGGGTTGCCTTTCAAGTTGTACGCTCCCGTTTTAGCGTCAACTGCCACATTCGCCAGCCAGATATCGAACTCACCGTTGTTGTAGGACATGTACGCGATCTGTGTCCCATCCGGTGACCAGATGGGCTGGCTAATATACTGCCCCTCGACTATAAGGGACGACTTCGCATATGGTTGCAAGGCTTTTTTCTGTTCCATAGCGGTAATCGGCACGTTTGTGATGTTATCAGCTATCGACATCACATACAATCCCATGTGAGTTGCGTCAATGCGCCGTATATACGCGAGATAGTTACCATCGGACGAAAAGCTGGGCATCAAATTCTGCACACTGGTTGAAGCAGGAGTCAACGCCACTGCTGGATCATATTCATTCACGCCAGGATGGTATCCTGCATTGGGATGATTCACAATCGCGTTTGTTTCCGTCAAGAATATCTGGATGACCTGCTGCGTCTGCGAACTATCGTACATATAGTGTGTGTACACAGCCTGGTTTGTATGATGAGGACGGTAACTCGGGTCACGATCCCCGCCATCTCCGTATGACGCGTAAGCAACTTCCTGAGGGTTATTCGGGTTAATTTTGGAGATCGAAAACACCTGTAAATCCAAAAGTTGGGCATCAACGCCAGGATTCACTGTTAACTTCTCGAAGTCGCTCAGGAAGAGCAGGTGCGTATTGTCTTCCCACGATGGCTGAAAATACCATTTATGCGTACTTCTTGGCGCTGGATACGGCGGATTAGGGATATACTGGCCAGAGCCAGTGAGTAGAACCTTCCAATGCTTGCCGTTGACGGGCATTTCGACCAGGTCAGAGGAGTTTTTATAGCGCACAATAAAGGCTATTGTCTGGCCATCCGGCGAGACTGCCGGGTCGCTCACAAAGTCCTTATTGGTTGTCAGGGCATTGACATTGCGCGAGCCATCCATAACTAAGAGAACGTGGCCCTGGGTAAAATATAATTTCCCTTTGAATAGTGCCTGATCACTCGTATTGACCTGTAACGAATGTCCATTCCCGGTATTGACTGACTTAAAACTCTGATTGCCAGAATTACCGCCAATGCCAAGGCACCCCTGTACGGATAGTGCCAGAAGCACAAGCAAGAGGTATGTGTACCAGGGTATATATCGTTCCATGGTTCGTTTCCTATTCATGTTGCATAGCTTTTCTCAAAATTGTAAAGCGGCAGGCGACTCGAACACTATAAATAGCAACAGATCAAGGAGACTACGAATACCAAAGGGGTCGTCCGTGTTTGCCCCTTGCAGGCTCATACTGGTCAATTGGCTGGCTGTCGACAACGAATTTGTAGTCGAAGGTACAGCAGGAGCAACTGGCTGCGTCGTCTGAGCCAGCACAGGGATTGTGCTATTGTTGCTGTTGCCCTGGACATTACATTGCGCATTATTGCCCAGTGCGAACATCCTGGCAATCACTTGCTGAATTGGAGCGCAGATGGGGCTGAAGATATCCTCGCCTTTATCGTGTCCAATTGTTGCTACAGAAGCCACCGAGTAGGTTGGTGGGCTTAAGATGACACGTTGAATCTTGCTTGGATCGATCGTACGGGCGAAATTCATCAATTTGATAATGTCTAGTATTTGCATGTCTGTTTTGAGGTAGCCGTTCAAATCCTTTGCCAGTTCAGGGAGCTCGTTAATGATATTTGAGTTGACAAGCCTGGTTTTCAAGCTGCTCAATACCTGTTGCTGCCGGGCTGAGCGACCAAAATCGCCTACCAGGTCGGCGTGGCGCGATCGCACATACTCCAGTGCAGTTGGCCCGTCCAGGTGTTGTGGGCCTGGCGCGAGATAGAGACGTTTATAGGTATAAGGGTTTTTACTGTTACCGGTATCGTTGGGGTAGATATCATCAGTGATTGGATGGGTGACATCGATATCGACGCCGCCCGCGGTATCTACTACCTTGATGAAACCAGACAGACCAACCCAGGCATAATAGTTGATGGGAATGCCGAAGTCTTGCGAGATGGTAAGGCGGCTCAGTCCAACGCCGTTATGGTTATAGGCGTCACCGTAATAAAATGCCTCGTCCAGTTTCATCATGCCGTAGCCAGGAACATTGATAAACAGGTCGCGAGGAATGGAGAGCATCCCGACGCTCTTTGTCGCGGGATCAATGGTAACGACTATATCTGTTTGGGCCAGGTAGCCATTTTGAAATTTCTGGTCCGTATCACTCCCTAACAAGAGAATATTGATGCGCCCACCACTCAAAATGTCACTGCTATTCCCGCGCGCCAGGTTCGGGTTTTCTTCCCCCTTCAGTAGCGGCGCCGTTTGACCCACAATATTGCTCACCGGGGAAGCAAAGTTGGCTTCGTAATAGTAGAAGCCGGTGCCGGCCAGTATAATGAAGATGGTCAGTATCGCCACGGCTATGCGCGCCCATATGGGGAAACGTCGCTTTTTCTTGCGTGGCCCACTTTGGGCGCCTTTTCCCGGAGGTCCCTGGACAAATGGTGGCCCACCAGCTGGGCCTTGACCCTGGTAGCCCATCGATTGCCCCTGCCAGGCCCCAGGCGCTTGACCAGGTATAGGCATTGGACTACCAGGCGCATATGCCTGCGGGTTGATCATTCCCGGCACCGGCGCAAGAGGTTGTAATACAAAAGGTTGAAAGGGCTGCGAACTTATTGGATTGGTGCCAGGCATAGACACAGCAGCCTGTTGAGCGTTTGTCGGCGTGCTCGACAACGGAGTAATCACCGATTGATGCGGCGATATCTGCCTCCACGATAAGTTTTGTAGATACTCAGGGCTGGATATCGGTTCTTTTCCTGGTGCCTGTGTTGCGGGCTGTTGTAATGCGTCTCGTTCTACCAGCGAGTTTGCATTCGGGCTTACTCCGTTTATGGGCTGGTGCATCTGACTGTTTCTAAAGCTAGATAATAGACCCTTGCCAGCAGGACCCTGTGGTATTGACCGTGCTGCATCTCCTCGCGGTTGAACAGTTGGCGTTCTACGGAGAATATTTGCATCTGCGGGTAAAGGGCCGTCAGATGGTGATTGCAGTTCGGATGCGTCGTCTTGAGAATTATTAGATGGTACATATTGACGGTTCACAGTTATTTACCTGCTTCCTGGTGCGCTTGTTTTTAGACAGTCTATTCCCGCGAATCGGTTAATGTATTTGCTCACTTAATTTATAACGTATTGCAGTGCGAAACTTCACCACTTGCGCTCACTTAAGCGTTTGCTATAGGACATTTAGCCTGTTCTTTTGGAAGGGTTAGAGGTTTTGCTTCGCTTTTTCTGCCAGCTTTGACTGTATAAAGGAGAGGATCAGTGAACCTAAAAGTACTATCAAAAGTACAATTTCCATTGTGCTAAACGCTGTTTTCTTCTGCATTTTATTATCTCCTTAATGGCTGCTTACCTTTGTCGAGCGGCTTCCTGAGTGGCTCGGCGATTTTTGGTTTGTGCTAGTTTGTCTCTCGGTATCTCCCATTTTCTCTGGTTTTCTCCCGTCTTTGCTGTAAGTTTTGATGTATGCTTTTTCTTCGCGGTAGCTGGTTTCTGGCTCGTTGTCTCTATGTAACTCTTG
>WNFY01003878.1_pt1 | contig 13882 bp, 14 predicted proteins | sample 5400091 | NCBI WGS metagenome assembly WNFY01 (sample SAMN13153364, study PRJNA577476) | soil metagenome | isolation source: 60 cm soil or saprolite under grassland replicate 1 | place: USA:California | collected 2016-06-15 | reverse complement strand
AGCCTAAATCTTTCGTTCAGCCAATATAACTTCTTTTCAAAGCTAAGCCTCTTTTTACTTTTTGCGTATTCCTTCTTACTCACGCTCGTCCCGCCATTTGAAGCATTCGACGCGCTGCTCTATCATCTCACCCTGCCCGCCGACATATTGAAAAGCGGTGGCTTGCAGGCATTCAACAATGTTCCCTTTTGGTTTCCAAGTCTTTCTGAAAACGTATATCTCTGGGCACTCGGCCTGGGAAGTGAACGCGCCGCGCAAATCATTCATTTTACATGGGCAGTGCTTGCTGCTCTTTTGTTATGGCATTGGGCTGCTAAAGTTTGGAACATAGAGATTGCGCGCAAAGCACTTTTATTGCTCGCAGCGATTCCATCCCTGCCGATGTTGGCATCTTGGGCGTATGCCGATATGGCGCTCGTCTATTATGCGATTGCATCCATCTGGGCATTCACGCAGTATCGAATCACAAAATCGTCTTCATGGCTCCTACTGACAAGCCTGATGGCAGGTTTCGCAATGGGTGTCAAATATACGTCATTCATTGTTCCGTTGACGTGCGGGCTCTTATTGTTATTCCATCGTCCGCTTCGAGACGGAATTTCATCGACAGCGAGGTTCAGTTTCGTAGCGCTCACTATTGCGTTGCCCTGGTATATTCGCAATGCCATTTTTATGGGCAATCCGTTCTACCCATTTGTCTTCGGTGGTCGCTACTGGGATAGCTTTCTTGCCCGGTGGTATGCAGACTTAGGTACCGGCTTTGGATGGAATCCACTGCAAATTATCTTGCTGCCATTGAACGTGACTCTAGGAACGCACGATGTGACATTCTTTGATGGACGGATTGGCCCCCTCTTTTTGATTTTGGCTCCAGTTGCGATTTGGATATTGATCTCACGCTCGCGTCACGGCTCAGGACAGGCCGAAAGTTGGTCGCTGTTTACGATTAGCGTTTTCTCCCTGCTAAGTTTCACCGCATGGACAACTGGTGTGATTAACTCATCGGGTCTATGGCAAGCACGCCTCCTCCTCCCCGCATTAATTCCATTTGCAATTCCCACTGCCCTTGCATGGGATTCGCTCCAACAGTTTGATACTTCGAAGTTTAGAATCAGCTTCCTTGTCAACACGTTGATCGCCTTTGTCATCACGCTGACGGTCTTTGATAATGGCATCTTTGTCATACAAAGAAATCCAATAGCAGTTGCCTTTGGTGCGCAAAGCCGCGAACGATATATTGAGCGCGTGAATCCATCTTACGCAGCATTGATGAGTCTCATGGACGATTTGCCGCGTGACGCTCATGTTTACAATCTCTTCGAACCGCGCTCTTATGGGCTGCCGCGTTTCGTGCAACCCGACTCGATCAACTCCAATTTTGCCCATGACACTTACCTTTTTCATACACCAGATAGGATCGTTCAACACTGGAAGTCAGACGAATACACCTATATAGTTGTTTACGAACGAGGGTTGGATTTTATCGTTGAATCGGCTTCTACTAAATTTACACCAGCCGTGCATGAGACATTCAAGATGACTCTCAAACAACTAAAATTAATCGCACAAACACCAGACAGGGTTTATTCCATTTATCAGATTCCCTAATTGATAAAATCGAACCGGAGAAATCGTATGAATGAACTTCAGCCAACTCAGAAGCGTTCCTTGCTTGCCACCATATTTCTTTCGCCACAAGAACCTCGTTTGCGCGCGGGCTGGCGCTTATTGATCCAAACAGTTCTGTATCTTGTTCTTGCTATCATCTTCACCATTGTTGCAGCATTCCTGGGTGCAGGAATAGGATCGCTGGGCATTGTGAGCGAAATTCTGGATTTTCTGGCGGTGCTCGCCTCGGTCTATATTGCGCGTCGTTGGCTGGATAGACGCTCCCTGGAAAGCCTCGGCTTGAAATTTAGCGCCCAATCTATAATCGATATTTTCGCTGGTATCGGGATTTCATTTCTACAGATGGGCTTTATTTACGCTGTCATGCTTTTGATGGGTTGGTTGACATTCAAAGGCTTCGCCTGGAACTTTGACCCGATCAATGTTGTGATTGCGGGTGTGCTCAATTTTTTCATCATCTTTATTATTGTTGGTTTCAAAGAGGAAATCCTCTCGCGCGGTTATCATCTGCAAACGATTGCCAGCGGCATCAATTTATTTTGGGGCGTCATCATCTCTTCTGCGATCTTTGGACTGCTGCACCTTGCCAACCCGAACGCGACATGGATCAGCGCAGCCGGAATTTTCTTTGCTGGCTTATATCTTGCCTATGGATACATCCGTACAAAACAGCTCTGGCTCTCCATTGGCTTACATATCGGTTGGAATTTTTTCGAAGGGGTGGTTTTCGGATTTCCCGTCTCGGGCTTGAACATTTATCCATTGATACGGATCGATGTTCAGGGTCCCGAAATTTGGACCGGCGGCGCCTTCGGTCCTGAAGCTGGTTTGATCGTTCTGCCATCTCTGATTTTGGGCGCGGTGCTCATTTATCTTTATACAATCAAACGCACCGAATAAGCTTCCATGTCAACATTCCGAACGCCGCAGATCGTTCATCTCCCACCCGAAGCCGTCTCGCGCGCCCAAACGTTTGCGGACACGGTAATTGCGACGGTCAATTATGGCGACAGTAATCAAACTGTAAAAAAGAAGATCAACGATGACCATTTCGTAAGCAAGTTAGGCGAGGAAGCCGCAAGAGCCGTTTTCGAATCACGGGGTTGTATTGTGGAAGGTCCCGATTACTCAATCTATAGGGGCAACCAGAAATCCTGGCAGTCCGATCTAAAAATCAACACGCTGGAAGTTGCGGTCAAAACGCAGCGACGCTCGGCTGCAAAACGATACGGACTCTCCTGGACGTTTCAAGATTCGCCAGAGCGGCGCGACCCAATTCTTTCCTTGCCTGAAGCGTGGGTATGTTTGGTGGTCTATGAAGATTTAAAGCCAAATTATGAATGTATTGTGTATCCTATGCGGAAGATCAAACAGCTAATCTTTGAAGCGCCACGACTGAGCCGGCTTGTAGGCAAGAAACAGGCTGTTTATTTGGAAACTCTTCAGAAACACGGGATATTCAGATAACACCCCGGAGGAGTAACCGTTAACAGGAGTGTGGCATGAAAGGAGGCGCCCATGCTCGGTATGATAGAAGACCCGGTCTGTGGAATGGAGATCAACATCGATACAGCACCCGCCAAAACGGAATTGGATGGGGAAATCTATTACTTCTGCTCGGAGGGCTGCAAACAAGCGTTCGAGAGAAATCCGAAGAAATACCTGTATCCAGAGGATGTAGACGCAGATCGCAACACTTAATGCGATTCTCACGTGCGCAACGATAACAGGTGACTAGCAACAGCGTTAATCTACAAAAGATGAAAGGAGAAACTGATGGCTGAGACCCTTAGAGATCCTGTTTGCGGCATGGAATTAACTTATGAAACCGCAAAAGCCCGCTCCGAATATAACGGGCAAACATATTACTTCGACTCTCTCGATTGCAAGGAACAATTCGATCGAGATCCTGAGCGATATGTTGCTCAGCAGGAGCAGCATAGAAGTCACTAATAATAGTCTGTAGAAAAGTAGACGATAAATGAAACAAAAGCCTCGCAGGCATAAGTCTGCGAGGCTCATTCATAAATCTACAATCTGAAATCTAAAATAGATTTAGGTTCCTTCTTCCCAGGAAGCTAGATATTTTGTCTGCTCTGGCGTGAGTGTATCAATCGTCACACCCATCGCTTCGAGTTTGAGGCGGGCGATTTCCTTATCAATATCGGTCGGAACGGAGTAAACTTTCTTCTCGAGTTTATCGGCATTCTTCGCCATATATTCCGCAGAAAGCGCCTGGTTGGCGAAAGACATATCCATCACGGAGGCAGGATGACCTTCGGCAGCGGAGAGGTTGATGAGTCGTCCTTCGCCAAGGATATTGATCTTGCGTCCGTCCTTGGTTGTATACTGCTCCACGAATGGGCGGACGAGATTAGGTTTACCGACACTCATTTTTTCCAAGGCGGGGATGTTGATCTCCACGTTGAAATGACCAGAGTTGGCAACGATCGCCCCATCTCGCATCACTTCAAAGTGATGACTATCGATCACATTGATATCACCAGTGAGCGTGCAGAGGAAATCGCCAATCTTGGCTGCCTCATCCATGGACATCACCTGAAAGCCATCCATGACCGCTTCGAGTGCCTTCATCGGATCCACTTCCGTGACGATGACCTGTGCACCCATGCCACGTGCACGGGAGGCAAGACCGCGTCCACACCAGCCGTAGCCAGCTACTACGAAATTTTTACCAGCCAGCAGAACATTGGTCGCGCGGATGATCCCGTCGATGGTGGATTGACCGGTGCCATAGCGGTTGTCGAACAGGTGCTTGGTCAAAGCATCATTCACCGCGATCACGGGGAATTTCAAAACTTTGTCAGCTTCCATCGCCTTCAATCGAATTACGCCGGTAGTGGTCTCTTCTGTGCCGCCGATCACACCCTTCAACAATTCGCTACGCTCCTCATCCGTGAGACCTCGCGCCCAACTTGCAAGAGAAGGCTCAAGATTATCAAAACGACCCATCTCGATGAAGAAGAGCGAGGAGACCAGGTCAGCACCATCATCCATCGTCATATTGGGCTTGTGTTCAAGTGCGGCCCGAATATGCTTGAAATAAGTCATCTTATCTTCACCCTTAATGGCGAAGGTCGGAATCTCAAATTGATTCACCAAAGCCGCAGCAACATCATCCTGCGTAGAAAGTGGGTTCGAGGCGGTCAGGACAATATCTGCGCCGCCATCCTGCAATGTGCGCATCAGGTTGGCTGTTTCAGTGGTCACATGCAGACAAGCCGAAACGCGTAAACCCTTGAGTGGCTTCTCCTTGAGAAAGCGTTCGCGGATTTGACGCAAGACCGGCATTTCGCGTTCGGCCCAGTCCATACGGCGGCGACCGCCCTCAGCCTGGTTGATGTCTTTGATATCGTAATTGCTCATTAGAACTCCTTTATGTTCCTACTCGGTGGTCGAGTAGTCCTTGTAATTTGGGACCATCGAGACCACCACAAATCAAAAGTAATTTGGTTTTATGAATTCTTTTGCAAACTGGTGGTCTCGGTACACTCCGCTACGATCTTGCGGGGCACTCGACCATCAGTTAGTTACTTTAAAAGTTCGTTCAATTTACCACCATCGTCAAAACACCTGCGGAAACGTGCGATGAATTCCTGCTTTGTATAATTATGACTCTGCGGACCACGTTGTTCAAGACAGTACACTGCGGCAAGCGAGCCGATTTCACCACATAATTTCCAATCGAAATCGCGTGCATATCCGGCTAAGAATCCGCCGCGGAAGGCATCCCCCACACCGGTGGGATCTACAATTTCATCTTCGGGAACAGTGGGAATGTGAACGCTATTTTGTCCCGAATAAAGATCAGCGCCATCTTTACCGCGCGTAATCACGAGGATATTGACATGCTGGAGGGCTTGGTCGAGGCTCCAGCCTGTCTTCTTGGAGATCAACCCAAACTCGTAATCATTGCAGAACAGGAAGTGCGCGCCCTCCATATCACGCGCCAGCTCGCTGCCTTCGAGACGAAGAACCTGCTGGCTGGGATCATAGAGATACCGGATCCCAAGCTCGCGGCATTCGGCGGGGAATTTCATCATCGCCTCGGGCGCGCTGGGTGAGACAATGACAAGATCAGGCTTGCTGTCTAAATCTTTCACAGATTGTGTAGCTGAATACGCCATCGCTCCGGGATAAAACGATGCGATCTGCGCGGAGACCTTGTCGGTCGTCGCGAAGAACGAGGCGGTGAACTCACCCGGAATTACTTTCATCAACGAAGTGTCGATGCCCTTAGATTCAAGCCAGTTACGATAGTCTGAAAAATCTTCGCCGACAGTTGCCATGACGCGCGGCTTGTGACCAAGCAGTGACATTGTATAAGCGATGTTCGGCGCGATACCGCCGCGCTTCCGTGACATCGAGTCCACAAGGAATGAAAGACTGATCGATTCCAAACGTTCTGGAAGGATATGTTCTCTGAAATGACCGGGAAAGGTCATCAGGTAATCGTATGCCACAGAGCCGGTGATTAGAATGTCCATTGTGCCTCGTACAGCGCGAGATATATTCGCAGTAAAAGGCGTGGCGCAATGCGCCACGCCAATTCAGCGGCAAAAGTTTATCATGGCATGACTGTATTGTCTAGAAATAAAGGTTGCAAGATTCAATAGCGGTTTTGCAATGATTGGTAACTTTGAAATGCAAGGAAACCAAACAAAAACGCCATATAAATACTTCTGAAATAAATCAAACCTAGAAGGGCAATAATAGCACCTGCAATGACTGAGATCCAAAGCGATTTTCGAACACCGCCGCGGGGATCAAATTGCAGCAGCGCATAACGCGCCACATTGCCGCCATCCAACGGAAAGATCGGAACCAGGTTGATCAATCCCCAGAATATATTTACTGACAATAGAAAGTAGAGGAAAATATTCAAATACAGGTTAGCAAAAGGCGTCGTCTGGATGGCAGGCAGGGGAATAAATCCTAATAACCAATTCACACCAATGGAGCCGCCAGCCACACGCACAATACCCAGCAAAAGCGCAGCGAACAAGAATCCAGAAAAGGGACCGGCCAGTGAAATAAAAATTTCCTGCGGTGGACCCAGGGCAATGTTCGCCCAACTGCTTCCCCATGAAACAGATTCAGGTACAGTCAATCCACCGGCAAAATGAAGCACAATGGAGGAACGCAAACCATAACGCCGAAATGCAAAGGCATGTCCTAACTCGTGGATAAGGATCGATAGGAAGACGACCAAAACCCAGATGAAGGTAGAAAGTAGATTGTTGATGGAGAATCCGAAAAGAAACGCAATCACCCAAAATATCGGGCTCACGCGGACTGGGATTCCGACAATCGAGAATCGTAAATCGTAGCGAGACGGAGGCGGAACTTGAAACAGAGCCATCTATTTTTGCAGCACCGCTTTTCGCAGGTTAATTTCAAACGGCGGATATACAACCCCGTTCTCGGTGACGATGCCTGTGATCAAGCGATTCGGTGTGACATCAAATGCGATATTGCGCGCTTCCGCCTCGATCGGTGCAACGCGTTCGCCATGGAATTCCAGTCCCAACACTTCTTCGGGGTCGCGCTCTTCAATCGGAATCAGATCGCCATGAGCGAGAGACAAATCCACTGTGGAAGTGGGCACCACAGAATAGGCAGGCACGCCGTTATCGTGCGCGGCAAGAGACAGCATGTATGTGCCAATCTTGTTAGCAACATCGCCGTTCGCGGCGACACGGTCCGCGCCGAAGAAAACTTTCTGCGCCTTGCCCGCTTTTAGGAAATAACCGGACATGTTATCGCTAATGATCTCATAGGGAATTCCATATTGCTCCAATTCCCAGGCTGTGAGGCGCGCACCCTGCAATCGTGGGCGAGTCTCATCTACCAAAACATGAATCTTCTTGCCTTGTTCATGGGCGGTGCGGATCACACCCAGCGCCGTTCCCCAATCGACCGTTGCCAATGCGCCCGTATTGCAGTGATGAATGATCGTGTCGCCATCGTTGATCAATGCCGCGCCATGCTCTGCCATGCGTTTATTGATTTCCACATCTTCATCGGCCATGCGTTGGGCTTCATCAAGGACAAACTGCCGAAGAGAGTCGGTACTTAGAGATTGGAGACTGGAGACTTTATTAAGTATTCGATCCACGGCCCAGGCGAGATTTACAGCGGTGGGGCGCGCGGCTTTTAAAGTTGAAGCAGCCGCCTGGTAATCGACAAGCACGTCACGGGTCGAAGAGGAACCGGATTCATATCCTGCAAGTGCAAGCCCGAATGCAGCCGCGGCTCCGATGGCGGGTGCGCCGCGCACCACCATATCTTTAATCGCTTTCGCAACGGACTGATGATCAGAATACGAAACGACCTCAAAGCGACCGGGCAGGATGCGCTGGTCGATCATCTTCAACCGATTATCTTCCCAAAATACTGTTCTCATAAAAATATTTACCTGCCATTTTCCGATTTCATTTTACAAAAGTCAAAAATCATGCAATAATGCCTAATCATTATACATAAAAAACAAACAAATCCTATATCTCCCAAACTCATCATTGAGATTCTTGGCTGGACTGGTTCGATCTTATATCTTCTCGCATATGTGTTGGTCTCCATGAAAAAGACACAAGGCGATTCAGTTTTGTATCAGGGCATGAACATTGTTGCTGGCACTTTACTTGTCGTTTATTCGCTTTCGCTCGGTGCTTTTGCGACAACTGGTTTCAATGCGGTTTGGGTTGCAATCGGTTTGTTCACGCTTGGTCACAGATGGCTTATACGAAACTAAAATCACGCCTCACCAAAGCTGCGCGCGTGGAAGAAATTTCACGCGATTCATCACATTATCTTTTATCCATTCCGTCGGGAAAAGCCGATCAATATCGCCTCGCGCAACTTGATGATTACGCGCAGCTCTCAAGAGCTCAATTTCCTCTTCGTCCTCCAATGGAAGTGACATTATCCGCGCGGGCATCGAACAGTTCCATTCCGGGCACCTGGGGATTTGGATTGTGGAATGATCCGTTTGGAATGTCGCTCGGCTTCGGAGGAAATTCATTTCGATTGCCTGCGCTGCCGAACGCAGTTTGGTTCTTCGGCGCGTCAGAAGAGAGTTATCTTTCTTTCCGTGAGGTGGGAGGAGAGAACCTCGCCCCTACCAATGGATTTTTAGCGCAAACATTCCGCGCGCCGGGATTTCATCCTTCCCTGATCCTTGCAGGCGCAACATTGCCTTTTTCGAGGATAGCAACACGTCGGTTGTTGGGAAAGATTATTACCGATGAGGGAATCCGTCTCAGTGTAGATGTAACTCAATGGCACCGATACAAAATCGATTGGAGCGAGAACCGGGTATCATTTAAAATGGATGATGTCCAGGTGTTTGACTCACCAGTAAGCCCTCATCCGCCATTGGGATTGGTTATCTGGATCGATAATCAATTCGCGGCGTTCAGCCCCAAGGGAAAAATCGGCTTCGGAGTTTTGGCAAACCCTGAACCCGCCTGGTTGGAAGTAAGGGATATCGATATAAGATCGTTATAACTAGTGATGAGCAACCCGGTTCACTGTAAAAAAACTTTCAAAAAATGAGTATTGGGATTATACTAGCGCTTGTGAAATTGGATACAATTGGTCGGGTATCTGGTTTTGATGAAAATTGATTTAGAGTATCGGAGAGAGGTTGAGATGGTTGAAGACAAGCAGCTCTATATTCCCGCGCTTATTCAAAACATTGTTACTTCAAAATCCACTTTTCATGTGCATTCCTGGGAGGAAAGAGAATGACAAAACTGAGTTACAGCACGTTTGGTCTGACACAGCTTAGCTTTCTGGATGCAATTGAGGCCGTTGATAAAGCTGGCTATCCCGGAGTCGAAGTTTCCTTCCATCGCGATCAATTTAATCCCTTTGAAATCACCGATGAATATCTGGCTGCGATTAAGAAGCGATTTGAAACAACCCACGTTAAGCCTGCCTGTGTGGCAACTGCATCCCATTTCTTTACACCTTCGCGCCCACATGAACCGTCCCTGATGTGTATCGAAGCCGCGGGACGAAAGCGCCGCATCAACCTGGTAAAACGGGGAATTCACGTTGCCAGAGAGCTGGGTGTCGATCTAGTCACCTTTGGAAGCGGCTTTATTCGTGATGACCATGTGGCGAATCCATCGGTTGACCCCAATGAACTGCTGGTCGACAGCATCCACGAGTGTCTGAAAGAGATCCACGCCGACGAAGATATAACGCTACTGATTGAGCCGGAACCCGGAATGTTCATTGAAACATTGGACCAGGGCGTCAGGCTGGTCAACGAAGTCAATTCGCCGAAATTCAAGTTGCATTTGGATCTGTGTCACAATTATTGCTCTGAAAAAAATTATATCGAGGCGCTCTCATTAGCTGCACGGTACGCACGATATCTGCACGTCTCGGATGCCAGGGAAGGATATAACCTAAAGATCGTGAAGATGTCCGAAGACTTGAATATAGACCTGAACTTTGCAGCGTACTTAGTTTATTTCCCCGAAACTGCTGATTTTCTGCTGCTCGACCGATGTAATCCCATTTACTTTTATGATGAGGCGCCCACCCATCAACAAAAGAAAATAGCCCAAGACCTGGCAGAATCACTGAATATCACGGTTCCTATTGGCTATGTAGATTACAACAGCCTTTACCAGGGCGCAACCGATTTCGACGATGAAGTCTTCACCTATTTGATCTCCGTGCCAGGACTGAGTTTCGATGTACTGGAACGCGCCCGACCGATCATCATCTATTTACGAAGCACGAAAAATGCAGAAGGCAAATTGCTGATGGACAAGATGGTGGCGAATACGATCACGGGTATTGTTCATTTTCACGAAATTCCAGGTGAAGGGACACTTGATTTCGCCTCAAGTTTCAAAGCGTTGACTGACAATGGCTTCACAGGATACGCCTCTGTTGAACTGTATCATCATGTCGCCTCATGGCAAAAAGCCCTGACCGACAGTTTCAATCATCTGTCTCAATATACCGATGTAAATTAATTTCCTTCAGGAGTTGAATATGTTAGAGCTAGAGCAATTAGGCTGGGAAGAGAGCACGGTTGGGGAACTCGATCATCAAATCTTGAAAGCCCCACACGTAAAACTGCGCGCCCTTACCATTGGAGAACACGGCGACGGCGTTTTCTCGGTAGACTTACGCATCAATCGGCCGAACACGGAATATCTCTCGACGACCGCAATGCATTCCTTTGAACACTTTTTGCTGTTCGGTTTTCAAAAGTATATGCCGCAGAATTTTATCAGCGTGGCGCCAATGGGATGCCAAACGGGTTTTTATCTGATTTTGCTTAATGAGGGAAACGCCGAAAAGATCTGCGATGTCTACGAGTGCATTCTGAACGATATTTTAGAGGCAACAGAAGTACCCTATGCAAATATCCGGCAGTGCGGTCATTATGAAAATCACAGCCTCGAACAGGCACAGGATGTAGCAAGGAAAGTCTTAGAATTGAAGACTGAATGGCGAAAGGTAATATGAGGAGTGGAGTGAAGAGTTGGCAGGTATCACATCGGCGGACCATTGAGTATGAGGTTGTAAACTGCGAGAACATTTTTGATGTTCAAAACGAGGCGTTGCTATCCGTCGGAAAAAAGGCGAATACCCGCAGGTTTATCATAGTCGATGAAAACGTTGATAAGTACTTCTCGAAAGAAATCCGAGAATATTTTATCGATCATAAAATCGAAACGAAGATAGTTGTCTTTCCATCGGGGGAAGAAAACAAATCTATAGAGAATTATCTTTGGATTCTGAGTGAACTGGACAGTTTCCCGATCAATCGCCGGGATGAGCCCCTCATCGCCATTGGAGGTGGTGTACTGACTGACATCGCCGGCTTGGTTGCCAGCAGTTATCGGCGTGGTGTTCCTCACATTAAGGTGCCGACCACCTTAATGGGTTATATTGACGCATCGGTGGGCATCAAGACCGGGATCAATTTCAACGGACACAAGAATCGCCTGGGCTCGTTCGAGCCGCCAAAGAAAGTCTTTTTGGATAGGAATTTTTTGAAGACCCTTCCGCGGCGACATCTGTTGAATGGCATGTGTGAGATGATCAAGCTGGCGATCATCAAGGATGGTGCATTATTTGAACTTCTGGAATCGCATGGTCCCGCCTGCATCGAATCAAAGTTTCAAGATAATGTGAGTGCCTTAATTTTGGACCGCTCTGTCGGTGGAATGCTGGAGGAATTAGAGCCTAATCTCTATGAAGAAGAACTGGCGCGTAAAGTAGATTTTGGTCATACCTTCAGCTACGGACTTGAAACCAACCATGAGGCACATTTGCTTCATGGTGAAGCCGTCCTGATCGATATTTTGATATCCAGCATACTGGCTAACACTCGGGGCTTTCTATCAGCACAGGAATTGAACCGGGTGTTTCATCTGGTCAGCAGGCTTGGTTTTGAGCTGAAATACGATCTTGTCACTCCTGACCTTTTATGGAACACGTTGCAGGAACGCATCTATCACAGGAACGGACAGCAACGCGTTCCACTGCCGAAACGTTTAGGGCAGTGTACTTTTGTCAACGACATACAGTTCCAGGAAATCCAAGCCGCGTGTAATACCTTTAGAGAAGGGAAAATAAAGCATGAACCAATTTACGAATACTGATACAACTGAAATTAAAAAGTTTGACGATGTCGCCCAAATCTGGTGGGATCCAAAAGGCGAGATGGGCACGCTGATTACCATCAATCCATTGCGGATGAAATTCATTACCGATGCTTTGGATCTCCCGGGTCGCAAAGTGTTGGATGTGGGTTGCGGTGGCGGGATTTTGACCGAGGCGTTGGCAAAAGCTGGTGCTCAGGCAACCGGCATCGATCTCTCTAAAGATTCACTTGAAGTTGCGAAGGTCCACGCTGCTCAACAAGGATTGAATATTAATTACCGCTATGAGAACATCGAGGAGACAGCCTCCAAACATGCTGGCGAATTCGATGCGATCACATGCATGGAAATGCTGGAGCATGTTCCAGAACCGAGCAAAATTATCGCTGCCTGCTCGCGATTATTGAAACCGGGTGGTCAGGCCTTTTTTTCGACGATCAACCGCACTCCAAAGGCATTCTTATTTGTGATCATCGGTGGCGAATATATCCTGCGCTTATTGCCAAGGGGCACGCACACCTACAAAAAATTAATTCGCCCATCTGAGCTAAAACAATGGGCGCAAGACAGCGGATTGGAATTTCGTCGTCTTGCCAGCCTCATCTATAATCCGTTCACGGGTAAATTCAAAGTCGTAGCAGAAATAGAAGATAACAATTATTTTGCTCATTTCATTAAACCAAATCGATAGGGATTCTTATGAAGCGTTTTTTTGCGTTATCAAGAACTTCTCACGGCGTTCTGGATCTGGCAACGCCCGCGTTTTGCGCGCTGCTCTGGTCAGGTCGTTTTCCTCATTGGAGCGTGATCTTGTTGTCCATCTTCACGGCATTTGCAGCATATACCGCGATCTACGCACTCAATGATTTGGTCGGCATGGCAGTGGACAAAGAGAAATTTTCCAAAAGCGAACTGAATACTGGATACTCAGTCGAGGCATCTGAATTGCGTTATCCGCTGGCTCGAAACATTTTGCCCTTCAAAAGCGGTGTGCTCTGGCTGGGATTCTGGTTTATCTTGGCACTTGTAGGATCCTATTTACTCAATCCCACCATTGTTTTCATTCTGATCGCAGCCGCCTTTTTGGAAATTGTCTACTGCCTGTTGCTTAAGGTTACATACTTAAGAACATTAGTCAGCGGGCTGGTCAAGGCAAGCGGTCCCATTGCAGCCGTCTACGTCGTCGACCACAATCCCTCCATAGCTTCGCTGTTGATTTTGCTGACATGGGTGTACTTTTGGGAGATCGGGGGACAAAACGTTCCGGCTGATTGGAACGACACCGCGGAAGATATCAGAATCCACGCGAAAACCATTCCTATTCACTTTGGACCGCAGAGGGCTGGACTGATTGTCCTCGGGGCATTGACAATTACTGTGATCGCAAGCGCTTTTCTGCCGCTGATTTCTCCGGCGCGCCTCGGTTTACCTTATATACTGGCGAGCCTGATCATTGGCTTTGTTCTTCTCCTGCAACCAAGCTTTCAACTCAATAAAGAGAGAGACGGACGCTATGCAGCAAAACTATTTGACAGAGCCAGTTATTATCCTGTAGCCCAGTTTGCGCTCATATCTATTATTTTGGTTGTAAC
>WNFY01003877.1_pt1 | contig 13884 bp, 14 predicted proteins | sample 5400091 | NCBI WGS metagenome assembly WNFY01 (sample SAMN13153364, study PRJNA577476) | soil metagenome | isolation source: 60 cm soil or saprolite under grassland replicate 1 | place: USA:California | collected 2016-06-15 | reverse complement strand
ATTACTTCGATTTTTGCAGTGTCGTGATTATCAATAAGCAACGCTTTGATACGTACGTTAGAAAAGGTAAAGTAGCAGAACCCCTAAGGCTGGAAATTTCGAGTCGTAAGCTTCCTTTTTCGTTCTCTACTTAAGAAGGATTCCTTCATAGTGGGGCTAATGCTACACTATATTTTCACTATTCCATAATATTCATTGACTCCGATTGACCACTAATATCTAAGACTCCGTTAATTGAGCAGAACTATAAAAAAGGATGGCTGCCTAGGGCGCGCAGATTAGTCCATGCGTACCACTCCCTGCGCAGGGGGTTCCCGTGAAACCATTGGCGAAAGCTTCGCTAAAGCCTTGGCTTGAGGGTTGTTTGCCCGCTGCTTGACCACCTCCGTTACACTTAGCTTGGTCAATTGTCTGATGAGAAGCAGTAAAGCTAATTGGCGACGCTGGGTAGCTAGAGGCACATGCACCCCTCCTTGGAGAGCAAACCCCAGCTGCTGAACAGATGGTAATGTTGAACATTACCACTACCACTTATAGCACTAGCTATGCGATATGGAACGACGGCAATATGAGAAGATCAGTTACTACGGAGTGACCATCCGATGACTCGTTCGTTCGTAAAGTCTATCCCAGAGAGGTTGTTACTCCAATTTTGGATCCAGAGATTTATTAGTATGTCTTTCAAATATAAAATAGGGAAGTATTAAAAAATAACTAAAAACGGCCATGTTCAAACTCATTCTCAAGGAATCTTTCACACTACAAGCGAGAAGGAAGCATTCTGGAAAAGAATTTTGATTATAGATGACAATCCTGATATTACTACGACTTTTAAGATGGGGATAGAAAGTAGCAATAATTACGCTAACCACAACAAAAGAATTGAAGTTTACACATACAACGATCCTATAGCAGCATTATCCGACTTTAAACCAGATTTCTATGATCTTCTGCTTATTGACATTAATCTGCCAAATATGAATGGATTGGAACTATGTGAAAAAATGTTAATGATAGATATCAATGTCAAAGTTTGCTTCATGACCTCAGGAGTAGTAAGCCGTGAAGCATTAAGAGAAATTTATCCAGCAGTAAGTCTGGGATGTTTTATCAATAAGCCAGTTACGATAGATTATTTGGTTAATAGAATTATGGCAGAATTGGATTAGGATTAGGATTAGGGTTTGTTCAGGAATTGTCCCAACAAAAGAATAGCTACGAGCATTTTTTCGCCAAATCGGAGCAGAGAGAAAAAGTGCAATGGTCCAAAGAATAAATTCTAAAATCACTTCAAAAATCACATTATTGGTTATCATTGAGATCATTCTAATTGTTGGTAGTTTTGGTGTACTTTCGTATTTTCAATCTCTGCAATCATCAATAGGAAACTCAATTAATATTGCAGGCAAGAATCGCTATCTTACTGCCAATCTTTTGTTACAAATTGAAAGATATCTAGATGGGTCCTCTGACATTTCACACATAAATGTTGTTATGAATAGCCTGCAATCAAATATCATTGGCTTGACGGAAGGAGGAAGTATTTCTGGTGTACATTTAAGACCGTTGCCCTCGGAATTTTCTGACTTGTGGAACACAGTTAACGCGAAATGGAATACTTACAGAACTGCTATCTCTAATAATTTGATTATTCCAAGTGAAGAGGGCAAGGCAAATACGATAGATAAATTAACAATAAGAAAACAGTTCAACTCATTGGCTTTAGATCTTATTGGTGCATCAGATGTATTGGTTACACAGCTAGGAGAACAAGTCGACAAGAATTCCTACAATCTTTTGATATTACAAATCACTCTTGGCATCTTAAATATGGGCATTCTTGCATTAATTCTTTATCTAATTACCAGAATCCTCAGACCAATATTTGTTCTGACCCAGGCAATGAGTGAAGTAAAAAAGGGAAACCTGGAAATATCAGTACAAGAGAACAATAAAGCTAAGGATGATCTCTCCATTCTTACCCGATCATTCAACTTAATGTTAGATACTATAAGAAATCATAATAAAAAACAAGACGAATTGACAAAGGATCTTGCAAGAGCAAACGAAGAACTAAAACAGGCAGGTCGATTAAAAGACGATTTCATTAATGTAGCAGCGCACGAATTGCGCAATCCTGTACAACCAATACTTGGCCTAGCCCAAATTCTTCGCTCAAAAAAAATGCGAAAAAATGATAGTCACAATAAGAGCATCACTATAGACGAAGAATACAAACTACTTGACATCATTGTGAGAAATGCCAAAAAATTGCTTCTTCTCGAAGAGAATATTCTGGATGTGGCTAGAATCGAGAACAAGTCACTAAAGCTGGATATCGAAGAATGTAATCTATATGATGTAATAAGAAGTGTTGTTCAGGATACCAGAGATCAAATAGATAGCAGCAGAGTAGAGTTGCTGTACGATAAAGGTGAGGATAATATTTTTTTGATACGGGTAGACAAGTCAAGACTGGAACAAGTTGTTTCTAATTTGTTAAATAACTGTATTAAATTTACTAAAGAAGGAACGATATCACTTAATGTGGAAGAAAAAGATAATCAAGCCCTTGTAACTGTAAAAGATACAGGTTCGGGAATAGACCCTGAAATGTTGCCAGGAGTATTTTCAAAGTTTGCAACAAAATCCGAGAAAGGGGCAGGACTCGGCTTGTTTATCTGTAAAAGTATTATCGAGGCTCACGGTGGAAGAATATGGGCCGAGAACAATTCTAACGGAAAAGGAGCTACATTTTCATTCACTTTGCCATGTTGAGGCCTCTCCTGATTTAGTTTTGCTAATGCGTCTTCTGTACTTGTTTTTCCATATGTACTGTTTCAATGCTATGACAAAATAATAATAAATGTCGAGAGTTAATACTTGTGCAAAGGAGAATCAACATAATTTTGAATCCTTAAGCTACCATTTGATTTTATACTCATTGTAGGTTTTTGTTGCTAGCACTTCAATCTGTCATTGCAATAAACTTTAATATTCCATCGCCTTTCACGCATCTAGTATTTACATCGAAATCTCCTACAAAATACCACTTTCTTTGCCTCAGGGTATTTACAACAAAATATCATTTATGATGTTTGCAATGATGTTATTGTGCGGGGCAGTTCTAGATGGTATTATGCCAATAGCAAACTCGGTACTTGCTGCTCCGCTTAATTCATTACCTCAGATAAGGCAACAAACACCAGCTGCAGGTACAGGTACTTTCACAATATCTAATCAGCTAAAGGCGGCCATACAGACTAATATAAACAATGGATCTAATGCTGCAATTGTTATAGCACTTGTAGATCCGAATGGAACGCAATTTTATGGATATGGTAAAATGTCTACAGCAAATCAGACGACAGTAGATAAAAATACAATATTTGCTATTGGTTCTGTAACAAAAACCCTAACTACACTTCTTTTGGCTGACATGGCAAACTGTGGGGTGGTCAATTTGAATGATTCAATCGAAAAATACTTACCACCCACAGTACAAGTTCCTACATATAATGGGCAGCATATCACCCTTGAAAGTCTAGCCACACACACTTCAGGACTGCCCGAAAATCCTCCTAACATGCCACTATCTGGCCCAGGCTTTCAGAAATACACCCTTGCTCAAATATACCAAGCCCTTTCTAGTATTAAACTTGCAAGAGCTCCTGGCTCAAAATACAACTATTCAAATTTTGGTGTGGGGCTATTAGGCAACATCCTAGCGTCCAAGTCTGGTATGCCATATTAACACCTTGTCATAGACAGAGTTCTAAACTTGTTAGGAATGGGTAGTACCAGAATTACTCTTTCTGCGCCACTTCAATCTCGCTTAGCGATAGGTCATATAAATGGTCATCCTCTTCCAATAACTGGAAATCACCTTCCTTTTGCTCCAGCAGGAGGCTTTTATTCAACTGCTGCAGACTTGGCGAAATACCTCTCTGCTAATATGGGATTGACTAAAACGAACTTATCTAGTGCTATGCAAGAATCGCACCTGGTAAGATCGTATACTAATATGACTGGGTTTGGTGGTCACGGCAAAATCTATATTGGTCTAGCATGGTTTACGACCGCCAATTATAATCCTGGTACAAGTGGAAATCTTACATGGGATAATGGTCTCTTTAATGGCTACAATAGTTTTATTGGGTTTAACCCATCTAAAGGGAAAGGTATTGTTATATTGTGCAGTGGATTACAGGCAAATCTTCTTGTCTCACAGATAGGTTTTGGCCCTTACGATAAACTTTCAACCTTGGTATGGAATTTATTGAATCAATAAGATGTTAGGTTTAATTAATTAACTAATTGATACCCAAACAACCTTTCTAAAAGAATTAAATTTTGGTTAGGAAACGTTATTGAAAAAATAGTTCTGTAGGACTCGAGATTCATGGTAGGTAGTTTGGGTATTGGACTCTGCAAGGTTGATGCCATAGCTAGTCAGCAGTAGCTGTTGAGCCGGTTATAATTGAATGATAATGGTCCAGTCATCGTCTCAATGAAAAGCAGCGAGCTCAAAAAAATAATGGAGAGAATGTGTCTTTACTCTTGAATTGCATGGGATCAGCGGTCTATGTCGGCACTATTGCTAGCGTCATTCAAACAGGTGGAGTTGCTACAAAGGTTGGCTTGGCTTATGCTTTGACTAACGTCCACGCTGTTGCTGTTATGGTTGTGGTGACCGTAATGTGCCAATGCTTGTTGTGGTATGGCGAATGCTCCCGCGGACATGGCTACTGCCGCTACGATTGCTGCAATTGCCAAAGTCGTGTTCTTGTGATTCATTTGTTCTCAGAACTGATCTTCCATTATAGTATATTTGAACTGCTTCACAACAACTGGTAATAATACAGTAGAAATTGTAGATATATTCAAACTCTGATATTTTCTTTAGAAAGATTATATTCATGTATTGGAGAGAAAAATACCCATATCAACAAGGATATCTTTTATAGATTCTGGCTAGCTCCTCGTTCATAATTCTTCTGTCCGCCGTTTGCCTCTTTTCATGGATCGAAGACAAAACGGTAGGAGTTGAAATATTATCAGAAAGCAAGTCCCGAATCAGTTGAACAATATATTTTGGACAGTCTAATCATATTGTAAATGTGATTTGAATATCCCTACTCTTCTGTTAACGACAAAAAATATAGGGGAAGTTTGTATGCTATTTGTCTGTTTTTTTGGTGTTACTTCTCTTCGCTCAAAACGCCACCAGCGTTAGTAATGACGTTTGCGGAGGCTGCAGTGCATGAGGCAGTAATTAGGGAGGTTCCACCAGCAGTTTGACATTCTTGGTGTTGTTTTGTGTCTGTAGGTAGGCTAATGCCGCTATTCTTGAATACTTTTGTTTTGTTGCCGCTATCGGCAAGTGCCATGTGTCCTGTTCCTACAACTGCAGTACTTGCTACTAGTACAGCTGCAACTGCTGCCAGTACTACTAGTGCAATAGCTGTCTTGTGGTCGTTTGTCATGCGTGCGATTTTGTGATTCATTTGTTCTCAGAGCATATCGTGCATTATAGTATATTTGAACTGCTTTACAACAACTGGTAATAATACAGTAGAAATTGTCGATATATTCAAACTCTGGTATACTCGTTAGAAAGATTATGGTGGAAATAACGATTCAAGTATTAATTAGAATAGAACTCTTAGCAATTCAGATATGTTTTATCTACTATGAATAACGCAAAGAGTTAGCAATCCTATTTATTCTACATTTGCACAATAATAATTTAGGTGTAGATTTGGCTTGACTAAGAGTAGATTAGGGATAGTTTGTTCCTGTGTGGTTCATAATTCTCCTATCCCTAATCCGTGTCTTCATTTAAGCCGTCTACACCTTTTTAGATTTAAACAATAACGACTTGTAAAAAATTACTTGAATCGATCTCAGAACAGGTTTCAATAATTCTTTTGCTGATAAAAAATAATGGAGATAATAGACTTGTGTGTCTATCTCGATCTATTGTTTTTTTGTGTTACCTCGTCACTTCACCTATTACGCCACCGGCATTAGTAACGTTGTTCGTGGAGAGAGCAGTGCATGAGGCAGTAATTGGGGAGGTTCCACCAGCAGTTTGACATTCTTGCTTCTGTTTTGTGTCTGTAGAGATTTTAATGCCGTCATTCCCTTTTCCTGCAAGTGCCATGTGTCCATTTCCTACAGCTGCTGCGCTTGCTACTAATACCGCTGCAAGGGCTGCTACTGCAAGTGGTAGAGTCGCTGTTTTGTGGTTCTTTGCTGTGCATGTTATTTTGTGATTCATTTGTTCTCAGAGCCTAGCTTCCATTATAGTATATTTGAACTGCTTCACATGAAGTGCTAAAAATATATGAGAATCTGTCGATATATTCGAACTATAATAAATTAATCAGAAAGATTATGGTGAAGTATTAATTAGAATAGAACTCTTAGCAATACAGATAGCTTTTATCGATTATAACTTGCGTGTAGATTTAGCAATCCTATTGGTCCTGTTGAATCGTAGGTGTTTTAAATGGGTTTTGAAAAACGATCGTTGACTCAAAAAAATGGAGAGTAGTTTAGCCCGAGCAAAGTTGTTTGCCGTTCTTGATGATTCCGGGATTGCCTACGCAATTAACAGCGCCAACGAACGCAGCATATGCTGGAGTTTGTCCATTGGCAAATGGTTGACCAAGGTTATTAGTACCAGTTGAACTATGAGTCTTACTAGGATCAGCGAAATATATATGCCGGCGACTTTTAGCCCTCGGCATAGTTCAAGGAGTATTGCATGTTGTGCTACTGAATTGCGTCACAAAGCCTCGACATTATTTGTTGATGTTGATTAGAGCTTTCTGACGGCATTTGCAGATATATGCACAGAAACTTGTCTTTTGTTTCTGTCAGTGGCGTGACAGCCAAGAGCACCTTACCACAATTATTATCCTCTTCCCGATTGGCTATTTCAGTTATTTCGAAATGAGACTTATTAGTGCTCCAATCCAACCAGCAGATTGGTGCCTTGTCATTTAGGGCTGGAACCAAATAATGGTGATAAAATGAGTAACCTCCTCCCACACATTTAGAACCAATATCCATATTCATAGAACACTTGCATCCGTGGAATTTGCTAAATTTACCGGTCACCATTTTTCCATTAGAATCGACAACAGCTGCAAACTTGACTGCTTTAGTAGCATACAATGAAGTCAAACAGATTTCCTCAAAGAAATCGAGTTCTTCCATTGATTGCTTACTGTATTTAATCTGGGTAATATTAATCATGTATCTTCCGATCAAAGACAAAGCTGCAGTTTTTATATACAATTTCCTTAAACAGTATAAATACTATATCTAGTACAATCATCTAGGAATCGATAAATATTGACTTGTAAAGGCATATGTTCTCGTCACAAAGCAGCAAAGCCAGTTGGTAGTGGTCGCTATTCTGCAGGACAGAAACGATGTCAAGTATGTGAGATCTTTATAAAATGGGACGGATTATGGTGTCCTTGTTGTGGATATAGACTAAGAACAAGACCACGCAACCTAAAATACAAGGCAAAGTTGAGGTCAAGAAAGGAAATGGAGAAATCTAGACTACTATTGTCATCATCACAACATAGATAACAACTGATACTGGGCAAGCAAAAAATCACTAGAACAATAAATGACAGGATAAGAAGGGCCAGCTAAACCAGATACTTGCAATCCGTAACCGAATCTTGTACCACTACGCAAGGCGATAAGATAACTATATTGTAATATAGTAAAAAAGTCTACTACAATCTGTATTCAAATTATTTTTATTGTTTCATTGTGTCGTTTCTCATATTGTGATAACGCCATTCAAGGTTAAATCATATTTGTTAGTATCATTGTCCTCTTTAGCACTAGGACTAACCATAATCATCATCCTGACACTCTTCACAAGCGCTGTATGGACAACTGTAGCTGCAAATGCACAAATATTTCCCTTTACTCATACTAATTCGACTAGTACGACTGCTACGGTCGCTCCTAGACATCTGTCAACATTGCAACAGCAACAGCAAAAGCAGCAGCCTCAACCACCACAACAACAACAGCAGGGTCAGCCTAACCTACATTTAGTAAAAATCACATCACCCATTAAAGGCCAAACAGTTCCTGTTGGAAAGGACCTCAGAATATCCGGAACTTCTACAGCCAACGCAACGACTTCAAACTGCAGCGTGTCCGTCATAGTGAACGGTATCGGTCGATATCATGATGCCTCGCCTAATGGTACGAGTTCGCACAATGACTATTCGAAATGGAACTTTACACTCACTCCCTCATACACTGCCGTCAAACAAGGACAGAATAAGATAACTTCCAAGTTTTCATGTATCAAGGATCCAACCGCAATATCACACTATAGCGTAAATGTAACTGGTGTATCAGCGGGATCGAACCCAACTGGTGCAAATCCAGTCACTTCCAATTCTACCAGTCCCGTTTCTTCCAATTCTACCAGTCCCGTTTCTTCAAAAGCAACTATTCCTGTTTCTTCAAAACCTACCTCTGCTTCCTCGCTGACTGGCAAAAATAACAATCAAGTATTATCAGTTTCTCTTCGTTTAGACAAGAACTCCCTTCATCCAGGAGATAAACAAACAATAACAATTTCAGTTCGTGATAAAAACTCTAGTAATCCCATTGCAGGGGCTTCAGTAATAGGTAAAATCACAAGTCCAGTTGGACCGTTTAAGAAGGTGGGGGGCATCACAGATGAGAGGGGCAAGGCGTCTTATTCTTGGACGGTCAGTTACGTAGACACAACTGGAAAATATAAACTGACGACAGAAGTGTCTTCTCCTGGTTATCAAAAATATTCAACTAGCAAAACATTTAAAGTCACTCCTGTTGCCGCGACTAACCCCTATGATAATTACATCACATCAACTCCAGCAGATAATGCGAATAACCCTCCTCCACCTCCTCCAACTATAATTCCGTCAACTCCAGCAGATAATACGAACACCAATGCCAATGCCAATGCCAATAACAACAATAACAACAACAACAACCACCACAATCATCGCAGTCATCTACCAACTGCAGTCCTATCATCTCCAGCAGATAATGCCAATAACAACAACAACCCTCCTCCTCCACCTCCTCCAACTATAATTCCGTCAACTCCAGCAGATAATACGAACACCAATGCCAATGCCAATACCAATAATAACAACAATAACAACAACAACCACCACAATCATCGCAGTCATCCTTCGAACACAATTCCATCCAACTCTGTTCTTTCCCCTCCTGAAACTAATGCCAAAATAAATTTTGATAATAGTCAACAGTCAACAGCAGTACCAAATCCAGATAATGCTAATGTTCATTCTAGTAAGGACCTTCAGAGTCACCAACTGATCACTATTCCATCAATCTCAGGTGTAACCATCTCAAACAGTGCCTCTACCCCATCAACAAACTCATCTGTAACTATCCCCAATAACATCTACAACAACAACAACATTCCTCCTTCCCCTACTAATCCCTCAATCAATATTCCACCAACAAACTCACCTGTAACTATCCCCAATAACATCTACAACAACAACAACATTCCTCCTTCCCTTACTGCTCCTTCAACATCAGTTATACCCAAAACAGGAGATAAAACGCCTTTCCTGTTGCCATTTCATTAATCATGATATTAGTAGTTTCCCCTATTACCTAGTGAGATAAAATATTAAGGCATATAGATGAAACTCATCTTTAGATTCTTGATTATGAGGTTCAGGTTTATTCATCTCTGCTCTGGTCTTCTCGGCATGAAAAGGAGAGTGTCTGATGTTGGCTTTTGGCGGTACTCTTTTTTCAGTCTTGCCGGATGATGCCAACTTCCGAGTTGCCAGAACATAAAGCTGCATACTTTGTGAAAGTCTCAATGACCTTATCGAGTTTTGCAAGATCGGTGTCATTCTCTATTGCCTGAAGTGTATTCCAGTTAATAATGACTATTTACTTTAAAGCGTGAAAGCTCTATTTCTGTCGGCCACAATCAAATTGGTTGGGGTCCAGGCACTACAGTCAGTAAATGCATATTCGCAAGCACGTCAAAATTCGCCGGGGGCTATTCTTCGCTTAACGTAATAATGTTACACCCTCTTTGGTTGCAGGAATATGGATTAAGGGTAAAAACGAGGGAGCACAATGATGAAAATGCAAAGAATTCAAGTGAAAAACAAATAGGATATTCAGAAATGTTGCGCAAAATGTTTAATTACTAAACGGTTGCAAACATCACTAGCCCATTGTTTGAGAAGGAGCAAGCGCTAAAGGATATCGTCAAGAAAAAAGGGATTGTCGTTCATGATAAGCTAACATTATCGAGTGGTGAAGAAAGTGATTACTATTACGATTTAAAGAAAATCTCTCTCGATCCTGAAGCGATAGACATCATTGGGGATTTATTGTTGGAGCACATCGTTCTGAGATATGGTAATGTAAAGTCTGTGGGGGGTCTAGCGAGTGGCGCTGTACCACTTGTAACAGCAATTGTTATGAAGAGTGCTGGTAATGGTGGCGGCATAAATGGGTTTTTTGTCAGGAAAGAACGTAAACCGCATGGGTTGCAGAAAATAATTGAAGGTGAGATTATACCACCAGTCGTAATAGTCGATGACGTCATCACGACAGGCCATAGCATAAGATTGGTAATAGATGCAGTGACAGGAGCTGGATTTGATGTGAAGGGCGTTTTCACTCTATTAGACAGAGAAGAAAATAATGGGCTGAAAAACGTCATCGAATGTTTCTCTTTGCTAAAACACTCTGATTTTAAGTCATTTATCGAAGAACAAAAAAAGAAAAACAAAAACGCAAAAATAGAAAATTAGTCTTTTGCCAACGCTTTTTCTATACAAGGAATATTCACAGAATAAATCTATGAAATCCATTCTAGCCACGCAGCGGGTTTGAATTCGATTTCGAAAAATCGTCTGTTCATCTAAGTGCTCTACTTTTAGATGTTGGAATCTTGTAACAAATTCTCTGATTTCGTCGTCAAATATTAATTGTCTTATGGCTAGCTCTCAGCAGCAGCTATGAAATATCAGTTGCGAATGTCAATTCTGTGTTGAGATGCCTACTAATTCTCAGAGGACCGCAATGGTGCCAATGCCGAGAGCGTTCGTTTCCATGAACCACGCCTAAAATTTATTAACTTACTATGAATCAGAAGCAGAACAAGAAATAACACAACTCAAGCTCAAGGCTAAGACAAACGATTCGAGGACACGCTGACATTCATGAGAAGCAGTTAGACTATTGCATAAAGAAGGTTGATGGCTTGCTTGACTTATTCCAAAAACACTAGACTGTGTAAGCTGTATTGGAGATTTTCTGGATTTTAAATGATCATGCTTCTTTTTTGTGGTTTCTTATGAATTCCCTTAACTTCTTCAATGTCTTTGGATGAAGATGATGTTCGATGCCTTCAGCATCAATATTCGCAACATCCTCATCTACGCCAATCATCTTGAAGAATTCAGACAATAGGCTGCTTTTCTGCTACTTCGATCCCTTCTTCAGTCAGATTAATCCCTCTATACTTCTCATATTTTAGATATTTGCTTTCGTCTAGCCGTTGAAGCATCTTTGTTACACTTGGTAGACTTACGTTGAACGATTCAGAAATGTCTGATTGTGTTGCATAACCTTTTTTCTTTATTAATTCATAAATGACCTCCAAATAATCCTCCATTCTATCCGTGTGCTGTTCTTCTATTACTTTTTGTTTTACATTATGAGCATCACGGATTAACTTGAGGCGGTTATCACTGTTGTTATTGTTCTCGTCCAGTTTGGCTTTCAAATTCTCCAACTGACAAGAATACGTGCGCAATACTAGCACATTTACCTTTCTATGATAATTTGTCTTGAGTCTAAAAGAACAATGAGAGTTCATTTTATTCATATAGTTAATGATGTTAGCCTGGGGCAAATTTTATAAGCTAAAAGAGTTTTATTATATATGTAAATCAATAATGCTTTTGCAGAGGTATTTTTTAGCCAAGAAACAATCTCTTCTTAGGCTATTTCTGTACACAGGACCTGCTCTTATTGTAAGCATGGCCTATATGGATCCTGGTAATTATGGTACTGACATTGCTGGTGGGGCTTCTCATAATTACAGTCTTCTTTGGGTAGTCTGGCTTTCAAGCGCGATGGCTATGATGCTTCAATATTTGTCTGGCAAGCTTGGAATTGCAACTGGGAAGTCGTTACCAGAAATAATGCGTGAAAAACTAAAAAAGAAAATATTCATCATGCCATATTGGTTAGCTGCAGAAGCAGCAGCTGCTGCCACCGACTTAGCGGAGTATCTTGGGACTGTTATCGCCCTTAACCTTCTATTTGGGATTCCTCTGATTTATGCAGCCATCTTTGGAGCTTTGGATGTGATCTTAATACTTGCTCTTACAACACGCAAATTCCGTATTCTTGAACGGATGTTTATCCTGTTCGTATCAATAATCGGTTTTGGATTTTTATATGAAATCTTTATCACAAAGCCAGATCCTTCAGCAATACTATATCATTCGTTTGTTCCCATACTTGCAAATTCTAGTGCATTACTTATATCCGTTGGAATTATTGGAGCCACAGTAATGCCACATGCTCTTTTTGTGCATTCTTGGCTTACGAAAAATAAGATCAAAGACAAATCTATTCAAGAGAAGAGAACATTACGAAAGCTGCACCTTACAGAGACAGTTGCTATACTCACTATTGCAGGCATGGTAAACGCAGCAATAATGATAATCGCTGCCGCTGCGTTTCATGCACATTTTTCCAATATAGCCTCAATATCTGATGCTTACAAAACTCTAATTCCGCTTTTTGGACTTGGTGCAGGGACAGTCTTCATTATTACTTTGCTTGCATCTGGCATTTCTTCTTCAGTCGTGGGTACTTTGGCAGGTCAAACCATAATGGAAGGTCTGTTGGGTATGAAGGTTAATGTCTGGCTAAGACGTGTTGTAACAAGGTTTATCAATGTAATTCCTACTACGATCGCTCTATTACTGGGCTTTGATCCTCTCAGTATACTTGTCTACAGTCAGGTGATACTTAGCCTAATGATACCCTTACCCATGATTCCTCTGGTATTATTAACAAGAAACAAAGCAGTGATGGGCGAATTTGTAAACAGAAATATCACAACAATAATCTCAATTGTTTTCGTTGGTATAATATTGGCATTCAATTCTTATCTAATTGCAACCACTATCAAGCCGTAATGGTATTACTCCTCATTGAATATTGAATTTGCTGAGTGTAAACTTCTGGCGGTACTCTTTTTTCAGTCTTGTTGATTTAATCTGTGATTTGTCAATCATCACTACTCCTTTTTCTTCATTAGTGCCTTTGCGAGAAGAACCGACTTGAAGAGCTACAATTCTAGCATTAAAAAGATTTAAAAAGACATTGTTCAATCAAGACTATGACAATTATAGTTCTAACTGGAGCTCCAGGAGTTCAGCCGTAATGCGTGTTGCCCGGGAATTAAAGGAAAGAGGAGTGAAAGTAGGAGGTATAGTTTCAAGAGAGCTAAAAACAAATAATACGAGGATAGGATTCAAGTTCATCGATCTTACCACAAATGATAGAAATGTTTTGGGATCTATCACTGGAAACGGTCCTAAGGTTGGAAAATATCTCGTTAACGTTGCAGGGTGCCGGTTCGACTGACGAATGCAGTAAGGAATTCTGACGTCATCATTTGCGACGAGATTGGTCCTATGGAGCTCAAATCAAGAGTTCACAGATTCCGTAAAGAATTTACTTTATGTCGACAAGAAAGTAATTGTTATTGTACACCAAAAGCTGCAACATCTTCTAACCGACGAATTCAGAAATAAA
>WNFY01005599.1_pt1 | contig 13887 bp, 10 predicted proteins | sample 5400091 | NCBI WGS metagenome assembly WNFY01 (sample SAMN13153364, study PRJNA577476) | soil metagenome | isolation source: 60 cm soil or saprolite under grassland replicate 1 | place: USA:California | collected 2016-06-15 | reverse complement strand
GTGGACCGAGCTCGTTGCCAACCGCGATCGCCACGACGCGTCCGGTCTGCCAGTCGTGGGCGACCACCACCTGGGCGCCGGGTTCGGCCGCGAAAGTGTCATAGGAGCGGTAACCGAACCAGCGGCCGCGGCGCGCGCCGGTCGTGAACACCAACCGGCCGCCGCCCACGTCCGCCGACACCCGCGGAGGCGCCCGCAGGACACCCCGCTCGGCATCCACCAGCGCCTGGCGCATCGCGGCGACCGCCGCACCGGCGTCCGGCCGAGCGCGCACGTCATCATCGCAGAAAACCAATGGCGCCACGCTCACCTGCCTGACTCCTGACTCACAGCCCGGCCAGCGCGGCGAGGCGGCGATCCGCGCGGCGAGCGACCGCACCCGGGCGCTTCGATCCGCGACATGACCGTACCCCCGGGGCTTCCGCTTCCGGAACCCGCGCAACTGGCCGATCGGACGAACCGCCCACCGGACCACCTGGCAAGACAACGACTGGCAACGACGCCACGTGCCTTCGCGGTTCTTCGACTTCGGCTACCCGCCCCAGGGGTGGTGACGCGTACCCGCCCCAGCAGGTCGTGACGTGTACCCGCCCCAGCGGGCCGTGAGGTGTACCCCCGTACGTGCCGCGACCGCCGACGTGTCGCGATGGGAGGCCAGTCACGGGCTGCGCACGACCCATTCTGACCAGCTCAGCCGTGAAGATCTGACCGAAAGCGTTGACAAGCGTCAAAGTCTGATTGAAAGTGTCCGTATCAGACCGTTAATCACGATGGGTATCGCTCCACGTCCGTCCGGTAGGTGGGTGTGCTCCCTATGCGCGATCGCCTGGCACCGCATCGCGGGGCGCTCGTCAGCGCCCTTGACAACCCCGGGGGAGGAAGCGGTATGCGCCCACCACGTTTCTGGACCGCGCTGGTGGCGGCCCTGTCCCTGGTCATTGCGCCCATCGCGGGCTGGCCGGGAACGGCGGCCGCGCAGACGACGCAAACGGCGGCCGCGCAGACGGCGCAGCTGCACGGGTTACGCGGTGACTACTACGTCAGCGCCCCAGGGACCTACGATCAGTTCACGACGCTCAAGGCCACCGTGGTCGACCCGAACATTGACTTCAACGACCTCGAGCCGATTCTCGACAGCCTCACCGGTCAAAATGACCACAACACGATCCGCTGGACCGGCCAGATTCAGCCGCTGTACTCCGAGACATACACCTTCTACATGGTCGGGGACAACGGCTTCCGGCTGTGGGTGAACGACCAGCTGATCATCGATCATTGGGTCGATGACTGGGGCAACCCGCAAACGAGCACGCCGATCGCGCTGCAGGCGGGGCAGAAGTACGACATCAAGGTCGAGTTCTTCGAGGACTTCGGCGGCTCGAACCTGCACCTGAGCTGGTCGAGCGCGAGCCAGCCGAAGGAGATCGTCCCCAACTCCGCGCTCTACCTGCCGCCGGGCTTCACCTATCCCGGTCCGCTGTCGTCGACCGTCTCGGCCGACGGGGGCACGGTGGCGCTGGCGTTCGACAAGGCGATGCAAGATCTTCCGGCCGGGGAGACCGCGCACTTCCGGCTTCCGGTCAACGGTGCCGACTGGCCGATCTCGTCGGTGACCCTGGACCCAAGCGACGCGTCAACGATCCTGCTCAATCTGGGCGAACCCATCCCGCGCCAGGCCGGTAACAGCGTCCGGGTGAGCTACGACGGCCAAGGCGGCATCACGACGACCGACGGTTCCGCCGTTCCGGCGTTCAACACCTACGTCCTGAACAACTCGACTTACCAGATCACGACGCCGTGGGCGAAGGACGTCTCGCAAACCCGGCCGCTACCGGAGTACCCGCGCCCGCAGATGACCCGGGAACAGTGGCAGAACCTCAACGGCACGTGGCAGTACTCCGCCGCGGGCCCTGGCCAAGCCCCCCCGATCGGCAAGGGCCTTACAGAGCGCATCCTCGTGCCCTATCCCCCCGAGTCGCTGCTGTCCGGCATTCAGCGCCATGACGACTTCATGTTCTACCGGCGGACGTTCACGGTCCCGGCCGGATGGCGCGTCGGGGATGCATGCCCGCTCGCCGACTCGTGCCGGCGGCTGCTGCTGCACTTCGGCGCCGTCGACTACAAGGCGACGGTTTGGGTGAACGGCGTCCGGGTCGCCACACACACGGGTGGTTACGACTCCTTCGACGTCGACGTGACCGCTGCTCTCAAGGGCGCCGGCCCACAAGAACTCATCGTCGGCGCCGAGGATCAGACCGACAACGCGCCCTACGACGAGCCGATCGGCAAGCAGCGCAACAACCCGGGCGGCATCTGGTACACGCCCTCGTCGGGCATCTGGCGGACGGTGTGGATGGAGCCGGCTCCTGCGGCGCACATCGATCGGCTGGACATGACTCCGGACCTGGCCAGCGGCACGCTGCGGCTCACCGTACGCGCGTCCGGGGTCAACGGCGAGCAGGTCGATGCGGCCGCTTTCGACGGCGATACCAAGGTCGGCGCCGTTACCGGGCAACCCAACACCGTGCTGGCGCTGCCCGTGTGTACAGCCTCACGGTACGGCTCGTCGCCGGCAGCCGCCTGGTCGACTCCGTGGGCAGCTACTTCGGCATGCGCTCGGTGTCGGTTGGCAGCGCGGGCGGCCAGCCGCACATCCTGCTCAACGGCACGTTCGTCTTCAACCTGGGCACACTCGACCAGGGCTTCTGGCCCGACGGGCTCTACACCGCGCCGACAGACGATGCGCTGAAGTTCGACCTGCAGCAGGAGAAGTCGCTCGGCTTCAACACCGTACGCAAGCACATCAAGGTCGAGCCGGACCGCTGGTACTACTGGGCGGACAAGCTCGGCCTGCTCGTCTGGCAGGACATGCCGGCGACCGACCCCGGCAAGACGCCAACCGAGGCGGACAAGGCAGCGTTCGAGGACCAACTGCACACGATGATCGAGCAGCACTGGAGCCATCCGTCGATCACCGTCTGGATCCCGTTCAACGAAGGCTGGGGCGAATACGACCCCGCGCGGATCGCCGACCAAGTCAAGGCATGGGACCCGAGCCGGCTGGTGAACGAGGACAGCGGTCAAAACTGCTGCGCCTCGCTGCCGGACCCGCACCACGGCGACATCTACGACGACCACACCTACGTGGGCCCCGGCCACCCGCTGCCCACAGGCGACCGGGCGGTCGTCGACGGCGAGTTCGGTGGTCTCGGTCTCAAGGTGCCCGGCCATATGTGGTTCGGCAACGGGTTCGCGTACGAGATGGAGAACTCCGCAGGGCAGCTGACCGACCGCTACGTCCAGCTGACGACAGAGGTGCGACGCTGCGAGCTGCGGTGCGGCCTCTCCGGGTCGATCTACACCCAGCCGACCGACGTCGAGGGCGAGCTCAACGGCCTCCTGACCTACGACCGGCGCGTACTGAAGGTCGACGCCGCGCGGGTTGGCGCGGTGAACGCCTCGGTGCTGGCAGCCGCCGGTGACGTCCAGAACCCACCACCTCCGCCGCCCGGCACACCAGGTCTCACCGGCGTCGGCTACTGGCCCTTCGAACAAGTCAACGGGACGACGACACCCGACGCCTCCGGCAACGGCCACGACGCGACACTCGTCAACGGACCGACGGCCGTGATCGGCCACAGCGGCAACGCGCTCCAGTTCGACGGGACCAATCAGTACGTCGACACGGGCTCGAGCATCCTCGACACCACCGGCGACTACAGCGTGTCCGCATGGGCCGAGATCGACCACCCAGGCAACGCCTTCGAGACGGCCGTCAGTCAGGACGGCGACAGCGGGCACAGCGAGTTCTTCCTGCAGTACTCGGGCCAGGACCACGTGTTCGCCTTCAGCTACGCCGGCGGGCGGGCGCTCGCGCCGGCCCCGCCGCAAGCGGGAGTGTGGTACCACCTCGTCGGCGTGCGTGACGTGGAAAACAATCAGATGCGGCTCTACGTCAACGGCACGCTCGCCGGCACGACGACCTACTGCCCCGGCGACCCAGCCAGCGGCCACACCGTCATCGGCCGGGCACAGTACAACAACAGCCTGGTTGACTTCTGGGGCGGCAAGATCGACCAGGTACACGTCTACGATCGAGCCCTGTCCGCAGATGAGGTTGCCTCGCTCCACGCGTCGGGCGCGTAGTCTCGCGGGCGCCTGCGGGCTCGCAGGACCGCGTCGTGGACGGTGACCTGGCGGCCTTCGGGGTCGCTGGCGAGACGCGGCCTGGCGTCGGCGACCAGGACCTCCCACCGGTCCGGGTCCAGGGAGTCCGCGATCTCCTCGGCGGTGAAAAACAGGTCGGGCATCGGCGGGCGGGGCACCGTGGTCTGCAGGTCGGAGGGGTGGTGGCCGACGATGAGCAGGGTTCCGGCGTGGGCTACCGCAGTGGTCAGCCGGTCGAACAGGGTTTGGCGCGGGGCCGTCGGCAGCTGCAGGAACTGGGCGGAGACAAGGTCGAAATGCCCCTCCGCTGGTGCCCAGGTGGTGAGGTCGGCGTGTACCCAGCGGATCCGCCCGGCCACGTCCGCGCCGCGGGCTTCGGCCTGCGCGGCGCCGCGCTGCAGCGCGGTGGCGGCGAAATCCACCGCCGTGACCTGCCAGCCTCGCGAGGCAAGCCAGAGTGCGTCGGCCCCCTCGCCGCTGCCGGCGTCGAGCGCTGCGCCCGGGGTCAGGCCGGTGGTCTCAGCCACCAGATGAGGGTTTGGGCGCTCGCTCCAGACCGCGGCGCGGGAGCGGTAGCGCTCCTCCCAGGCCTGCTCGCCGAACATGCTCACAGCGCTCCCTTGCGTCGAGGCGATCGTTGTGGTCGAGGTGCTTTCCCGGTGTCGCGGTCTCACCCACCGTGGCTTCGGTTCGCTGGGCGCCATCATGCCACCCACGCCGCCCGGGCCCGCCGCAGCTAGATCGAAAACCCCAATACCCTTCCCGAACGGCTGCGCGAACGGATCGCCGCCAACGCCGCCGGACAGGACGTGAGTGCCGTCGCTCACGGCCAGACCTCAAGAAGATAGCCGCATCGCGTATCTGGCGCACCAACCCGCACTCTGTATATGCGGCAAGCTCCACTGCGGAAGGATTATCACATGACCGATAACGGTCACACTTAACCGCCGCGGCACGGATTTGCTGACTATCTCACGTGCCGCCGAACGTTTGGGTTTCCGCACGCAAGGCATTAAGGGGTCCTACGACACCATTCCAGGCGTCATGTTGCCTGCGATCGCCCATGTTCGCAGGAGGCTGGGGGGCGGGCATTTCGTCGTCGTCCATCGTTGGGCTCGCTCGCACGTTGTCATCGCCGATCCAGCCGTGGGAATTCGGCAGGTATCCCGGCGGGCATTCTGTCGAGGTTGGACCGGATACCTATTAGCCATTCTGCCTGCTTCGACTCCGCCCGGGGCCGGCCTCGGGCCTCATCACGTGGCCTGAAGGGCTAGGGGATCATCGTCCCTTTGTGGCCAACTGCCCGTCCGACAGTGCGGCCAGGTCCACCTCGTCGAGGGCGGTGACCACGATGTCGGCCCCGGCGGCGGACAGGAGGTCCTCGTCATGGGCCCGCGCGATGCCGATCGCGGCCATGCCGCCGGCCTTTGCCGCTTCGACCCCCGCGGCGGCGTCCTCCATGACGATCGCGGTCTCAGGCGCGGCCCCGAGCTCATGGGCCGCCGTGAGGAACATCTCGGGGTGGGGCTTGCCGTGGGCGAAGTCCCGGCCCGAAACGTCGGCGTCGAAGAAGTCAAGCAGCGTCAGGCCCGGCCGCACCGACGGCGAGGAGATGCCGTGCTCCCGCGCGAAGGTGTCGAGCCGGATCTGGCGCAGGAACAGCTTCGCGTTCTTGGACGACGACGCGGCCGCCGCCCGGATCCCGGCGTCCTTGACGGCGATGATGAACCGCAGCGCGTCGGGATAGGCGGTGAAGTCGCCAGCCTCGATGAGCCGGACCACCATCACCTGCTTGCGCGCCGCGTACTCCCCTACGCGAGCGTCGACATCGGGCACCCCGAAGTACTCCAGGGCCGCCCGCGCGCCGCTCATCCGGGGCTTGCCCGACAACTGCTCCTGGTAGACGTGGGGCGTAAACGCCCCGGGCGACCAGGTCGTCTCGTCACGTATGTCGCTCCACTCCCCCTCCATCAGCTCGCGCAGCGATTCACGCCACGCCTTCTCGTGCGGCGAGTCGACGAGCACACCGTCGACGTCGAAGATCGCTCCCTGGAACGGTGTCGGCACGGGTCCTCCTGTCAGCCCCGGAGCTGCTGCCCGGGGCTCGGGTCCGATTGGGATTCGAAGGTGTACCGGTCCCCGGCACGTAGCTCGCGCACCTCGTCGCGGACGCCAACCCTGACCGGCGGGCTCACGCCCTCCCGGTGGGCTGCCACCGTGACCCGGCCGCCGGCGAACGTCACCAGGATCGGGGTCCGCTGAAACTGCATCGAGAACGACAACCCGTCGAGCTGGCCGGTAAGCCCGGGGTCGAAGTACAGGACACCGTCGCGGATGTGCGTGCCCGCGTAGCTGCGCTGGACGAGGTCGAGCGTCCCGGACATGACGCCCATGTGAATCCCCTCCTTCGTGGTCCCACCCTGGACGTCGCCGACGTCGCTTTCCAGGGCAACGAGGAACCGCTGCCACGAGCTCTCCGGGTCCAGCGCCGCCAAGACCCCCGCGTGCGCGATGAAGCTGAGCGTCGAGCCGTGTGAGGTGCGCCGATCGTAGTAGTCGATGTTCTTGCGCGCCGTGTCCGAGCCGTAGCCGTAGCCCAGCCGCCCGAACAGCCGCCGCAGCTCGTCGCGGGAGAACAGAAAGAACAGCATCACCGTGTCGGCCTGCTTGGCCAGCTTGTAGCGGTCCGGCTCGTCGCCCTCGGCGCGCAGTATCCGATCGAGCCGCTGGATGTTGCCGTATTTCGCGCGGTAGGCGTCCCAGTCGAGCTCCTGGAGCTGCTCGTAGCCCTCGAACTGGCTGATGATGCCGTCGCCGTGGAACGGGACGAACATCCGGCGGCTCATATTCTCCCACGTGCGCAGCTCCTCATCATCAAGGCCGAGCTTGTCGCGCAGCGCCGCGGCTCGCGTCGCCGGCAGCAGCGGGAGAACGTCATGCGTCACGCCGCACAGCCAGGCCACCATGACGTTGGTGTAGGCGTTGTTGCGCAGACCGCCCACCTCGGCGCCCGGGTACTTCTCGTGGAACTCGTCCGGGCCCATCACCCCGTGGATCTCGTAGCGGTCCCGGTCGGGGTTGAAGTGCGCGATGGAGGCCCAGAAGCGCGCGATCTCCAGCATCATCTCCGCGCCGTAGTCGCGCATGAACGCCAGGTCCTGGGTGGCTTGGAAGTAGTGCCAGATGTTGTAGAAGATCGCCGCGTTGACGTGACGCTGATTGTGGCTCAGGTCGGGCTCCCAGCGGCCCGACAGCGGGTTGAGGTGGATGCTCTGGGTCTCCTCCGTGCCCTCGCTGCCGCTCTGCCAGGGGAACATCGCGCCGCGGAACCCCGCCTCCCGGGCCGCGGCGCGCGCCTCGCCAAGGCGACGATAACGGTACAGCAGCAACTCCCGTGTCACCTCCGGCATGCGGAAGTTCAGGAACGGATAGACGTACAGCTCGTCCCAGAACACGTGACCCCGGTAGGCCTCGCCGTTGAGGCCGCGGGCGGGTACCCCTGCGTCCCGGTCCGCCGTGTTGCGGCAGCAGACCTGGAGGATGTGGCAGATGTGCAGCCGCAGCAGGAGCTGCACCCGGTCGTCGCCGGGCACGCGCACGTCGCACCCTTGCCACAGCTCGTCCCAAGCCGAGGCGTGGCGCTCGAACGCCTCGCCGAAGTCGGCATACCGCAGCGCCGACTTCCCCGCCTTCACCAGCGTGTCGCTGATCGCGCGATCACGCGAGGTGTAGAACGCCACCATCTTCTCCACCCGCACCGCGGCCCCCTGCCCGACGTCGAACGCAACGACCTGCTGGATGTAGTCCTCCATCTGGTAGAGACTGCGGCCAACGGCAAGCGGCCCGCGGCCGTCGAACACGCGGGTGCGCGCCGCCTGACTGATGTACAGGTTCGATTGCCGCGTCTGGACCTTCAGCGCGATCACCTCGGACCCGAACGTCCTCGGGCCCGCCGGATCCAGGTGCCGACCCTCGAGCTGCCCGTAGCGTGCCACGCCGTTGTTGGCGACGCGCCCGTCGAGCGCGGAGACAACCTCGACGCGGCCCGACCAGTTCTCCGGCGTGAGCGTCCACTCGATGCCGCCGTGATGCACGTCGGCCATGCTCACAAACCGCCGACTGCGCAGCGCCGTCTCACGGCCGGCGCGGTCGCGGAAGCGCAACTCGCGGATGACCATCGCGTTGCGGATGTCGAACTCGTGGCGGTAGCCGAGCAACTCCACATCACCGAGCCGGAACGCGTCCTCGCCCTCGATGCGCAGCTTGAGCACAAGCCAGTTCGGCAGGTTCACCAGGTCCTCGTTAAGCACGGGACGGCCGCCGAGGATCGTCGTCTCGCGGTTGTAGACACCATGCGCATACGTGCCTGGGTAGTGCACGCCGTCAGCGTCCTCCCACTCCGCAGCGCCCCGCGCGCACAGGAAACCGTTGCCCGTCGAGGTCAGCGCCTCACGCAGCCCCTCCCCCGCCGGATCGAAGCCCTCATACGCAAACGCGAAACCGTTCACCGGCACCTCCTCAGGCCGCGAGACGACCACCCAGCCCGAGACTGAGCAATGATCAGACCCTGTGGATGGCCCTCGGCGGGGTGACGTGAGCGGGCGCACCTTCCCGAGGAAGATCTTCAAGCCGAACTGCTCAGGACCGGTGTTGGCGCGCCGGTTCGGGAAGGTACGCCCATGCTCAAGGTAGTCCACGACGAGACCGAGGCCGACGCGACGACCGCGCCGGCGGCGAGCTCGTCGCTGCTGGATGAGATCGTCCGCGAGAACGGCGAACTCGTCGAACGACCTGACGAGTCAGGAGATGAAGCTCAAGTCGCGTGACACGCTGATCCACTCGTGTTGACTATTTCTCGCCGATGAGTCATGAGTGGCGGCACGGGATCGCTCACCGGGCCGATCAGGCAGTCATGCCCGCCGGCCCAGCCGAGGTGCCGCTGGTCTGCCGGGTCATCTGACTCCGACCGAGAAAATTATCCTCAGAGTTGGTAGATAAGGGGCTGCGAGATGTGCCTGTCATACCAGAATTGCGCTTCGCGCCGCGACTCACACGGCCGGGGCGCCCAGGCCGCGCAGTTGGAATCCGCGCAGCTGAGTCTGGTCTTCCCGTCCGGCGTCCTGCTTTCGACCGCGATATGCTCGGGCCGGAGGCGGAGGTAAGCGTCACTGATTGGCCGCATGAGAGTTTCCACTCCCTCCAAAGCAGGCGAGCACCCGGCCCAGAAGATCGGGTGTTTGGTGTTCAGCGTGCCGCGCGCGGGGATCATCATGGGTCCCGCGAGGTTGCAAGCCGGTAGCAGGACGACGATGTCCGGGCCTTGCCGCCATGACGCGGTGCCGGGGTCCGCTAGGGGCTAGGAGGCGAAGCCGACCGCGCGGGATACTCACCACATGGTTGACGACATCGCGCGGGAACGGGCCATCTATCAAGCGCTCAAGGCGGCCGACGAAGTCGCTGCGGCCCTTCAGGCACACCTCATCGAAGAGCACAACGCTGATCTGGAGCGCGCCGCCGCGCAAAGCACCTTCACCAACTCGCTCAAGCTCCTGCGGCAGGCTCGCGCGCGTCTCGGCCAAGGACTGCGAGCCCTCGAGGCCGACAACATCGCCCAGTCTGATGAGATCTCTCTGCGCAACCCATGACCTCAGCAAGCGCGCGGCCTGGCTGGCGCAAGACGGGCGGCCGCGGTAGGGCGCGCTCGGCCGCGTAGGGGAGCAGGCGCTCGGCTTCCGTGCCACACCCGGACGGCCGTTTTGCAACACCGGCCGGGCTAGGTGCCGACCCACGCGGCCGGGCCGACGTCCGCGGCCGCCCGAGTCCTCTCACTGCCCCGTGCCGACACCGGCGCGGAAAAACTGACCGGTGGTGTCGATCCGGCCGCTGCCCAATCGAAGCACATGTAGAGGACACGTCAGCGGGCCGTCCGGGCCGCGGCGCGGTGGCGCCGCGCCGGACGGCGCTCAAGAAGCGAGGAAGCCAGAAAGAGGACATGACAATGACTCAGCGGAGCACAAAAGCGATGCGGAACGCCTCCGCGAGCCGGCTCGCAGCCGGGGCGAGGCGGAGATCACCGATCCGGTGGAGATCGTCGCGGTGCGGCCGGGCAGTCGCGGCGGTTGCCGCGCTGGCCATTGCAGTGATCGGCCCGCTTGCTGCGAGCGGCGCTACCGCGAGGGCGAGTTCGGCCATCCAGCCGTTGCGGGCCTGCGGCGATCTTGTCGGAGACTACGGCATCCCTGGCGCGGCGACCCACGTCACGGCGGCGACCGTCGTGCCTGCCGCGAACGGCCAACCTGAGTATTGCGACGTGCAGGGCTATGTGGAGCCCGCGGTTCATTTCCAGCTGAAACTGCCGACCACCACGTTCAACGGGCGTTATGTGCAGTACGGCTGCGCCGGGCTGTGCGGGACGATCTTCCCGACGACCTTTCCCGCCTGCGGCGGCACCCCGGGCGGGGATTTCGCGGTGGCCGCCACCGATGATGGGCACGTCGGTAAGGGCGGCGGGTTTCTCGCCATCCTCGACGGTAGCTGGGCAGCGAACGACCAGGCGGCACGCGACGACTACTTCTACCGCGCTCCGCACGTGGTATCGCTCGCGTCCAAGCGGATCATCGCGGCGTACTATGGGTCGCCCCCGGCACGCTCGTACTTCGACGGCTGCTCGACTGGCGGCCGGGAGGGGCTGCTGCTGGCCCAGCGGTACCCACACGATTTCAATGGCATTGTCGCCGGCGCCCCGGCCGCCTTCATGGGCCCGCTAAACGGCGTGTACTTCACCTGGATGGTGCGGGTGAACACCGACGCGCGCGGTGCGCCGATCCTGGCCAGCGCGAAACTACCCGCGCTGCACGACGCCGTCATGGCGGCTTGTGATCGGCTAGACGGGCTCGCCGACGGCCAGATCGACGACCCGCAGGGGTGCACGTTCGACCCGGCAAGCATCCAGTGCCCGGCCGGCGTCGACGACGCGAGCTGCCTGACACCGGCGCAGGTCGACGTGGTGCAAAAGGTGTACAGCGGCCCAGCCGACGCCAGCGGCCACCGGCTGTACCCGGGCGGAGCGCCGCGCGGGTCCGAACTCAGCTGGGACGGCTTTCTCGTCCCCAATCCGCAGTTTGGCTCCATCGCGCCCCTGCCCGACAATTACCTGAAATACCTCGGATACCCGATCGGCGCGCCCGCTTCCTCAGTCGCCGACTTCAAGTTCACACTGGGCGAGTTCAACCGGCTCACGCCGGAGAGCCTAAAGGGAAACGCGCTGAGTCTGGACCTGCGGAACTTCCAGCGCGCAGGCGGCAAGCTCATCATCTGGCAGGGATGGGCCGACGGGAACATATCGGTGTTCGGAACGCTCGACTACTACCAGCGGCTCTGGCAGGCGAACGGCGGCCTGGCGGAAACCCAGCAATGGGCCCGGCTGTTCATGGTGCCCACCCTCTATCACTGCGGCCTTGGCGGCTACAAACTGAACACCTTCGACCCGTTCCCCGAGCTCGTCGACTGGGTCGAGCACCGCCACGCGCCCGACCGGGTGATCGCCAGCGACCAGGACTCGCACGGAACCGTCCTCCGCACCCGGCCGGTATACCCCTACCCTCAGCGGGCGGCCTACACCGGCGCCGGCAGCATCGATGACGCGCGGAACTTCGCGCCCGCCGCGCCGCTTGTCCCGCCGCACGACGTGATCCGCTGGGCCGGCGCCTACCTCTACAGCATTCCCGGACCGGTGGCACCGTCATGACGCTCGCCTTCACGGCGCGGGGTCGGTGACGGTGGTGACCTAACAGCGATCATCCCGACGTTCCATGATGCGCATGGACAAGCACCGTCGGCGCCCGCGGCAGCCGTTATGAAAAAATTCAGCCGAACGGCTGCCGCAGGGTGTCACAGGCCTGCCGTGGCGAGGGGTTAGCTGTTCATGTCGGTGCGGCGCCGTCTTGGCGTGCGGCCGCGGCGGCTGCCAGCAGGAGGGTGAGTTCGTCGACGAGGTAGCCGGTCAGGGCGTCGATGTCAGGTACCAGCTCGCGGCACGCGATGAGTCCGAAGTGCAGACCGCCGCGATAGCCGTGCACGGTGATGTTGAGGCCCTGCCCATCGAGCACCACCGATACCGGGTAGTAGGCCAGCAGCTTCGCGCCGCCGAGGAATGCCTGCACATCGGGACCTGGCACGTTGGAGACAACGAGGTTGAAAGGCGGCAGCCGGTGCAGCAATCCCGTAGCGAAGGCGACGCGGGCGGCGCGCGCGGCCAGCGCTGGCGGGGCGAAGTCGGTGATGTTCTCGACGAGCCCGGGCGGGATCGCGGCGTGCTGGGCCTTGGCGATCCTGGTCGCCTCATGGGCTACCGCTAGGCGCTCCGGCGGGGTCGGCAGATGTGTGGGCAGCGCGGCGAGCATCGCCGACACCTTGTTGCCCATCGTGCCCTTGGCCTGCTCATCGCGTACCGACACCGGAATCATCACGACCAGCGGCGTGGCGGGGAGCGCGTCGTGCTCGACCAGCCAGCGCCGGAGCGCGCCGGCGCACATCGCCAGCACCACGTCGTTGACCGAGACCCCGAACGCGTTCTTGACCGTTTTGACGTCGCCGAGGGCGACGGAGCGGAAGGCCCACCGCCGGTGCGGCGTGACGGGACGGTTGAACGGCGTCGCCGGCGGCCGCGCCGGCGCGGTCGGGATGACCGATCCGTCGCGCTCGCCCATGCCGAGCATCCGGCCCAGCATGGGGCCCGCGACGGACCCGATCGCCGGCATGAACCTGATGAGGTCCCGGGCGAGGCGAACGGTATCGAGCGGGCGCACCGCGGCCGCCCGCGCGGCGCCGGCCAGCATCCGGACCGGGCCAGGCGGCCGCTGCGGCCGGAAGACCGGGATAGACGCCGGCGGGCGGCCCTCGGGCGTCAGATCCAAAAGCAGCGTCAGCACCTCCGCGCCGGAGACGCCGTCGATCGCCGCGTGATGGATCTTGGTGTAGACGGCCTGGCGCTTCCTGGCCAGACCGGAGATCAGGTACGTCTCCCACAGCGGGCGGGTTCGGTCCAGGGGCCGAGAGTGCAGCCGGCTGACCTGCTCGGCCAGCTGCGCGTCCGAGCCGGGCCGCGGCAGGGCGACCTCGCGGACGTGGAACTCGAGGTCGAAATCCTTATCGTCGACCCAGTACGGCTGGTCGAGCCCGAACGGCACCTCAAGCAGCCGCTGGCGCAGGACCGGGACCAGGCCGACCCTCCCGGCGAACAGGTCGCGCAGCACGGCTAGGTCCAGCCGCTGCGGCGCTTGCCTGGGGTCCAGCAAGCAGACCCCGCCAACGTGACCGGCCGAGGTCCGCGTCTCCAGCGACAGGAACGCGGCATCCAGACCCGACAGTTGCCTCATCGCACCGCTCCCAGAACAGCGGCAGCGCCCGGCAGCCCGGTCATCGCTGGTCGGGGTAGAGCAGCCGCAGCGCCCGGGGCGGTGTGAACGGCGCCCACTCCCCGGCGGGCAGCGCCAGCCGGTCCGCGACCACCCACAGCGTCGCCGCGTCGTGGCCGAAACCCAGGTGGCTGCACCTGACTTCGATGTTCTGCCGCCGTGGCCCCGGCGGGTCGATGCAGCCGCGCCAGTCGACGATACCGTCACGGCGGGAGTAGACGGCCGTCGACGGCACCGGCACCGGTGCGCTGAACTCGGCGGCCGAGATATCGAAATACGCCGCGTGCTCGTGAGCGTGCCGCTC
>WNFY01008002.1_pt1 | contig 13890 bp, 7 predicted proteins | sample 5400091 | NCBI WGS metagenome assembly WNFY01 (sample SAMN13153364, study PRJNA577476) | soil metagenome | isolation source: 60 cm soil or saprolite under grassland replicate 1 | place: USA:California | collected 2016-06-15 | reverse complement strand
ATCATGCTGGCGCGATCGGCTTTCACAAGGATGTCATCCTGCAAATAAAGCTTGGTGTAAAATTGCAGGGTCTTGTCGACCAGGTCGGTTTGCGGACAATTCTCCCACTGCTCGATCGCTTCCGCGTAAAGTTCCTCGATATCGATCGGTTGGCGGAAAAGATCCTGCAGGCCGGCGTGGTCGAGCGGCGCCATCCAGACTGGCAGCCAGAGCCGCCGGTCGTAGCTTAATCCGCGCAACGTTCTCTTGATTTTAAAGTCGAGTGCCATGTTCGCATACGAAGCCGGCAAACGATCGAAGATTGCCTTGATTGCGGCATGAATCGGCTTTGGAAAAATGCGGTTGTAAAGTCGCGCCCGCTGGAGTGCGAAAAACGGATCGTAACCAGCAAACATTTCGTCGCCGCCGTCGCCTGCCAGCGCCACCGTCACATCTTGTCGGGCCAGGCCGCTCACCAAGTAGGTAGGCAGGAGCGAACTGTCCCCCATCGGTTCATCCAACCGAGTCAGGCATTCATCGACCAATTGCCGGGCGCGCACCACGGAAAGAGTTTCCAGTTTATGATCGGTCTTAAATTGCGCGCGAACGAGCTGCCCGTAGCTCGTCTCGTCGAAACTTTTCTCGGTAAAGCCGATGCTGAACGTCTTCAGCTGGCCGACGGGAACATGGCGCGAGGCAAACGCGGTGACCGCCGACGAGTCGATCCCGCCACTCAGGAAAACGCCGACCGGCACGTCGGCGAGCAATCGGCGGCGGACAGCCCGATCCAACAGTTCGCGCAATTGCTCCCCCCATTCTTCCTCTGGATTCGCGGGCAGACGCTCAAACGGCTCAAGCACCAGGTCCCAGTATTTTTCCACGCGATAATCCAGCGACCGGACATCGAGAAGAAGCGAACAACCGCCCGGAAGTTTGAGAACTCCATCCAAAATGGACCAGGGCGCAGGAATGTAGCCATGGGCAAAATATTTTTGAAGCGCGGGCCGCGATACCGTTTTCGTGACGCCGGGATGCGCCGCCAGCGAAGTCAGCTCGGAAGCGAAGACAAATCCATCGCGCGTCCGCGTGTAAAAGAATGGCTTCTTGCCAAACCGATCCCGGCTGCAAAAAAGCTGGCCGCGCGCGCGATCGTAAATCGCATAGGCCCACATGCCATTGAGACGCTCGGGCAATCTTGATCCCCATTCCCGGTAACCGAGCAGGACAACCTCAGTATCGGAATGATCGCTCTGAAATTTGTGACCCCGCTCTTGCAGTTCAGCGCGCAGCTCGCGGTGATTGTAAATCTCTCCGTTAAAGACGATGACGAATTGTGCGTCGTCCGTCATTATCGGTTGATGCCCTCCCGCCAAATCGACCACGGCAAGGCGCCGGCTGGCCAGATGCACCGGCGGAACCGCGGACATCCACGTCCCCGAATCGTCCGGGCCGCGATGCCTCAACAAGATCGACATGCGCTCCAGGGTCTCGCCTGAACCGGGACCGACGAAACCGCAGATGCCACACATAAGATCAGCGCGCCCGGCGAGTCCTCACGAACGAGGAAACGCCTGCGCCGCGGGCCGTTCCGATGCGCGCGAAAGACCGTCGCCACCCTGCTCCGCGCCGTCATTTGAAATCATGTAAGTCGTCTTGTTCTGCGATTCATAATAAGTACGCATGAGCAATTCAGCGAGCAGCCCCATGAGAAAACATATCGCCCCGGTGATAAAAGTCATGACAAAGAGCAGCGGGAGCGGCGTTTTGATGAAGGCTTCGTGCCCAAAAAATTTGTAATACAGAGCCGCGCTGCCGGCGATCACCCCAATACCAATGTTGATTAAACCGACCCAGCCAAAAACGTACATCGGTCGTTGCCCATAGCGATGGAGGAAAACCACGACTAACAAATCGAACAAAACCTTCGGAATTCGTTGTAAGTTGTAGTGGGAGACACCATGCCGCCGCGCATGATGCCTCACGGGAATCTCGGTCACGCGCGCCCCGTTCGAATACGCGTAAATCGGAATGAAACGATGCATCTCGCCGTAAAGATTAACGCCTTGCAGCGCCTGCCGCCGATAGGCTTTCAGGGTGCATCCATAATCGTGCAGATGAACCCCCGAAACCGCCGAGATGAGCCAGTTAGCCAGCCGGCTAGGCAGCTTGCGCCGGAGCGGCGCGTCCTGCCGGTTTTTCCGCCAGCCCGAGACGAGATCGTAGCCTTCATCCAGTTTGGCCAAGAGCTGCGGAATATCGGCCGGATCATTCTGTAAATCGCCATCCATGGAGACGAGGATATCTCCCCTGGAGAAACGAATCCCGGCCATGAGAGCCGCAGTCTGACCGGCATTACGGCGCAACTGGACGAGGCGCAGCTGCGGCCGCGCCAGTTGTCGGACAATCTCCCCCGTTTGATCCATGCTGCCGTCGTCCACCACAATGACCTCGTAGGAAAAGCCGAAAGCTTCGAGGTTGCGAAAGAGAGCCGGCAAGAGCTCCTTCAGGTTGTCCGCCTCGTTAAAAACGGGCAAAATGACCGAAACCAGTTGAGGGCGCATCGGGAAGACTTGTACTCCTCTTCCCACGGCAGAGCAACTCTTTGCCGCTCCATCTGGGGTGAGGGGGGGCTTTCATCTGTCAGTATACGATCTTAGTGAACAAAGTGGCGGAGGTAGGTGTGCCAGGTTGTGAACACCTTCTTATAACAGAAAGGCCGAAGCCAGATGGATGCACTGAACATTCCTTTGAGTTATGGCCGGATGTCAGAGATCAGGCGATTGCGTTTCTCAATGCGTTTTTACAGGTTCCGGCTATGAGTGTACCAGTCGCCGAGTAACAATTGCAAAGCATCAATGCTAATCATATTAGCCTCGCCATCCCATAAAAGCCCCGTGTCTGGCGGGCTGGCAGGCTAGCATCGTGACCGCCGCGAGGATCAGGCAGAAAAACCAGTCGCGTTTCGACCAACTCATAACCGAGGACTCTTCAGTCCTTTTAGCCGTTCAACTTTTCGACCGTTCAACGCTTCACCGATTGTAATTGATCTGGGCCCGCAATTTCTGTCATTCTCAGTGGTTATGCGACTATTAGTTGAAATTCTGATGGTTGGCGCCCTGATTCACTTTGGCTGGAACATGCCGTTTAAGGAATATGTAGCCCAGGCGGGCCCATCCACATCACTTGCCGACACAAATTCAACCGGAATGTTCGGAAACCGTTCTGAATGGGCGCGCCGAACGTTTTCGCGCCGTGTTGGAAGGACGCCGTCATTTGGGACAACAAGTGACCGAAGCGATATTCGTCAGCAGCGAGCAGCTCTCCGCGCCTGAGGCGGAATTGTATCTGCGCGATTTGGTCTCGGACCTCGTCGTGCGCCAACCGTAAGGATGTTAACCAGCTTGGCTGACTCGGCCGCCAGGCTGCCAACTTGGCGAATCTACAGACCAGCAGGCTGGGCAGCCTGCTCCCCATGTCTGGCTAGCAGCCTGACTTCCGGCCAGAAAACTGAAAAAAAAATCTTGTCATGGCAGCGAGAATTGTTACAACGGGCGTAATTCTTCGAGCCCAAGTTCGACGCGCCGAGGGTTGGAAACATCTCGACGGTTGACGTAAACACCGGCGCGAGGGAGGAACTTGTGCGAATTATAAGGGAGCCATAAAAGCGCGCTGCTCAGGGGGCGACATCCAGCGCCAGTGGCAGAGCTTGCGCCTGTGCTACCACAATCCGAGCCATTGCTTGAAACTCTTCGACAGGGTGTGCAAATAGGTCGTGGTTGGAATGCTGCAGGGACCTTAATCGGAAGCGAGACGCCCGCTTGCTGTTTGTGGTCAAAATGTGAACCGAGGTGGCTGTGATAAACAACGTGATGTAAAAGGAAGTCCCGGTTGTTATATGGGCGCACCGTTGTAGAATCGACGACTTTCAAAGCAACCAGCCTTCTCGACGATGAAACGCACGGCCCCGTTTTACTTCTTTGTGGTCAGTGCCGTTGCCCTGGGCATGTTCTTCATCCTGCGAGCGGGAAATCAACTCCCTGCGCCGGCTCCACTTTCCCCACAATCTAGCTCTCAAATCACTCCGCACCTCCCTTCTGCGGCAGATTATTCGTTCTCGGCTTCGGTGGAGTCCACCCTGCTAGCTAACGCCAACGACCCCTTAAGTCGGCTCTTTCTACAGCTCTTCATTGTCATTCTCGTTTCCTATCTGGTTGGCTGGATATTTACGCGTTTTGGACAACCTGCAGTGGTAGGGGAGATGATGGCGGGCGTTCTTCTGGGCCCGTCGGTCTTCGGGCTGCTGGCGCCCACTGCATTTCAGTTTGTTTTTGCTACCTCGTCCCTGGGCGCGCTGAGCCTCTTTAGTCAAATTGGGGTCTGCCTGTTCATGTTTACCGTCGGGATGGAAATGGATGTGGCGGAGCTGCGCCACAGAGCGCATACAGCAGTCGTCGTCAGCCATGCCAGCATCATCGCTCCCTATTTTCTTGGCATGCTGCTGGCATTATTCCTCTATGGCCGCCTCGCTCCACCAGGGGCGTCATTTCTTGCCTTCGCCCTGTTCATGGGAATCTCCATGAGCATCACCGCGTTCCCCGTGTTGGTTCGCATTCTGCGGGATCGCGGTATTTTTAAGACGTCGCTCGGAAGCACCGCCACGGCCTGCGCCGCGGTGGGAGATGTGACCGCATGGTGCGTGCTGGCATTCGTGGTAGCTATCGCCCGGGCAACCAGTGTAGGTGGAGCAGTCTTCAATCTCGGTCTCGTACTGGTCTTTGTCGCGCTCATGCTCTTCGTCATCAAACCAAAGCTGCCAAGTTGGTTTGGACAGCCAGCGTTGGAGCGTCCTGACCCAAGTAAGGCTGTGCTGGCTTTCGTTTTTGGGGTCGTGCTTGCCTCTGCGTTGAGTACTCAGCTCATCGGGATTCATGCGCTCTTCGGGGCATTTCTGGCAGGAATAGTCATGCCTACAGCGGGTGGTTTCCGCGACAAATTGGTTGTGCGGGTTGAGAACTTAAGTTCCGTCCTCCTCCTGCCGGTGTTCTTCGCTTTCACCGGTCTGCGCACACAAATCGGCCTCCTCAACAGCGCTCAAGATTGGTTGATCTGCTTGGTCATTATCGGAGTTGCCACCGCGGGAAAACTCGGCGGAAGCGCCCTGGCTGCTCGTCTTACCGGGATGAAATGGCGGGAATCGCTTCAACTCGGCGCATTGATGAATACCCGTGGACTGATGGAGCTCATCGCCCTGAATATCGGCTATGACTTGGGCATTCTCTCACAACGCATCTTTACCATGCTTGTGATCATGGCTCTCGTCACTACTATAATGACGGGACCGCTGGTCACTTTTTTTGGAAAAGAAGAGCGGAGACCGTGAGCGTGATCCGAGCCGTTCCTTACAATTTCTGGCTGCGGGAATGCAAAGTCCCTTCGCTTGGGAGTGCCGCGTGTTGTTCAAGTTGTATCGCCAAGGACCTCCTGAGATACGGGAGCGGGCGAATCGTGGGAAGCTGTGCCGACCCGCGAGGCGAGCAGCGTCTGCGCCCGCTTGAAGTCGTCCGGTATTCCAATGTCGATGAAGAACCCCGTGCTAATCAATCCATAGACCCCGCGGTCGAGAAGGCGGGGAAAAACGTCTCTCTCCAGCGAGATCGGCCCGCCAGTTGGCAAGTCGCGGATGATCTGCTTTCGAAGCAAATAAACGCCGGCGTTAATCAGACCGGGACCGCCTCGGAAACCTTTTTCGAGGAACTGGGTGATGCGGCCGTCGTGATCGAGTGCCACACTCCCATAGCGAGTGACATCGGCGACTGCCTGCAGCACCACGACGATATCAGCATCTTTGGTCCTGAAGAGCCCCAGCATTGGATTAAGGTTCCACTCCACATAACTGTCGCCGTTAAGAACAAGTACGGGGTCGCTGATGAGTGGTTCGGCGAGCTTGAGTGCTCCACCCGTGCCTAACGGCTCGTCCTCTCTGGAGTAGCGGATACGCATGGCGAACTTGTTTCCAGACCCGAAGTAGCCTTCAATTTTCTCGGCCATGTAGCCCGTTCCCAAAATCACGTCATCGACTCCCTGACACCTGAGCCTATCGAGCAACAATTGCAGAAAAGGCGTCCCCGAGATTAGAGCCATCGACTTTGGCCGGTCAGAAAGTACCGGGCGAAGTCGAGTGCCGTGCCCCCCGCAGAGTACGAAAGCGAAAACGGCACCGGCTGGACTGTCTGGGTTATCCTCCAGTTCTTTCATTTTTGTCGCAAAGAAAAGTAATCGCCGTGCGTTTCCCGCTTAACTCGTCAAGCCCGATCTATCACTTGGGCAAACAGCCGACTCTCAGTCAATCCTATCAGCATACGCTGGAACACCGAAAGAAGGAAAAGTTATGATGTGGTTCGTTGAAATGCGCAATCGCACGGAGAGTTTTCCACGGGCACCGGCATTGAACGAGTGAGTATGAAGAAAGCTCTTTCCCCTCAAAGACAAGGATCCAGCGCCGACTCGATCTTCGTCATCAAGCGAGCCGAGCCCGATTGATTAACGCTGTCGAGGGCCAGGAGGGGATGCTGGCGCAGCCCCGTGGATCGGGTGCGAGCCTGCTTGGTCCAACTTGGCTGATGCTGAACGGTAAAGCTGAGGCGCTTCATAAAAGGCGGCTTCTGCTAAAAAGCCGCCCTCCCACCGGCTTAGCCAAAGGCAACCTGAGAGAAGCAGTTGGCTTAACTGTCGCCGGCGTAGACTACAGCTCTGGTGATCCCGAACGATTAAGTACCCTTGCGTTTGACCACAAACGTCGGAATACCCTCCTCGGGCGTAGGTTTAACTTCTCCTGTCGATGCGGTTGGCGTTTTGGTCGCAAGTAACTCTCCCAGGCTTCGCAGGGTCGCGAAATTTTCTGCTATGAGCTCTTCGTCCTCAATCCGATAACCCAAGTCATTTTCCAAAAATGCGACCAGACGGACCACGCGCAGCGAGTCAATCTGTAGCGGCTCGTCAGGATCAGTTAACGGTGGCAAAGAATCACGATTGTTGTCTATGTACTCTTTAAGTTTCGGGGGGATTTCCATTATTTAGGGGTTATTTCCATGATATTGTACTGGTTTAAAAGAGGCTGGCAAATCACCGCGCGCCCATCCATTGCTCGGTCGTCCCGACGGGGGAATTAGGTTCCCAGATTGTCGCCCGCTCCGGGTGAAAGCGGGAACCGATTGGCACAGAGTAGTCATCCTTGTCATACTCGCGCGTACGCTTGAGCAACTTCCGGAACGCGATAATGGCTGGTGAAGGCTGGTGCTCAGTTGGATAAATCCGTGAGGCAAAGGCGTCGGTCAATTGGTCGGGATAACGATGATACACGAAAGTCGCGAAGGCGAAGGGCTGTTCCCAGAACAGATCGATCATGTCTTCCAAATTATCGATCGCTCTTTCGCAGAAGAGCTGGTGGTCGGCAAAAGGGTTTTTCCCGTTTCGCCTGCTGCCCTCGAGGTACTCGCGAACAAGCGGCGCGGCGAACTCCGCTTCGCGCGTGGTCACCGATACTCCGAAGGAAAATATCGGATCGATGAAACGGTGCGCATCACCGATGCAGATAAAGCCTTTCCCGCAGAAGCCGCGCACCTGGTAGGAGTAATTTGGGATAACATGCACCTTCTCAACCAGGTTCATTTCAGGTACGCGATTCCGAAGTTCCGGGTTGATATTGTAGAACTCGTTCCGGAAAAACTCTTCGGGAGTTTGCTTTTTGGCGAGAAAGTCTGCGTTGGGCGTGACCATTCCCACGCTGACAACGTCCTTGTCGAGCGGGATGAACCATGCCCAATGAAACTTTTTCGCGTAGAAGATCAGAGTGTTGTCTTTCGCATCTTCGCCCGAAGTGCCGGAGCCACGCACGGCACCGGTGACTTGCGAGAAGAAGGCGACCTGCTTGTCATAGTTGCCCAAATATTTCGGACCGGTAACACGCTGATTTGCGAGAAAGGTTGCCTGGCCTGAGCAATCGAGCACTAACTGGGTTTCGATGTCTTCCTCCTTACCGTCGGGCCAGCGAACAGTCACGCCTCGCACCGCGCCGTCATCGGCGAGTAGCGGCTTTGTCGCCGTGCCCCGCATGATGGTCGCCCCGCGCGTCTCGGCTTCCTTGAGCATCATCGTATCGAAATCGCTGCGCCGAACCTGCCATGTGGTTGAGAATGAAAGATTCCACTCCTTATCGCGGGCTGAAACGGGGATGTACCAGGAATTCTGGCCACTCGTGCCGAAAACTTTGACGCCGTGCTTGACGGGGTGTTCCCTTTTTACCATCTCAGCCTCGAAGCCAAGTCTCCGAAGCACCTGGCCAGCTTCGCCGGTCAGCGATTCGCCAATGTGATAACGCGGGAATTCTTCCTGTTCCAGGATCACTGGCTTAATTCCTTCCCGAACGAGGAACATTGCCATGGCGCACCCCCCCGGCCCGCCGCCGATTATTAGTACATCAGTTTTCATAATTTATTGAAGCAATAGAGTAAAGAAGCAGCGAATTTGTTTCAAATCAATACTCTGTCAACCCTCGCTGGTGGTTTCGAGCAGGCTTTTTCTGACTTGCGAGCTTTACAGTAACCGCCCAGGAGGATAAAAAGCGATGCCTCTGTTTTCTCTCCAAGAACGAAAGGAGAAGCATAACATCAATTGAGGTTAAACTATGAATCCGCGCACTCGCTGCATTGCACTTCTTGTTGTCGTCGCGGCGCTGCTTCCCTGCCAGAGGGCAAACGCCGCCACCGTTCGAGTTCAGGTCGGCCAAGGCGGCCTGAAGTTCACTCCGCGAACGGTCTTCATTCAGCCCGGCGACACCGATGGGCTGTGGGATTCCGACGTACAAAACAGAGGGTTCACATTCAGCCAGACTTTTCCAAGTGCAGGCGCCTTTGGAACTGGTCCTCTCCGAAAATCTGATCGGGCATGATTTTGACGTAATGGCTGGCATGCCAGTCGCAGTGGTAATAGAATCTGCCGGTCTTCTTCAGCACGCGATGCCCCTTCCCGCCCCGATAATCAAAACTAATGTCCCGATGAAAATCTTCGATCCGCGTTTCACGAGGCGTAATCTTCGGTGGAACCGCGAAACTTCTTTACAGATAGCTTAAGCATTGTTTTTCCCTAATTCGCAATTTCGGTCAGGCGCCGGTCGTATGATCGCGCCCGCGAACCCCCGTACGACTAAAGTCCCATGCAATATTTGTTTGACACCGTTTAAACAATGTTTCAAAAAGGCTTTATATCTCTCACCTCATTCAACGGAAACGGCGGGTCGAAGTTCTCGAAAATCTTTTAAACACAATGAAATAAAAAAGAACAAACCCGAAAAACGTAAACCCAAAACCGAATACTCCGCCGTCAAAATGCACATCGACCTTTACAACGCAATCCAAGAGCGCGCCGCTTCGTTGCATCGCACATACAGTGAACACATGCGCCAACTGGCGATTGCGGATATTCAACGCACCGTCGCCACGTCATGACTTTTGCCGCGATTACGTTTCTCGCGGCGGCCGCCGCCCTCGTTTTAATGGCGCGCACGATGCGCAAGCCCACTGGTGAAAGCCGCGAGGAGCGCATCCGAAACGATTTCGATTTTGACGAAACCGATCCAAAAATAATCGAGCTCGGTCGCCGATTGACCCGAGAAAAACCCGCCTGCAAGCCGAACGGACCGCGCCCGATTTCATTAGTCGCAGTCAGCTTGAGTCAGGGATCTGCTTTTTGCTTGACAACGGCCTCACATACCATGCGTGGCCCGTTGCGACCACTTGTCGGCTCGCTCTCGGCTGTCGTCGCCGCGATTCTGCTCTACGGCTCCAACCACGCCGATGCGCAGTCGCAGGCGCCCCCAATGATCGGGATTATGTATCTAGAAAGTGCCGATTCACTCGGAGACCCGCCACATAATTGGTCTACGGATCCCGCATTGACAAACCCATACGCGCAAGGCGTATCTCTGCGAACGCACTGGGATAGAGTCGAGCCACACGAACACGCAGACGCAAATGACTTTTACTGGGATTATCTCGATCAAGGCGTGGCCTTGGCAGCCGCTCACGGGAAAAAAGTTTCCATTTCTGTAACGGCTGGGGTGACATGTCCGCAGTGGCTTTTTGATGCTGGTTCTCCTGCTTTCTATGTAACGGAGCAAGATGGTTATTCGTCGATCACAGATGGAGTTACTACTGCCGGATCAACTACGGTGAGAAGTGCCGGGGATACCGCTGACTGGGATTCTAGTAATAGCACAGGGTTACAGATATTCGGGGGCAGCATACCGGCCGGAGCTACTATCGTCACAGTTAATTCAAGCAGCAACGTTACCATTTCTGCGCCCGCGACGGCATCAGCTACGGGGGTTGCGATCACCACCGCCAAGATTGAACCGATGCCCCTGCCGTGGGACCCGATATTTCAGCAGAAATGGGGCGCGTTCATTCAAGCACTTGCCGCGCGCTACGGGAACGCTGCGAATCTTGCCTATGTTGTGATGGGTGGCCCAGGTCGGCACCAGGAAGCGTATTTCTGTTTTACACCATACGATATGGACTACTTCATTAATACGCTCGGTGGACTACCGAACTGGGAAGCGGGCGTCAAATGGATTATCGATCAATACGGAACTAGCTTTCCGAATACGCCATTTCTCCTGGCCACGGCGGCGCCAATTCCGACGCCGGAAGGAGATGATTCCATAAGGGCAGTGGTTGATTACGGCATAGCTCAGTATCCCGGCAATCACTTCGGCATCATGTCGTGCGGCCTTCAATATCCTGGCGGTCCAGACAACGGGTCAGTGGGAGCAACGTACGTACCATTATTGTGTCCGGTTTCGACCGTGGGCTATCAATTCTTGATAGGACAGCGACAATATCCTGGGGGTCCAGCTGCCATCGACTCCGTGACAGGACGATTCATGTTAGACCTGGGATTGGAAAGAGGGTTCAACTTTGGCGCACACTTCATCGAGGTCTATCCTTCAGACATGAATGATCCTGTCTTGGCCCCAGTGCTTACAGCCTGGGGAGCTCTTTTGACAACGACCCCACCGATACCAATTCCTCCAAGCGGTTTGACAGCGACAGCAACCTCTTCATCGACCATTGACCTTGGCTGGCGTGACAATGCAATCAATGAAATCGGGCAACGAATTGAACGGAGTGTTGGATCCAGCAACAATTATGCTTTGTTAACGAACGTGGGAGCTAATATCACTGCGTTCACGGACAGTCAGTTGGTTGATGGGACCAAATACTATTATCGGGTCAAAGCTTTCAATACGGGAGGGTCTTCAACCTATTCCAACCAACTATTTGCCATTACGCCTTTAAAGAGCCCAACATCTCTTACCGCAACAGCGGTGTCTTCATCTCAAATAAGTCTTACCTGGACTGATAATTCAGCGACTGAAGCTGGTTATAGGATCGAGCAAAGCCCTGTTGATAATTTACACTACACTGAAATTGCAACGGTTGGCCCGAACGTAACTTCTTACAGCGCTACAGGTCTCAGTGAAGCAACCAAATATTACTATAGAGTACGAGCTTACAATGCGATTGCGACTTCCGCATATAGCAGTGAGAAAAACGCCACAACTCTCTATAATATTCCTGTCGCACCATCAGGACTTAGGATCAGCTCCATCATATCAAGCCGAGTGATTCTCGCCTGGACTGACAACTCTGGAAATGAATCAGGTTTCAGGATTCAACGAAAGCAAGGTCCTACGGGCACATACACTGAAATTGCAACACCAGGAGCAAATGTAACAACTTATACCGATGACGATAACGCTCTTTTAGATGGCACCCAGTACTACTACAAAGTCTGTGCATACAATCCCGCTGGCAATTCTCCCTTCTCAAATGAAGTCAGTGGCACAACTCTCCTGGCAAGCCCAACATCTCTTACCGCAACAGTCGTGTCTTCAACTCAAGTGAATCTTAACTGGACTGATAATTCCAGGAGTGAAACCGGTTATTTAATTGAAAGAAAAGCGACCTCTAGTGGCAACTACGCTCAGATCGGAAGTGTCAATATGAATGTGCATAGTTATACCGACACATACAACTTTAAATCCGGGACAACATATTATTATCGGGTACGTGCCACCAATGGGAGGATTTATTCGGGATACTCAAACGCGCCTCATGTAAAGCCTAATCCTTAAAGGTGCTTCATCCCTATTTTGCCACAACGCCGAGAGACCAAGCAACATTTAATAGGCTCGGCGGATTAGCTCAGTGGAAGCTCGGCGTCCAATGGATTATTGACAAATACGCTCAGCGTTTCACGTTCCGTTTATCCTCGATCTGGGTGCAGTTGTTCCCACCGACGACGGTCAAGCCGCTCCCGGTGCTGCGGAACGGATGCTTGCGGATTAAACAACCTTTTCATTGGCAATCAGGACCCGTAAAAAGCTTTCGCTATGGGATCTGACGAAAAGCGATGATGTCGGCGATCCCCTGGATTCCTCGTACGCAGCCAACACGCTTTTGAGAACACTTCCTTAGCGAAGCGCTCCCTTGCCGTCGTTTTACCGCACGGGTCTAATCGTCTCGCGTTGGAGACGCTGTCGATCAATCTTTCCCGTTCCGGTTCTGGGAAGCGTCTCACAGAATTCGATCTTTTCGGGCACCATGTAAGACGGCAACTTCTCAGCGCAATGCCGTTTCAACTCCGTCGAAGTCAGCGAATTGCTGTCATTAATAGTCACAATTGCATGGATGGTATTGCCAATTGCCTCGTCCGGAATCGCCAAAGCCACTGCCTCGTTGACAGCCGGATGCGCGACCATCACCGCTTCGATCTCACCAAGCTCAACACGGTAGCCGCGCGTTTTGATCATGTGATCTTTGCGTCCGATCAACAAAAAATCCCCTTTCTCATCGATTGTTACCCAATCGCCCGTGCAGTACAATTTTTCATCGCGGCCTGACGCAAACGGGTTGCTGATGAAACAAGCAGCGGATTCCGACGGACGCCCGTAGTAGCCCTGCATGACGTTCGAGCCGCGGGCGTAAAGCAACCCTTCCTGCCCCGGCGCGAGGACCCGTTTACCAGCTTCGTTGATCGCGATGACCTCCATATTGGTGCAGGCTTTGCCGATCGGGACCGGCGTGGTTTGATTTTCGGGGATTTGGCCGACTTCGTACCAGGTGCAGACATTCGTTTCCGTCGGCCCGTAAAGATTGGCCATGCGCGGCTCCGGTAGCATTCGCCGTAGATTGCGCAGGTGCTTGATCGGAAAAACCTCGCCGGCGAAGAGCACCAGCCGCAGCCGGCTCAGGTCGCGCTCATGTAACTTGCCGCGGGTGAGCATCGTGAGCACCATTGGCACAGAGTACCAAACGGTGATTCTTTGATTCTGGATAAACGAGGAGAGCTGCACGGGGAAAGATGACAATCCCTCAGGTACAAGCGATATTGCGGCACCAGCTTTGATCGCGGCGAAGATGTCGAAAACCGACAGGTCAAAGTTCAACGGGGCATGGTTGGAGAGGCGGTCGGTGTTGGAGATGGCGAAGGTCTCGCATGCCCAGTTGATAAAGGTCAGCGCGTTCAGATGTGAGAGCATTACACCCTTGGGACTGCCTGTGGACCCCGATGTAAAAAGAATGTAGGCGAGGTCCTGGTCGATAACGTTGACTGCTGGCGCCGCAGCCGGCTGGCTCGGGAGCGAAACAGCGAAAGTAAACGCCGGCGCAGGAAGCGCCGTATCGGGGGATTTATCGATGAAGAACATGGCTGCCATCGAACATTCATCAAGAACAGCGACGCTGAGTTTCTCACAAAGCGAAAAACTCGTGATCAGCGCGCGGAAGCTGCACTGCCGCGCGATTTCCGCGAGGCGCAGGCCGGGAGCATTTGGATCGACCGGAACGTAAC
>WNFY01003872.1_pt1 | contig 13892 bp, 8 predicted proteins | sample 5400091 | NCBI WGS metagenome assembly WNFY01 (sample SAMN13153364, study PRJNA577476) | soil metagenome | isolation source: 60 cm soil or saprolite under grassland replicate 1 | place: USA:California | collected 2016-06-15 | reverse complement strand
GAAAGCTCGGCCATCAAACGCACAAAATGGACAGCGCTCATTTTGGCAATAAACGAATCGCGTTCAGGCATGTAGCCAACCAGCGATTTGATCTCCCTGGCATCGCCGGTGATGTCCTGGCCAAAGATATGTGCTGTACCTGAGGAAGGAGGATGGAAACCAAGCAAGGTATGAATCAGCGTTGTCTTTCCGGCGCCGTTGGGTCCCAACAGGCCGATGGCTCGCCCCCGCAAGTCGCCGCGAAGGTTCTTTAGGATAGGCCGGCGGCCAAAATTGACGCTCAGGCCATGAAGATCTATGACCGGCGCGTTACTGGCCGTCTGCTCTCTGATTAGGTCTTCCTGAACCGCTGCGGGGAGTGCCATGCTTTCTCTTATGTCGCCCTATCCTGATAATTCCAAAGAAATCCCAGACCAAAAACAGTACCCATTAGTAGGAAGGTGCCAGTCACTGCTAACGCTTCGGAAGGCGCCAAAGTTCTACCAATTGCCAGGATTCCGATCAGGAATACGGGGATGTTAAGGACCACGGCGGAGGCAAGAGGGAAAAGCAGAGCTGGTTTACAGCCGCCCAGGCGCATACGCAGCCAAAACAAGGCCGGCGCATAAGCAAGCGAGAAAAGCAGCGCGGATATAACCAGAGAGATGATCATGGCGCCTTTGATGTCAGTCGTGGTGAGTGCTTCGCCATCGAAAAAAGAGAAGGTCAACAGGATCGACAGCAGACCCAGGAGCCATGAGCCAAGTGAGATGGAGATGAGCTTCATGAATTTAGCTTGTCGGGTGGCGGGATTCACGTTTCAACACAACAACAAGAACACCCGTCACCCGACACCTGCTTTGCGTTATTTCTTCCCGCCCATACTTCGCTGAATGATGCTTTGCATCTCCAACGCGTTGGGCATCCCCAAAAGCGTCGCCGGCCCCAGACCAAACGGACCACCTTCGGTATTAGCTGCAAAGGTGATGCTGTCTCCCTGGGCGTAAGCATAAGCCAGTGTTGGCGGCATGCTCGCGGCCATGGCCCTGACTGCTTGCTGCTGCTCCTGAGGCAGACTGTTTGCAGTGTTGGAAATGCGGTCTGCAAAGGGTTGCACCAGCGGCGCCAGGTTGTGATAGAAGACGGCGGAAAAGTTTGTGTTGCCATCAGCAGGCAAGCCGGCGATAAACTTCGCAGAATGCAAGAGCGTGTACCCACCGTCGCGTGACCTCACTGACCGTTCCACCATTGCCCGGCTTGGACCGACGATCATGTAGCCGTTCGAGTATGTGTAGTTGAGCTCGACCCCGAAGTCAGCAGACCTAAGTGTGTAGTAAGTGCGACCGGCCAGATCCGACTGCTCCCAGGCGAGTCCTGCCTTGCCAACCTTCGCTCCTTCTTTATTAACTTCGACGACAACACGCTCGAGAGTTTGTTGGAGGTGCTCGGGATCATTTACCTGAAAGACCATCTTCCATGAAGGCGTCGGCAGAATCGGCCCGTCTATGGCAAATGCAAACTCTCCACCCAAGGGAGCCGCGATATCCTTGCGAATATCCAGTCCATGATCTGACTGCAGCTTGTCTAAGTTCTTGCGCAGATCCGGAGAGACGGTTTCCACAACTCCCAGGAGATCATCAACAAGGGATACCGGGTTTCTGACCACAAAACCGGCGACCACGTTGGCGTCTGGTGAAACGTATTCCAGAGAACCCATTGGTCCAGGAGCTGCCAACCACGAAGGAATTCCGCGTTGTGACTCGTTGAATGAGATTGACGCTTGAGTGTGGGTCTTGCCATTGGCCTCCTTTTGATCGAGAACAAAATATTTCACGCTCAAAAGACCCAGTTGGTTCAACGCGCTTTCCCGCTTCTCTGCGTCGGGGCCCTTCGACCTGTTAGGCTTGGTTTGGGCAACGACCTTTTCTAGATTCGCTGCTACAACCAGTCCAGCGCCTTCCTGATAAACTCGCGCAATGCGCTCGTGAAAAGGAGTGGCCGTGAAGCTGCTGGCACCACCACTGCTCAACAAGGTTGCCAGGTCCTGGAGTTGTTGCAGCTGTGGGCTCACAGCGAGCAGATCGTTTTGAATCCAAACATAGAGCTCGTCGCTCTTCGTGCCGGACTGGGCTGCAACACTCGACGCCGTCAGTGGGTTTTCAATAAATTGAATGTTGGGCTTGCCTTGTCCGGCGGCAAACTTCGCAATCTGTTGCTCAAGAAACTGACGAAAACCTGCGGAGTTTTTCAGCTCGGCAAGCACGAGCGGGGCCTCGGGCTGTCCTTTTTCATCCATGGGGACCGAAACCGCTATCTCGTCGCCGAGATATTCGCCAAACTCGCGCATCGTCTCGATGACCTGGTCCATATTCTGATGGCCCGGTCGCTCCTTTGTTTTCTCCCACCACTCGCGCAGCGCGGCGTTCTGACCGATGCGTTCCTGGATAATCCTGTGCGACTCAGCAAGGGTCGAGGTCAGATTCGGTAACGCTGCATAGACAACTGTGCTCTCAGGCATCAAATCAAGCAGGTGCGTGGAAGTACGAACACCTGGCTGAGCTACTTTGGTTAGCGCTTTATTAAGCGAACTCAGGTTCGCCAGCATCGCCGCGTAATTATTGGCATTCCGGCTCCATGCCACTTCATCTTTGACCGCAATAGCCTCAATCGAGGGGTTAGTAGTTGCCTGCTCGCCGGGGCGAAGCACGCGTTCGCTGCCGGCGTGATTGAGGTGCACCTCGCCCTCTATCACCGAAACGCGTGATCCTTTTGTCCCATTGTTAACTGAGAAGATCGTGCCCGTAACTGAAACCAGAGAATCACCAGTATCGACAAAAAGATGTCCGCTGCCTTGCTTTGCGGCTTCCACGACAATGCTGCCGCGATCGAGATGAACAGTCGTGCCCTGTCCGTTCTTCGTCAGATAGAACTCAGAGCGCTCTTTCATTTCGATTACTGAGCCATCGCCCAGGCGAACAAACGCATGCGCGTCTTTTGCCGTACGCACGTGTTCGCCCTTTTGAAGTTTGGCTCCCGTGCTAACCGGCATAGTTCGAGTATCCGCAATTTGAAAGACCTGGCCCTCTGCCGCCTGCACCGTCGCGTCAAACTGCGTCCCGAAGGGTGAAAACCGCTGAATAAATGGAAGCGCCAGAAGCCCAAAACCAATCACCAGCACAGCAGCAATACCCCAACGCAAAACGACGGGTTGCAGTGTGTAGCGTTTGGTTTTGACCGGCACTTTCGCTGGCCCAAGCCTGTGTGTACGTGCTTCCTTCATTGCCTTACGGCAGGGAATACATTCGTGTGTATGATCAACCAACAGCAGCGAGCGTGCTTCAGAAAGCTTGCCGTTCAAGTAGGCAGGGATGAGTGATTGAAAATCGCTACAACCTTCAATCCTCTCAACCTCAGCCGTCTGAAGCTGACTCTCGCCGACTGCTGCAACGGAGACGCGCGCCCAAACACGGTCTGCCGCCGCTGAGACTGCCGTGAGATCGATTCTTTCGTTCCGAATCTCGGCAGTAACTTTGTCGAGGATGGTATCTTTATTATTGCTTTTCATGATGTTTCTCCAGATAGTGCCCAATCTCTTTTCTTAGCTTTGTGCGAGCGCGATGAAGGACCACGCCGACCACCAGTGGTGAAGTGTTGAGACGGCCGGCAATCTCCTGATTGTCGTACCCTTCGAAATAACGCAACACAAACATCTCACCAGCCGTCCTGCCAAGACGCGCTACCGCATGGCGAACCAATTTCTGAAGTTCCCGATCGGCATGTTCCACTTCGGGACTTTGAAATTTGCTTGCGAGCGACTTGGAATCAGCCTCGTCGAGTCCAACGGACTTCGCTCGCGCTCGACTGCGCAAAAGATCGAGCGCTGCGTTAATAGCGGCACGTGATAGATACGCTTCCGGGTTCTGGGAAAGGTCGTAGGTCTCCTGCCCTTTAATCAAGCGCAAAAAGACGGTCTGCAGCACATCCTCCGCGTCAGCGGCGCTGCCGGTGATGCGTTGGGCTGTGCGAAAGACGCGTCGGTGGTGTGCTCGAAAGAGACTTTCCATCTCTCCCGGGGGTTGGTTTGTCACAAGTCGCAAAGGTTTGACGGCTGCCTGCACGGTGTTCTCCTTCGTCTCCAGCCTGTAAACGAGCGTTCGAAGGCTTTATTAACAGCCGTTTGGCAGAATTCTTAAGTTGGGGTCAAATCGTTGGGGTCGATATTAGAGAACGCTGATTGGGAAGTGAAGGTTGCCATAAGCCCCTGCTTTGTCCGCAACTACCTCTTCTAGCGGTTGCGGCCGTAAAAAACCTCAAGTCGGCCGCAATTAACGCGGATAACACAGAATCAAAACACAACTGTCCCAACATTGATCGACTCATTATCCTGTCTTGTTGGATTTGATCGACTTAACTCCGGTGCATTTTGGACTCGATTCCAATTTACTGAAACAGTCTCATTCACACGAACCGAATCCGGTCTCTGCAAGCAAGAAGCTTGCATTACCAGGCTGGATCGAACCATTGCTCACCAGTTAAAAGGACCGGAGCGACTCTCAACCGCCGACGGCACTTTGAATGACGGCTCAATCTCGATAAATAAGGTCGGTGCCCAACCCACGTCGCCGGTCAGGTCGGGATTATTAACGGCGTTATAAGCAGCTAACACATCAACGAGCATGTTGTCCGATGCAGCGTTGACGAGCGTTTCGGAAACATGGATCGCTGTCCCGTTGAGCCGGCTGATGAACCGATCTGGAGTGATGCTTTCGTCAGTGCGGAAAAAATTGTTTTCCGCGTAGATCGCCGATTCCCTGCCAACACCCCAACTGTATTGGTAACTCTCAGAGTTCTTTGGCTTGTAGTAGTTGTTATAAACGTGCACCTTGCCAAAACGAACTCGTGGTGTCCGTTGGCCCACGTCCTGGAAAAGGTTGTGATGCAAGGTCACTCGCAGTTTGCCTCGATCGGCGGTGGCACTATCGGACGATCCGATGAGCATGACTTTGTCGTGGCTGAGAAAGCGATTGTAGGAAACAGTCACCAGATCCGAGGCATTGGTGATATCGACCTCTCCATCATGGACCTGAAATAGACGGCCAAAATAGATGGGCAAGGTGCTGTCTGCGGTTTCCTGATCTGCGAAAGTGTTGTGATCGATCCAGACATGATCCGAATCGCGCAGCGAAATCGAGTCGTATGCGGAATTCCAGTTACCCAGACTGCCATCTGTGGGATCCCATTGGGGAAAACAATCGAAAGTATCCTGAAAGGTGAGATTGCGAACGATAATATTCGTGCGACTACCCACAACTCCTGAAGTGCCGCGGATATCGAACCAGGCGCCGCGGATCAGAGCATTCTTGCCTACACCTACAATAGTTGTGTTGGATCCCACTCTGATTCTAACGCGGGCCTGCTGTGCTTGTTGCGAAGCGACGCGAGCATTCTCCAGTGGTCCGCTGGGTATTACTCTTCCCCAAACGGCCGGATCATAGGCGGCCAGATAGGCCTCGAGGGTATAACCATTTCTGAAGTAATTAGCACAAGTCAGAGGTTGATTGTTATCGTCTACGTTGGCATCGATGGTGCCATCGACGTAAATGATCTTGGGTACGTTTGAGGGGTTGGACGATGCTGGCGGATAAATTCCATTGTTCAAAGCGGCGATCAGTTCCTTCCGAGTGTGTACGGTGTAGACCTGGCTGTCTGCCGCGTTCGCGCCTCCCGTGGTGCCTGTTGAAAATGATGCCCACCCATCATTTGGCGCAAGTATTTCGCGGCCCGGATCTCTATGATCGCTTGCCGTGGTAACAATCAGAGTACTAGTGGTTAAGCACGCAGTTAAGATAAAAGTCCAGAAAACAGGCATCGCGTTGTTCCTCCTCGGTGTACGGGGAATCACTTAACATGACCGAAATCAAGGGGGATTCTTTTGGATTGATCAGCCGCATCTAACGGTATGATTCACCGCAAAAGCTGCTCGAGCAGACTGCGCTAAATCAGAATGACGAAAACTCATTTGGGAGGCCACAGGATACCGGAGACTTGCGCCAAAGCCAATGAGAAAATCGAGATTTGGGCAGGGCGCCAACCTGAATGTGGTTTTCGGACCACAACCGACAACTACTTCAGCGGAATCGCGGGTAATCGCTTCAAGGTACGATTAGCTGGATCGATAACAACCCCCACTGATTCAAGAGCAGTCACTCCCAGAATGGGCTCGGCGTTGTCTGGGCCAAAAATGACTCGACCGGCGGTCACGTCGTTCATGAATGAAATCTCGACAAGGCCAAACTGATACTCCTCTACGGTGCCATTGGCCAATTCGTAAGCCATTTTTCCAACCGGCTGGATTCCGATTTTGCTAAGTTCTGAGGCGGGTACGAGCGAGTCCGTTGCGCCTGAATCCACCAAAAAATCCGCTTCATAGGCTTCGTGAGAGACAAAGCTTCTTAGTTTAACTGCAACATGTGTGAGGTCCATATTGCCAACTCTTTCTGATGATGTTTTTGTGATCTTCATAAAACCATGACAGGATGCTCACCTCGGACGAAAAATGCAAGATTGAGTGTACTCAGGATGAGAAGGCTGCGCCCTTATCGACCGATGCAAGACCAAAGAAGAAAACGACGTAAGATTAGGACACGAATCGCTTTGACCTGTCACCTATCACTTGTGGCCGTTCTTATGAAAGTCTGAACAGTGGCAACAACTCGATAGCCTGTTTCACTCCGCACTGGAACGCGAGCCTGCTGAACGCGCCGCTTTTCTTGACGAAGCCTGCGCCGGAAACGAGTCCCTGCGGCAACAGGTCGAGGCGCTGCTTACTGCTCACGAGGAGGCGGGAAGCTTTATCGAAAGACCATCCTTCGAAGTCGAGGCGCAGTCCGTCGCGGATGATCAAGATGAGTCGGCCGTGGGACAGGCTATGGGCCACTACAAGATCATCTCGACACTTGGCGGTGGCGGGATGGGAGAGGTCTAGCTGGCACAGAACACTCGGCTGGGTCGCATGATCGCACTCAAGCTGCGCCGGAGCAGAATCAGAATACCTGCGACAATGGCAAGCACTGCCAAAGCTGTCAACATTGTCGAGGAGAGTCTCACATTCAACGATCACCAGCCTCCTCATCGTGTAGCTGACGTAAAGTTGCTCCCTAAGGTTCGGAGTTCTGGAAAACCGTAGCGAGGTCTCGCAGACGTTTTCGTGCTTCATTTGCCTGTGGCATCTGTGCATAACGCCGGACGATTTCACGCCAAGCTCTTCCATCGTAGTGAAATCGCTTTGTCGCCGCGTCGAAGATAAAGTCAACGCCCTGACGGTTATAGCGATCGAGACCGCTGTAGTTCAAAAAGTAACTGAATGCGGGTGCATCGCTTGATCCTTGCTCGCGTTCACTTAATCGTCGCGAAGCATCGCGAGACAGCCGTGCCGCTTCCCCCTCCGCAGCGTCGCCGAATAGTAGCAAGACTTCAGGACGCATGGCCGAACGCGGAAACTGATCGAGAAAAATCTGCGCGCGAGCGATGCGCTCAAAATCCGTAGAGCCGTTTATCAAGCGGAACAACTTTTGATCGTCACCTTGATGTGTAGCAGAGACTACCGCTTCACGCTGAATCCAACCGTGAGTTCTGGAGGTTACATTCACCAAAAAGAAAAAAACGCCATCCGGGCTTTTCTTAATGCCGCGAATCGCCACCAATCTGCCGCGGCCAAGCCGACGCAAAAGTTTCCCAGTCAATCGAGGTGTTCCTCTGAGAGCTGACAATCGTTCGTCGACGACCACGGCAATTGGTCCGCCCGCCGGCGGCTTTCTTCGTTGCGCCGGCGTGTTGATCCCGAGAAATGTTGAATGAAGAAGGAGAGCTAGCAGCCAAAGCTGCCACCGCCCGGCTACTGCTCGGGGTTCTGCATCCGAAGGTTGAAAAGTGAGTTTGTGAGTATTCACGGCCCTGCCTCCTTTGCAAGGTGAGGTTGAGTAGAGTTAGCAGCCCGTTATCCGATATTACGGACCTGACTTGGAAACCAGAAGTTTGTCGGTCACCGCGAAGTGCATCAGCGAGGTGTAACCGCTTTTGTGAGTTTCAAGCGGCCTTCTGATGCCAGTAGTTTTTGAGCAAACTGCGCATGATGGAAATGACAGATTGCCACCGCTAAAGCATCAGCGGCATCGTGCGGTTCGGGAATGCTTTCGAGTGAAAGCAGCAACCGCACCATCTCCTGGACCTGCTGTTTTTCAGCGTTTCCGTAACCGACGACTGTCTGCTTGATCAGCCGCGGCGAGTATTCATGAATCTCGAGTGCGGCACGCTCCGCAACCAGCAACATCACTCCGCGCACCTGACCCAGTTTCAATGTGACTTTCACATTGGTCGCAAGAAAAGCGTCCTCAATTGCGCAGGCATCGGGAGTGTGACGCGCAATTACCTCTTCAATCCCATTGCACATCTTCAACAATCGCGTTGAGAACTTTAGTCCAGTTGAAGCGCGCACGAAGCCAAACTCAACCAGGCGATAGTGGCGCCCGTTCCCTTCAACGACGCCCCAGCCGGTTGTTTGACTTCCAGGATCAATTCCGAGGACACGCATCGTTAGCAAGCTTAAGTAACGAATCACCTGAGCGCTGAACGTTCAACCAGAGACGGCGCAGTATACTACATTGAGGCACTCAGAGGTGGCGCTGAGTTTCTATGGGCGTCTGGTGCTAGTTCACCAATCAAGCTGTTTACTGGGACCGCGGGGCGTCTCGCCCGCTGGGAGCGTGCAGCGCGAGCGGAACTCTCGCAAGTAGAAAGCGCAAGGTAAGAGTGCTTGACGGCACCTCGGAGGGCGAGACGTCCTCGGTCCCAGTGAGAGGTTGAGTGGTGAGGCTCAGGCACCAGCGGGCGGCCGAGGATTACCCGAAACGAAGCGCCTTTCAAAATGAACCGCTACAAAGCCGCGGCGCAATTAAAACCAACGCTCTGATCCGTGCTATTCTGAAGCCACACCACCCCCGTTTCGGCAACTTGTCAGCCGTGCATTTCACTTGAAGGCGTGAATGCATTTGGCTGCGCTCGATTTCAACCCTATGAGTGAGCTCTTCGGATCCCTATCGGCGAAGTTTGGCAAAGCGTCAGGCCAGGCCGATGATCAACCTGTTCGTGCTGAGATCTTCAGCGTAGAACGTCTTGAACAATACGCACAAACCCTCGCTGCCGAGCACAAGACGATTACTAAGAAATCCCGCGTTCAGCTGTTGCCTCGACTCGAGGACAATGGCCGAAAGCTCTTCGCAGCCTATCGCAGTATTGTTGAGGCGGTGCGAAATGGTCGCACCATCTCCCCGGCGGCCGAGTGGCTCGTCGACAATTTCCATATCGTTGAGGAACAGCTGCGTGAAATTCGCGAGGACCTTCCGAAGAGCTACCACCATGAGTTGCCGAAGCTCGCCGCCGGTGAGCTCAAAGAATACCCGCGAATCTATGCTGTGGCCCTTGCGCTTATCGCACACACGGATTGCCGGCTCGATACAAATACGCTTCGCCGGTTCATAGCTGCTTACCAAACTGTCGCTCCGCTATCAATCGGCGAATTGTGGGCCGTCGCCATCACTCTGCGACTCGCCCTGGTGGAGAATCTCCGCAGACTCGCCGTTCAAATTGTAAGTGCCCGCGAAGAACGTGAACTGGCTGATAAGGTCGCTGACAAATTGTTGGAACTGGCCGCGAGACAGCCAACCGGCCTTATTCCCCTGATTTCGGAGCGGCTCGGGAAGCGCGACAAGCTGCCGCAATCGTTTGTTGTCCAACTCACCCAGCGACTGAGGGAGCAAGATCCGGGTGTGATGCCGGTTACTGACTGGCTTGAAAAGCAATTGGCCCGTCAGGGCACAAGCATCGAACAGATAATTCACGCCGAGCATCAGCGCCAGGCCGCAACGCAAGTCACAGTCGGCAATATCATCACCAGCATGCGTCTCCTCTCAACGCTGGACTGGCGTGACTTCTTTGAAAGCGTCAGCCTCATTGAGCCGCTGCTGGGAAAAGATCCGGCCGGGGCCTATCTGGAGATGGAGTTTGAAACGCGTGATCGTTACCGACACGTCATCGAGCGAATCAGTAAACGGACCAGGTCGAACGAACTCGAGATCGCGCAAGCAACAGTGAAACTGGCCGAACAGGCCGTGAAGGCGGGTCGCAATTCTGAAGAAGCGCATGTAGGTCATTACCTTATCGATACCGGGTTGTCACAGTTGGAAGCAAACTTTGCTTATGAGCCGACGACTGGCGAAAAGCTGACTCGTTACCTTCTGCGTCATGCCACGGCTGCGTATCTGGGAACGCTCGCTCTTCTTACCTTTCTGGTCATAACTTTCCTGGTCATCGCTATGCATACCACAGGAGCCCGCTGGCCACTCCTCGTTGCCACAGGACTTCTGGCACTTATTCCTGCCAGCGATCTCGCGGTTAGCGTGTTGAACTGGGACGTCACCCATCTGTTCCCACCCCGGTTGCTGCCCCGAATGGAGACAGCCGCCGGAATTCCCAAGCAAGCCCGTACGATGGTTGTGGTTCCTACGATCTTTTCCAATGAATCGCAGGTAAAGGAGTTACTCGAAAGACTCGAGGTTCACTATCTTGCCAACCAGGACAAGAATATCTATTTCGCGCTGCTGAGCGATTTCCCCGATGCCGACGCAGAAGAAACGCCGACCGACTCACCGCTCCTGGACATCACCGAAAGGGGCATTGAAGAACTCAACAACCGGCACAGCAAAGATCAGCCGGTTCGCTTTCATCTGTTTCATCGTCGACGCCAGTGGAACGTGAGTGAAGACAGATGGATGGGTTGGGAACGGAAAAGGGGCAAGCTGCAGGAATTCAATTGGCTGCTGCGCGCCGCGCGTCGGTACCCTGCGCGGGGAACCTTCGAGGGTGTGGCTAATACCAGCTTCATAGTATGCACAGCTGACGAGAAGTTGCTGTCGCAGATCCGTTACGTGATTACGCTCGATTCTGATACGCAGCTTCCGCGTGACGTGGCAAGAAAGCTGGTGGGAACTGCAAGTCACCCGCTCAACCGGCCACGCCTGGATCCATCAGTCAATCGAATCACATATGGCTACGGTATTCTGCAGCCGCGCGTCAGCATTTCACTCAGCAGTGCGTCCAGGTCGAGATTTGCCCGGATCTTTTCTGGCAATACCGGAATTGACCCATACACAACTGCCGTTTCCGACGTTTATCAGGATCTTTTTGCCGAAGGAAACTTCACTGGCAAAGGTCTCTATGACGTGGATGCTTTCGAAGAGGCTCTTGCCAACTGCGTCCCCGAGAACTCCATCCTAAGCCACGATCTTTTTGAATCGCTGTTTGCGCGCGCCGCGCTTGCTACTGACATTGAGTTGTTGGACGAATACCCGATATCCTATGACGCGTATGCCAGACGACAACATCGCTGGACGCGTGGCGACTGGCAGATCCTTCGCTGGATATTTCCGACGGTCCCGGACGCAAGTCGGCGTCGGGTCCGCAACACGTTGCCACTAATCTCTCGCTGGAAGATACTCGATAACCTGCGCCGCAGTCTGGTGGCTCCTTCCATGTTCTTCTGGTTGCTCGCGGCTTGGACTGTCTTCCCCGGCTCAGCGCTGCTCTGGAGTCTATTCGTTGTCATAACAATCGCTTTCCCTGTCTACCTCCACGTTACTACGAGTCTCTTGATCCATCCCCGCGGCATTCCCTGGACCAGCCACTTCTGGAGCGTCTGGGGTGATGTCAGAACAAACACCGCTCAAGTCGCGTTGTCGATCGTCTTACTTCCCCATCAGGCATATCTGATGTCCGACGCGGTCGTGCGGACGATCTACCGAAAACTCATTTCAAGAAAGAAATTACTCGAATGGGTCACCGCCGACGACGCGCAAAGGAACCAGCAACACAACTTAGCGGCTTTCTTCTGGTTCATGTTGCCGGCTGAAGTGCTTGCGGCAGTAACCGTCGCGCTCACCTTGGTCGTTAAGCCCTCGGCGCTGGTAGGGATGGCCGTATTTGTCGCCATTTGGAGCGTGTCGCCCGCGGTTGCTTATTGGGTTAGCACTCCATTGCCTATCGAGCGGAAGCTCATAAGCGCGGCAGATATTGGATATGCTCGGTTGATTGCGCGGCGCACATGGCGTTTCTTTGAGACCTTCGTTTGCGCTGACGACAACTGGCTTCCGCCGGATAATTTTCAAGAAGATCCAGTCCCCGTAATTGCGCATCGAACCTCTCCCACAAACATTGGTCTCCACTTGCTCGCAACAGTTTCCGCCCATGACCTTGGTTACGTTGGGTCATTGGAATTTCTCGAGCGGCAGGAGTTGACGTTTGCAACGTTGGGCAAACTCGGAAAATTTCACGGTCACTTCTTCAATTGGTATGACACAAAGACAATCCAGCCGCTATTGCCACAGTACATATCGACCGTGGATAGCGGAAATCTGGCCGGCCATCTCTTAGCACTCAAACAAGCCCTCATTGAAATGCCCGACGTCAGACTATTTGACGACCGAATCATTGATGGGCTTTCAGACACCATCAATGCAATCTCTCTCGAAGCCCGAAGACTAGGCAGTTTCCGGCAACGAACCGAAGTAGTGACTGTCAGTCAGCTGCGCAATGAGATCGAGGCCTGTCAAAAGCTTCTCGCATTTGAGGAGAAAACCAACCTGCCTTCATGGTTCCTGCTCTTTGAATCGTTGCGCCGGCGGGTTTCGGAAATAGAAGACATCGTTAACGCGCTTGCGCAAGAACATGGAGAAACCAACTTCAGGGAACTCCGCTGGTGGGTCGGCGCCCTTGAACACCAGGTTACTTCCTACCGTCGTGATGGAGATGCGCTCCTGAGCTGGGGCCGGTTGCTATCACAAATTCATGCAGACATAGTCACGGACGAACCAAACTCGTTAAGTCAATGGGAGTCACTCGCAAATCTTCTTTGCGTTGTGCCGACGCTGGCCGAAGTGTCGCAGATCTGCGATGACGCCCTGGTTCAGCTTTCTGCCTTGCAAAGCGAACATAGTCAACATTCTGAAAGCCTCGGCAGATTGACCCGGGCCCTCGAGCAGGCGGCGAGCGCGTCGGGAGACATCTTGTCGCGCCTGAGTCAACTGGCGCATACGTCAGAACAGACTATGGAGGAGATGGACTTTACGTTTCTCTTCGATCCTGAACGAAAAGTATTTACCGTTGGCTATAACGTCACGGCTCTCCAGGAGGACAACTCTTATTATGATCTGCTCGCCTCAGAAGCTCGACTCGCCAGCTTTGTGGCAATAGCAAAGGGTGACGTGTCGCAGGAGCACTGGTTCCGGCTCGGCCGGATATTCACTTCGGTCGATAGTGGCCGCGCGCTAATTTCCTGGACCGGGACCATGTTTGAGTATTTGATGCCGTTGCTGGTGTTGCGCAATTACAACGATACCCTGCTTGATCAAACCTATCGTGCGGTCGTGAAACGCCAAATCGAATATGGCCAGGAGCGGGGCGTGCCCTGGGGGGTGTCCGAATCGGCCTACAACGCTCGTGACATTCAGTTGAATTATCAGTATGGACCATTTGGCGTCCCGGGGCTGGGTTTGAAACGCGGACTGATTGAGGATCTGGTGGTATCGCCTTACGCGACTATCCTCGCTGCGGAGATTAGACCGCGGGCTGCAATGGATAATCTGCGCCGTCTGGAAAGAGAAGGCGCGCTTGCTTCCTATGGGTTCTATGAGTCGATCGACTACACCGCCGAGCGGCTGCCGCAAGGTCAAAACCGGGTTCTCGTACGCGCGTTCATGGCCCATCACCAGGGTATGAGTCTTGTGGCGCTAACCAATACTCTTCACGACGACCGGATGGAGAAGCGCTTCCACGCCGACCCGTTGGTTCAGGCGACCGAGTTG
>WNFY01004373.1_pt1 | contig 13896 bp, 7 predicted proteins | sample 5400091 | NCBI WGS metagenome assembly WNFY01 (sample SAMN13153364, study PRJNA577476) | soil metagenome | isolation source: 60 cm soil or saprolite under grassland replicate 1 | place: USA:California | collected 2016-06-15 | reverse complement strand
TTTCAGCTTCGGCCGCCTGGCCACCTTGAAGGCTGATAAGGCCGAGCTGGTTATGTGCGCGAGCGATGGTGGAGTCAATGCTAATGGCTTTTTGTAGAGCCTCGCGCTCCTCCGCAATTTTTCCTAGACGATCAAGGGCTAAGGCCAGATCGTAGTATGTGCGCGCATTTCCAGGATCCTGTGCCAACGCTTCGCGATAAACGTCCACTGCGCGTTGATGCTCGCCCGCCTGAAAATATTCGTTGGCCTGGTTCACCTTCGTCCCGGCCACGTTCTCTTTAACACTCTGCTGCTTCTTTTCTTGAAAATCTTCCAGCTCCTTGCGGGCTCTCTGCTCCTGGCCCAGGCTTCGCAGAACCGCTGCCAACTGAAATCGCGCTTCGCTCGACGCCGAATTCAGCTGCACCGCCTTTTCCAGATGAACCAGTGCTTCTTGAGACCTGCCCAACTTCGCAAGAACAAAACCCAGGTTGTACCGGCTCTCGTAATGATTGGGGTTGAGTATTACCGCATGTTTGAGCAAAGGTTCGGCAGCCGTATAGTCTCCAAGCCCACGGTCGACCACGCCCATCAAGTACAGAGCGTCAAAGTCGTGCGGCTTGCGCCGGAAGTAGTTCTGGATTTCAGGCGATGCCGTTTGGAACTCCGCCAGGATAATCAACACTTTCACATACGAAAGTCTGGTGACGTCATTGCTTGGGTCGAGCCGCAACGCCTCGCGGAACTCATCAACTGCTTGCCGGAACTCGGATTGCTGCGTGTAGGCAAGGCCCAACCTAGCGTGGCGGTCGGCTGATGAAGGGTTTTGTTGTACTAACTGTGCCAGCAGCTTGACAGCCTCCGCCACGTCACCGTTACTCGAGTAAGCCACCGCGAGGTCATCCTGCAGCACAGGATCGGCAGACGCGTCTTTCAAGTATGCAATCGCGGCCGAGTATCGCTTCTGGGCAATCAACGCTTTCGCCAAGCCATCCAGGGCGGGCACGGACTTCGGGTCAGATTTGAGAGCAACCTTGAATTCTTCGATTGCGGCTTCATTTTGCCCCAACTCGCCTAACGCCTCTCCGAGTGCGATGTGTCCCAACGGATCATCAGGTTTAATCCGTACCGCTACTCGTAATTCACGAGCCGCCCGCGCGGCATCGTGCTTTTGAAGAAGCGCTAAAGAGAGATTGAAACGCGCCTCCCAGGAATTCGGGTCCTGATGCACAGCGGCCTCAAAGGCGGCTATCGCGCACGACAATTGCTGCCGCTGGCCAAAGTATGCACCCAGTGCGTCATAGGCACCCGCCGAGGGATGAGTTACAAGTACCTGCTCTAACTCCGCCGGACCTTTGCAGATAGCAGGCATTTGCCCCAACACGTTCAGACAGCATACCTGCACAACCCAGGCGCAGAGCGCGATTTGGGCACACCGCCACATTTTCCGTAACCTGATCGTCTAATTCTCGCTTGCGCTCATGGTAGCAGACAAGCCGCAGAGGGACGTTCGGTCGAATGTTATGATCGCGAAATAATGCGTGTGGGACCCTGGCAGTTGCGCAAACTCAGTCTCGATCAGAGTTTTCTATTCGGTCTCATACTCCTTGCGCTCGGCAGCATTCATCCCGCGCACGCGCAGGGTGTAGCAACCGGCGGTACACCGGTTCCGGGGCGGCCACTTCCTGCCGGAATGAAAGCTCCCGTAGTCGAATATCGGGATATCGCGAACCAAGCAGGGCTTGCTGGCGTGAACGTTTCCGGTTCAGAGACTTCAAAGCAGTACATTGTGGAAACGACCGGCAACGGTGTCGCGATCTTCGATTTCGATAACGACGGTTTGCCTGACATTTTCCTGGTCAACTCAGGGCGACTAGAAAAAGACGCTGCTCAACCGAAGCATTTCCTTTATCACAATCTGGGCGGATTGAAATTCGAAGACGTCACTGACAAGGCGGGAATCAAACCCACCGGATGGGGACAGGGAATCTGTGCTGGAGACGTCGACAATCATGGATATCCCGACTTGTTCATCACTCAGTGGGGACAGAACGTTCTCTATCGAAATCTCGGCAATGGCACGTTCAAGGACGAGACCAGGGAGCGGGGCCTGCTTTCGCCAAAACAGCACTGGAGTACAGGTTGCGCGTTCCTCGATTTCAACCGTGATGGATTTCTGGATCTTGTCGTAGTCCACTATGTGGATTTCGACCTCGCCCATACGCCACACCCCGGCCAGACCAGCCAATGCCAGTGGAAAGGAAAGCCGGTCATGTGCGGCCCGCGCGGACTGCTTCCGGAAACGCTTTCGTTTTATCAGAATGACGGGCACGGAAATTTCACTGACGTCTCCGATCAGGTTCACATTTCAGGTCCCAAGAACTATTACGGATTCGCTGCGTTAACAGGCGACTTCGACAACGATGGTTGGCCGGACATCTTTGTGGCATGTGACTCGACTGCGAGTTTGTACTACCACAATGTCGGCGGAAAGAGGTTCGAAGAGATCGGAGTCCGCGCCGGCCTTGCATACAACGAAGATGGGCGCGAACAAGCTGGTATGGGCGCCGCTGCCGCCGATTTCGACGGTGATAGCTTACTCGACATTTTCAAGACGAACTTTGCCGACGACACTCACACCATGTACAAGAACCAGGGCGGAAATAATTTCGAGGACGATACCATCGCCTCGGGTCTCGCGGTGAACACAAAATATCTAGGATGGGGGACGGCATTTCTCGATTTCGATAATGACGGATGGAAAGACCTGATCGTTGCCAACGGTCACGTTTATCCTGAAGTGGATACCGGCCGCACCGCCGAAAAGTACAAGCAGCCGCGACTTCTGTACTGGAACCGCGGCGACGGGCAATTTTTTGATCTGTCTTCGCAGGGCGGGCCGGGTATATTCGACGTTCACTCCTCACGCGGCCTGGCCCTAGGCGATCTGGACAACGACGGCAGTGAAGAAATTGTTATCGTCAATATGGGTGAAGCACCATCGCTGCTGAAAAACTTTCGCACCGGCGGTAACTCGCTTCTTGTTCGTGCGCTCACATCGGGACGAGATGCTATCGGCGCACGCATTACCATCATTGCCGGCGGCCATAAGCAAATTGACGAAGTGCGCAGCGGCGGCTCCTACATCTCACAAAATGATCTTCGCTTGCACTTCGGCCTTGGCAGCTCTACCACAGCGGACATATCAGTCCGGTGGCTTGACGGCAAAGTGGAGAATCTCAGGTCAGTAGCAGCGGGTGAAATTGTGACCATTGAAGAAGGCAAGGGAGTGGTTCGCAAACAGCCTTACAGTTCCGCAAGGAAATAGGTTTTCATGTACCTGCAGCGTTGCGCCGTCAAGAAGAAGGCCGGACGGGCGCAGGGTCCGCTATGGGCCGCGCGAATTTCGTATCATCGAGCGGCACGTTAGACTTTGCATCCTCAATCTGAACTGTTAAACGCAAGTTGGGCCGTGCAATCGTCTCTTGGAAAGGAACCTTGAGCCCATCCAGTGTGCGGAAATCCGAATAATCGATCTGCGTGGGGTTTCGGCCCAGTGGAGATTTGGTATAACGTAAAACGCGCAGCAGATATCCTGATTCTTTGTCAAAATAAAACTTGGCTGCGATCTCACCTGAATTCATGCCTGCGACGACGTAGCTCTCGCGGTCGCCGATCTTCTCTGTCGCCGCGCTCTTAACTTCGTTGAACAATTGCTTCATATGCAGAGGTAGTTGTAGGTCCAGTTCCGGTTGCGCAGAGGCCACTTCAAGCGCAGGAATCTCGCGCACCGGGCGGTTTGGCGCCGAAGTCCAGCCAGACGTTCCGTCGTACGCCGTAATGCTGTCACCATTGGGCAAGTGAATGACGGTAAGCTGTTTGCCGCCAATCTTGCTGAGAATCTCAATCGGCAAGTTTCGGCCGCTGATGTTGATCGTTCCCTTTTCCTGTCGTGTGCTAATTTTTTGCAGGGCTGCTGCTCCTCCGATTGCCTCGACGTACTTCGCGATGATCTGCTCGGCTGGGGGAGCATTGCTTGTCTCAACAACGGGTCTGGGGCCGCCCTCAGCAATTACGGGTATGGCTACCGGATGCGGGGCGCCACGATGGCAGGAATTGCAGGTGACCCATTGCTTGGAATCAAAGTTGTCCCGGTTAATCGCGGCCATCATCTGCATCATCTTCCGAGCGGTCTGCTTGGGTTTCTTGTCATCTTTCTCGAGGGCCCCTTCCACGTGGCAATAACTGCATTCCACGCCCAAAGCGTAGGTGATGAACTGCATGGCCGGGAGCAGTTGATCAGCCGGGATTTCCTTCAATACCTGAATATTCTGATACGCCTCTGCTGCCGACCTTTCGCGAGGTGGAGATATGTTTCCAGAAGCCGTTTGCCCGCGCGAAGGCTTTTCTGAAATCCCCACGACGGTAAAGCCGATCCCGAGCATGCATAAGAATTTCCTGTACATTAATGTCCTCTCCCAAACTACTTGGCCGGAGAAGCAGCGCATTGCGCTTCTCGATCGGATCTGCCGACCTAGCTCTAGGAATCTTTTGGATTGGCCACACCACCGATCGCTTCCGACAGCGCGCAACTGGCCTTCCCGAGTACCCGTTTCACAGTGGAGGAAGTTGTAGAATCCCCAATTCTTTGAAGGAATGGAACGCTAAGGGCAGCGACGCCGTAGCCGCGATCGTCCAAAACAGGAAACGAAATATTGATTACACCCTCTACCTCGTAACTTTTTCTCTCGTCAAATCCGCGTTGCTTAATCTTGGCCAAGTGTTCTCCCAAATCGCCCGGAGGGCGCGTTCCATTGTGCTTACACCAGAGCTTTATAGCCCGAGAAGAGGCTTCGAGGACCTGATACGCCAGGATTACCTGTCCCGTTGTCGAACGCATGAGGTCGCCGATGCCACCAGCTTTCACATAAAAGCCGCTGCTGCTGAGTGGAGGATTGACCTGGGCGATGATGACAACACGGTCTCCGTCGAGCACTCCCAAATGGCACGATTGGTTGATTTGACGCGTGACCTGCCGCATGATCGGCAAGGCTTCGGTAGTCAGGCGCTCAATTGGGGGATGCTGGTATGCCAGCTTAAACAGATGCAGGGTCAGTGAATAGCGCTCATCGCCACCAGATCGCGCAATATAACCGCGCGTCTCAAGACACACCAGCATCCGGAAGACTTCCGAAACCGTGCGACCGAGCCTGCGAGCAACATCAGTTTTTGTGAGCCCATCCGACTCGCTCGCAAGAAGTTCGAGCACATCAAGACCTTTTTCCAGAGCTGGCGTCGGATAGCGGCGAGCGACTTCAGTTCGTGTCTTCACGTCCATTCCAGAGTGTTCGGTCGCGTTTCACAAAGCGACATATCAACTGTTCCGCATGAGAATGCAAATCATATTGCCCGCGATGCGGAGAGATAACAGCCGTCGAGAACTTTTCATTTCCGGGCGCGATCACCTATTTCTCTCCACACGGGGCCGTCAGGATAGCTGTGCGTTACAAGGGTCTCCGAGAGTATTTCAGTGCTGTATCCGGGTTGCTGCGGAAGCAGGTAATGCCCGTTAACAATGCGTACAGGATCAACGAAATGTTCATGCAGGTGATCCACAAATTCAGTGACGCGGTTTTCCAACGACGTCGACACGCGCAGATAGTCGAAGATTGCCAAATGCTGGACGCATTCGCAAAGACCGACGCCACCAGCATGGGGACAGACGGGGATATCGAACTTGGCAGCCATGAGAAGTACGGCAAGGTTTTCATTGACCCCGGCCAGGCGGCAGCTATCAATCTGACACACGTCAATGGCCCCTGCCTGCATCAACTGCTTGAACATCACTCGATTGTGGCAGTGTTCACCCGTGGCGATGCGGACGGGCACTTCCCGACGGATGCGAGCGTGACCTAGAATGTCGTCCGGACTGGTGGGCTCTTCCATCCACCAGGGGTCAACCTCAGCAAGTTCATTCGTGCGCTGAATGGCTTCCTCCACTTCCCATTTTTGATTGGCATCCATCATCAGCTTGTTGGCGGGGCCGATTTCTTCACGAACAAGGCGTGCACGACGCAAATCGTCCGCGGGATCTCCTCCGACCTTCAATTTGAAATGGGCCCATCCTTGACGAAGGCCTTCGCGGCACAGGCGCCGAACCTTGTCGTCACTAAAGCCATACCAGCCCACAGAAGTGGTGTAGGCCGGATAGCCATGTTGCTCCAAGGCCGCGAGGCGCGTCTCTTTGCAAGAGACCCGCTCTTTGAGAAGTGCTAGCGCCTCGCCCGGGGTGATCGCATCTGTGATATAGCTGAAGTCAATTGAACGAACAATTTGTTCGGGTTCAAAATCGGCAAGCAGCTTCCAAAGCGGTTTTTTCTCGGTGCGCGCGTAAAGGTCCCACACCGCATTGAGAAGGGCGGCTGTCGCGAGATGGACCACACCTTTTTCGGGCCCAAGCCAGCGGAACTGGCTGTCTCGTGTCAGTTCCCTCGAGAAAGCCGCCATGTCATCGGTAAGCGAAGAGAGGCGACGCCCGCGAACCAGTCGGCCAAGATACAAAATTGCAGAAACGCAGAGTTCAGTCCCCCTACCGAGAGTGAAGGTCAGACCATGTCCTTCCACGCCGGCGTCGGTTTCGAGGATGCAATAGGCTGCGGAATAATCGGGATCTTTATTGACTGCGTCCGATCCGATCTGCTGCAGTGAAGTGGGGAAGCGAAGATCGATAACGCGTATATCGGTAATCTTAGGATCGCTCAAGTTCAATTTCTCCATCGCGCCTACGCCACCCGGTGCTCAGGGAACAGACGCATCACGGTCCAAGAACGGTGCGTTATCACGGCTGTCAAAATCAGACGGCGTCAGTAGATCAAGACGCTGCCTCAGCGGTGACCGCGCCCATCGCCTCCGAGAGCAACATACTAGCCTTCTGTAAGACTTCGCGCACAGTTGCGGGAGTGGTGTGATCGCCAATTCTTTGGAGAAACGGAACCGTCAGTGCAGCGATGGCACATTCTCGATCGTCGAGGACGGGAAACGAAATATTAATCACCCCATCCACTTCGTAGCTCGCTCGTTCTTCGTATCCCCGCGAACGGATTCTGGCCAGGTTAGCCGCCAGACCACGCGGAGGACGCTCCCTGTTTTGTTCACACCAAATCTCAATGGCCCGAGAACAAACGCCAGCCGTCTGATGCGCAAGTATGACATGTCCAGTAGCCGCATGCATCAGATCGATGACCGCTCCGGTTCTCACGTAGAAACCTGAACTGGCATGCGAGTCAACCTGCGCCAGAATCACAACATGTCCACCTTCAAGCACTCCCAAATGGCAAGATTGGCCTATTTCATGCGCGACCTGCTGCATGATTGGGAGAGCCTCGGCGATCATGCGTTTGGTTGGAGGATGTTCCTGAACTAGCTTAAACAACCGCAGTGTTAATCGGTAGCGTTCGCCGTCGCGCGACTGCGAGATATACCCGCGCTCTTCGAGACACAAAAGCATTCGAAAAATCTCCGAAACAGTGCGATCGAGGCGACGGGCAACGTCACTCTTGCTGAGCCCTGCTGGTTCGCTGGCAAATAGTTCCAGGATGTCCAGCCCCTTTTCAAGGGCGGGTGTTGGATATTGCCGACCAGCCTGCTTCCGCGATTTCTTAGTCATAGCTGAGGTTTCACTACCATTCGTCGTCAACTCAGAATGTCAGAAAGCCTGTCACACGCGTTGTCGCGATGTTTCACGTCAAGACTTTGCGATCAGCCTCAATCCTTCACCTTCGGGGTCGTTGCGCACTGCGCAGGGCGTGTCCAAGTACATCGTTGCCCGCTGCTCCGAAATGTATGCGGGCCAATGTGGCAGACCGTTGTGATTAGGATTTCCTGTTCGGGCAAAATTCACCCAGGCAGCACTGATTTGCTTCGATAGGATCAAGGCCTCTGTAGTGCCCCCACTGTAATGATCGCAAATTTCAGCATTGTCGAAAGTGAATGCTATTTCTGCGGCGTGAAACGCGCCGGGACGGCCATCCAGTACCGGCGTGCGCCAACAATAAACGTAAGAGTACGCAGGCGCGCTACCCAAAGCAGCCTTCCTGATAGCCTGCTCGAACGCAGCACGGCGAAAGGGAGCGGCCGCAATGATGGCATACAGGTCAAATGGAGTTGCTTTAGGGTAATCGCGGCGGTAGGCGTCGATGATCGGCTGGCTGCCGTCGCCAAATTCTTCCTTAACCAATCGGTTAAGTTCTTCCGCTCCCATCGCATTGGCATCGGGACGGTCAAGCCCACTTACACCCTCGTGAAGATTTGTGCCGGTTAGCAAGGGAACGTCCGCAGATATTTCTGGAGCTCCCGGATCGAATGGATGGCGAGGAAGTATGCCGCCGTCCACTGTCGGCCCCCAATCGTATTCGCCGTAGGTTCTCCGAAGAGAAGATTTGGGCCGAGGCATTTTCTTCATGGCTTCCGCCGCAGCGCCCGAAAGCCGATCAACCGGAATTACCTGAAGTTCGCTCAACTGCGATTTGGATAAACCCAGTTCCGCGAGCACCATTTCAGCCAACCGTCCGGAATAGTCAGGAGAGAGAGACTTAAGAAAAGGTCCGCTCTGCACAATCGCGCGGTGAAATAGGCCTTTGGCTGCCGGCATCGCCATAAGGACCAGGACCTTCCCACCACCGCCCGACTGACCAAAAATGGTTACGTTGCCTGGGTCGCCACCGAAAGTCGTGATGTTATCGCGAACCCATTCTAAGACAGCCACCAGGTCGAGCATCCCAACGTTGGCGGAGCGCGAATATTCTTCTCCTCCCAAGTGTCCAAGATTTAGATACCCATACACGTTGAGCCGATGATTGTGATTCACGACCACTGCATCGTGATTGCGGGCAAGACTTTCGCCGTCGTAGGAAAGAAGATCATGACCGCTGCCGGCGGAAAATCCTCCGCCGTGCATGTAGACCATGACTGGGCGCTTATGGGAGGCATTGATCTCCGGCGTCCATACATTCACACGCAGGCAGTCTTCGCCGGGAACCGTGGCGGCCGCGCCGCGATGCAGCACGAACGCATCTTCATCGGAGTTCGCTAGGTTTTTCCCGTTAGTATCAAAGTGCGCGGAGTCCTGATATGGACAAATGCGGCCATACTGCAGCGCATTGCGAATTCCCGTCCACGGCTCAGGCTTGACTGGCGGCATGAAGCGTCTCACACCCGCAGTTGAAGCGCCATAGGGTACGCCTTTGAAAATGTACACGCCGTTCCGCCTGAAGCCCCGGATCATTCCAGAGGTCGTCTCTGCAACAGTTGCGGCGTCAGAAGCAATAACCAGGCTGCGGCTGCCACCGGCCGTTGCGGATTTTGTTTTCGAGGGATGGTCCGGACTGGGCTGTGATTCCGCGGTCGCCCGCAAGATCGCAGAACCCGCTAAGCCTGCCCCCAAGGTTGCCATGCGGCCGATGAAGGAACGTCGTTCCTTAAAGGCCAGCCTTGACTCGCGATTTGGCAGCTTTTTCAAAGGTTGTTCCTGCCTCACATCTCAGATTGTCCGGTGCGATCCTCGATCCGCCTTAGCAGATCAAGTCACTCGTCCTCATGCCTCACGTTTTCTATTACTGAAATAGTCGATCTGTCAATAAAAATCCTTGACAACATTACTGATGAGGCTTATAAGTTTACGCATTTGATGAGCAAACAAGTAGTTTTATGTATAAAAGCATGATTGGGACTGCGAACGACCCTTTTCCCGTTAGGCGTCCGGGCTGCTACAGAGGTCGTTGAGGATGGCGAACCAATGCCGAGGGAGGCATTTATGCATGACCAGGCCTTTAGGTTTTTTGCGCGAATTCGAGACGGCAAGGATTCATGCGGCTGGCGAGTACACGGATTCCGTCGCGGTACCGCCGCCCTATATGTTGCGCTGGTATTGATACTTGTAATTCCGAATAGTGCTTCCGCGCAGGCGACAGCCACTCTGAACGGAGTTGTTCGAGACACGAGCGGTGCGGTATTACCGCAGGCAACGGTAACTCTCCACAATACTGACACCGACACAGAGAGGGAGAGTCGCACCAACGATTCCGGGCTGTATGTTTTCGTGAGCGTGCCACCGGGTGAATACGTTCTGAAGGTAGCAAAAGATGGATTTGTTACCGCGACACAGGGACTGCATGTTCTCGTCAATCAGGCCAGCACTCAGGACTTTACACTGCGAGTAGGATCGACCCAGCAGTCCGTTACGGTCGAGGCCTCCGCGGTCAACCTCGAAACCGGGAATGCGACGCTAGGCTCGGTGATAGAGTCCAAGCAAGTTATGGACTTGCCGCTCAACGGGCGAAACTTCACGCAGCTCCTGGCCCTCACTCCGGGTGTGAGTCCGGTCAGCGTGGCGCAAAACTCGGGTGGCGCACAGGCTGCCCCGGTCGGCTCATTTGTTTTTCCCGCAGTCAGCGGGCAATCAAATCGCAGCAACTACTTCCTGCTCGATGGGATCGACGATACCGACCAGGTCTTTACCACCTACGCGGTAGCGCCAATCCTTGACGACATTCAAGAGTTCAAGGTCCAATCCCACAGTGATGAGGCGCAGTTCGGCGGCGTATTGGGCGGGATCGTCAACGTGGTTAGTAAATCTGGCACAAACCAGTTTCACGGGACTGCGTGGGAGTTCTTCCGCAACACTGTCCTGGATGCTAAAAACCCGCTGGAAGGCGTTGCTTCGAAATTAGAACAGAACCAGTTCGGCGCGAATTTCGGCGGTCCGGTAATTCTCCCGTTTTACAACGGCCGTAACAAGACCTTCTTCTTTGGAAGCTATGAAGGCTTTCGCCGCGCGCAACCTTCAACCGGTTCAAGCGCGAGTATTGCAGGCCAGCCGTCCGGCGCGTTTTACAATGTGCCTACAGCGGCGGAACTTGGAGGCGACTTTAGCGCACTGTTGCAAGGTCCTAACCCCATCCAGCTTTACAACCCGTTCACAACGCGGCCCGATCCTGCCAATCCCGGGTCATTCATCCGCGATCCCTTTCCGAACAATGACATTTCGAGCGTATTGAATACAGGCGCCGTGTCCCTTGCCCAGGCGATATTACCCGCCCCGAAGCCAGTCGTAAACGGCTTCAATGGCTATGATATTCGTTCCAATCTGACTCCTCAGAACCAATACAGTTTCAGAATAGACGAAAACTTCAGCCCCTCTAACTCTCTCTTTTTTCGATACTCGAATTCGGACCAGTCAAGGATCGGAACCGGTGGGATCGAGGGGGAGACCGCTACGGGCGAAACGTTCGGAAAGCATTACGTGTTGTCCTACTACCACCAGTTCAACCCGTCAACAATCCTGGATGCGCAATTCGGACATGTGGACCTCACGAATAACGTTGGCAACTCCTATGACAAGCTAAACCCGACAGCGGTGGTCAATGCCGCCGGCCTAGCGCCTGGTTTCGCCTGTGGTTTCTCGGGTGCGGGCTCTTCTTGCTCGATCCCAGGGCTGAGCATTCCGGCGTACGCGAATAGTGGTGCCACAAACAAAGGCGGAACCAAGCTCACGGACATTTATCAGTGGAGAGCCAATTTGACGAAAGTTCTCCGCAAACACTCGTTTACCAGTGGTTTCGATTTTGAGAGAAACTCATTTTTTGTACATGGCGGCGGTCCGGCTGAAACTTTTGGTGCTGCGCAAACAGCGAATCCGGAAGCGCCGACCGGTACGGGCGATGCCATGGCAGCGTTTCTTATGGGAACAGCAGCCAGCGCCTCGCGTCGAGATACTGTGGCGCCCGTGACCGGGCAGCGAAGTTGGGGCTTCTATTTCATGGATAAATGGAAAGTGACAGACAGACTAACCGTGAATGTCGGGCTTCGGTATGACCTAATGCTTTGGCCGGGGTATGGGTCAGGTGCCAGCGATCCAACCAGCCAGGTCGGGAATATCGATTTCAACAATGGGACCTATGTCATTCAAACAAATTCACCGGACTGCGCGAGTGCCGGCAAAGCCCCCTGCGTGCCTGGAGGTCTGCCGCAGCCTAACGTGGTTGTTTCCCGAAATGATCGCTTGTATTCCAATACTCATGACAATATCCAACCCCGAGTCGGGATGGCCTATAGTCTTAACGACAAAACGGTGGTGCGTGCCTCGTTCGGCATGTTCAATGACCTCTGGGCGGGCGTGATGCAAACCGTGCAGGGCATTGGTGGCGACTGGCCATCAGTAGCGCAAATACTCACTCCAGCACTGAATACATCGAATGAAGTCGCCACAGTAAATTGGCAAGATCCGCTTGCAGGCTTAGGTTCGGCGGGTTTACCCGCTCCAACCCCATTCGGCCAGGTTGAGTGGTACCGGGATCCGAAGGCCAAGGATCCATATTCGGAGCAATGGAATTTTGGAGTCGAGCGGCAGTTGGGCTCGAACACTGTCATGACGGCGAATTATGTGGGATCCCAAAGCCATCGCCTTACAGTTGGTGGCTTGTACAATGTTGCATTAACTCCGGGACCAGGGACGCCCGCAGAGGTTACAGCTCGACAGCCATATCCGTATATCAGTCCGACTTTTTATGATAGAAGCATCGGTAATAGCTCCTACAATGCTTTCCAATTTTCTACCAACCACCGTAGTTCGAGAGGGCTTACCTATCTGGTTGCCTACACTTGGTCAAAGTCCATGGACGTCGGTTGCTCTGGGTTCTTCGGTATCGAGAGCTGCTCAGTTCAGAACCCTTACAACATCAAGGGTGACCGCAGCGTGTCCGGCTTTGATTTGACCCATGTTCTCAGTGCGAGCGCTACGGCCCCACTGCCGTTCGGTAAGGGCCGGCGCTTCGCAAATTCCAACGGTTCGCCCCCTGGAGTGGCAACGTTCGGGCGAATCAAATTGGAGATCCTAACGCGATAAGTCGGAGCACGAAGGAATGGTTTAACACTGCCGCTTTTGGCCCGCCCGCGCCTTTTACGTTTGGCGATTCCGGCAGGAATTCTCTTCGAGCAGACTGGTTTAAGAATCTGGATCTGTCGCTGTTCCGTGATTTTCCCATCGGCGAGCGCAGAAGTCTTCAGTTCAGGGCCGAAGCATTCAACATTACAAACACGCCAACCTGGGCAATTCCGGTCAACGACCTGAACAATCCCGCACAGCTCGGATCGATAACCAGCACGCGCAGCACGGAGCGCGAACTGCAATTGTCATTAAAACTTTACTTCTAACTGGGTTGCGCTTGGACTTCAATGAACTGGAGCTAGCTGGCGGACGCCGGCCACTAGCCTCGGTTCAGCAATTCGGCACGACGATCCGCTGTCGCCAGAAAGAGCGTACAGCATTTCTACGGTTGTGATTTGATCCGTTCTCACCCCGGGGGAGTTGGTCCGCTTCATAGTGGCCTGAGCGTTACCTGCACCAAATCAAGTGATCGTGGCAACTATACCGGGGCATTCGCACGATCTGTGTGAGGGAGTAACATTTGAAAACGTCCTTTCAACCTCATATCCTCAGCAGAAAAGACTTCTTAAAGGTTATGATGAGTGGCGCTGCCGGCGTCTTTTCAGCAAGGTTTGGGTCCCCACTGTCCCTTCGAGCTGCAGTTCCCCCGGCAACAAAACCTCTCATCCCTGGACTCACGCCATATATCCGGCTTTACGGAGCGACAGCGACGGCGATCGAGGGCAACGCAAAACTGGACGACTTGAAGATCTCTGTGAACTGTAAGGGGTCAAGCAGCATTAAATGGAACGTTACCGCTCTGGAAGAAGGTGAGTACGACCTGTTCATTTCGTGTGCTGTTCTCGGCCCCTCCTGTCACCTTGAAGTTGTCTCAGGCCCCAGTTCCGTTAAATCAGATCTAAAGTTTACCGAGGGTGTGTATCGCTCAAGTGAGGGCGGCTGGTCTGTTAATTTCGAAAAGATGCGGCTCGATG
>WNFY01003869.1_pt1 | contig 13897 bp, 13 predicted proteins | sample 5400091 | NCBI WGS metagenome assembly WNFY01 (sample SAMN13153364, study PRJNA577476) | soil metagenome | isolation source: 60 cm soil or saprolite under grassland replicate 1 | place: USA:California | collected 2016-06-15 | reverse complement strand
GTTCCGCGCAGGCTGCGCCAAATCATGGGCAGCGCCTTCGCCAGACTGACGACGCCTCCCGCCGCGACCGCGCCCGCGCCGATGTAGAGCACGTAGGCGCCGCGGATCTGGTTGGGGCTCATGTCGTGGATCAGCTTCGCGCCCGGCGCGAGCGGAACCGAGAGCGCGTCGCCGAAGAACTTGATGAGCGGAATGAGCAGGAGGTAGGCGAGCACCCCGCCCGCGCACATGATGGAGGCGATGCGCGGGCCGATGATGTAGCCCACCCCGAGCAGCTCCGGGGAAATCTCCGCGCCCACCGAGCCGCCTTTCAAGGGCTCGCCGAAGACTTTTTCGGGCACGTCCTTCCAGCCCTTCAGCGCGATGTTGACGGTCTTGTAGGCGAGGCCGATCGCGAATCCCAGGAAGATGACGCCGGCGCGGCCCGAATCCGCCCGCCCCTCGCCGCCCGCCCGCGCGGACTTCGATATCTCCGCCGCCTTCAGCACCTCGGCGCACGCCGTGCCTTCCGGATATTTCAGCTGGCCGTGGCGCGCGACGATCAGCGTGCGGCGCAAGGGGATCATCATCAGGATGCCGAGCAGCGCGCCGAGGACGGCAACCAGCGTGACGCGCGCGATCTCCAGGTCGAAGCCGAGGATGAGGATCGCGGGCATGGTGACCCCGAGTCCGAAGGCGATCGACTCGCCCGCCGAGCCCGCGGTCTGCACGATGTTGTTCTCGAGGATGGTGGAATCGCGCACGCCGGCCTTCGACGCGAGGCGGAACAGCGCGATCGCGATCACCGCCACGGGAATCGAGGCGCTGACCGTCAGGCCGACCTTGAGCACCAGATAGAGCGATGACGCGCCGAACAGCATGCCGAGGAGCGCGCCCATGACGACCGCGCGCGGCGTGAACTCGTCGAGCGTGGCGCTGTCGGGGACGAAGGGCCGATGTTCGGTCATTTTTTTCTCCGTTTGGGGTGCCTACTATCGCATGGACGGTCCGGCAACAAAAGTGCCCCATCGCGCGCGCCACGGCCCGATATAATGGCCGCTCGCCGCAGTCCGCATCGACCCCTCTCTATCCCCGACCATGAAACGCCACCGCCTTGTCCTCATCGCCGCGGTCCCGGCCGCGCTCGCCTGCCTGCCGCTCTTCGCGGCCGAACCGGCCCGACCCGTCCCGCCGCGCTTCAGCGCCAGCTACATGGATGCGAGCGCCGATCCGCGCTCCGATTTCGCGCGCTACGCCTTCGGCGCCTGGCAGAAGGCGAATCCCGTGCCGCCCGACAAGGCGCGCTGGGGCAGCTTCAACGAGCTCGAGCAGTTCAACCAGCTGGCACTGAAGGGCATCCTCGAAGCCGTGGCGGCGCGCCCTTACAAGCCCGGGTCGGTGGAGCAGAAGGTCGGCGATTTTTTCAAATCGGCGATGGATACCGCGGCCGTCGATTCCGCCGGGTTGAAGCCGGTCGAGGCCGACCTCGCGCGGATTGCCGCCATCGCCTCGACCGCCGAGCTCGCGCGCGTGCTCGCCGCCCTGCACGATAGTGGAGTCGGCGGCTTTTTCCGCGTCCGGGTCGAGGCCGACGAGAAGAACAGCGAGATCAACGCCCTCTATGCCTATCAGGGCGGCATGAGCCTGCCGAGCAAGGGCTACTATTTCGACGGGCAATTCGAGAAATTCCGCGTCGCGTTCGTCGAGCATGTGGCCAAGATGCTGGCGCTGGCGGGCGACGCGCCCGAAACAGCCGCAGCGGGCGCGAGAACCGTGTTGGACCTCGAGAAGGCGCTGGCCGCCAACGCCAAGACCCCCGCCGAGCTGCGCGACGCGCTCGCCAATTACAACAAGATGCCGACCGCCGACCTCGCCGGCAAGCTGCCGGTCTTTCCCTTCGCGCGCTACTTGGCCGATCGCGGCATCGCCGGTCCGGCCGCCGCCGACATCATCGTCGGCCAGCCCAAATTCTTCGAGGGCCTGCAGCGGCAATTGAGCGAGCGTCCGCTCGCCGACTGGAAGATTTATCTGCGCTACCATGCGCTGCGCGCGGCCGCCCCCTATCTCGCCGCGCCCTTCGAGGCGGAGCACTTCCGCTTCTACAGCACCGTCCTGCGCGGCACGCCCGAGATGGAGCCGCGCTGGCAGCGTGCCGCCCGGGTGATCGACGGCTCGATCGGCGAAGCGCTGGGGCAGCTCTACGTGGAGCGCTACTACCCGCCCGAGGCGAAGGCGCGCATGGACGAAATGATCCGCAACACCACCGCCGTCATGCGCGACCGCCTGCAGAAGCTCGAATGGATGACCGAGCCCACCCGCAAGAAGGCGCTCGCCAAGTTCGACCGTTTCTTCGCCAAGATCGGCTATCCGGCCAAATGGCGCGACTACTCGAGCGTGGCGATCCGGCCGGGCGGCTTCCTCGCCAATGTGCGCGCGGCGACCGAATTCGAGGTGAGGCGCCGCCTCTCGCAGCTCGGCCGGCCGGTGGACAAGGCCGAATGGAGGATGTCGCCTCCCACCGTGAACGCCTACTTCGATCCGACCGCCAACAACATCAACTTCCCCGCCGGCATTCTCCAGCCGCCGTTCTTCGATTTCTCGCTCGACGACGCGGTCAACTACGGCGGCATCGGCGCGGTCATCGGCCACGAGATCACGCACGGCTTCGACGACCAGGGCCGCCACTACGACGCGGAGGGCAACCTCGCGGACTGGTGGACGCCCGAGGATGCCGCCCGGTTCCAGGCGCGCGCGAAGAAAGTCGTGGAGCAGTTCGGCGGCTACGAGCCGCTGCCCGGGGTGAAGGTCAACGGCGAATTGACCCTCGGCGAAAACATCGCCGATCTCGGCGGCGTCAGCCTCGCCTACGAAGCGCTCGAGCGGTCGCTCGCCGGCAAGGAGAAGAAGCTCATCGACGGGCTCACGCCCGAGCAGCGCTTCTTCCTCTCGTGGGCGCAGGTGTGGCGCACCAACATGCGCGAGAACGCCCTGCGCCAGCAGCTCGCCGTCGATCCCCACTCGCCCGGGAACGTCCGCGCCATCGGTCCCCTGGTGAGCTTCCAGCCGTTCTACGACGCCTTCGGCATCAGGGAAGGCGATCCGATGTGGCGCAAGCCCGAGGATCGCTCCAAGGTCTGGTGAGTGCGAAAGCTTTTCCTTCTTCTATCGTTCCTGGGCGCGTCCTGTCCCGCCTTTCCGGCGGAAACGCCGCTGACCTCGCTTCCCTACACGCCCGGCCTCGACGTGAGCGCAATGGACAAGTCGGCGGATCCCTGCGCCGACTTCTACCGGTTCGCCTGCGGCGGATGGATGAAGAACAACCCCATCCCGCCCGACGAGTCGCGCTGGAGCGTGTACGGCAAGCTCGCCTGGGAGAACCAGCGTTTCCTCTGGGGAATTCTAGACGGCCTGGCGAAGAGCAGCGCCGGGCGGAGCGCCGCGCAGCAGAAAATCGGGGATTATTTCGCCGCCTGCATGGACGAAGCCGCGGTCGAGAAATCGGGCGGGCGGCCCCTGAAGCCGCAGCTCGACCGGATATTCAGGATGAAATCGAAGCGCGATCTCCCCGCGGTGCTCGCCGCGCTCCATCTCGAGACCGGCGCCGGCGGCCTCTTCTTCAGGTTCGGTTCGAACCAGGACCTCGCCGATTCCACCAGCGTGATCGCGTTCGCCGAATCAGGCGGTCTCGGGTTGCCCGACCGCGATTTCTACACGAAGGAGGACGCCAAGTCGAAGGAGCTCCGCGCCCGGTACGCGGCCCACGTCGCGCGCATGTTCGGGCTTCTCGGCGACCCGTCCAATGCGGCAAGGCGCGAAGCCGCCAAGGTCATGGAGATCGAAACTCGGCTCGCCCGCGCCTCGCTCACCCGCACGCAGCGCCGCGATCCCTACCAGCTCTTCCACAAGACGGACGCAAAGGGTTTAAAGGCGCTGACGCCGGGATTCGACTGGGACGTCTACCTCAAGACCGCCGGTCTTTCGCGCTTGAATGTGTTCAACGTCACCGAGCCGGAATTCTTCAAGGAGCTGGACAGGCAATTGCGCTCGCTGGCTTTCGCCGACATCAAGACCTATCTGCGCTGGCACGCCGCCCATACGAGCGCGCCGTTCTTGTCTTCCGCCTTCGTAAACGAGGATTTCGATTTCTTCGGCAGGACGCTCTACGGCATTCCCGAGTTGAAGCCCCGCTGGAAGCGCTGCGTCGCGCTGGTCGATGCGCAGCTGGGCGAAGCGCTCGGCGAGGAGTTCGTGAGCCGCGCCTTCAGCCCGGAGCTGAAACGGAAGACTCTGCACATGACAAGCCAGATCGAGCAGGCGATGCACGACGAGCTCGTCAATCTCGACTGGATGAGCGCGGCGACCAAGCAAAGAGCCTTGGAGAAACTGCACGCCATCGTGAACAAGATCGGATACCCGGACAAGTGGCGCGACTACGGTTCGGTGGACATCAGGCGCGACGAATTCGCCGGCAACGTGGCGCGCGCCAACCTGTTCGAGTCGCGGCGCAGGCTCGCCAAGATCGGCAAGCCGCTCGATCGCGGCGAGTGGAACATGACGCCGCCGACGGTCAATGCCTACTACGACCCGCAGATGAACGACATCAACTTCGCCGCGGGCGTGCTGCAGCCGCCCCTGTACGATCCGAAAATGGACGACGCGCCCAACTACGGCAACACCGGCGGCACCATCGGCCACGAACTGACGCACGGCTTCGACGACCATGGACGCCAGTTCGACGCTCAGGGCAATCTCAAGGACTGGTGGACGGAGAAGGACGCGAGTGAGTTCAACGACCGCGCGCAGTGCATCGTCGATCAATACGCGCAGTACACGATCGTCGACGACATCAGGATCAACAGCAGGCTGACCGAAGGCGAGGACATCGCCGACCTCGGCGGGCTCGTGCTCGCCTGGATGGCGTGGAAAGCCGAGACGGCCGGTGCCCCGAGCCGGGACGGCCTCACGCCCGAGCAGCGCTTCTTCGTCGGATATGCGCAGTGGGCCTGCGAGAACCATCGCCCGGAGGATCTGCGGGCGAGGGCCCTGACCGACGCGCACTCGCCCGGCAAGTACCGCGTCAACGGTTTGGTGGTGAACATGCCCGAGTTCGAGCAGGCGTTCTCGTGCAAGGCCGGCCAGCCGATGGTCCGCGAGAACCGCTGCCGCGTGTGGTAGCAAACCCGCTGATCCTCGCGTGCCTCGCCGCCACCTGGCTCATCTGGGGCTCGACTTATCTCGCGATCAAATGGGCGCTCGTCAGCCTGCCCCCGTTTTTCCAGATGGGGACGCGCTTCCTCGTGGCGGGAGCGCTCCTCATGGCGTGGATGCGCCTCGTGCGCAAGACGAGCTGGCCCACGCGGGCGCAGTGGCGCCACGCGTTCTGCGTGGGAACGCTGATGCTGGGGGGCGGCATGGGCAGCACCGCCTATGCCGAGCAGTCGGTGGAGTCCGGGCTGGTGGTGGCTTTCATCGCCGTGGTGCCGATCATGATCGCGGCGATCAACATGGTCTGGAAGGTGTATCCCTCGAGGCTGGAAGCGACCGGCATCGCGGTGGGACTCGCCGGCGTCTTGATGCTGACGCAAGGCGCGGGCTTCCGGGCATCACCGCAGGGCCTCTTCGCGATCGCCGTGGCCTGCTTGAGCTGGTCGGCAGGCAGCGTGATGAGCCAGCGCCGCTGGACGCTCGCTCCGGGGGCCACGGGTTTCGCGAGCGAGATGCTGTGCGGCGGCTGCGCCTTGATGCTGATGTCGCTCGCCGCCGGCGAGCCGGCAAGCGTGGCTTCGAACTGGCCGTTTCACGCGAAGGCCGTGCTCGCATGGGCCTACCTCGTGGTTTTCGGTTCCTTGCTGGCTTTCAACGCCTACATGGTGCTGCTCGCGCGTGCGTCGGGCGGCCTCGCGTCGAGCTACACCTTCGTCAACCCCGTCATCGCGATGCTGCTCGGCGTGTGGCTGGCGGGCGAAGTCGTCACCGGCTTCGAGTGGGCGTCGACCGCGGTGATCGTGGCGGGCGTGGTGCTGCTGATGGTGAGGCGCCGGCATGAGGGCCCAAGTCGATTGCGCGAGCCCCCGAGCGACACGTCCGCTTGACATGGAACATACATAAATGTAGAGTTTCTTAAAAGATCCACATCATGGAAAAGGAAACTCAGATCTCGGCATTCGTCTCCCGCACGACGTGGGAATTGCTCGAGCGGCACGTTCGTGCGACGGGCGTGAAGAAGGGCTACCTCGTCGAGCAGGCGCTGCGGCATCACCTCGCCGCGCTCGAGCGGTTGCCCGCCGACGCCATCGTTCATCCGAAACTCGTCGTGACGCGCCGGTCCGGCGAGGCGATTCTCAAGCAAACGCGGTCCGGCAAGTCCACTAAAGCGCTTCGCGACCTGATGCGCGATGCAGATTAGGGCGCTCCGCGAGACGGACGATCGTTCGCGATTCCGCTCCGGGGACCCGGATCTTGATCGCTTTTTCCACAAGTTCGCCGGCCAGAACCAGTTCCGCCACTATGTCGGCGTCACCTACGTCGCCGACGACGACGGACGCGTTCTAGGTTTCGCGACGGTTGCCCCCGGTCACGTCGAAATCGACGGTCTGCCGTCTGCCGCGCGCAAGAAACTGCCCCATTACCCCTTGCCGGTGCTTCGGCTCGCCCGTCTCGCGGTCGACCAATCGATTCGAGGGCAGGGACTCGGCGGCCTGCTTCTTTGCTTCGTGCTCCAGCTCGCCCGCAGGATGGCCGACGACTACGGCTGCGTCGGCGTCATCGTGGACGCGAAGCCCGATGCGCTCGATTTCTACGCGAAGTACGGCTTCATCGCAATCGAGCTGGTCGAGGGGCAATCGCACGCGCGGCCTTCGCCGACGCCGATGTTCCTCGCCATGCGCGTCATTAAGGCTGCATCCGACGCGGGCTAAGGAGCAGGATGCTCCCCACATCAGCGCGGCGTGCAGCAAAGAATAAGGCTGGTAGGCCGTGCAGGAGTCGAACCTGCGACCAACGGATTAAAAGTCCGCTGCTCTACCAACTGAGCTAACGGCCCGGAAAGGAGCGCGATTCTATTATGTCGCGCGAGCGAGCGTCAATGTAAATGCGCGCTCATGCGGCGATCCAGCGCTCATGCCTGCCGCATCAGCCGCCAGTACTGGATTTTCATCGTGAGCGCCGCGCCGGCGATGATAGCGAAGAACGCGAGAAACGAGCCGAGCGCGAGCGTGGAAAGGCCCGATATTCCCTGGCCGATCGTGCAGCCGAGCGCGAGCACGCCGCCGAAGCCCATCAGCGCGCCGCCGACCAGGTGGTTGATCAAGTCCTCGGCGTCGCGAAAGCTCTCCAGGCGGAACGACCGGGTCGCGAGCGACCAGGCGAGCGAGCCCGCGAACATCCCGAGCACCGTCGCGATGCCGAAAGTCATCACGCGGCTCTTGTCGCTCCACAAGAGGAGAAGCTCGAGAAAGTAGGCTTGCGGCGCGACGAAGGAGAGCGACTCCATGCGCCCGGAATTGGTGGCGAGGAACTTTTCCTCGAGCGTGAGCGGGTCCTCGGCGAGATACCCGAGGTGCCCCGACAGAAACCATCCGCCGACGACCACCAGCCCGACCACCACGCCGCCCAGCACGTTGTCGAAGGACCGGAATTCCCGGGCCCGGAACACGAACGCGAGCAGGCCTCCCGCGATCACGAGTCCGAGGGCGCCGAGCACGGCCTTCTTCTCGAAGCCGAGCGGGCCGGCAATGAGCGACGGAAGATCCTGCCCTCCCGCGAGCGTCGCGCCCACGGAATCGAGCGCCGCCACGCGAAACACCCCGAGGATTCCCTTGAGCGTCATGTAGGCGGTGATCGCCAGCACGATCGCGACGACGAGCGATTTGAGGTTGCCCGTGCCGATGCGGATCAGCGTCCTGGAGCCGCAGCCCGAGGCGAGCGTCATGCCGATCCCGAACAGCAAGCCGCCCAGGACGTAGGAAAGCCAGGTGAACCGGGGCGAGGTGTAGATCGTCTTGGAGAGGTCGACGAGCCCCGCGAGATGCAGGCCGCTTGCGCCCGCGGTTGCCACCGCGATGGCGAGGAGCCACATGCGCATGCGGTTCCAGTCGCCCATGTTGACCACGTCCGAAACCGCCCCCATGGTGCAGAAGTGCGTCTTGTTGCCCACAGCGCCGAAGAGAAACGCGAGCGCAAAGGCCCCCCACACGACCACCGAGGCGAGCGCTGCCGGATTGGATTCGGTCAAGAGACCTCGATTCGGAAGGGCCCCGCGACGGGGCGCCGGGATTCGCGGCGGCCGGCTATTTTTTCTGCACGAGGCGCTGCTTGGCCTGCTCGGCCGCCGAGCTCGAGGGATACCTCTTGACGAGCGCGCGCAGCGTCTCCCGCGCCGCCGGGCTCTCCCCCAGCTCCGACTGGGAGCTCGCGATGTTGAGCAGCGCATCGGGCGCCTTGGAATTCTCCGGCCAGAGCTTGACCACTTTGCGCTGGGCGGCGATGGCGGACTTGTAGTCGCGCATCGCGTAGTAGGCATTGCCGATCCAGTACTGCGCCGAAGGCACGAGCTCGCTGCTTGCGAAATTGCTCATGAAATTCTGGAAGCTGGTGATGGCGAGCTGGTAGTTGCCGAGCTTGAACTGGTTGAGCGCGGTCTCGTAGGCCTGCTTCTCGGCGGCGGCGCTGCGCTCGCCCTGGCTCAGCTTGTCTTGCAGCTGCGTCTGCGTCTGCTCGAGCCTTCTCAGGCGGGTGTCCAGGTCGACATAGAGGTCCTTCTGGCGGCGCTCGAGGGTCTCGGTCTGGTTCGCGAGCACTTCGATCTGTCCGCGCAGCTTCGCGAGGTCCTGCCTGAGCGACTCGATCAGCTGGGCGAGATCCACGACCCGGTTCTGCCCGGAGGAATCCATCTGCCCGAGCCGCGCTTCGATCGCGGAGAGGCGCTCCTCGACCGACTTCTGGCGCGCCTCGACCTGGTTTCTCAGCTGGAAGATCTGCTTGCGCGCCTCGTCGTCGTCGAACAGCGCCGCATGGGCCGCGATCGGAAACAGGAATACAAGCGCGAAGAACCACCCCGCCTGCCAGGTGGGGCGGAGGGGCCCCACCCCCTCCTTGGGCCGGAGCGCCGGGGTGGTCATGTCTGTCAGTATTCCCCGCCGTAGAGCATGTCGCTGCGGCGGTTCTGCGACCAGCAGCCTTCGTTGTGATCGACGCAGCGCGGTTTTTCCTCGCCGAGGCTGACCGGTTCGACCTGTGCTTCGGTCGCCCCCATCAGCACGAGCATGCGCTTCACCCCTTCGGCCCTGCGTTGCCCGAGCGCGATGTTGTATTCGCGGCTGCCGCGCTCGTCGCAGTTGCCCTGGACGAGCATCTTCTTGCCGCGGTTCTCGGCGAGATACTTGCCGTGGGCCTGCAGCACCGGGCGGTACTCGTCCTTGATGTCGTACTTGTCGTACTCGTAGAAAACCGAGCGCTTCGACAGACCGCTGTTCGGGTCCTTCAGCGGATCGATCTGCACCGCGGGAGGCTGGACCGGGCGCACAGGCGGCTGGGCTTGCACAGGCGGCGGTGCGGGGGGGACGGGCTTTTCGGTTTCGACGGGCGTGCTCGCGCAGCCGTAGAGCAGCGCCAGGGTCAAAGCGGAAAACAATGCCTTCTTCATGACACCTCCTTGAGTGCTTAACACGCTCCCCTAAATCGCGGCCGCAGCGTTCTATGCGTTACGGCCCTCAGTTGCCCAAAAACGGCCCCCAGGACGGCTCGCGCACATCGGCCGCCTGGATGCCCAGCCGCTGCTTGAAGCGGCCGTCGCTCGATACCGCGGCAAGCACGCCGCGGTTTTCGACGTCGGTTGCATACAGAATGATCCGCCCGTTCGGCGCGAAGCTCGGAGACTCGTCGCGTTGCCCGTCCGTCAAGGTCTGGACCTGCTTGCTGTCGAGGTCCATGACCATCAGCTGGAAACGCCCGCTGACGCGCGAAATATACGCGAGCATCTTGCCGTCCGGGCTGACGCGCGGGGATACATTGTAATCGCCTTCGAAGGTCACGCGCACGGGCTCCCCCCCGCTCGCCGGCATGCGGTAGATCTGCGGGCTGCCCCCTCTGTCCGAGGTGAAATAGATGGATTGACCATCGGGAGTGAAAAATGGTTCCGTGTCGATGCCTCCCGAAAACGTGATTCGCCGCAAATTGGTCCCGTCGGCGTTCATCAGGTAGATCTGCGAGCCTCCATCCTTGGTGAGCACGGCCGCGAGCTGCCTGCCGTCCGGCGACCATGCCGGCGCGCTGTTCGAGCCCCTGTAGTTCGCGACCGGCGCGGGCTGCTTGCTCGCGGTGAGGTTCTGCACGAACAGGATCGGCTTCTTGTTCTGAAACGAGACGTAGGCCATGCGCGCGCCGTCGGGCGACCAGGCGGGCGACATGATCGGTTCGGGGGAAATCAGGATCGACTGGGCGTTCTGCCCGTCCGCGTCCGCGACGCGAAGCTCATGGCGCGGGCCCTGCTTGACTATGTAGGCGATCCTCGTGCTGAACACGCCGCGCTCGCCGGTCATCTTCTCGTAGATGAAATCGGCGATCTTGTGAGCCGTGAGCCGGGTCTGCGCGGCGGTCAGGGTGAACGCGATGCCGCCGATCTGGGACTGCTTGGGCACATCGAGCAGCCGAAAACGCACCTCGAACCTTCCGTCGGGAAGCCGCTGCGCCTGCCCGATGACCAGGGCGTCGGCAAGGCGGCTCTTCCATTCTGGGAAATCGACCTGCGCGATCTCGGTGGGCGGAGGACCGACTCCGCCGACGAATATCGCGCGGAAGCGGCCGCTTCGCGAGAGGTCCTGCTCGACGATTTCCGTGATGCTCTGTGGCAGCGCGGACTCCCCCGCGAACGGAAGCACCGCGATGGGAATCTGGTTGGCGCCGCCCCCTATGATTTCGATGGTGAGCTGGGCCCGGGCGGCGCCGGTCAGGAAGAGCAATGCCGCGACAAACGTTGCGGGCCGTGTCATCAGGGGTCGCAGTATACCTTCATATCTCCCCTATTCCTGCGGTCTGAACTTGAGCTGCAATTCCCGCATGAACTGATCGGGACGGTCGGGCCTGGGCAAAGGCGAGCTATTCAGTATCGCCCGCTCGACCGCGTCGTCGTAGGCCTTGTTGCCGCTCGATTTTCTGAGCCGCGCGGAGAGCACTTCGCCCGTGGGCAGCTGTACGACATCGAAGATCACCTCCGGGTTTCCCTTGAGTTCGGTCGGCGGAACGACCTTGGACCAGATTCGCGCCCGAATTCTTTCTATGTACCGCGGGTCGCCCGCAGGAAGGGCGGGCGATGCAAATTGCTTCAGCGCCTCCTGCCGCTCGCGGGTCCGGCTGAGCGCCTGCTGTTCCTGCGCGAGCTGCTCCCGGATGCGCCGGGTGGTGTCGAACTTGAGCAGCGGCTCCTCCTGCTTCTTCTCGAGCTTCTTTTCACGCTCGATCGCGATGTCGGGCTTCGCCGCCTTCTGCTCGACCTTGGGCTCCGGCTTCGGCTGCGGCTTGATCTCGGGCTTGGGTTCGACCTCGGGCTCGGGTGGCTGGATCGCCGGCAACTCGCTCCATAGTTCGGCCACGACGGCATCCGGGTTCTTCGACTGCCAACGCAGGCCGAAAACCAGCACGGCGAAGAGCACCCCGTGCACCAGAAGCGACAGCGCCGCAGGGGCCGCGCCGCCCGGTTCGTCCGCGGGAATCGCGTAGCTCATCAGGTGGCGGGCTTCACGAGCAGCCCGACCCGCCGGATGTTCTGCCGCTGCAACTCGTCCATCACTTTGAGGACCGCCTCGTAGCGCACATCCTTGTCCGCGGAGATCACCACCGGCTGATCCGGGCTCTTCTTCTGCTTCTCGCGCAATGCGGCCACCAGCTGCGCCGTCGACACCGCGCGCTCGTCCGCCCCGCCCTTGTCGCGCTCGCGCAGCATCAGCGACTGGTCGCGCCGCACGATCACCTCGAGCGGCGCCGCCGGCGGCTGCGAGGACTTGCCCACGCTCGGCAGATCGATCACGCCCGGATTCACGAGCGGCGCGGTGACCATGAAGATGACGAGCAGCACCAGCATCACGTCCACATAGGGGACGATGTTGATCTCGTTCATGAGGCGGCGCGAGCGCACGGGCTTCAGGCCCCCTTCGCTTCGTAGGCGCCGGCGAGTCTCGCCTGGGCCTGCCGCTGCAGGATGTTGGAGAACTCCTCCATGAAGCTCTCGAAACGCACCGCGAGGCGATCGACGTCGTGGGAGAAGCGGTTGTAGGCCACTACCGCGGGAATCGCGGCGAACAGGCCGATCGCGGTCGCGACCAGGGCCTCGGCGATCCCCGGAGCGACCGCGGCGAGGGTCGCCTGCGCCATGTTGGCGAGGCCGCGGAACGCGTGCATGATGCCCCATACGGTGCCGAGGAGCCCCACGTAGGGGCTCACCGAACCGACCGAGGCGAGGAAGGCGAGACTGGCTTCGAGGCGGTCCATCTCGCGCTGATAAGTCGCGCGCATCGCGCGGCGCGCCCCGTCCACCATGAGGCTGGGGTCGGCGACGCCGCGCTGGGTTTTCAGTTTCGAAAACTCCCGGAACCCGGCCTCGAAAATCCGCTCGAGGCTGCCGGTCGAATGCCGGTGGTTCACCGCGCTCTGGAACAGCTCGGCGAGGTCCGAGCCGCTCCAGAAGTCGCGCTCGAATTGCTCGGTCCTGCTCTGGGCGCGGCCGATGGTGAAGAGCTTGAGGAAGATGAAGTACCAGGACATGAAGGACACGACGAGGAGCAGCAGCACCACGAGCTGAACGACGAGGCTCGCGCTCGAGATCATCGCGAGGATCGAGAGGTCCTGGGTTGTGCTCATCGCAATCCCTCTAGTTTTTTTCGGATCGCCTCAGGCACCGCGACGGGCCTGTAGCTCTTCGCGCTGACGCACGCCAGGCTCAGCTCGGCGCTCGCCAGCACCTCCTCCCCGCGCATGACTGTCTGATCGAACTCGAGCCGCGCCCGGCCTGCACGCTTCACCTGCGCGGTCACGGTCAGCAGATCATTCAGCAGCGCCGGCCTATGGTAGGCGATTTGCGCCGAATGCACCACAAAGAGGACGTGGTCCCGGCGGGCGAGCTCCCCCAGATCGAACCCCTGCGATTGCAGCAGCTCGGTGCGCGCGCATTCCATGAACGAGAAATAGTTGGCATGGAACACCACGCCGCCGGCGTCGGTGTGCTGGTAGTAGACGCGAAGCGGCCAGGAGAAGGGCCCGGAGTTTCCGGTCATTGTCCGAACAGCGCCCCGGAATCGGACTGCTTCGGGGCGGAGAGGCCCAGGTGGCGGTAGGCGGAAACGGTCGCGACGCGCCCGCGCGGGGTGCGCTGCAAATAGCCCTGCTGGATGAGATACGGCTCGAGCACGTCCTCGATCGTGTCGGCCTCCTCGCCGATCGCATGCGCGAGGTTCTCCAGGCCCACCGGGCCGCCCGAGAATTTCTCGATCACCGCCAGCAGGAGTTTCCTGTCCATCACGTCCAGGCCCAGCACGTCCACGTCGAGCATTTTCAGGGCGGCGTCCGCGACCTCGCGCGTGATCGACCCTTGGGCGCGCACCTGCGCAAAATCGCGAACGCGGCGAAGCAGCCGGTTCGAGACGCGCGGGGTGCCGCGCGAGCGCTTGGCGATTTCGAACGCGCCTTCCGCGGCGACTTCCACTTTGAGCAGCCCCGCGGAACGGTTGACGATCTTCTGCAGCTCGGCGTCCGTATAGAACTCCAGCCGCGCGACGATGCCGAAACGGTCGCGAAGCGGATTGGTCAGCATGCCCGCGCGGGTGGTCGCGCCGACGAGCGTGAAAGGCGGAAGATCGAGCTTCACCGAGCGCGCGGCCGGGCCCTCGCCGATCATGATGTCGATCTGGTAGTCCTCGAGCGCGGGGTA
>WNFY01006109.1_pt1 | contig 13898 bp, 15 predicted proteins | sample 5400091 | NCBI WGS metagenome assembly WNFY01 (sample SAMN13153364, study PRJNA577476) | soil metagenome | isolation source: 60 cm soil or saprolite under grassland replicate 1 | place: USA:California | collected 2016-06-15 | reverse complement strand
TCGTCTGGCTGATTTGTGGTACAGTACTCATAGACATGATCCTTTCTGATGGGAGATTCCGCTGAAAACGTCTCTTGGATTCTACCATCTCAAAGGACCTTTTTTTAACCTCATCCTTTCTTAGATTGACGCATATTGGACCACGGATCTACGGGCCCGGTCGTGAGCTAGTGGCTCTCACGCTCTCAGTCGCCCATGACGCAAGCGGCAAAGCGGAGCTGGTCCTGCACTACCAGAACAATGAGGTCATCCTTTCTGACGGCAAGGATGGCAAGTTCCATGACCAGCCACAGTAATGCGAGAGAAAGGAGAGTGAGCCATGCCACGACTGTCAGAGCAAGAGGTGTTTGATCACTTGACGGTGATCAGACGAACGGTATACACCACGTATCATCATCCTCAGATCGGCCATGTGTTCTCTGCAGGGCAAAAGACCCCTGTCTACCTCGGTTTCTACCTGGATGAACCCGTCTGGAAAATAGCCAGTGGCTTGGATGACCCGGAGTACCAGTACTGTGCAAATAGGACCATGCCCATTGAGGATGATCCTGACTACTGCGGAGCAGTGGGACAGCAGGGACAGGAAATACGTGTGACCTGCAGCAAGAAAGTGAGCACACCATGAAACACCACCAACTGCGCGTGTCCCTGTGCGCCGGGCAACAGCTCTCTGAGGAAGAGCAGCACGCCCTCTTTGGAGAACTGGCGACCGAGCAGCAACAGGTAGGACCGCTCACCGTCTTGTTCGGACCCAAAGGCGAGCAGTCACCTGACCTGGGCACCGCCCAGAAACTCTTTGCGCAGGGTCGTATCAACGGGTACGGTACCCTGACGCTCTCGTAAGGACGGTAAGAGCCCCAGGCACCGCCACTCTTCTCTCAAGAGAGCGGTGCCTGGGGCAAGCCATAAGAAAGAGGCACACATGATGCAATCCCAACAAGAACACGAGCCCAACGGACCCACGACCGGACCACTGCGCCCGCTGATCGTGGCCGTGGATACGACTCAACAGGACACCACCCGCCCTCTTGCGGACAACACCGAAGAAGACGAGCAGGACCGCTTGCCTCCGGTGCCAGAGAAACAGAGCACACAGCAGCACAACGAGCAGGAGACCGAACCAACAGACACGCCTCCCGTCGCTCCGCCACGAGATCCCAAACCCCTGGCGGGACCGAACGGCTGAGTGAGGGAGCGCCAGCGCATTCCCTTGCTGCTGCTCGCTACCAGCGCAGGGATCGTCCTTATCCTGTCAGGCGTCGTGGCAGCCATTCTGCTGGTCGTGAGCCCCCAAAGCCTTGGCCCCCTTATCGGCGTGCTTCCCGGGCTCACCACCACAGCTTCGGTGACGCTTTCCCCACAGCACGAGGCGCTGCGCGCGAGCGTCCCGATCACCGCTGTGACGGGCACCCCTGACCCGATCAGGCACCAGGTAAGCGCCCGGCTCTTGTCGGTCAAAAGTGACTCCTTTAGCCAGACGGTCCCAACCACCGGACAGGGACACACCCAGGCACGACAAGGGCAGGGCACCCTCACCTTCTACAACGCCGCCCCCTACAGCCAGACCGTCTCAGCGGGAACCGTGCTGACAGGCGGCGATGGAGTACAGGTCGTAACCGATCAGGCAGCCTACGTGCCAGCGAGCAACCTGCCTCTGGTGGGGATCGTGATAGTTGCCGCCCACGTGGTGCAGGTCGGACCACAGGGCAATATCAGCCCGCTGGATCTGGATGGCCTGTGTTGTGTGGCGGGCATCTCCGTCAAGAATACGGGAGCCTTTAGCGGTGGGCAGCTTGCCCGCGACTACGCAGTCGTGGCACCGCAGGATGTAGACGGTGTTGCAGAACCGCACGGTACCGCCCTCACCCAACAGGCGCAAGCACGTCTGCAAGGACAGGTGTACTCCAACGAACACCTGGCGGGTCCGGCACAGTGTCACCCCTCAGTCACTACCGATCATCCGGTTGGAAGTGAAGCAACCAGGGTCAGCGTATCGGTCCAGGTCACCTGTCAGGGGGAGACCTACGACGAGCAAGCGGTGCAACAGGTTGCGGGTGCCACCCTGACCGAACAGGCCCGTAAATCCCTGGGAGCAGGCTACAGTGTGCAGGGTACCATCAGCACGACGGTGACACAGATCGCCACCACCGAGCAGGCCCACGGCACCCTTTCCCTCCTGGTCAGCGTAGAGGGCACGTGGAGTTATCAGTTCAGCAGCGCAGAGATCGCTCGCCTGAGCAGGGAGATTGCAGGACGATCACGACAAGAGGCGTTGAGCTTCTTAAAACGTCAAGAGCACATCCACACCGTCACCATCACCGAATCCTGGAATGCCACCACCATCCCGAGCGACCTTGCCCACATCCAGGTGATGGTGGTGGGCATGATCGATGGGTAGCCGAGAGAGCAAGAAGGGAGACAGAGGCTATGGACCAGAGTGAGCGCTTCAAACGCTTTGACCTGCAAAAACTGCTGCCAGAACACTGTGTTCTGATCCTGGACAGGGTATCTTGACGTTACTCAGTAGTGATGCGATGATCAGAGAACAGCAACTGCTGAGTGTATCGGAGATGGCCGTGATTGAACCCTTGCTGAGCAACTACCCGGACTACTGTCCCTACGAGGTGGTGCTCTCCGCCATGACGGGCAAAAGCATCGAGCGATGCCGGGAGCGGGTGCTGTGGGGACTGGAAGAGGGCGAAGTGAATGCGGTGATGCGCCCGGTGAGAAATCTGCTTGGGCGCTGTCGCCTGAAGATGCGTCCCTTTGGTATCGAGATCCGCTCCATGATCCATACCGGCTATCTGCTCGTTCCACTGAGAAGAGAGGTGCAACAGGACCGGGTCAGGGTGAGAGAATAAGAAGAGTCTAAAGAGAGAAAGCAAGAGCAAGAGAGAAAGGAGCCACCCATGAAAAAGCGCCAACGAAGAAGAGGGAACCAGCAGCAGGGCCAGCCCTACACCATCACGAAGGCCGTGACCCATATCCGGCTTGATGAGGCCAATACGGGCAAGCTCACCGCGCTTGATGAACTGGCACAGGTGTATCTCTCGCTTACTCAGCAGTATGTGACCCTCTTTTGTACGGAGGAACATCCTGATGCATTTCATGAGGCCGGCAAGAGCCCGTGTGGAAGGAATGGAACACGCCCATCTTGAAGCAGACCTGCATCCAGGCGAACGTCAATGTGGTCAAACTGGAGCCCTCAGAGGATTCCAGCTTTGACTACTGGCTCAGGATCAGCACGCTGCACTTTCGTAAGCAACTGCTGGTCCCGGTGAAGCTGGCAGACTACCACCGTGAAGCCTTGAAGGACAAGACGCTCAACAGCAGTGTGACGCTCAACAAACGCGGGGAGAGCTGGTGGCTCACGCTCTCCTACGATCAAAGGGTACAGGTCCATACCGAGCCCACTGCCCCGGTGATCGGGGTAGACGTGGGTATCGCCAACTTTCTGACCACGAGCGACGGCAAGCACTACGGCACCTTTGGCGGCAAACTGCGAGACCGCCACAAGCGTGATCGAGAGAAGCGCCGCCGCAAAGCCAAACTGCGGGCGTGCCTCAAAAAGAAGGGCGTAGAAAAGCTCCCCTCCACCAGCAGCCGGAGTGGACAGCGCCTGGCACGACACGTGCGTCAGGAGATCAATCGTGCGGTCAATCAGTGTCTGAATGAACACCCTTTGGCCCACCTTGCCTATGAACACCTGTCAGTCGCCTCCATGAAGTTCAAGGCGCGTGCGATGAATGCGTATTTGTATGCGTCCAACCTCGCGCACATTCCCAAACAACTCACCTGGGGAGTCAGCAAACGAGGGATGTCAGCGCGCCAGGTCAAGAGTGCGTATTCCTCTCAGGAATGCTGTGTGTCACTATCCAGATCGAGCCAATCGCCCCGACCAGCAAACGTTTTGTTGTGTCGTGTGTGGGCAGCAGGCGCATGCCGATCTGAATGCAGCAACCAATCTGGCACACCGATGGGATGATGAGGAGTTGTGTGCCTGCAAGGACCGGAAGGCCGTCAAAGCGTTGCTTTTGCAGCGCCATGACGACTGGAAGGCACACCACGGTTGGCCGTAGTCCAACCGCCCGCCTGGTTGGTGTGCTCTACGGAGTATATTCAACAGGCGTAGGTGAAGGTTAAAAGTTGAGGCAAATCAAGGTTTGCTGAGATTTTTAGCAACTATAGCGGGATGGTGAATTCGCATAGCAGGCCACCCGGCAGACGCAAGGCCTGCCTCTACGGGTCAATGCGGCCACTTTTGAAGCGCCCTGCTGAATTCGTCTTACGAAGGCGTTGCCGTTGGTACAGGAGGTACTGTTCCCTCAAGTAAAGGCACGCCAATAAATTTCGATTGAGCGCTGCCAAACATCGCCAGCATCTTATTTGCTAACTCATCTGGTAATAATGGGCGCAAGGTGATGCTATAGTACTGTCCTTGCTCAGAAAAGACTCCTTGCGACTGCCCATTTAATTGCGCTTTGATTTTTCCCAGTTGTGCCGCGGTCAATAAAATTGCCCTGGATGGGATGACAAACTTAAGGCATGCCGTCTCCGGGTTGGTACCGTTGGGATCCTGGGGAACGATGCCACATTCGAACGTCGCAGCCTGAGCGAGCGTAAAATCCGTTAGAGGCCAGGCGGGGATAACCTGGTTTGGGTCAATGCTGAATGTCTGGCGGGCGAGCAATGCAAAATCCTTCCCTTGATAAAGAGAGTACGCGCCTGTGAGTGCATTTGTAATTGCTTTGAGTGCATTTCCCAGGCGCTGATATTCGTCTTTGTCTTGTGAACTTTCCGGCTGACTGCCAAACGCACCGTACACTAACTCCTGATGGTGCCCATTGACGTTGAGATCCAGAAACGTCGCATCCTGGTCTGGAATGTCGAAGAACTGCTGGCGTTTGAAAGCGAGCAATCCATAGCCGTCTACGAGAGTGTTCAGCAATTGTTGCAGGGTATTAGTATCAAGCCTGCCCTGTCGGTCCAGTCCCATGATATACGTTCCATCCCCATAAATGCTGATCCGTGGACCGAGATTGAGCGTCCCTTGCAGACCACCGCCATAAAATGTGCGAATAAGGACATCTGTGGGGCTGATACCATATGTAATCTGCTGCTGAGTTGTCGATCCGGTAAACGTAGTACTTTGTCCATTCTGTTGGGATGAGATGTAAGAAGTATCGCAACTGCTACATAGTACCGCCAGTAGCAAGATACAAAGCATGAGCGCACTTCTTCGCCATATGCTCCACTGTCTTATTTCGGCCATCGCACCCCTCTTAATCATTGCTTCCTACTTAGTAATAAACGAAATTCTGCTCTGGCGGTTGCAACTAGCAAAAACGATAGCCAATCATCTTATAGACGAGCTTTGCTGCCAGGAACTCCGCTCGTGTCTGACCCTCCATAGGACACAACTCGACGACATCCATTCCCACTACTGCCGTGCGTTGGCAGATCTCGCGGAAGAGATCAAGTACCTGGTACCATGATAATCCGCCCGGTTCTGGCGTTCCCACCGCAGGCATCTCGCCGGGATCAATAGCATCCAGGTCAATGGTGACATAGGTATGTTTGCCCAGTCGTCCCCAGGGAATAGTGGCAATCCCCTTTGCCATCTGGTAGGCCCACACGATTGCAACATCGGGTTTTGTCTTCATAAACGCAGCCTCTTCAGGACTAAAGCTGCGAATGCCGATCTCTAGCAGAGGGATGCCCATGTCAACAACGCGTCGTTCAATAGCAGCATGCGAAAGTGGGGTACCCTCAAATTCGTTACGTAGATCTCCATGTGCATCAATATGAATGACCGTCAGATCAGGGTACTGCTCGTGGACAGCCGCAATCACTGGTGCCGAAAGTGAGTGCTCTCCTCCCAGCGTTAGAGGAATTTGTCCACGCTGCAATACTTCACGTACTGCGTCACCTGTAGCACTCAGTGCCGTAGCATGATCCATTCCCCTATAGTCCAGACTCGGACGTGTATATACCCCTATCTCAATCGGACAAAGATCCAGTTCCTCATCATAGAGCTCCATCTGGCTCGACGTGTCAAGAATCGCTTGAGGTCCATGCCCGGTGCCTTTCATATAGCATACACTATACTCAAGTGGTGCAGGAATGATCGTGACGCGCGCTGTATCAGGATTGCAATAAGGCGCATCGGGTGCGCCAAACTGTGTGATAAGTGCCTCTTCCATAGGGGTGTAATCTCTTTCTTTTATTGATATGTCTACTGAAGCCCTGGGACATGTTTTCTTATATACTATTCTTCACGATAGATTTACGCGATTAGGTCCCCAACGCGAACAAACTCTCAAGCTCTGCTCCCATGGCTTCTGTCGTTACTGCATTATTTAGTTCGCCATTATGGAATGTAAGTGGTGCCCAGTCGGCGTGTACCTCGTACAAAACTCCATGTCCAGGAGCGTAATAAGCATCCTTCAACGCTACCCGGAGCATCTGATCTTCCATCATTTTGTATCTATTATTGGTTAGTGTATCTGCCAGGTGAAACGCCTGTAGCATAATCATCTGTCGTCCGGCTTCCTTGACCTTTTTATTGACGAAAACCGGGCCAGGTTGTTCAGGTGTAGGGCCACGAAATTCCGCTGCAAAAAAGTAGCCATTGTGTACAGTATCCCACATTCCCAATGGATTTGCTGGCAAAGCATAGGTATCTAGTAGCCTCGTCGCTTTATTGAGAAAATCCTGCTCGTGGGTAGTGTTATACGTATCTAGTAACGAAATAATGATCTGGCTGATCTCGCCCATCTGGCTGAGATGCCCATTAACTGTATAGTTTTTAGTACGACCCACATAAAATTGTTCATGTGGATTGACAGAACCATCTGGAAGCAGCACATTATCCATCTGGTCCGCAAATGTATGATACTGATTAATATAGGCGTGACTATAGACAAAATTGATGATATTTGCGCCCATCTGCTGCCATTCTGGATGCTCAAAGGACGTTCCTGCCTGTATAAGAGCGCATCCCTCTTCTAACACCATGTCAACCCGATATGAGCCATAGGGATGATCTGAAGCGAGTTTATAGATACTTCCAACTCTGGAATCATATCGTTTAGCGTAGCTGCTTGCTAAACTGATGGCTGTATTCTTGTAGAATACGTCATGTGTAAGTTGGTAGATAGCGATAAATTCATCATACAACCAGCCTCTTTCATTGTGTGAGTTCGCAAACTCATATTTAATGATTGGGGTATAGCGTGCGATCTCCCCATCAAAACTCGTATCAGAAGGGTTTTGCTGTTTATATGACCATAGATTATGGATGTAACGGAGATCAGTCAATTCATCATGTCGCGGCGGATTCACATCCACTCCATCGGGCTCTCCGGTCCCATTGATGTTTGTTTGCAATGGTTGTGTTCCATAACGCCAGTTAATCCATAATCCATCCGACCCGCTAGCATTGTCAAACCCGTTGTCTTTTATATTCGTGAGGAGATCTGCTTCAACACTGTGAATGGTTGAACTGGCATGTGTGGATATATGTGGTGCAGATGACGGACTACTGCCACCCATCCAGGAACAACCGCCGATCAGTAGGGCCAGGATCAACAATAAACTAACATACATGGTTTTGCAATGGATAAGACGCATAAGCTTTCCCCCTTTTCGTGATCTATCTTCCAGCGAAGTACTCATTGTGCTTATATCTTCGCTTTCGATATCAATCACGTCTTCCAATGCCACATTTTTTCGTGCATAAATATAGTATACGAGTAGTTGCAACAAACGAGAGTGAGAACCATTCCAATAAACTGGATAGTACCCCACCCTCCGTAATCATCGCTGCCTGCTACAAAAACAGACGGCTTTTTATGTTTCTTGCCCTTATCGCCCCCCCACTCTGGCCAGTCTGGCAGCCATTGCAGCTTCGTAACGAGCCGGATCAGGCACATCCGGGCGTAGAGAACGATTGCCACGTACTACAAAGTGGGCCTCTACGTCATCACTCTGGAACATCTCTTTGGCGAAGGCGATGGCATCCTCCTGGCTGAATTCTTTACATGAGCAGATGTCGATATCGACTTCGCCATATTCAGGCCAGGCGTGCAGACTGATGTGGCTCTGGGCAATTACGACAAAACCCGAAAGTCCAGCATCCAGTGGATTGGATGTCTCTATATCGTAGAGATGTACAGGGCTGACCTTCTCCATATCTACACGAGCAGGATATTCGTCCAGTACCTGGCGAATAAGTGGCTCGTTGCTCAGGAGTCCCCGGTCACAATTGTAGAGTTCTAACATCAAATGGACAAGCATCGCGTCTTTCTCCTGGTTGTTTTTCTATTGTGCATCCGACTGGCTATCTCATTGCGAGGGCCATAAGACACAATCACTTTGTGCGACAAGTTTTGTCACACAGAATGACATTATACATTAGGTTGTCAAGCTAATGCCAATAAAAACGCGAGCTTTGTATCTAATGAAGATTACTTTTCTACCTAAAAGCCAGCAGCCAATCAATCTAATAGCCACTTTTGTGTTTATCCATAGCTAGCTAGCAGTCAATCTAATGACGATGAAGCTAGCTATTAGATAGAACAGATGCTAGGGGCGTACCTTTTTCCCCGCCTCATACGCTTGCTTTAGCTTTGCAAGCAGTTCCTCGCGGCGGGCAAAAAGTTCCTTACGGGGACGTGGCTGCGCTTTGCTTATCGCGTAGGCGGCGAGTAAAGGTAGAGCAATTGTTGAGTCTCCATAGACAACGGCGGTGTCATGGAGTTGATCTGGTTTGATCTTACCCCACGAAACCGCTTCGGACGGCGTTGCTCCTGAGAGACCGCCCCAGTGTGGAGCATCGGCTGTAATCTGAATAAAGTAGTCGTGTCCACCCTTGTTGATGCCGAGTACTTCCCATAGTTGTGGCTGTGTCTGCAGGTAGAAATTCTTCGGGCTACCGCCTCCCAGGATAATTACGCCATTGCGTGTCGCATGATGCACAATCGCCGTCGTCTCGTTCACATCCGCCAGTGGATCGAGTGTAAGCAGGCTCCCATCCAGCGCATTGCGTGCCACATTCATACCAATTGAAGAGTCACCGGGAGATGAAGTATAGAGAGGTACATTCCACGCGGCAGCCTGGGCCAGTACAGAATACTCGGGCTTGACGCCCACTTTAAGCAATTGTGTTCCAAGGTGATGATGCAGTTCCGAGGTCGAGATTGGTCGATTGGGCAGACTTTTCAGGCTTTCGCGCACAAAGGCATCAGTATCCAGCAGAACTTTGTCCTCGAACAGGATGTCATAGATACGTATAACGCCTTCTTCCTGCAACTTTGTATCATCCAGGCGGAAATCGCCGCGATGCAGCGACATCGCCAGCGCATGGTGCATATCGTGATACAGGTTCGCACCAGTGCTGATGATAAAGTCGATGAAGCCATTTTCCATCAGCGAGATAAGGCAACCGCCCAAACCAGCAGGTGTCAGTGCACCCGCCATCGTCAGACCGATCGTCACATCCTCTTCAGGAGCAAGCATCTTTTCGACATACAGGCGTGCCGCTTCATTCAAACGAGCTGCATTATACGCCTGAAACTGCTCATCTATCAGTTCAGTTACCGTCATATCGGAACGAATACGCCGCGGCAGAATCTGCGCCCCACTCAAATAATCGTTTTGCGTGGGTTCATGATGATCATCTGCATGTCTTTCATGGTGATGATATGTATCGTGATGAGACATCAAATAAAATCCTTTCTGTGTATTTAGATTGGCCTCAGAGGTTGTGCCGGTTATCATTTTCTGTGCTTCTTAAACCTGATTGGATGTACACCCCTAAACCAATGGCTATTATTGTATCAGATATGGAAAACGGTATGTTGAACAGAGGTATCCCCCGTTTTGGGAAGAGATGGTGGCAAATGTAACGGTTTTTTTTCTCTTCCCTTGTCCTCTAAGACAAAGCATGGTATGCTTTCGCTAAGAAAAGTGGAAGGGTGGTATGTGATGCAGCAACCACAGCAGCCGTACGATAGTTCATTAAAGTCGTTGTTGGAAGGCTTGGCCGCTCAAGTAATTCCTGAGCTGGTACCGGGGACTAAAGTGGAGGAGGAACTGAATGATGAAATGCTCAAGCCGCCATTACGAGCAGATCGGGTGTATGGTGTTCGCTGTAAGAGAAAATCGTGTATCCTGCATGTTGAGTTAGAGACGAAGTCTAATCGTAAAGTAGCCCATCGCCTGCTTGAATATTACGGTATCCTGTTCAAAAAGCATAACAAGCCGATGATCTCGGTTGTAATCTATCCGTTTCGCACAAAGCTGCCTAAATCTCCTTTGCGTGTATTTGTAGGTTCGGAAGAAGTGCTTACGTTTCACTATTGTGTGATAGCATTGTGGAAGTTATATGCACGTTCTTATCTGAACAGGCGAGTAGTCAGTATGTATGCCTTGCTGCCTACGATGCGAGGAGCGACATACGAAGTGCTCAAGCAAGCCCTGGACGAAATGAAGGAGTTTCATGGCGAGAATAGAAGAAGATTAGCCGAACAAATTTTGTTGTTTGATACGTTTTTGCAACGTACAGATACTGTACCCTCGGAAGATAAACACAAAATACAGGAGTATCTAAATATGTTTGATAGCTTGCTAGACGAAAGCCGCTTTGTAAAAAAGAAGGCTGCTGAGGCGAAGGCTGAAGGGGAGATAGAGGCATTGAGACAGGTAGTTGTGGAAATCGTGCAAAGTCGCTTTCCAGCTCTTGTTGGGCTAGCTCAGCAAAAAGTCACGAAGCTCAATGAACCACAACAATTCCATCGACTTATTATGCAGGTCACAATTACTGGCGACGAAGTGGCTACACGCGAAATTCTGGACATGGTAGACGCTTAGCATATGGGGGAGCGCATATTGTTGCGCTCCCCCATGTGTTACTCAATCATGGATCGCCTGACCTCGATGATCTGAGAGTTGAAGAAAAGTATGCCCTCTCCATCATGGCTTCACAAGCGGCTCTAACGCCTCAAACGTATACTAGAGTCGCACATTGACAGTTCTTTTGACAGTAGCGGAGACCAAAAAAGGGAGTTTATTGAAACAGTATGTCCATCTTTTCCGCCGCTGCAATTTGTGCGCCTGCTAACACATGGGTGTAGTCAAATGTCTGGTCAACCTCACTATGCCCAAGAATTTCCTGCACCACTTTGGGGCTCACTCCCATACTCTGGAAGAGGGTTGCTGCCATATGGCGAAGGTCATGAATATGTATCCTCGGTAACCCTGCTTTGTCGAGAATACGGTAGAACCTGGCTCGAACATCTCTCCCTGCAAGAAAGCCTCCGACGCTCGTACAACAAACAAGGTTACGATCCTCCCACTTAGGGCCTGCTTTTAACCTCTGCTCGTTCTGATGGATCTTATGCACCTTTAACTTATCACAGACCACTTTGGAAATGGGGATGGTTCGTTCACTCGTTTCAGTCTTGGGATCTCCTTCAATAAATCCATTCTTTAAACCATAGTATACCACTGTACGATGAACATAGATTGTTCCTTTTTCAAGATCAAGATCGTTCCAACGAAGCGCTGCGATCTCACCATGACGCATGCCTGTTGTAAGTGCCAGTGTGACCAAGACCTCTAAGCTGGTGCCTTCTGCTGCTTTAAGTAGCTGGCGTGCTTGTTCCAACGTGAGCGGCGTCACTTTGCGCTTTACCTGCCTCGGAAGCGAGATGTGATCACCAGGGTTATAGGAAATGAGATGAATATGCACAGCGTAGTCTAATGCTCCATGCAGCACGTTATGCATCGTATGAAGTGAGCTGGGGGATTGATGTTCATCCAACTTTTTGTTAAAGAAGGTCTGAATTCTCTGCGTCGTAAGTTTCTGAAGCGGAATATCGCCCAGTACAGGGAGAATATGCTTATCAAGCGCGGACCGATAGCGTAGGTACGATGTTGGACGAATCTTCAGCTTCTGCACTTCCTCTAACCAGTAGTTCAAATGTGCCCCTAACTTCTGTCGTGGTCCAGTAGCAAGTACTCCCTGCTTCTGCTCATACTGTGCCTGCCTGAGCTTCGCTATAGCTTCCTCTTGCGTCTTGCCATAGAGTGGCTTGCGCCTTCCATCCTCCAGTGTGATTTCCGCAACCCATCGCCCATCCCTACGTTGAAACACAGTGCCTTCACCTCGACCACGGCGTTTCTGTTTGCGCTTCTTTTCCTTTTGCCCCTGGCTTCTCTTCTGAGGCTCGTGGTTCTGAGAATCTGAAGGTGTTGTCATAGTCCGTATATTCCTCTCTATCTGAGCAGGGAACTTCGTAACAGCTTGTTACGAAGTTCCCGCATTTCATCAGTTATCCTTTGGATGTTCCGCGCTTACTCCCTGGCTTTTTCACTGCGCTGGTATTCTGATACGTCTCTATCGGGACAGGCCCTTTCTCGTTCATCTGAGCGGCACTCCGGCGCATCTGCTCATGGATCTCTGCATTGGTGGAACAGGTGTTCTGTACAATCCACCAGTTGAGCGAGGCTACCGGGACACGTTTTGCCCCTTTCACCAGAACATAGGGCAAGCCATCTTCATTGATCAGTTCATACACCGTACTGCGTCCCACACAAAGCACCGCTGCTACCTGATCAATGGTGAGCAGTTGCGGAACAAGCGTGACTGGTACGTCCGACGCGGGTGTGACTTTTCGTTTATGCATTGCTTTGTTTCCTCCTGCTCATAACTCAAATGACTCTGGCCGCTGTGCAGCCTCTAACGCGTACTGAACGAACCTGTACCCCGCCTCCTGAGCGAATGTGAGCCAACTTTCACGCCCCTGCTTGACTTGAAAGTGATGGGCCGAAACATCGATCTTTGGGTAGTTTTTTGCCTCTCCAAATGCCATCCAGAGGCGTTGTGGCTCGCATTTCTCACACCAGTAACAGCCCATACTCAACCGTGTGGCAGTGGCTTCATGAGCCACTTTACTCCGTTTCTCATAGCGGGTGGTGCAGGGATGTGGCTCACGTGGTAAGTGAGGGCCAGTGAGGGTCATTGGTTCCTGCTCATCACTACCTGCAATGGCTTCTGATGCGGGTTTATTGATAGTCACAGAGGGGGGGTCAGTGAGGGAGTAGAGGGACTTTCCATGTTTTTCCTCTATAGGGGGTACCTTTTCTTGGTTTTTAGTAAAAACATGGAATTGACCCCTACTCCCTCTACAAGCAGTCTCCTCCGTTTCTTGCGGACTGGCTTCTGATGCGGGTTCTTTATCAGTGGTAGAAAAACGGGCACCCTCATGACCCTCACTGAAGAGGGTAGGGGGATCATCGTCACGGGAGAGTAGTCCAATTCCCTGGTAGGTAATGCGCCCGTTCGATATCTTCCAGGTGAAACGCTTCTTCATCTCCTCGCCGAAGAGCTTGCTATTCATGCCGCGCCCGCCGAACTGACTGCCTTCATGCCACTCTCGATAGGCTTTGAAGAGTGCGCCCCCGCCAACGATCACGTCAGCTGCTACCAGACAACACTCCTGAACGAAGAGGACGAGCTTATCTTCATCCTCGCGGTACTTGTCGGTTGCCATCAGGACGGATGCGGGCACATTCAACCCCTGCTCTTGCCAGACCAGGCACCCGCGTACTAACCACGCGAGAATACCGCTACGCTCCTGCTTGAGCGCCTCTTTCAAGGTCAGATCCGCTTGTCGCTCATTGGGTGCGTGGGGCTGATCCACAAAGCGTATCCCGAACTCAATGAGGCATGCACGGGCCCAGAACGCTTTATCACGCGCATCGGCATGTGGCTTATAGTTGGTCATCAGTAAGAGCTTGTGTGTTGGCGGGAAGGTGTACTGGTGTCCATGCAGCTGCCGCGCTGAGATGTCCCCCCCCCCTGTGAGGTGCTTAATCTGGGCGATGTTGAGCCG
>WNFY01003866.1_pt1 | contig 13898 bp, 17 predicted proteins | sample 5400091 | NCBI WGS metagenome assembly WNFY01 (sample SAMN13153364, study PRJNA577476) | soil metagenome | isolation source: 60 cm soil or saprolite under grassland replicate 1 | place: USA:California | collected 2016-06-15 | reverse complement strand
AAGAACGAGCTGTTCCAGTATCGCCGTTCCCGTGTCGCCCACTGCCTTTGCGGCCACAACCGGTTCTACCAACACTTCAGGCAAGACGAGATACCCCAGCCTCAAAGCTGGAAAGAGAATCTTGGAGAAAGTGCCGACATAAATGACGCGACCTTCCCGGTCGAGTCCGGCCAGTGCCTGAAGCGGTGGTCCGTCATAACGATATTCACTGTCGTAGTCATCCTCGACAATGAATGCCCCTACACGGGAGGCCCAATCGAGAAGCTCAAGGCGTCGCGCAATTGGGAGGACTACGCCGGTCGGAAATTGATGAGACGGTGTGACGTATGCTAGCCGAATAGCACGTTTCTTCACTTTCGGGACCTGAATCCCATTATCGTCAACCGCCGACGTGAGCAACTGGGCCCCCGCCGCCATGAATACGCACCGCGCGCCGGTGTAATGAGGCTCCTCTATCAGAACGCGGTCTCCAGGATTTAACAAAACGCGGCTGATCAAATCCAAAGCCTGTTGCGTTCCGTTGACGATCACAATTCTCTCGGGGCTTGCATCAATTCCGCGCATCCGCCTAAGGCGAGTGGCGATGGCCTCCCGGAGTTCCCAGCGACCCGCCGGGGGGCCGTAGTCGAGATCACGCAGCGTAGCATGGCGGGCGCGTGCGCCGAGCAGCCTGCACCACAGTGCATACGGCAGATCGGGAAACGCCGCACGCCCTGGCCGGAAATCGTACCGGAGGCGCGGCGGCGTTAGTTCCCAGGTCAAGCTTGGCAATCCCAGGCTATCGGTTGTTGCTCGTGCGGCTTTTACTATTCTCTCTCCCGCGATGGCAAGCCTGGCGTCATTGCGACTGAAGGTGCGCCGTTGCCGGTCGAGCGACTCCGAGGAATGAGAGCCAAGAAAGTTCGGCGGTAGAACAGGCGCCACGACGGTTCCTGCTGCACCCGCACGCGTCTCAAGATACCCTTCCGAAAGCAGTTGTTGGTAAGCCAATACAGCAGTGTTTCGCGATACTTTCAGAAGATCGGCAAGAACCCGGGTCGAAGGAACTCGTTCACCCGGTGCCAAGGCGCGGGTCAGGATATCGTTACGAAAGGCGCGGTAGATTTGCCGATAGAGCGGCCCCATTCCATCCAGCTGCAGCACAATGGACCTATTCAAATATAAAAACTCTAAGCGTGCAAAGCTCCATGAACCGCGAGAGTAGCTGGAGAAAGTCCTTCAGCTTGGGAAACCGTCAGGGTGGAAGCTGATAGATGAGAGAACGCTTCGCGTTAGTTGAGAGATCGGAGCCTGCTACTCGGGTAGTGTTTCACCCGACCCTCCGATCGCCGCGGGAAAATCCTTGAGCTTGGGTAATCCGTCTCTCATCGGAAGAATCGTTTGATTCGTGCGCTCCCACGCAGCTCACCTGCGGCCCCCGCAGGTCACCATCTATCCGCCGGCTCCCAGCCGGACCGTATTCCGCGTAGTTGAAGTGCTACTCAGGCAGTGTTTCCCCCGAGCCACCTATCTCCGCGGGAAAATCTCTTAGCTTCGGTAAACCGTCCTTCATCGGCAGCACGGTTTCAGCGTAGTTAAGGTGCACCTTTGGTTTGAAGGGAAAATTCCGGAGAGCGCCGATGCGCACATCCATTAAGCCGAGAGTTGGATGATCGACTATGATGTGGCCGCCGCACTTTGTGCAATACCCGCGGTCGCTGATTTCGCTGCTCTTGAACTTTCCGAGGAACTCCGCACCTTTGGTAACGTTGACGTTTTCTTTTTTCCACAACGCGAACGCGCTAACCGGCGCGGCGGAATAACGTCGGCAGTTCTCGCAATGGCAGTAACCCATCTCCAGAGGATCGCCGCGCACTTCGATCTCCACCGCGCCACAGTAACATCTGCCAGTATGCGTCTCTGTCATCGCTTGTTGATATGACACAAACCAGGCAGGTTTTGCAACAGAGTCTTCTACCTCGAGAGGGATCGGCTTTTTTGCTGTCGTTCTTCGGCATGATTTGAAACTCGTTAGGCCGAGCCGGTGCAAATTTGCTTTAGTTCCTTGCGCGAAGTGTGCAAGTTTGAGCACGGAGGTTTTATGACGATCTGGCAAATTATTCTGCTTATCGCCAGCTGTGGAGCAATTGGCGGAATCGTTAATTGCGCGATCAGCGGCGAATTTAACTATCCGCGGTTTGATCCGGCGGCGAAAGTGTGGCGGCCTGGTTGGATTGGTAACGTTCTTGTCGGCGCGGTAGCCTCTGTGGTCGTGTGGGGTATTTACGGTCCGCTGGCATCGTACGATGTGCTGACTGGAGAGATGGCGGGTGTGCATTTGACCGTCGCGCAGCTGCTCACCTCGCTTGTGATTGGGTTGAGCGGTGGTAAAATTCTTACATTGATGGCTGAGAAACAGGCGGCGACAATTTCCAAAGATCAACTAGCTGCCGCCGTGAAAGCGTTAACGAAAGGTTGATATGGTTATCGAAGACCAGAAAGCCGCAAAGATTCAGGAGCTTTTGCAGCAACTGTCCACAGCGGATACGTTCCAATCGGTTGCGATAACCAGACAAATCAGGGAGATCGCAACTGAAAACGCGCCACAGAAGCAGCAGACTACCGCGGGCAAGCCCGTCGCCATCAAGCCGGCACAACGGTAGTTGAGTTTTGCCAACATGAGCTTGGCCGAAATCAAAAGCGCAGTTGATCAGCTTTCGCCGAAGGAATTGGCCGAACTCGCTCAATTCATTCGGGAGCGTGATGCTGCTGCGTGGGACCGCGAGATTGATAAAGATTTCGACGAGGGCGGTCGGCTGCGTCCCGTTTTAGAAGAAGTCCGCGCAGACCTTCGCGCTGGTCGCGTAAAAGAGTTGCCGTGATCGGCAAGACACATCGGCGCTTTTGGAAAGCATTCGAGAAGCTGCCGAAGTCAGTGCAAGAGTTAGCGCGAGAGAAGTACGCACTGTGGAAACGTGATCCGTTCTATCGGTCGCTCCATTTCGAAGAACGACGCAATGGCGTTTGTGTTGTGCGAATCGGAAACAGCTACCGTGCACTCGGACTACGCGAAGGCGATGCCGTGCTTTGGTTCTGGATCGGAACGCACGAAGATTACAATCAGTTTCATTTCTAACAGTTGGGCATCGCAGTGACCTGCCGATCCTGCTTGCCATAGGCGCGTGAATCGCGCATTATGAAGTCCCGATGATAAGAGCGAATTGTCGGGCGCGGTTTACCGCTGCCGATTTCGACTTCATCGTGCGCACGCTTGCGCGCTCGCAAACCGATCAAGTCTCGCTTGTCGATCTTTTGAGCGACATCGAAACGCGCGATTCCATTCTCGATCATCCGCGATTGGTTGACGCCATTCTAAATCATTGCGGGCATCTGCGGATCTCTTCTCAGTTTTATTTTTACGTTCTGGCCCGGCACGTTTTGCAGCAAGGCGGGATCGGCGACCGGAAGCTTTGCGATTACATCGCGTCGTTGCTCGAAACGTTTTCGCGCGCGAGCCGGTTGCAGATCTCCAATGAGACCCACCATCTCGCTGAGCAATACATTTCCGACATGCTCATCGCGCTGACTCGCGCTACTCCGGAACAGGCATTCTTGCTTCGGGCGCATATCGGTAATTACTCGCTTTTCATCAGCGGAATTTTTCACGAGAACGCGCAGCGGCGCAGTTTGAGCGGAGGACCGGATCTCGAATTTTACGAGCAAGTTGGTCGCACGAACTATCAACTCGTCGCTTCGCATGCCGTTGCTCGCCGCTGCGAATTGGATGACGTGTTCGAAGGATTGGCTGGTCGATTTCGCGATGTACGCCTCGCGCTGAATCAACTTTCGGATCGACTGCTCAACTTGGACGATGACGCGCGCCCGTCGCTTCGCCTGTGAACAAGACCCTCTTTAGCCAAATCCAGAAATTGTTTGAGCGAACCTACGCACAGGTCGGAATCAATCTGGAAGATTGTTTGATCGACCGGACGCGTTGCGCGCAATTGTCACTTCTGGCGGGAAAATCGGCGCGCGAATTGAGCGAACTCGCGCGAACATTTCTACGGCGCGCGGGCGACCAGCTTTACGTCGGTATTTACTATTCGCGCTGGCTTATTGAACAGCTCGAGCAACACGATCCGCGCGCAGGCGTGGGCGATCGCAATATCCGGTCGCTGATCATGTTCGTGGAGGAACTGAATCATGCGTTGCATGCGGCACTTCAGTTCAAAAGCGGAATCCGCGAGATCGCTTCCGAAGATTTTGCGCGCAATCTGGAGCTCCAGGCACAAGTCGATACCTATCTCGTTCTGCTTTTGTTTATCGCGTTCTTTCGAAAAACTCAGCGCGTTTCGCGCATGGACCGGCGCTGGCTGCGCTTTCATCTTTTCGCCCGCCAATGCCCGGAGGCATTTCGTGATGCAAATCTGCGTGGCCGTTATCTGGAGACAAGCCAGCTCGCCGCGAGCTACACGCATTACCTCGATACTCTCAATGGAGTGCGGCGGCTCGATGAAATTCGCCGCTTTCATTCCCTCGATTACGGTGAGAAAAGAGAGCGTATCTTAGCGCTGACAAATCGCAGCGGGGACCAGACAAACTAGCCGCGGTAGTTGCGCGAACATAGCGACACGGCGATTACTCCGGCATGACGACTTATCCAAAAAGCCCGAAAGAGATGACGGGTGGCGTGATGTATTTCCCGCGGATGCTGGACAAGATTCGGCTGCACGCCCGCGGCGAGCTGCATGAGGATTATTTAGAAAATTTCGGCGCCGCTCGAACCCTCGACAGCGCGTGCTGCAATTTCCTGCGGGTCCATCATCGGGACTTGTGCGAGCGCGTAAAGCAAGGCGGGACGAACGAAGAGATTCTTGAATGGTGTTTTGAAAAAGGACGGCGCCTAAATCAAGGCGACTTGATTGTCTGGAATGCCTTCGCCTGGAAGTTAGGCTGGCGCGACTTTGCTACGCCAAATCTGGAGGAGGCAAAGCGCAAACACGGCCTCGCGGATCGTGATGACATCGTTACAATCCCAGACCTGATCGATTTCGACGAAGGTCGAAAAAATTAGACGAATTTCGAATTTATTTCCCAAGTGGACAGGCTCGCCGCTGAGTGCGATGGAAAAAGTCGAAAAGGAGTATGCAACCTATGAATGGAAAGGCACTGTGGGTAGTCTTGGAAGCGAAGCCGGGCAAGGAAGCGGAAGTGGAGAAATTCCTGCAGGCTGGTCAGGGATTAGTGGAGGCCGAGCCGAAAACGGTGTCATGGTTCGCCATTAAGATCGGGTCGTCCACTTACGGTATTTTTGACACGTTCGCGGATGACTCCGGCCGGGATGCGCATCTGAATGGTAAGGTCGCGCAAGCCTTGAAGGAAAAAGCACCTGAGCTTTTGCCGAAATCGCCTTCGATCGAGAAGATTGACGTGATTGCGTCCAAGCTCCCCAAATAATTGCGGAAAGAGCTTAGCGCGTCTCGACCTCCGTGGTGACTTCATGGAATTTGATTCATCGCCGACTGGGCTTCGGCATTGTGGTTTGCCTGTGCATTCTGGCTTTCAGTGCGTGCGAATACGAACTTCCAATCACACCGAGCCCTACTCAAAAAGTGCAGGAACGACTACTTTGCGATTGGACTTCTACAGATGGCAAGGGAAAGTTGAAAATGCGCAAGCTCGATGACAGCGTTTACTACGATGGAGATTTGTTTCGCGCTTATCATTCCGACATCGCGGAAACGCCGTTTGCCAGTGTTCAAGACCTCAACTCGAACGATCGCAAATATGCTTACGTGATTTGGAAACTTTCGGATGACGGCAAGCGTCTGACTTTGCGGAACGTCAACAACAAGGTAATCCCAAAGGAAACCAGAGACTCAGCTGCGGTTGCTGCGCTTTTGACAAAAAACCTGCGCAACCCTGAGCTGTTTGGCGAGGAAATCGAGTTTCGCAAAGAGAAGTAACTCTCGGTGCACTCGAGACAGTCTGGCGAATCGGAGGAAAATCTTGTAGCGGGAATTCGGATGTCTGAATCGAATCAATTACGCGTCGTCTTTTTTCTCTGGCTTTTATTGTTTTTGTGCGCTCAACGAGTTGAGGCGCAACAAACGCCAGCTGCAACCTGGAGTCCCAGCGCGTCGCCGTCGCCGACACCTGCTGTGTTTTCACCGCAAACACTTGCGGACCTGAAACGATTGCAACAGGCAGCTCTGACCAGCGACTACGCTTACAGGCAGGTCGCACATCTATCGAATAACATCGGACCGCGATTGACCGGATCGGCGCAGGCTGCCAAAGCCGTCGAGTACGTCGCGAGCGAATTGAAGGCCCTCGGCTGCGAAGTGCAGCTGGAAAGAGTGATGGTGCCGCATTGGGTGCGCGGTGAAGAAACAGCAGCGCTCGTTCAATTTCCCGGACAGGCAGCTAACACCACGCAGAAAATTGTCTTGTGCGCGCTTGGGGACAGCGTCGCGACGCCTGCGGATGGAATCGAAGCAGAAGTGATCGCTGTCAGAAATTTTGATGAACTAAAATCGCTGCCTCGCGACAAAGTCGCGGGCAAGATCGTGCTCTTCAATTATCCGTTCGACAAACAAATGGCTGCGGAAGGTCGTGGCGGGGAAGCATACGGAGAGGCAGTTGTTTATAGAGCCGATGGTCCGAGCGCAGCCGCGCGACAAGGCGGTGTTGCGTGCTTGATTCGTTCAGTGGGCGGAGCCGATTATCGGCTACCCCATACTGGACAGACGGATTACGCAAATGATGCGCCGAAAATTCCAGCCGGCGCGGTCACCGCGGAGGATGCGGATTTGATCGCGGACCTGGTTCGACAAGGACCCGTCAGAATGAAATTGGTTCTCACGCCCCAAACTCTGCCGGATGTCGAAAGCGCAAATGTGATCGGTGACATCAAAGGCAGCGAACATCCCGAACAGGTGATCATCGTTTCCGGTCATCTGGATTCGTGGGACCTGGGGACGGGTGCAATCGATGATGGTGCCGGCGTCGCAGTGTCGATGGAGACGGCGAACTTGATCCAAAAACTTCATCTCAAACCAAAGCGCACCATTCGCGTGATCGCGTGGATGAATGAAGAAAATGGGCTGGCCGGATCGAAACAGTACGGAAAAGATCACGAAAAAGAATGGATGAACCATTTTGCAGCGATGGAGACAGACGGTGGCGCCGGTCATCCGCTTGGCATCAATATTAAAGCAAAACCAGAAGTGAAAAAGACGTTCGCACCGGTCGCAGCAATCTTGCAGGGATCAGGCGCGGGCATCCTCACCTTGGTCGAACATTGTGGCGCCGACATTGGCCCGATGGAAAAAGCCGGCGTCCCTGCTTTCAGTCCGATTCAAGACAGCCGTTTCTATTTCAATTATCACCACACTGCCGCTGACACGCTGGACAAAATCGTCCCGAAAGAACTGGCGGAAAATTCCATTGTCGTTGCGGTTACTGCGTACGCGCTCGCGAACATGGAACAGCCATTACCTCGTTGAGCGGCAATTTAAGCGCCAAGGGGCGCTGTTCTCATTTTAGCCTGGGGGCATCGTCCCAGGAATTAGGAGTGCCATATCAACAACCGCTGAGGGCGCGATTCAGCTCCCTGGATGGTTTTCAATGCGAAACGAACTGGCACGGAAGTGAATCGCGCTTTCAGGGTTGGCCGCCATTGGATTACGATTTGTCTTTGGGTGCTGCCAAAGGCTAACGGTCACGGTCGCGCCTTTGGCGCTAAGTAGACACAGCCGTCAGCGGCGCCTCAAATTGCGTACCTCGTTGAGCAAAAGATTCTGAAATCGCCGGCCGCGATTGCGCACAAATCGCCACGGCCCGGCATCGACAAAATAAGTGAGCAGAATGCTGTCGCGCGTTTTCACTTCCGTTCCCACCGGGTCGGCCGAATGCCACGTGTTATCGGCAACTGCGAATGCATAACCGCTGTTAGGCGAGAATGGCATCTGCGCCTTCTTTGGTTTTCTCCCGTTGGGGAGCACCTCGTGAAAGATAGTTCCGATATGCGGTGTCGAGTTGTCTGGCGGCAAATAGAACTGGACCGTGATGCCTTTCCACAGACTGTCGGTATGTTTGAAAATGCGATATCCTGGAATATCGCGCGTGAGGATTGGCACGGGATACATGGTTACCTTGCCGAAGTTTTCGCGGAACCGGCGTCTTAAGCCTGGCGCTAGTCGCTGCACGAAGGCCGTCTCCAACTCTTTGGAACGAAGAACGCGACCGACCACATCCCAGATTGCACCTTTGTTCGGCGGCAAATGGTGGATGTATTCCGGAAAAAGATCAATCTTCGCGCGAGTCGGTTTTCCGTCGGGCCTTCTGCTTCCCATTTTGCTTTTGCCGGACATCGCGCGGTAATCCTCCGGCATTGGCATGGCGTGCAACATCTCCACATAGAAATCGTCGGGAAATACGCGGTCGAATCTCAAATGATAAAACGGCGTCTCATCAGCGTGCGCCGCTTGGACTGAGTCAACGACGAAATCGGTCAAATTGTTGACTGACCACGATTGTCTCATTGATTGAATTGTTCCCGTGAATCATGAGCCAAACAACTGAAAAACGCTCGCGCTTCTGGCACTTTGGCCGATGGCTGGCCGAATTAGTTCTGGTGTTCGTTGGCGTTTCCGCGGCGTTTTGGCTCAGTAATTACCAACAGCATCGGCAGGATTCAGAACGGCGCGATCGCATCCTGGCATCGATCGAGCGAACGCTTCGCGAGGGAATCGAGAGCGGGAAAATTAACCGCGCTAGAGAAGAACGAGAAGCTGCGGAATTTAAGCGCGCGCTCGACGCCGGCGAGATGCCGCCGCTGCACCCGTTTGTTTTTACCACGGACTACAGCCCGGGTGACTTCGCCACGTGGCTTCAATCCGGGGGCACCCAGTTGCTCGACTTGGAGACACTCATGGCGCTGCGCAACGACGAATCAGTTATCCGCTGGGGACTGAGCGGCATCGCGCGTTACCAAAAATTAAGCGACGAACTGATCGTGCCCAATCTCGACCAGGACATTTCCTTCTTCTACGATCCAGCCACCAAGAAATTGCGAAAACGATTCGAGATGTATCCCGAAGCTCTGCAAGCAACAGTGAAATTTGCTAACGATCTTGAACGGACCCATACCGAGCTGCTCAAGCGAATCCAAGCCGAACGGCAACGAAATCATTAATATGAACCCAACGCTCCGAGTCTTTGCTCTTCCTTTGTCCATCTTGGCCGTGAGTTTCGCGTCGGCGGCCGATTATCCGACGCCGACGGAGAGCGACTTTACGATTCATGATTTCAAATTTGCTTCAGGCGAAACATTGCCGGAGTTGCGTCTTCATTACCGGACACTGGGAAAACCGGAGAAGGATGCGCAGGGCAAAACGACGAATGCCATTCTCATCATGCATGGGACCACTGGCAGCGGCGCGCAATTTATTCGGCCCGAATTTGCCGGGGAGTTGTTCGGGAAAGATCAGCCGCTCGATGCGACGAAGTTTTTCATTGTGTTGCCGGACGCCATTGGCCACGGCAAATCGAGTAAGCCAAGCGACGCCATGCACGCGAAATTCCCGCGCTACGATTATCTGGACATGGTGGGGGCGCAGTATCGTCTGCTTACGGAGGGGCTCGGCGTGAATCACGCGCGACTCGTAATGGGAACGTCAATGGGCGGAATGCACACCTGGTTATGGGGCGAGGTACATCCCGATTTCATGGACGCGCTCATGCCGCTGGCAAGTTTGCCAACCCAGATTTCCGGGCGCAACCGTGCATGGCGTCGCATGGTCATCGACGCGATCCGCAACGATCCGGCATGGAGCGACGGCGATTATAAGACTCAACCGCCGAGCCTGCGCACCGCTGCCGAGATGCTTTGGTTCATGAGCAGCAATCCGGTTCTCCGCCAGAAAGATGCGCCCACACTTGCGAAAACGGATGAAGTTCTGGACAAATTTGTCGAGCAAATTGTCAAAACCGATGACGCAAATGACGTGCTCTATGCGTTGGAAGCTTCACATGATTACGATCCAGGACCGAATCTGGAAAAAATCCAGGCGCCGCTTCTGGCAATCAACTTTGCCGATGATCTGATTAACCCGCCGGAACTCGGCATCCTCGAACGTGAGATCAAGCGGGTTCCGCATTGCCGCGCCATCGTGATTCCGTTCAGCGACAAAACGCGCGGTCACGGCAGCCACACACTGGCTGCATTGTGGAAAGATCAGCTCGCGGACTTGCTTAAGGAGACCGAAAGTAATTAGCGAATCACTCCGTAGTAGTACGCCCCACCATAATAAGCGTACCACGGATAGTACGGATAATAGTACGGTCCATAATACGTATTAAACCGGGATTCGGGGGCGGGAGTCTCCGCGTAGTAGGTACCAGCGCATCCATCGAACGACAGCCCGAGGAGTCCTGCGTACAGGAGCGAGAGGACGGTTTGTATTGCACGAGATGTGTTCGTAATCGCTGATGTCTTCATCCGCTCATTTAATGACAACCGCGCAAAACAACAAAGCCAAATTGAAATAAAATTTGTACCCGCCTCCGTGAGAGATTGATTCGATTACCTCGGTGGTGGCCGCATCCACCTTCGCCGTGGTTCGGGTTGACGAGAAGCGACGTGCAACAGCGCGCTGCGAATGTGGAGTCCTTAGTCACACGCTTTGAACGCATCGGCGCATCCGCCAATGGCGGACGGCACCGATGCGTCCATCCAAGCGCGCGTCACAAATCAATACCAGTCGCCGTATATTGTGCTGCCGTAGTAGCGTGGACCGTACGCATCATTATAGCGGCTGCCAGAGCGTACGACAGTCCTCTCGTACGTCGGTCCGTAGTCATAGTAGGAATACGGATAACCGGGAGCATAATACGTGGTGGGATAATAATAACCGCCATCATACGCCGTCACATAAGGACCTTCCGCACATCCAACCATGAAAGTTGCAACGACGCTCGCGCAAAGCAGTGACAGCAAGAATGCTCGACTGCGGCGCATCGATTTGGATTTTGTTATCGTCTTCATTAGATGTTTCCCTTTCGTTTGAGTTCCGATTTCCCTGTTTCATCTCGGAGCCGCGCTTTGTTTCGCGCGTGGGAGCTGGTTAAGAAGGATGTCGTTAAGTGGGACCCATTAGTGTCCATCAACCTGTTCACCCCCCATTAAGGAACTTCCACGTTGTGATTTCGCTTCGGCTCCATCTGACTTGCTGGACTCCCGGCGTACCGAGGGCTCCTGTAGCAAGCCCTTATGTGACGATTCGCACCACGTGGCTCGATCGGCCGCGTGAGATTTCACCTTCGACAGTAAATACCGTTGCCCATGTTGAACCTTACATTGGGTTTTGCGCCGACATCGACGCCATATACCTTCCAGCGACATGATGAACCGAATCTTTTTTTTGCTCGGTTTGTTCGTGACAATTGTGTTCACGGTGTTTGCGCAGGACCGATCCTCATCGCCAGGACCGGCAGATTTCGACATCATCATTAGAGATGGCACGGTTTATGACGGCTCTGGTGCCGAGCCGAAACAAGCCGACGTCGCGATTCGAGGCGATCGAATTGCGGGCATCGGTGATTTCAAAGCGGCGAAGGCAAAAAGAGTCATCGATGCGAAGGGACTGGCCGTCGCGCCCGGGTTTATCAACATGCTCTCCTGGTCAGTCGCATCCTTGATCCAGGATGGCCGTTCACAGAGCGAAATTCGGCAAGGCGTAACAACTGAGATCATGGGCGAGGGCGAGTCGATGGGCCCGGTGAACGATCGCGTGCGCGAGCATATGATTCGTCAGCAAATTGACGTCAAATACGACATCAAATGGAACACGCTCGCGGAGTACTTGCAGTACCTCGAAAAGCGTGGCGTGTCGTGCAACGTAGCGTCGTTCATCGGCGCGACGACCATTCGCGAGTACGTGATCGGCTTTGAAGATAAACAGCCGACGCCTGAGCAACTCGACCAGATGCGCGAACTGGTGCGCAAGGAAATGGAAGCCGGCGCACTGGGGATTGGCACCTCTTTAATCTATCCTCCCGCGTTTTATGCGAAGACGGAGGAGCTAATCGAGCTTTGCAAGGTGGCCGAAAAATACCAGGGCAAATACATCTCGCACATGCGCAGCGAAGGCAGCCGGCTTCTCGAAGCGCTTGATGAATTAATTCGCATCAGCCGGGAGGCGAAAATTCCGGCAGAAGTTTATCACATCAAAGTCTCGGGCCAGCAAAACTGGCCGAAGATCGATGATTTACTTTCGCGAATCGAGGCCGCGCAGAAGGAAGGCCTGAAAATCACTGCCGATATGTACACTTATACCGCGGGAGGAACCGGCTTGGACGCATCGCTTCCGCCTTGGACCGAAGACGGCGGTTATCCTGCATTATTCAAGCGGCTGCGCGATCCGGTGACGCGCGAGAAGATTAAGGCAGAGGTGCAAAAGCCCACAAGCGGATGGGAAAACCTGTATTTTGATGCCGGAGGTCCAGAGCACATTCTGCTGGCAGAGTTCAGGTCGGAAAAACTGAAGCCGCTTACCGGGAAAACACTGGCTGAAGTAGCCAGGATGCGGGGGAAAGATCCCATCGACACGGCGATGGATTTGATCGCGGAAGATGAATCGCGCATCGGCACACTTTATTTCATCATTTCGGAAGACAACGTGAAGAAGGAACTCGCGAAGCCGTGGATTTCGTTCGGCTCCGACGAAGCTTCGCAGGCGCCTGAGGGCGTTTTCTTGAAATCCAATCCGCATCCGCGTGCGTATGGAAATTTCGCACGCGTGCTCGGCAAATATTCGCGGGACGAAAAAGTGATTCCAATGAAGGAAGCAGTGCGGCGACTGAGTGGATTGCCTGCCACAAATTTGGGGCTCGATCATCGCGGGTTTCTCAAGGAGGGGATGTTTGCCGATGTGGTCGTATTCGGTCCGGCGACGATTGCCGACCGCGCCACGTACGAGAAACCGCATCAATATGCGGTAGGCATGAAGCACGTTTTCGTAAATGGTGTGCAAGTGCTCAAAGATGGCGAGCACACAGGTGCGAAACCTGGCCGCGCGTTGTGGGGCCCGGGGAAAACGAAATGAGATCTGTAGCAGCTTCTCCGTGGGAGGCGCGACGCTCCTGTGCTTAATGCGTCCGCTTCTCATCGCCCGTGGAGCGATGGTTGCAGAAAAAGAGACACGTGAACACGCCTTTCAGGACGTTATATTTCTAAAGGAATCTGGAATTCTGACCACTCGGATTCGTCCGTTGACGATCCGCGCTTTCATTGCAAAAGGAAGCGTAAGCAACGAAGTTTTAGATTGTACCGACTCGCCGATGGATCCAATCAGGAACATTAAGTTGCGCTGGCTGCATGGCGCGTTGCAGGACCTGACCTCCGAACTATCGCGTTTGCAATTTTCCAGATTTGCACCGCACGCCTGGGAGCCTGCAATCAATGCGTATCGCTGCGAAAAATCCATTCGTATTTGCGTCGATCTGGCGGGGGTCGATCGCGCGCTCATTGATCTGACCGTCGAACCGCGGCGCGTGGTGATTCGCGGCACCCGAGAGCTGCCTGAGCCGACTGATGACGAGGGATGCGCCCTGCAATTGCTGGCCATGGAGATTGATTACGGTCCGTTCATACGCGAAGTGCCGTTGCCAGCCGAAGTGGAAATCGAGCAAGCGCACGCCGAGCAGCGCAACGGCTTGCTCTGGATTTCGGTGCCCTTGAAAGAGTCATGAGCGCAAAAGAACTCAGCACCTTGCAGGCTAATGTTGAAGCGAAGCCGGGCCTAGAGAGCACTATTGCGGCGGGAATGGACAAGGGCGGAACGCCGCACATCCCTGAAGAATTATCGATTCTGCCCGTGCGCGGGATCGTTGTTTTTCCGGGAACAATCATTCCG
>WNFY01006491.1_pt1 | contig 13901 bp, 14 predicted proteins | sample 5400091 | NCBI WGS metagenome assembly WNFY01 (sample SAMN13153364, study PRJNA577476) | soil metagenome | isolation source: 60 cm soil or saprolite under grassland replicate 1 | place: USA:California | collected 2016-06-15 | reverse complement strand
TTCACGGTCTTTCCAGCGTCGTAGCGTGGTGCGGCGCGGCGGTTCTTGGAGCCAGGTGGGCGTCCCGGGCCGGGCCCGCAGGGTTTTGGTGTACCGGCTGGGTGGGTGGTCCTCGCGTGGATGTTCCGGAATCCGCGGCGGACCCGGGCGGGGGTGAGGCGGCCCGGGGCCGCGGGCTTCTCCCAGGGACGGCGCAGGTCGTCGGTGAGGCGCCGAGCGAGGCGGAGCTGGGTGTGGCAGGCGATGACCAGCCAGGTCCAGCGGTCGGCGGCCTGGGGGGTGCGGAGCTTGGGGGCGGGTCCAGCCCAGGGTCTGCTTGAACAGCCGGAAGGTGTGCTCGATGGTTTGATCGCAAGTGACAAGTTCTGCTGGACCCGTCATGGCCAGCTTCGTCTGGACTGGTGGCGGCGGCCGCTGCGGAAGCGGGAGCCCGGCGGGTGTACCCCTCCGAGGGAGGCGTTGGCAGCGGGGAGGGGCAGCCATGCGGCGCACCTTCGAGGTCCGGCGGGAGACCAGTGAGCAACCGGATGGGCAGGCGCGGTGGGATCGGGCGTACCAGCTGGTGTTGGTTGGGCGGCGACGCCGGCGACAGCAGAGCAGGAAGGAGCCGCCGATGCGAGCGGCGTTGTACGTGCGCGTGTCCACCGACCGCCAGCAACACGCCCAAACATCGAGCAGCAAGTCACCCAGCTGCGGACCTATGTTGCGGCCCGCGACGGGTGGACCATCGCCGCCGAGCACGTCTTCCCAGGTGACGGCTACAGCGGCGCCAAGCTGAACCGTCCCGGCCTGGACGCGCTGCGCGACCATGCAGCCCGCGCGGCGTTCGACGTGGCGGTGGTCTGCGCGCCGGACCGGTTGGCCCGCAACTTCACCCACCAGATGGTGGTCCTGGAGGAACTGGAGCGCCGCGGGGTGCCGGTGGTGTTCTGCGATCGGCCGCTCACCGACGACCCGCACGAGCAGCTGGTCACCCAGATCCGCGGCGCGGTCGCCGAGTATGAGCGGACCCTGATCGCCGACCGGATGCGACGCGGCCGGCAGGCGCGGCTGCGCAGCGGGCAGCTGCTGCCCTGGACACGGGCGCCCTACGGCTACCGGCTGCACCCCCGAGCGACCCGCGACCCTGCCTTGGTGCAGCTGGACCCGGTCGCAGCGGTCGTGGTCCAGGAGCTGTTTGCCGCCTACGCGGTCGGCGGGGTGACCCTGCACGGGCTGGCCGCGCAGCTGACGGCACGGCGGGTGCCGACCCGACCGGCAGGCCGATCTGGCGGGCGACGACCATCCGGCAGCTGCTGACCAACCCGGCCTACAAAGGCGAGGCGGCCAGCCGACGGCTGCGCACCACCCCCGCCAGCGCCGCTGGTCGGCGCTGGCGCCGGTCGGGCGGGGCGTGAGCACCCGAGCGCACCCGCCCCAGGAGTGGATCACCGTCCCAGTGCCCGCGCTGGTGTCGGCCGAGCAGTTCGACCTGGCCCAGCGGCGGCTGGCCGCCAACCAGCGCAGCGCCCGGCGCAGCACCACCCACCCCTACCTGCTGCGCGGGCTGGTCAGCTGCGGGGTCTGCCGCCTGAGTTGCAGCGGGTCACCCGCAGCGCCAGCGATACCCGGTACCGCTACTACCGCTGCCGCGGCAAGCAGGCGCAGGTGGCCTCCGGCCGCCTGCAGCCCTGCCCGGCGCGGTTCAGCCCCGCCACCCGGCTCGACGAGCTGGTGTGGGCGGATCTGTGCGCGGTCTTGCAGCAGCCCCAGCAGGTCGCCCAAGCGTTGGAACGCGCGCACAGCGGCGCCTGGGTGCCCCAGGAGTTGCGCCGCCGGCAGGCGACCCTGCGCAGTGTCCGGGCGAGCGTGGCACGCCAACGGCAGCGCCTGCTGGAGGCCTACCTGGCCGAGGTGATCGACCTGGCCTGCTTCCAGCGCCAAGACCGGACCCTTGCCGGGCAGGAGACGGACCTGCTGGCCCGCGAGCGAGAGGTCACCGCCCAGGGTGAGCGACTGGTCGAGGTACGCGCGACCGCCCGGTCGATGACCCAGGTGCTGGAGGGGCCGCGCGCGGGGCTCGGCCAGGCTAGCTTCGAGCAGCGCCGCCAGCTGGTGGAGCTGCTGGTCGACCGGGTGGTGGTCACCGACGGCCAGGTGGAGATCCGCTATGTGATCCCGACCACACCAGGCAGCACCAAGACGCGGTTTTGTCACTTGCGTACAGACTATTTCCAGGTCGAACCGGCGGAGAAAGCAGCGCCACCAGCGGTCGACATCGGCGGCGGTGGCGCCGGTGGGCGAGGACCACAGCCACACCGGCTTGGGGTCGCGGTCGCCGGGCAGGTGGTCGACCTGCAGGCGGATCAACGTGCCCTCGACGACGGGGAGCTCGCCTTGGTGGTCGAGCCAGCAGGTGCGGTGGGTGAGCCGGGGGTGCAGCCGGTCCCAGCTGCTGGCCGCCGCGGTGCCGTAGCGGGTGGTCTGGGTCGTGGTCTGCGGTTGGGGCCAGGTGGCAGGGTTGCCCAGGGCAAACTCGCGGCCGTGCCTGGGCGGCCGTCCTGTGCGGGGGTGTGGCGGCGGGGTGGTGCGGGCAGCCGCAGGACCCGGTCGCAGCGCAGGCGTCCCAGCAGCTCCACGGGCAGGTCGGCCAGCACGAACGCCAGCCGGGTGACGTCGTAGCCGGCGTCGCAGACGATCAGGATGTCGGCTCGACCTCGGCGTAGCCCTCCTCATCGAACATGCTCACCGGCACCGCTCCAGCGCCTCGATGCGCTCGCTCAGGCGTTGCACGTCCAGGCGCAGCATGGCGACCTCCAGCAGCGCCTCAGCCGCGAGCGTGCGCAGGTTGTCGAGTTGCTCGGGACTTGGAGCGCCCCGCGGACATACTCGCGGCCAGCTCCAGCAGCCGGCGCGCCTGCGCATCGGCGAGTTGGTCGGCCTCGGGCTCCAGCAGGGCCGTCATGGGGCCGGCTCCGGGTGCTGGCAGCGGGGCAGGTTGACGTTGCGCCGGTACAGGTCGGCCGCGGCCGGGCTTTCTGGCAGGTCCGCGACCAGGACACCGTCGTTGGCGCCGATGGGATCGCGCGGGTCCGCCAGGGTGTCGCCCCCGACCGGCGGATCTCGATCGAGGACCCACAGATGCGTCACGGCCGCAAGACCCGCGGCCGACGCGTCGACGGCTACAAGCGGCACGTGCTTCCTCAAGCCACATCGCGAAGGTGTGACGTAGTCGTGCGTGAGGTCAAGGTCGGCAAAGCGCCGGGTCCGGTCCATCTCCGCAGCCGACCATTGCCATGGATGGCGGGGACTGCCAGCCCTTCCGCCTCGAGCGTGTCCAGGGCCGCCTCGATGGTCACCGGCCGCAGCTTAGCGCCGGGTACGCTGAGCCGCTCGGCGAGCTGGTTCAGCGTCAGCGGTCTGTCGGCTCGAAGAGCTCGGTCACGCGACCTTTAGAAGTGACAGATCCATGCCGTCGATCCGCAGCCTATACCGAGTCGGCCATAAGAGCTGCTTTCTTATCTTTGACTTCATCCATAGACTGCTTGTCGATAACGAGCCTATATTCGACAACCTTCCCCAAATTTCCAACGCCAACGGTCCGGGCTTCTATCTCAATACTGTGACCTTGATACTCGCCTCTCAGATGGCTATACATTGAGCCCATTAGCGTCCCGCCTTTGAATGCGTCGCCCGTCAGCGACAGAATGCCGGGACAACCGGCCCGAAGGCAAGACGCTCGTTCCCTGGTCCGCAGCACGCAACGACCACCCGCTCACCACTCCAATGGGCCGGCGGGGACCGAACACCTCAGGACGGAGCTGTCGCTCGAGCTACATGAGACTCCAGACCATGGTGCCGTCCGCGCGGACGTACTGCTCGACTTTGGCAGCCGCCTTGGGGATGGTTGCCAGCTCGACGCCGAGCAGCTCCGCACCCGGTCGAGGACGGCCACGTCCATCCCGGGCTGGGCCAGGCGGCGGCCACCGCCCCGTCCCCATCCACACACCTTCTCAGCCGGTCACGCCCGAGAGCCAGGACGCGACCGGCTTTCAACGATGGAGCGCAAGATGCCGAGTGCCTCAATCACCTTGCCCTGCACGCCGCCCCAGATCTCCGGCCAGCTCGCGGTGAACCGGAGCCCTAGCAGCGCGAACGCGCTCGGCAGCGTGCTGCCAGCCCCAGAGTGTTGCGCGGCGACGCGGATACGATTAGTCGCCCGTAGCAAGCCGATAGCGTGCTTCAGCCGCGCGACTTCGGCTTGGTCCAGACCAGGCGCCAAGCACGCCTCCAGCCGATCGACGCACGCTGCTTGTCGATGCCGCGTTGGTCCGGCAGCTGTTCCACATCTCAGGCTGTGTCCCCCGCGAGTGGCGATCGACGGAAGAGCCGACAAGGCAGGACCTACGCCGATTTCGTGAAGACTTCCATAACTGGTACTTCGGGGGAAGACGCCGGTGGGATGTTCCCCACGCCGGATGCGAAAGAGCTGTACATGCGCCTGCAGAACGCGCTCCAGGAAGCAGCGATGGAGGGCCATCGGGAACAGGGCGTGTCCGGCTCATCGTCTGAGTCGCCGCTATCGACGGAGGAGTCAAAGACGCTACGTGGCCTGGCGAGCGACCTTAGACACCAACTCACAGTGGACGTCGGCGCCGCGCAACCACCCCAGTTGCGGTGGGCTCGACCGCGTCCGACCCTCCCGCGCCCCCGGAGCTGCCGGTGTCGCGGCCGGCCGGCGCCGAGAGCGACGTCCGCCAGAGTTCTCTCTGACCGAGCGCCGGCCCGGTTCTGCATTCTTGATGGCAGCGATGGCTGACATTGACAGCGCATCTGGCGGCCGCCGCGGCAGAGCGGCGTGCGCTATCGCCGCTGCTCACAGCGCCAGGGTTGTGGTGAGGCGCTGGTATCCGAATGGTTCGTGTCGGAGGGTCGATACACCGATACCTTGAGCAGCGCCGACCTTGTCTCGCTCCTGTCCAGCGATGCGAAGAGGCGCTGTTGCGTTCGCTGTGACCGCGTTCGAACAGCGAGACTGCCGACATGAGAACCCACCGCCCTCGTCCTGCTCCCGCAATGCGGTCCGCCTTCGCGGGCTTTCGCTTCCCACCAGACATCATCGTCCTCGGGGTCCGCTGGTACCTGCGCTTCGGGCTGTCGTACCGCGACGTTGAGGAACTGCTCGCCGAGCGTGGCGTCGAGGTCGATCACGTCACTGTCCACACCGAGGCCCCGATCAGGCCGTGGGCAGGTTCAGGAGCAACACCGGGTCCGTGGTGGGCTGGGACGACCCGGAGGCGGGTTCGACGGTGAGGCCGACTCGGTCGGCGTCGGCGAGAGGGCTTGCGACCACGGGGCGGGTCTGGCCGGCGGCGTCGGGGCGGAGGAGGCCGGCGGGGCGCACGGCCCGGGGGCCCATGAGCCACAGCTCGTAGGTCTCCGACCGCTCTAGGCTTCGCAGGCCCGAGGATGCGAAGACGACCTGGCCGCGAGACCTCGATAGGACGACGGTGGCGGTGCCGCCGGCGCCGGTGCCGGTGACGGTCCGCGCGTCGGGCGCGGACAGCACGGCGGCGACGGCCTGACCGGCGGCTCGGGTCCGGTCCAGCTCCTGCTGGGACCGGACGGCCAACCCGCCGGCGACCAGGGCGAGGGCGAGGCAGGCGGCGGCCAGGCCGACGGCGAGGCCCGGCCGCCGGCGGGCCCGCCGCTGGCGTTCCGCGGCGAGATCCGGCAGCAGCGGGGGAAGCTGGCGGACCTGGCCGATCCGGGCCAGCACCTGGGCTCGCAACTCGGGGGGTGGGGCCGTGGCGACCGCGACGCCGAGGTGGGCGGTGGCCTCGCGCAGCCCGCGGACCTCCTGGGCGCACGCGTCGCACCTGGCCAGATGCCCCTCGAAGAGCGCCCGGTCATCACCGGGCAGCGCGTCAAGGGCATAGGCCCCTGCCAGCGTGTGGAGGTCCTCCCTCACGTCTCCACCCCCAGGCAGTCCCGCAGCCGGATCAACCCGTCGCGCATGCGCGTCTTGACCGTGCCGAGCGGCACCGTCAGCAACTCGGCCACCTCTCGGTAGCTGTACCCCTCGTAGTAGGCCAGCGCAACCGACTCCCGCTGCAACTCCGTCAGGGTGCCGAGGCAGCGCCGCACGCGCTCCCGTTCCAGCCGGCCCTCGACGTCCTCGGCGACCTCATCGTAGGCGACGTGCTGCTCGCCGTGCGCGACTCTGGCCTGCCGATCGCTTGCGGCCTGCTCGGCGCGCACCCGGTCGACGGCGCGGCGGTGCGCCAGCGTCATGATCCACGCCATGGCGCTGCCCCGGCCGGGCTCGTACCGCGAGGCCGTGCGCCACACCTCGACGAATACCTCCTGAGCGACTTCCTGAGACTGGGCGGGATCGCGCACGACCCGCCTGACGAGCCCGTACACGGCGTCGACGACCTGGTCGTAGACCCGCTCGAAGGCGCCCTCGTCGCCCCGCGCGACATGGCCGAGCAGCAGACCCAGTTCCAGTGCCCGACGCTCGCGGTCACCAGGAGATGCTTGCTTGCGAAACGGTCGCACCAGACGCCTCTCGTCAGCCACCACACCTCTTCCCGTCAAGTCAGGGATCGTACTTGTCCCTCCCCAAGTTCGAAGACCCCCACCGTGGCGGATTGGTCACGCCGGGATCCGCTCATCCGAGGGCCGCCGGGAGACCGCGCAGCGCAAGGCCGAGGCCGAGCGCAACGACGAGGGCCGCCGCGCCGACTGGCACGGTCCTCGTGGCCACCCGGCGGATCCAGCGGCCAGCGCCGCTCGACCCGGTCCACAGCATTCGCCGAGCCAGCCATTGCCCGGAGCCCGCCAGCAGCACGCCCACCAGCGCGAGGGTGAGCGCGAGCCCGGTACCATAGGCGAGGACCAGGGCAACGCCGAACCACGCCTGCCCGAGCGCCGTGGCGCCGACCAGGACGACCACCGCGGACGGGCTCGGCACCAGCCCGCCGGCGAAGCCCATGAGCACGACGCTCCCACGCCTCGGGCCCTCATTGCGATGCGAGTGCCTATGGTCGTGCCCGCTGCCGTGGTCGTGATCGTGCCCGCTGGCGTGGCCCGTGCGCCGCAGCGACCGGCGCAGCAGGGTGAGGCCGGTGACCGCCACCAGCGTCCCGCTCGCGACCGCGAGCCATGGGATCGCCGCCGCGGGCGCGAGCGTCGAGCCGGTGGCAACGAGCAGCCCGAGCGTCAGGACGCCGGCGGTGTGCGTCAGCGTGACGGTGGCCCCGAGCGCCAGCACCTCCCGGCGGGAACGCCGCCCGCGGCTGGCGGCGTAGGCGGCCATGATGGTCTTGCCATGGCCGGGCGCGAGTGCGTGGAGGGCTCCCAACGCCATCGCGACGACCACGGCGAGCGCGCCGAACCCCGGGGTGAGCTCGCGCCGGGCGATCAGGGCGGTGAACGCATCGGTGAGCCGGTCGGCGCCACGCGGCAGCACCTGACCCACGCCCGGCGCCCGCCCGACCGGCGCGCGCAGCGGCGGCCCGCCTGGCCGCACCCGCAGGGCCGCCTCCCGCTGGTCCGCGGGCGTGCTGAGCATGTCGCGCGGATAGCTGGCGAGCCGGTCGCTGCGGGAGGCCCGCGGGACGTCGCTGGCGAGCAGGGTCATCCTGTCTCCCCGCGCGGTGATCTCGCGCCACCCGGGCTGGACGGGCGCTCGGTCGCGCAGCTCGATCACCGACCCGGCCCGCGGCCCGGGCAGCTCGGCCACGATGCCGCACTCCAGGCGCAGCGTCGGCAGACCCGCCTGGCCGGCGTGGAGCTGCGCGGTCGCCGACCGGACCGCGGCTGGCACCGCCCGGCCGTCGAGGCTGATCGCCAGGTCCCCGGCCGACCGCGCGCACGCCCGCCGGGCCCAGCCGGCCAGCTCGGCCGCTGACGCGCTGCCGTTGCGGTCGGTGTCGATGCCCGGCTTGGCCTGGGCGGTAGGGATCTCCGCGAGGTCCTGCACGTGGTCGACCCGCAGCTCTCCGGGCGAGACGACCAGGCCGTCGTAGCGGTTGACCGAGAAGTTGCCGAGCGGGTGGGCAGCCGCCGCGGTCGCCGCCAGCGCCACGAACGCGGCGCCGAGGGCCAGCGCCAGCACGAGCCGGCGGACAAGGCGGCGACTCACGGCCCACGGCCGGGGCTGACGGGCAAGGCGCCGGCTCACGGCGTGCCTCCGAGGTCGGCGAGCGCGGCGCGCGCCCGGGGAGCAAGCAGTGGCGAGAAGTACGGGTTGAGGTCGAGGGCTGCCGCCAGGCTCCGGCGCGCCTCGGAGCGCAGTCCCAGGGCCCGCTCGATCATGCCGCGGTGGTAGAGGAACATCGCGTTGCGATAGCCGGTGCGGGCGGCCTGCCGGGCCTGCGCGATCGCCTCGCGGTCGCGTCCGTTGACGTGGAGTGCCCAGGCAAGCGCGTCGTCGACCTGCACGCTGTCGCGCCGTGCGCGCTCGGCCCGCGCCGCTCGCAGCGCCGTCGCGCGGTCGCCGTGATCGGCCGCGAACAGCGCGGTCTCCAGGTCGGTGGTGACGCCATTGGCCCGGGCGATCCTGATCGAGGCGTCCACCACGTCGTACTGCTGGCGCACCTGGTCCTTCCTGCCCTGGGCCTCGTACAGCTCGCCGAGGGCGGTCAGGTAGGCGGGCAGCGGCAACCGGCTCACCAGGGACTGGCGGTCCCTGATGGCGGCGGCCAGGTCACCACGTGCGGCCAGCACGCGGGCACGGCCGTCCAGCGCGAGCAGGTATGCGGGGTCGGCGCGCAGCGCCGTCTGGTAGTCCCGCCAGGCGGTCCGGAGGTCGCCCCTGCTCCATGCCAGCTCGCCGAGCTGCGTGGCGACGTAGGCGACGTCGCCGGGGTCGGTGGCTGACTCCATGGCCCGCTCCAGCACCCGCTCGGCCTCGGCGGTCCGTCCCTGCAGCTCGAGCACGTAGGCGACCCTGGTGAAGATCGGGATCCCTGGTTGGGCCGCGTCGGCGCGGCGGACCGCCGCCATCGCCTCGGAGTAGCGGCCGAGCTCGACCAGCGCGTCGATGCGCACCGCATTCTCCCGCGATCCGTAGGGGTTGATGGTGAGCGCGCGGTCGGCGAACTGGAGCGCCGCGGCGAAGTCGTGTCGTGCCGCGGCGAGCGCACCCATCCCGGCCAGCGCGGCGTCGTTGTCCGTCGGCGCCAGCTGCAGCGAGCGGTCGAGCACGCCTTGTGCCTTGGGGTAATAGGTGGGGTCCGCCGACAGCCGCGCCTGCTCGACGTAGGCCACTCCCAGGGTGGCCCACCCGGCGGCATCCCGCGGTTGGGCGCGCAGGTGGCCTTGGAGCCCGGCGATGGCCGCCGGCAGAGTCGCCGTCGCGAGCCCGCCCACGGCCTCGGCCGTGACCGGCGCTCCCGCTCGCTCGCGTGAGGTCCCCTGCGAGGACCTCGGGCCGAGCGCGACCGCGGCGCCCAGTACGAGCGCGATCGCCAGGCTGCCCGTGACGGCCACGGTGAGAGCACGTCGCATGGTTCGTCTCCCTCTGATTGCGGTTGGCCCGCCGGCCCGGCTGTGCCGCTTGGCATGGCCGGACCGGCGAGCTGGCGGTTGGCGCTCAGGCGATGGAACGGTTTCGCCTTCGGCCCAGCAGGACCACGCCGGCCGCCACCGCCACCATCCCCGCCGCGGCCATCGCGGCGACCAGGGGCGATAGCCGGTCAGAGGACTTCCGGCTCGCCGCGTTGTCGGCGTTGAGCTGGGTCACGCCGTCGCGGGCCTTGGAGCCCTCCGCGCCGGCGCTCCCCGGGACGGTGCCGCTGTCCCGCGTGGTGCCGCCCTGCTGGCCGGCACCCTGCTGCGGGGTGCCCTGCGACGCGCCGCCCTGCGGGGGCGTGGCACCGGGCGCGGACGTGGAGCCCTTGGTGGTCGCCGCGCTCCGCACGTCCGAGCCGGAGTGCGGCAGTGCCACGTACGGGAACGCCGAGCCGAACGCCTTGTCGTTGGCGTCGACCGCGTCGCCGAGGTCGTTCTTCTTGCCGAGCAGCTCGCCCTCGACGACCTGTAGGGAGATGTCGACCACGTCGTCGGTCAGCCGGCGGCCGTTGGGGAAGCCGGCGTTGTCACCGTCGAGGACGCCGAGCCGCTTAGGCGACGCCGACGGCGGGATCGAGGTGTTGAGCCGCAGCATCTCGGCCGGACGCACCTTCGGCGGCTGGTTGAGCCCTGGCACGCCGGTGAGGAAGACCTGCACCAGGTCATTGCGCGGCTCGGCCGGCGCGGGGATGCCGTAGATGGCCTGGATCAGCTTCGGCAGCTCGGGGTTGGTGACGTACTTGGCGAACTGGGCGTCCTTCCAGGGCACCGAGGCATTGAACTTGTCCTTGTCCTTCCTCGGGATGACGACCTCGTTGACCAGCGGCATGCCAAGGCGCGACACCTGGCGGAAGTCGCTCAGGGCACTGCCGCGGGAGGTGGTGGTCCACACGCCAATGATCGGCTGCTTGTCGTTGGAGCGCAGCAGCTCCGAGGGCACCTGGATCGCGACCGTGTTGACGTTGTAGCCGCGCAGCGTGTCGTTGCCGACCTCGGAGAGGTTGCCGCCGTACAGCAGGTCGAAGACCCGTAGGTCGAGGTAGAACGAGTCGTCGGCCTGGCCGGCGAAGACGTTGCCGCCGCCGGGAACCGGCCGGACCGCCTGGTTGCGCAGCGTCGCGTAGTCCGGCATCGAGGCGCGACCGACATTGGACGGCGCGACGGGGACGTCCTTCAGGAGCGTCGTTGAGGACTGGAAGATCCCGCCCTTGCGGCGGACGAGCTGCAGGTCGTAGGTCTGCCTGAAGTTGAGGTCCTGGTCGTCCAGGCTGGTCACCGGGCCGGTGTTGTAGAGGAAGGTGTTGCCGTTGCGGACACGATCCTTGAACGTCCAGCGGTAGGTGAGGTCGGCGCCGCCCTCGCCGTCGGTGTCGATGTTGATGTCGTAGCGCGCGTCGGTGGCGAACTTGTAGAAGTTGGGCCCGCCCGCCGGGTCCTCGAACGGGATCCAGTTGGCAATCAGCGTGGTGGTGTCCGGCCGGTCAGGGCTGACGAACGCGTACAGGTCGGTGTTGTCGTACTGCGGTTGGCCCGAGATGAGGGGGGCTTCGCGGTGGCTCGAGGCGATGGCCTGGGTCGGCGCCAGGCTTGCGAGCGCCGTACCCACCAGCACCGCCCCGGTGACGAACAGCATGGCGGCTCGCGAACGAGCCGATCGGAACCTCGACATGGCTGCTTCCTTCGTGCGAGGACGGAGGTGACGTTGGAGCCGGCTTCCGGTCAGCTCTTCGGACCCGTCGAGCAAGCGGATTGGTCGAGGCCGGCGCACACTGTGCGCATGGCGGTGGACTACGGTAGGGCGCTGGAGTTCGGGGTCTTCGTGGTGCCCGAGGCGGCGGCGCTCGAAGAGGCGCGGGCTCGACCTGGTGGGCATCCAGGCAAGGCGTAGTTCCGAACCGGACCTCGACGGTCTGCCGGACTGCGTCGCCGTGGTCTTGACCGACCTCGCCGACACCGCACGCGCCGAGGCGATCGATGCGCCGGGGCGGCCAGTGACCGATCAGGCGGGCCGGCGGATGACCCGTATTCCGGCGGTCCTGGGGCGTCTCCGCACGGCAGTGGCGCTGCTTGACGCGTTGGCGGCCCTGAGCTGCCCGCTCGGGCCAGCCTGCCCGCCAAGCTGGCGGGACACCCCCAGAGACGACGCTGAGCAGCGCCCTCGACGCCGTTCGAGAGATCGAGCCGCGGGGGGCTGTCGGGCCGCCGCGCCGCCCGGGGGCTTCCTGCGTGCCGTCTTCCGGGCCGCCTGGGTCCTCCCCGGCGGGCTGGCGCCACGCGCTCGGAACGGCTCGCGGTCGCGGCCAGCGGGATCGCGGGTGGAGGCGGGAGCGAAAGCCCGGGATCGAGCTTGCGGCCGGGCAGGTTCGCATGGATCATCGCGAGTGTCGCCCGCTGGGCACGGTAACGTGGTCTTCCGACCCGAGCGGAGAGGAGCCCATCGTGCCCGACCGTCCTGATCTGCCCCGGGCTGGGGAGGCCGAGGTCCAGGTGCTGTTCAGCGGCTACGTCGGCCGGGGTGTGGCGAGCACCGTCACTCTGGTCCGTGACGGCGACGCGCTGGTGATCGTCGACCCGGGGATGGTCCCGGGCCCGGGCTCGATCCTCGAGCCGCTGGCCGCGCTCAACGTCGGGGTGGCCGACGTGACCGACGTGGTCTTCTCCCACCATCATCCCGACCACACCCTAAGCGCCGCGCTGTTCCCGGCCGCCCGCTTCCACGACCACTGGGCGATCTACCAGGGCGACGTGTGGACCAGCCGCGAGGCGGAGGGCGCCGAGGTCTCCCCTTCGGTGCGGCTGATCGCGACCCCCGGGCACACGCCGCAGGACATCACCACCCTGGCCGGCACCGCCGACGGTGTGGTCGCGCTCACCCACCTGTGGTGGTCGGCGACCACACCCGACGAGGACCCGTACGCCACCGACCCGGCTGCCCTGCATGCCGGCAGGCGCCGCGTCCTCGAGATCGCCTCCCTGGTCGTGCCTGGCCACGGTCCGCCGTTCACGCCCGGCCCGGAGACGCCACGGTGAGCACGCGTGCTCGGTTCGTGCAGCTTGCGGCTTCCGGCGCCGGTGCAGCGGTCGTGGTGCCCGCCGCGGATCTCGAGGTACTCGGGTCGACCCCCTTGGGCTGGCCCAGCTCGGCCAGGCGGTCCCGCAGGGCGCGCGACAGGCCGACCGGGATGACCTCATCGCCGTCACCGTGGACGAGCGGCCGTCTCGTCCTTTGGTTCAAGACAATGCAAACACTCGCCAGGTTGGATGAGCACAACGAGCACGAGACCTCTCAGTCAAACTGGCGAACCGCAGCTCTCGAGCGCGGGGACTCGTCAACCCTGTGAGCGTGGCCCACGCCGCAAGGTAGCTGCGGTCTCAGCGACGCCACTGAGGTGTGGTCTCTGCGGTCACTGGTGAGACGCGCCCTGGGCGAGGGCTTCGAGCACGCGTGGCCAGCCGCCCGCCCAGCGCGCCGCGACAGCCTCCCAGTCTGGCCCCAGCCGGTCGAAGCCTCGATGCGACAGGGACACGAGGGTGCCATCACCCTCCGCGGCGAAGGTGACTTCGACCTGGGTTGCAGCGCTCCAGTCCGGATCCTTCCAGGTGAACAGGATGCGGTGGGGTGGTTCGCACACCCTGACCCGTCCGACCTCGAACTCGTCGCCGTCCACGAATCGCTCGAAGAAACGGCCCCCGACCCGAGCCTCCAGGTGGATCTCCTTTGCCCGCTGGCCTCCGTAGGAGTAGCCCTCCTCCAGTGGCCACCACTCCTGGATGCCGTCGGTGAACAGCCTGAACGCCTCCGGCGGCGGGAGCGCGACGTGCACGTGTTGGTGAGCGACCCCTGCCGCCACGTCCGGCTGCGGGTCAGAGCCCCTATCCGCCATCACGCCTGCCCCTTGGGGTTGCCCGCATTGGCCTGGTGCGCCTGCCCCGCCGCCCGGGCGAACCGGGTGAGCGCCGCCGACCAGAACGACTGCGCGTAGTCCCGCACCGACGCCATCCCGTCCGCATCGACCCCGTAGATGCGCCGGGTCCCGACCGCGCGGTCGGTGACCAGGCCCGCCTCCTTCAGCACCTTCAGATGCTGGGACACCGCGGGACGCCCTACTGGCAGCCCCCGGGCGATCTCCACCACCGGCTTGGGTCCGTCTCGAAGCCGCTCCAGGATCGCCCTCCTGGTCGCGTCCCCCAACGCGTCCAGGACCGCGTCGTACGGACCCGATGGTGCGTGTTGACGAACCGTGCGTGATAGCTTACCGTTCATGTCGACTAACGATACCACGAGGGAAACGGGCTTGAAAGGAGTGGCCGAACTGACAGGAGGCTACGGAGCCGCCCGCCCT
>WNFY01003862.1_pt1 | contig 13902 bp, 6 predicted proteins | sample 5400091 | NCBI WGS metagenome assembly WNFY01 (sample SAMN13153364, study PRJNA577476) | soil metagenome | isolation source: 60 cm soil or saprolite under grassland replicate 1 | place: USA:California | collected 2016-06-15 | reverse complement strand
CTCGATCAAGGCGCGTCAGGTGGTAGAGAGACCTGCTCATTTCTGGCAGTCCTGAGAGGCAAGGCGCATGAGCCAAGCCCAACAGCAGTGCCGCCAAGGAGAGCTACTGCCTCGTCGTTTAGATAGCCTGGTTTTCACCCAGCCATCCAGGTGACCACTCCTCGTCGTTCGGGTTCTGGCGAGAACCGAACCCAGGTGACCAACCTGATCCGTTGTAGAGATTACTCCACTACTGTAGTGGATCAGCTACTACCTCGTGAGGGTGAGGTAAATCCATATCACGATGTTTAGAGTATAACCTGTCATTTTACTTTTTGTCTACATATAAATACATGATAGATATCTATAGACACTATGCCTGAATACTCGTTATTGCTCGTTGCATTCCTTCGTCTACAAAAAGAGAGAAGAGGACATGAGCAGGTGAGCAACTCCCCAAAAGTCATGGCGGTGCCACACAGATCCCTCCAGGTGGTGCTCCAGACAATTCCTAACCAATGCTTCATGGTACGCTGATGCCACCTCCTTCAACCTTTGGAGGAATCCCAACTGTATCAGAATCTGAGAGTGAATTTATGAAGAGCAGCCTGCTGATAATCATGAGCTATCCTGCCCTCATTACCACCAGATTGAAGGCAACAAGGTATATAGAGTAGCTGGGTCTACGGACTCATCTACAGCCGGGAATAATAATTCTTCGGGAAGAATTCTCCTCAGAACGGCAAAATACATCTATCAAACATGAAAGATATGAGAAGCAGGGAGTAGACAATAGTATGCATCTATAGATATATTTTTACCCACATTTTTGTTTGACAGTACATAATGAGTTCATTTATATTCTTCTTAGCATAAGGGAACACTTTTCCAATGCTGGACAAAACGGAGCACATACACTCCGAATGATGATGTGATGTGCCTGTCTGATCAAAGAAAAAAATATGCATCATACGAAACGATGTGTATCTGAAGCAACTATCCAGGTATACAGGTTTGTAAAGAGGCTGCATGCAATTGCCAGCCCAACATTCTTGTCTAGGTCATCAGGTTGTACTTCTATGCATATCTCTTCTGTTGATCATGCTTTTAAGGACGCTGCAGATGAGTACTTCACAACAGCTTAGTCCGGCCAAACGCAAGAGATTACTCAAAACCTATGGCCCCTGCCCAGCAGGATATACCCATCAAGATCTGGGGCGCTTCCTCGACCTGCTGTATGGTTTGTATAGCTATCTCTATACCCCAGAAGAGCTGCGACAGATCATCGTGAGTGATCCATTTGATCACTCGGAGCCGCCTCGTAGCCTCAAACTGGTGGATCTTGCCGCATGGTTGGAGGCCATCCTTACCTGAGGCCGGATAGTGGAGAGACAAGGGTAGTCTGCCTCTTTTCCAATGTCATCACGATCAAATCACGATGCATTACCCGAAAGTGACACGCAGATAGAGATGCTGTTACATCTTGGAAAAAGAAGACGTTCAACATCTCTTAAAACTCGTTGGTATGCATGTTTCGTTTTATGAGACCATTCATTTTTACAGGAAGGAGAGAATGTCACAATGTCCGTATTCCATTTACCTGGTCGGATTCCCATTTCTCGGGATTCCAGACACCAACGTCGTGTTCAAGTCGTCACCGACACGTCTGTTCGCACACAGCGGGCAAAACATGGCACACAGATGCAAGAAGAAAAGGTATCACAGCAGTCAAAGAGAAAGAAGACACACGAAGATGGCCTGGAAGAAACGTACATACCAATCAGCATTGTTGACGCCATTGATGTCTACCTACAAGACCATGAAGGAGGCAACCATAGTCCTAAAACGCTGGAATGGCATGCCACCGCTCTTGGTCTGCTGCGGAGGTATCTCGAAGAGGAGAGAGCCATGACGCAGATCAATGAGATAGATGCGACTGATATCAGCGCCTGGTTCACCTTCTTACGCGCAGTTCCTGGTCGGCGAGGCAAACTGAGATCGGAGCGCACCATTCAAACGTATGCCCGTTCAGCACGCGCCTTCTTCCGCTGGCTGATGCGACGGGAAATGCTTGATCGCAATCCATTCGACCAGGTAGTTTTTCCGAAAGTGGGAAGGCCTTTGATCCAGACAATCGAGCCAGAAGAGTTCGAGCAACTCCTACAGGCATGTGCGCTCCCCCATGAATCGGGATGGCTGGCTGAACGTGCAGTTGCGCGGAATCGTGCTATCCTCTGGCTCTTCTATGATACCGGCATCCGGGTATCCGAACTGATCAATGTACGCCTGGACGACTTTGATCGCAAAAAGGGGATTGTGACAGTCCTGGGAAAGGGTTCCAAACAGCGCCGTATTGCCCTGGGTCAGAACTGTCAGCGTCACTTACTCCACTACCTGGACAGACATCGCCCAGGTGAAGAAGAATTGGCCGAATGGGGCAACGCTGGAGAAGATCACATTTTTCTCTCAGAGACCCGTCGACCATTGACCAAAAACGGCGTGGAGATGCTTTTCAAGCGCATCAAAGGACGTGCAGGCATTAAAGGAAAAAGGGTGAGTCCGCATATCCTGCGTCACACATTTGCTATTAACTACCTCGTGAAAAGCAACGATCCTTTCGGCCTTCAAGAGTTACTGGGACATGAAGATATCGCGACCGTCAAGCTCTATATGCATATGAATGATCGGACGATCCAGGAGCAAAAACGCAAATATAGTCCTGGAGACCATATACCTATTCAGACGCCAAAGGAAAGCCGGCGGACAGGTTTTCTCCCAAAGCCACGAGGCAAGCGGATAGGCATACAAGCACATTGATCATCTTGTCGAGCGTTCAAGAGAGCTTGCAACGTAAGAGCAAGAGTTGCGCTTCATAGGCATGTTTAGGTCTACTGCTTATCAGAACAAAGCAAGAATTGGGGGAGGAGGGCTTGGACAAGCTGTCATTCCCCCAGCCTTCTTCTCCCTCAGGCTTACTAAGGAAGGAAGGAAGCGATATTGTCAGAACGCATCATTTTGTTAACGTGCGACAGTACACCCCTTATCTATAGGCACTCTCATCTGAGAGCAGCATTTTAATTACCAGTACGACAAGAGATAGCGTGATTCCTCTTGCGGCAAATCACTCTCATTCGCTTTAGCTCTCGTACACGCACAACACCTATAAATACTCCAGAAGGTTGAATCCGTTAGTAGATCTTCCGTATCAGATGACACGTTTCGTAGGGAAGAGCTTTTTTTCTTCAAAACTGATTCAGAGCACTCTATGTTTTTTTCGTTTACGTATACATAATTGTGCGTCTTCAGGTAATTGCTTCGCTATCTGTGTTGAAAATTGAGAAAACAGCGTGTTAATGTCAAGGTTTCTGATTTGTTCCGAAGATAGCTGAGTTAAATGTTGAAGAACAAAGGCATATCCTAAGCTCAAAACATCGGGCCAAGCAAAAGGCAGTTCCGTCGAAAGGAGTTGCGTTTGCCAACGAAAAGCTGACTGTATTGCCGGTGTAAATACTACTGTAGAGAGATCAGTTTCCTTTAAAAATCTCTCTCCGGTATCATGAACATCTTTTTTTCTCTCCAACTTTCGGCAAACAATCACCGCATCCCATTTTATTGTTCCTTCAGTCGAATGGAATTGTCCACGACCTTCACTTCGTACAGGGAAAACATTTGTAATGACAAAATTTGTGTGGAGTAGCGCTTGAGTAAGAGGCACCCAAGCAGCAGCATCCATGTGATGATAGGTAAAAATAAACAGTCCATGTTCTTGAAGGACACGGTGACATTCCGTAAAAACAGAGAGTAATCCGTTGATGAATTTGCTAATACTTTCATGGACCTGTTTTCGTTTCTTCACAAACAGTGCTTTATCATATGGCGTTGTTGAGGCTTGCCATTTGGCTCCCGCTTCCGTTAGAAATGGCTCGATCCAAGCATAGTAAAAGTCGGAGAGTTCAGAATAAGAGAGATTATTGTAGTAGGGCGGATCGGTGAGGATAATATCTATTGTTCCTGTCCGAACTACTGAAAGACTTTCAGAAGATTGGTTTAAAAGCAAGCAGTGAACCTTTTGAATGTCTTTTTGTTCATACCAGGCTTCGCCTGTAGTTACTAGAGAAGGATTAATAGGAGAGGGCACAAATACCTTCTCCAAGTTCCCTGAAGCTCCTCTGTATCGGCTCTCGTAGGGCTGCGCACAATATTTTTTCCCTTCAATCACCTTCCTCAAACAGCGTTTAAAACTTCCCCGTCCAAAAACTGTTCCCCATACGTTGTTCTCTACTGGACGATTAATCATATTATATGCATGTAAGCCGAAGAGAGGTGTAAGCTTATCATATCCATAGGCAAAAGAGCAGAGCTGATTGTTTGCGGCTAATGCATCTGAGAACGCCAGGACAAAATAATTACGGATCTCAAGGTCGGGAATAGTTGAAATCCACTGGAGTAGCCACCCGAGGGTCAATAACTGCCTTGCATTAAACAATTGTTTATAAAAAGCATAGCCATGAGTTGTGGGACGAGGATCTTCGCGATTCAATAATGGTATTTCTCGGTCGGGAATTGGCAATGCTGGTAGATGGGTCTCAAGAAGTTGTTCTGCTTCGGCATAACGTGCAAAATCAGATGCATCTGGAACCTTAAATACTCTTCTATTGGTTTTTGGCTCAAGATACTCAATAGCAAACCATCGTTTCGGTAAAGGCGAACCAGGTTGCGGTAAATCGACAATACGACCTTTGTAGGCGCATGTAGGGCACCTGTAATTGCCTTTCTCAACAGGACCATTGCCAATTTCTGTGACTTCTGCACAGTGTTGGCAATGCAGGAATTGCTCAGATATACTCAGCGCCGTAGAATGATGACATGCTTTACAAAAGGCCACTTGTGAAGATTTCTCAGTGTGGTACAGTAGCCTATAATGATTATGGGCTTCAAATGATGTGTGGCAATGGGGACAGGTCAGAACATCTACCCAAAAATTATAGATGATGTCTGCTTCTTCTGGTTGATTTTCAACATCGGGATTCCGCGTTAATGGCTGAGATAGAGATGTTTGGTAAAGTTGTCTGATCTGAGATACCATATCACTTGTCTCTAATCGCTCCAATTCAGCGTTAATACCATCTATATCACAAGGAGCGACCTCTTGGCGGGTGATAAACCAGGCAACAGGATCGATGTCAATGCCTGCCGTTTGAAAATGTAGCTTTGCTGCTTCTACGGCTGATGTCCCTCCTCCCATAAAAGGGTCAAGCATACGGAGATGTGATAAGTCATCACCCTTGTAAAATCTCGCCCATAGTTCGTCATCTGTTTGCTGCTCAGGTGCAGTTGCCAGGAGAAGGAGCATACGAAAAACACTGCCTAATCTGCGTGCCCACCATTTATGTATCTCATAGACCGGTTTTTTTGAATTCCCTTCTCTGACTGCGAGTTCGTAGAGACTCTCAACTGGCACTTCTCCTTCAATACGTGTTTTTTTACGCACTACTTTTTTACCTCATTTCACTGGATTGGGGGCATAGCTGCCATGAGAAAGAATGTATGCCGCATGGGTCTTATCGCGTTGATAAGCGCATCACTATGGAGGCTACACTCTTTGTGGCTAATTATAATGGAAAAATCAAGGCTGGTCCAGCCCTATACTCTCTCTATTTTCAAAGCCGCTCACATGGACAACAACAACCTGCTGCTATGGGTATGTTCGCAATATCCCTGTACACTGCTGAATATTACTGTTGCCATCTCTCCAGGGAAGTGAGATCAGTTGTGGGTTGCGACAAAAGCTTCCTGCAAACATTTTAACAGCCCGTGAATTAGTGAGAATATCACTATCGTTAGACAAATGGTCAAGGATCTCATTAGAAAGAAGTACTATCAACTTGGCACGTGGCCGCGATGTCATCACATTGAAGCGATTCAAACTTAAGAGAAATTCCTCTTCTTGAGCGACAAGATCAGGATCGCCAACCGCAAATGAAGCAATGATGACATCTCTTTGCTGCCCCTGAAATCGCTCAACAGTATCGACGGCTTCGCGGATGAGTACTCCTTGTTGAGAAGTTGCTCCAAAGGTCCGTTTCAGGTCTCCAATAATGAGGGCGCGTTGGGCTGTGTGTGGCGTCACGACGCCAACGCCCCTTTTCCAGAAGGTATCCCAAGTATGCATACCTTGAGAAACGGCTGAGTTCCCCACTTCATTAAGTAATTGCTGCTGGAGCTGGGCATTCCATAAGAGCCAGAGCAGGCTCGCGATAGTCTGGCTCTCAAAGCGGTTCGACTGGCCGCTGCGGCCTTCACTATAGCAAAAGCAGACAACGGGATTGCTTGGATCAAGGAGAGTTGGCAGCCAGGAGGACCATTCTGCTGAACCAGGCCAATTTGCAGGCTGGGTCGTTTGGAAATTGTTCAGCGCAAGGCGCAGCTGAGGGGAATTGCTCTGGTAGCTTTGACCATAGCACAACATACGCCCATATGAGACGATTTCGCCGTTTGAGCGATAGTTAATTTGGAGAACTTGCTCAGCACCAGGTGGCAATGGAAACCTTTCTTTGATATAGGTGTATACAGACCCGAGCAAGTACTCAGCTCCGACCGGAGACGGTACCGCATGGATGGGAGCAAGTTGCATAGGATCTCCAGCTAGAATGACTTGCGAATCCTGACTTGCAGCACAAATCAAAGGAATAGCATGGCCTACATCCATTTGTGATGCTTCGTCAATGACGATAACATCAAACACCTCGGCAAGAGGAGTTTCTTTTCTATCTCCCTTTGTTACAAAGTTGAATGTCTGATCTGGGGTAGCTGCAACAATGACAATCTTTTTTGGGGAAAGAAGCTCCTGAAGCAACACGTCAACAATAGGATTAGACGCATCATTTTGCACATCGATGATCGGGGTTGAAAGGGAAAGAGCAGGTTTCGATGAAGATCGCAGTCGGTACACAAGCAAGGAACCAACCGCGTTTTGAGCTAACCAGCTGGCTGTTCCAATCAAAACATTGTCAAATGCGTTATAGTTTGAGGCGCTGAGTAATAGACGGAGAGGCTTGTTCATATGATCCGCTGCAAGACACAAACCCTCAATGAGAGCACGCAGAGTTTGGCTTTTCCCTGTTCCTGGTGGTCCCCAAATTAAAGTGAGGCGATATTCCATTGCCCTTTGCCAGGCATCCCACTGGGGAGCATTGAGTTGCAGGCCTCGTTGCTGAAGTTCAGACCGTATTGAGGCAGCAAAGCCTGGCACTGCATTTTGAAGCTTACTTGGTTGTGTAGACAACCATACTGCGTTCCATAAAAAGCTATCAATGGTACGTTCTGGTGTTTGTATATTTAGTGTTTTTGTTCGTGATGATCGAGCCGTCATCTGTTTCTCCCCAATAAGTGCTGATGATATCGTGAGCCAAACTACCCTAAGGTTGTTGCAGGAGCGCACTCCGTGACTGAGGTGCTGGTACTGCAATGTCAGGACTTCCAATAGCCTTCAAACATCGCTCTAGTTTATCTGTCCAATAGTCACGATAGACCTTGTCAAGAACCACATTGGCTGTAAAATCTGCGAGGCCTCGCCGTTCAACTTCCTGCAGAAACTGTACGTTCTCGGGCATAAGAGCTATGAGCAGAGAATCTCTATCGATCTCTTGGACTGTTACTTTCGTGAATGTTTCCAGTGGAGCATGGATTTTATCACTTCCAATAAGTTGTCTGGCTAATGCTTCGTCACGAGTCGTCAGCTCTAAAACTTTGCGATCTAAAAAGCCGGGCTGGTTGGCAGGAGCAAGTGCCCACAGAAAATCGTCAACTTTGATTTTCACTTCTGATGATGTAGCTCGCATTTTATAGACACGCATGCCAGGTTGGGCTTGAATATTGAGAATACGGAGCGCATCCTGTTCTTCTTGTCCCTGGAGGAGCCGTTCCAAAACAGCTGTGTGATATCGAGCTTCGCGTTCATCTACGTCCATTGCTCGAATAGCATCAACTTCCAATTCTTTGCTTACCGCCTCTAGTTTTGCATAATTGAGCCAGAGCTGTCCATCTACACTTACGCCACGGGGACGAACTGGACGCCCTATTCTTACTGTTTTTGGTTGTAAGAGAAGCCGCTTCTGACTCGCCAAATCCTTTTCGAGCTTGCTGACAACATTATCCAGGGCTCGCAGCTTTGCTTTCACCGTTCTCTCCATCTCAGAAAGCAGGGTATTCCAGGGAATCTGGGTTCTTCTTGCCGCACTTCGGTATCCCTTTCGGCTCCATATTTCATGGGCACGCTCATAAGGAATTTGATCACCTAACCCTGACTCAAAGAGAGGCGGAACCTTGAATAAGGTAGGGTTCACTCCGGAGGGGCTATATACCCGAGCCGTTTGAAGGAGCGTGTAGTCGTAATTAAGTGGGACTCCTACCAGTTGTCGGACGACTGGTTTCACAATAGAGACTGGGGATTTTTTTTCTAACTCTGCATTTGGCAAGACGTTCTCTGGAGGGAAGCGCCAGATCAGGTTTTGGAACTGCTGCTGGACTTGAGGATCATTAATATGTCGTCCCATAACACGACGAATATGTTTTGCCTGAACGCTGTCCCAGATATAGAACTGCACTTTAGGTTGTGCTTTGTCGCCTGTGTAGCCAGCCTGTTGTCGCTCTTTGCCAACGTCCTCAATAACTGATTGTATCGCGCTGAGAATACCAAGCAGTTGTGTGAGCTCTGCTTTAGGGGTGCGATCCGGGACAATAAATACCAGGGGCCTTCGGTTAGGAGGCGCTGGTGGTGTTGCAAGCGGCGAAGGTGTAATAGGTCGGGGAGGCCACCAGACAGCCTGGAAGCCAAAAGCGTATGTTAATCCACTACCTGGATCAAAGTCGAGCGTCAGAAAAATCTTCAGATCGCACGACCAAGGTTCTGGCAATGCAGTTGTCTGTCTTCCAGGAGGGACAAGTGACGTATTCTGAGCTAGCGCCTCTGCGCGGACCTTTAAGATATTACGCTCAGCACGCAGTTGATTGTGGTTCATGAAGATAGGGCTTTGCGCGGACATCAAACCAAGTTGAGCTGTGCTTATAATGCCTTGTGTTTCCAATTCAGACTTGCCACCTCGTCCCAGAAATGCGATGCGTGTGATCTTGTCTGAGCTTAGTGCTTCGGTATGACAGTGATTCGCATGGCGAGGCACACCAGGCCCAGCATCCAGGCCGAGAAAGTCACAAATTGAGCAGCTTTGAGTAATATGCCAATTGAGATCTCTCCAATCAGGGATCGTCAGCACCTCAACCAGGTCACGCTCAAAAAAAGTGGTTAGTCGCTGTGAGATGGGTTCAAATGGAACAGGCTCCAGGTCTAAACTCAGAGCTGCATTTAAATCATCTATGGGCGGGGTGATGCCTGCCGCCTGCGTACGCCGTAAAAGAGCAATAATCTCTGATGTATCGTATGTTCCAGGCCAGACAGATCCGTTAGGCACCATTACAAAACGTGTATCAAGTCCATTTTCTTTTAACCACGCTGCTAATGTAAGGATATAGTAGACAATCTCTACATAATGACGACGAGAAGGTTCCGCTGTCAACTTGATGTCGATGAGCTGAAGTTGCTTGCGTGTATCACCTGAAAGTACATCCCTTATCCGCCCGTCTGCTGTCACATATTGAGAATATGTCCCTGCACTCCGTACCCAGATCAAATCTGGTCGTAAGTCACTTAATTTTAATGGGTCTGGTTGGACGTCGAAGCGTTCCAAACGGTGCTGTTGAAGAAAGAGGGAAGGAACCTTGTACTCTGCCTGAACGAGAAAGGTGTTTTCCAGCGCAGAAGGCAGTATTGAAATCAATGGGACGTCGGCATATACAGGGAGTATCTGGCCTTGAGTACTCAGAATCAATTTGGTGGATCTGGTGCCAATGAGGCGACTTGCGCCAAAGGCTTGTACTATATCCTCGATCTTTTCTGCTTCCCACTGATCGCCTAGCTCCCTCACATCCTGGATTGCTGGACGGACAATTCGCTGGGGATAGGTAACATTATTGAGATCTTTCTCTACCTGAAGATTGAGAAAAAGTTGTCTCTTACATTCATTTTCGAGAAACTTGCTAATAGTCTGTTTTTGTAACCTTGGCATTGGGGTAGCATCCTCCTGGCAGTTCATCCGCCTGAGCGATCTAATTCCTTTTCCTATTCTAACTGCAAGTCATCATTTAAACCCAGCTCGCGCAATGCTATTCTTGCCTCATCTATTTTTTGCCGGGAAATGCCCTTCTCCGGTGAAATCTCCATCTGCAATGTCAATTTTACTCCACCATCCGTAATGAATCTTGTCAACACCTTCGAGTAAAAATTCATCCACTTGAGAGGAGGAATCTCGCCGGACCAGGCAAGATGATAGATCGTTTCGTCTTGAATACTCTCTCCATCTGGTGCTTGCGTTGATACTGCTGCTTGTTGGGTTGAAATAGAGCTTTCGTGATGTGCACCCACTGTTCCAGTATAATGACCAGTTTCTTCTCTGACCAGCGGTGTCTTTCCATTCACTTCATTCGGTGATTCAATTGCCACCTCCACAAGATCCGCCACCACTTTGGCTGCAAGGTATTTCTCAGCCGTCTCTCTGGTGATGATAAACATATCATCAGAGAACTCAATATCACCTGGACCAGTTTCTGTCTGATAGCGCATTGGCTCATATATTTCGCCGTTCTTGCCAACATAGGCAATCTGACCATTGGTTACCCCTTGAGCAATGGTGGCACGCAATGAGTCAGGATTGAGCAAGCGTGGATATTTTGGTGAGGCAAACACCGTCTCACGGACTGCTTTCGTGCTCCATTCATTCGATGCAGGCCAGTTGCGCAAAAGATAATTGACGCTAATAGAATCGACGATCTCGCTGGTCTGTTTTAACTCGCGCACAATGAATTCGGTGAGCGTCTTGGCCGCACTGGAATGGACCAGGCCAAGATCAATTGGCCGCAACTCATTGTTCTTATTGAGAAGGTAGAGATAATGATAGGAGCGCCAGATAGCTTCCTTCATGTCCCGTTCGGCTCTTCTCTTTGCCTCTAGCAATGGTCTGCGTTGTGTCTCATCCAGGTCCATATGTTCATCATCTTCGATGGCTTGTAAGGCCAACAGTTTGCGAGCTTCGGCATAGAGAGTCGCAACATTGTTCTTATCCGCCACACACCAGATCAGCGCGTTTTTAAAGGTGCGATAGGACTCGCCATGCTGATTGGTCAGGAGCTTTATCTGTTTATGCACTTCGGCATCCTGATAGGATTGCTCCGGAGCAACGACGACCAATGTGACCAGTGGACGATTGGGAATATGAGTGCTGACGGTTGGGAAGTATTTACGATCCAGGCCCAAAATCGTGCCTTCTGCGAAAATTACTTCGATCTCCTGGTGTACACGCTCCTCGACCGTTTGCAGAGGAATACTTGCACGTCGATCCGCCAGCAACTTGTTTAAATTTGGCCGCAGACTAAAGCTATACTTCTGACCTTGCGCTAGTAGATAGTAACAAGCATCTATCAGTCTTTCTAGAGAATCTACAATTTCGCCGACTTCCAGGTCAGGCTCACCCACCGCGAGGCGTATTTCAGGCTGTGACGTGCGGGCATCCGTTTGCCCACCGTTCGATTCAAAAAAGATCGCTGTGGCTATTTTGCGGTGCAAGCGCTTTTTCTTGATATCTTCTTTCGCCTGCCTATCCAGGTAGTCTGCATGAGCATCGGGTCTCCCACCAATATCGGTCGTAATCACGGCCTCCAGACGAGGCTCATGTAATTGTTGGTCGACGAGAGCACCGCGAAATGAGAGCACCTCCAAGGGAGCTGTGCCCAGACTAATGAGCAGATCCTGATGGGATTTTCTATAACTTTCAGTGAACGCTTCGGCGATCCATTGAGCAAGCAGTCGCAAGATACCGCGTGTCTGTTGAAATTGTGGCAGAGAGCGCCATTTTCTCTGAAAGAGCGAAATCACGGTGGGATGAAATGGATACGCCGCTTCAAATTCTTGCTGAGCGTTATCAAATGGGAATTCTGGAGAAAGTGAATTGCGATATTGTGTGACCCAGTTCGCGTAGGCTTTGCACACCGCTTTCTGTTCTGCGTTCAGCAGCATTGTCCCATTCTGGCTGATTGCAGATCTGTCCCACTCAAAAAGGCGGCGACGAATAATCTCTGAAACTTCCGTTTCAGAGGCAATGGCGATGGGTTTGCTGATACGACCGAGCAATTTAGTAAAGCGCTGGTAATCGCTCTCATCTTCGGGAGTCATCTCATTCTCCGCTTTCGGCAGCGAGATCACCAACACCACTTGCTCCTGGCCGCGTACAGCCTCCGAAAGGCTTTGTATGAAATTGTAGAGCTGGTCAGCTAACCCATATTTTCGATTGCGACTCATATAGTTTACCAGCTCATCCATCAAAATAAGGCAGGGTTGCCCTGGTGGAAAAAGCTCACGGATGACATCTCCCGCTGGCGGAATGAGCTGACGCTCATGCTCTGCCAGCAGGTCAAGGCCCGGTTTACCTCGTAGTTGATAGGCTAGTTCGCCCCACGGTGTCTTTCTAATTGGTGTACCATCTTTGCCACCACGTCCGTTCAGTGAGTCAAACTCTGTACCCACGAAGACAGCGGTGACTGCTTTGGGGATCGTTGCTAATCCTGCAGTTGTAAGTAAGCGATCGACACCAAACCACTGGGCAGCCTCCGGTCCATGTGTGGCGAGATGATAGAGCAATGTCAGTGCATGCGTCTTTCCACCACCAAACTGAGTTGTCAGATTGAAGACTGCGTTCGTACCATGAATCTTCCCTGAAAGACGGCTGATGACTTCGGAGGCAAGTTGGGTCAAGTTTTTTGTCAGATAGGTGCGTTCAAAAAACAATGAAGGAATTTGATAATCATCCGGGGCGCGTTCATCGCGTACCATATCCAGATGGACGGCAAACTCGGCAGCATCGAGTGGTTTATACTCGCGTAAATCTTTGCGTGGATCAATAAGCTTATGCCACGGTTTTAAGCTCATATGCCTTCCTTCCATCTCTAGTTTTCTATATGTCTATGAATTAGTTAAAGCCCCAGACTCTTTTTCTGGTTCTGTACGCCATCAACCCACCGTCGTTCGTCGCTCTGACGAGGATAGAGCGAAGAAAGAGCTACGGCCAATTTCCAGAAACGTTGATCGGTGCCTGCGCCCTCTTCTTTTAAGAAACTCCTGAGTGCATCAGTACGCCCAGCTGCATAGAGCAACATGGCTTGATGGACACGATCTAAGATCGTTGCTCCTAGATTAAATTCTAGCATCTCGCCCATTGTACCCATCATATCAACCTCTTCCGCCAGATCTTGCAGCGAGAAGAGAGGCTGCTGTTGAATTTTCGCTTTTTTGCGTGGCTTTGACAAAGACAGATCATCGGCCCCTTTTTGAAAGAGAAAGCGCGCACGCTCCTGGAGCGGACGTAGACGGGCGCTACTCCCTTTAATTTCTACCAGTGTACCCACTCTATCCAAATGAGCGCCCAATCCCTGCGCAATTTTACGAGCAGTATCAAATTCTAGCACATATCCATTGATGCCTGGCTTTGAACCAACCTCTTCCTCATCATCAACTTCAACCTCGTCTACCTCATAGTCAGCACTAGCTTCTTTCACCATAGTGTGTTTGCCATTGGCTTGCTGCTGTTTTTGTTCATTGCTATTGCCATTTTTCTCACTCCCCCCTGAGAGAGTCCACAACCACATAGCAGTAAGGCGAGCATCAGGCTCGAAACTGCTGGTATCGGCTCCCTGGAAGATCGTATTCAAAGCTTCTCTAGAAACTGCGGCCCAGACATGCTCCAGATATTCTTTGAGTGTCACGCGTTCGCCGTCAGCACGTTCTACATATGAGTAGCGTGAGAAGATCTCCAATGCTGG
>WNFY01019226.1_pt1 | contig 13903 bp, 13 predicted proteins | sample 5400091 | NCBI WGS metagenome assembly WNFY01 (sample SAMN13153364, study PRJNA577476) | soil metagenome | isolation source: 60 cm soil or saprolite under grassland replicate 1 | place: USA:California | collected 2016-06-15 | reverse complement strand
CAACTGGCGCTCTCGTCAAACTTCCCTCCTACGACCAAGTGCGTCGAGAAATCCATCGACTCAAAGAGGAGCCGGATCTGGTAGCTGTGCGTGAGCGGGCAAAATCACCTCCTCGTGCACGTTCCTCTCCTGAATCATTTGTGCTTTCCATTCCATCTCCGGCGCTGCTCACCCAGGTCGATGAGCACTCGCTAGAGCTGTATGTCGTCACCCCCGACGGCATTGCGGTGACACAACGTGTCCATGCCGCGGCGCTCATCTGTGTGAAAACAACCGCGATCCTCGGTGCAATCCTCTCCCTCGGCCCACTGAAGGAGGAAGACTACATGCGTCTGGTCCGTCAAGCATTGGAGCCGAAAGATCGCTTAGTTGGACTCTCTGGATGCGAACATTCCTGGCCTTGCTACGGCAAACCAGCTATCATTTTTCACGACCGGGGGAAGATTTTTACCTCTGAGCGCGCCCGACAGGTATTGGTAGATCGGCTTGGCATCATTACCGAACAGGCCCCCCCGTACGCACCATCAGCAAAAGGCACCGTGGAGAACCTCTTCCGGTGGATGACCCAGCGCTTTGAACGACGCCAGCCAGGCACGAGCCATGGGATCAACGATGCGAAAAGAGCAGCAGAGACTGGGGGGATGACGCTGGAAGAACTGGAGCGTTGTTTCTATCAGGCCATCGTCGATGATTACCAGCAAGACTGGGATAGCCTGCGACGGCAAAAACGGTGCATTGTTTGGGATCATGCAGTCGCGCAGAGTGGCGTTCCCCAGTATCTCGGATCGCCCGATGATTTGAAACTGTTGCTGATGAAAGCGGTCAATCGAAAAACTCCAGGTCATGGATATCGCACCTCTGAGGGCTCCAGGCTTTCCTTTCTGGGTCGCTGGTATGTGTGTCCTGGCCTGCTCTCTCGGCTCCAAGGCCGAGAGTTCGAAGTGTACTACGACCGTCGCGTGCGCCATGTCGGCGCGTGTGAAATCCCTCTCGCAGAGAGGAATGATTGAAGTCAACATCATTGGGTCACGGGATTTACCCGGATGGGAAACCTGAAAGGGACAACAGCATATCCTGAAAGTGCAGGCGTACCGAAGGCGCTTAGGCGCGCGCTGTGCAAGACCCGCGTGATATGGTAAAGCTGTGTTTGCTGAACCTAAGTTTCCAACGGTCTAATCGTAGGTTCCCCGACCAAACAGCGCATCAGAGCGGGGTCATCGGAATATCTTTCTAGTCGCTTCGGAGAGAGATAAGGCTTCATCCGATGAGTGATGAACAATGAGTTCATTCAAGGAAACGAACAGGTACCTACGTCACGCTAGAACGTTTCACATGCCTAAACATGGGATCGCCTACCAGCCGCGAGGCTCATGGCGACGGAGCTGCCATAGTACTTTGAAATTGGGAAAGCCAATTACATGGGGAAGGGCAGCAGGAAGTATGGATAGCTAGAAAGGTCAGGTGCGCGTGATGCGAGAGGCCGCAGCCATTCTAGAAATCATTCGAGAACGAGGGAAAAAGGGACTGCCGCTGGAACGAGTCTATCGGCTCTTGTTCAATCGTGAACTGTTCCTCACGGCTTACGGCAAACTCTACAGGAATGATGGCGCTCTCACGCCAGGCAGTACCCCGGAAACAGTGGATGAGATGTCGATTGCCAGAATTGACGCCATCATTGAAGCTCTCCGCTTCGAGCGGTATCACTGGACACCGACACGGCGCGTCTACATCGAGAAGAAAAACTCGACGAAGAAGCGTCCGCTCTCAATGCCGATATGGGTTTCATACTGCCTCTCTTTCCAGGCGATGTTCGGGATACCGATGATCGCCGACGGGGTGGACCAGAAGCCCCAGCCCACCCTCCTCGTTTTACTCTACCACGTTCTGTCGCGCCTTTCCACTCCGACGACGTTTCCAATGTCGTTGCGTTGGCTTGCGCAGCCGTGCGATGATGTCTGGAGTGAGGGTAATCCAGCGCGGACCATGAGGGTGAGCGCGAATGCTTTCCAGAAGCCCGGCGTTACACCAATCTGCAATCGTCGAGACATTGACGTTGAGCAGTTCTGCTGCCGCCAGGGCAGAGTAGCGCCCATCGCCTCGTTGTCCGGTCGGACAGAAGCCCGGCCCCTCAGGGCAAGCCAGGGGAATCTGGTAGGCGGCACGAATCCAGTCCACTTTGCTGGCCGTAAAGCTGCTTCCCAGCCCCGAACACAGCCCCTCCTCATTGAGCAGGTTCGCGATCTGGGTCGCCGTGTGGGTCCGAGCCAGTTCCCGCACCCGAGCGACGACCTGCGGACTGGTTTGACGGACTTCCCACGACTTTTTGAGACGGGGGATGACCAAGCTCGTGTGAGCCTCGGTTTGCCATCGAAGGTCGATATGAATGACATTGCCGCGCTTAGAAAGTGTCACGTCTTTGATCAACCACCGCAGGAGCTGCTTACGCTGAGCGTTGGTGGTCGTGGGGGCTTCCCAAAGGGCTGGCAGATCCGCAGCCAGGGCACAGATCTGGTCTCGTTGCTCAGCCGAGAGCATCAGAGCCGCTGGCTTGGGCAAAACTTGATATTCCCGTTCGAGGCGATCCACCTCCAGCAGTTTCTCGTTCCAGTCCCGTTCCAGGCTACGCCCGACGAGGCGATTCTCCGGGTCAACCGCATGGTAGCGGCGACGAGCCAGATCCGCCTCGTACTGCCCTCGTTCAATCTGTCGGCGTGCCTGCTGATCAAGCTGCTTTGCACGGGCTTCCAAGTGAGTGAGGGCCGAGAGTGCTACCTCCAGATGGGCAGGTTCGATAGCTTGCAGAAAGCACTCAGCCACCACCTGGTCAATGCGGTCGCCCCGCATGGTCTGACAGGTCTTCGCCGCCAACTGGGTATGGGTCTGGCTACATTCGTAGATCACCAGCGCGCCATCTCGCTGGTAGCGAACCGTCATCCGACGTCCACAAGAGCCGCAGAGGACGATGCCTTGCAAAAGCGCAGAGCCTTCACGCACCGCTCCCCGATGAGCAGCGGCTGGGGTATTCTGATTGTCGGAGAGGATCTGCTGGTTGCGCCGAAACTGCTCCCAGCTAATGTAGCCGGGATGCCGGTCCAACAAGACGATGGGCCAGTCCTCCAGTTTCACCCGGCGCGTTCGCCCCTTGATGCGCGGTTCTTCTCCGGGCACGGCATGGCGGCGGGTCTGGGTTCGTCCGTAGACGTAGGCCCCAGCGTAGAGCGGGCTGTGCAACACATCCAGCACCCGCCCATGACAAAGGTGAACCCACTCCAGTTCCCCTGCACGGGCTCCACCCCAATGGCGCGTGGGAAAGAGCAAGTGATGGGTGGCGAAGTGGCTCACGACAGCCAGCGCCGAAGTGGAATGCTCGAAGAGCGTGAAAACCAGGCGAATGGCCTCTTGAAGCGCTTCATCAGGATCAAAGACCACCTTGCCCACTGGATCATAGACCAATCCGCTGGGCAGGCGGAAGCGCAGTTTTCCTTGTTCAGCTTTGGTCAGTTTGCCTCCTTGCAGCCGCTGATGCAGCCAATGGAGTTCGGCTTCCGACATGGTTCCCTTGAAACCAAGCAAGAGGCGATCGTTGTATGCGCCTGGATCGTAGATGCCCTCTTCGTCGATGACCAGTGTATCGGTGAGGGCACAGATCTCCAGCAAGCGATACCAATCGCTGCAGGATCTCGCCAGACGCGAAACTTCCAGACTCAGGATCGCTCCTACATGGCCCAGTCCTACTTCGGCGACCAGCCATTGAAAGCCATCACGTCCGATGGTCGAGGAACCGGATTGGCCTTGATCCTGATCAATGATCTCAATGCCTGCCTGTTCCCAGCCCAGCTCCTGCGCCCGCTTGACCAGATCATATTGGCGTGTGGTGCTGCCGATGTTCTAAGAGGCCGATTACGCGGGTTTGCAGGTCAGAGGAGAGGTGGGCCCAGACGAGAGCCAGCGTGCTCTGTTCCTGATCAGGTGAGAAGGGGAGGGACATGCAGCAACCTCCTTGATGCGCCCAAACCACATGACAAGAGATTCGCTGTATCATATCTCATCCTCTCCTCTCTGGGCCTGATCTTCACGCTGCTGCCTGACCCATCGTGCGATCTGCCACAATCCCTCAATCGAGAGCAGGGGAGGTCCGGTGGTGCACAGATCGGGATCAGAAGAACCTGCGTAGTCGGTCAAGCTGGCTGCGATGGCTCCGTGGTAGCCGTCGGGCATGCGGATAATCAGGTCGGGATCTGGCCCTCGTCGGACTCGGATGAGCTGCACGCGTTGGCCATGCAGAGGATGGTGAGGGTGGGTCACCGTCACCCATTCCACAGACGGTTTGGTAAAGGGGGTAGTGTGCTGTGAATATGCCCACATGGTCGGATAAACTGCTCCAAGAAGTAATACGACTCATCCTTGAGGCGTTCTACGACCCTGGATTTTCCGATCATTCACACGGTTTTCGGGAAGATCGAGGATGCCATACGGCACTACGAGAAATAGATCACACATGGCTCGGAAGTGTCTGGTTCATCGAGGGAGATATACAAGCGTGCTTTGATTCTTTAGACCATACCATCTTACTCAATACCCTGGCTGAACGAATCCACGATGGGCGGTTTCTTCGACTCATTCAAGGACTCCTCCAGGCAGGGTATCTGGAAGATTGGCGGTACAAGAACACGTTCAGCGGCGCGCCGCAAGGCGGGGTATGTAGCCCCGTTCTCAGTAATATCTACCTAGACAAATTAGATAAGTATGTCGAGCAGGTACTCATACCAGCGTCCACCAAAGGCGAAAAGCGAAGAGACAATGTACCCTATCATAGATTAACCAGTCTCGCCTACGTCTGGAGGAAGAAAGGGAAACGCAAAGAAGCGATGAAGTTGCGCAAACAAGCGCAACAAATACCCGCCTTCGACCCCCAAGACCCGGACTACAGACGGTTAAAATATGTGAGGTACGCTGACGATTGGTGCATCGGATACATCGGAACGAAGGCGGAGGCTGAGGTAATCAAAAGCCAGATCAAAGCGTATTTGCAGGAGGAACTCAAGCTGACCCTCTCTGAGGAAAAGACTTTGATTACTCACGCAAAGACGGAGACGGCGCGATTCCTGGGCTACCACATCTCAATTATGCAAGAAAATACCTATCGCACGACAGGACGAAAGAAAAGGAATGCGAACGGGAAAGTCAAATTGAGTGTGCCACCAGATGTTCTGAAACAGAAATGCCAAAAATATCTTCGCAATGGAAAACCGATCCACCGACCGGAATTGACCAACAATACGGCTTACTCTATTGTGGCCCAATATCAGTCGGAGTATCGGGGACTCGTCGAATACTATCAACTGGCGAATGACCTCTACAAGCTCAACCGCTTGAAATGGATCATGGAAACGTCCCTCACAAAGACACTGGCAGCGAAACTCAAGCTCACCGTGCCTCAAGTGTACAAGAAGTTCCAGGTCACTCATATGGTAAACGGCAGACCATACAAAGGTCTTCAGGTCGTGATACCACGTGAAGCAAAGAAGCCACTGATAGCAAAGTGGGGAGGAATTCCACTCACAAGGAAACCTGACGCAGCCCTCAACGACCATCCACCAGCCGTTATCATCTCACGATCAGAGCTAGAAAAGAGGCTGCTAGCTGATTCGTGTGAGCTATGCAGCTCACACGAACAGATTACAGTCCATCATGTGAGGGCACTCAAAGACCTCGACCAGCCAGGGCGACGAGAGAAGCCGCTCTGGATGAAAGTGATGTCAGCTCGAAAGCGAAAAACGCTGGTAGTATGTTGGCCGTGCCACAGAAACATCCACGCAGGAAGACCTGTGAAAATCCCCAAGAACACGAATTAACTACTTCTGGAGAGCCGGATGATGGGAAATCTATCAAGTCCGGTTCGGTGGGGGGCACACGCAAACCTACAGTAGCAATACTGCAAGGCGGCGGGTGCCTACCCTACGATCTGGGCGTGTTGTATCTCTTCGTCGAGGGTGTGTACGTGGGAGAAGCCTATTGCCCGGCATTTATGGGAAGCCGCGTGAGTGAGTGGGAAGCCAGAGCGATGCGTAAACATGACGAGGCCCAGGCGAAAATCGCACGCGGGCAAGGACAGGAGGTTCGCGCTCGCATCCAGAGTGAAGCAGGACAAGCCCGCAAACGAAAATCTGCCGAGATTCGTCAAGCTGAACAGAGCCGTCAATGGGATCGCCAACGAGAAGACATCCATCCCGTTGAAGTCCTTGAGCGATTGGCAAGTATCGAGGCGAAGCAGACAGCAGCGGCACCACTGCCAAAGGCCATCCCTGATCCTGACCCAGAACGTCCAACTCGTCCATTACGTATTCGCCAGCTTTGAGAGGAGCCATCGCCATGACCCATCCCCTCTTTCACAAGGAGACCTTCCTTGAGACGGCCTTTGAAAAACGGTTCCAGGCGATGCTTCGTTCAGCCTGGAACAAGCGGAGCTGGCATGTCATTGTCGCCGATCCGGGCTCAGGCAAGACGATGGGCATTCGCGATCTGGTCAAAACCGCTGGATCACAAGCGGTTTTGGCAATTGTGACCCCGAAAAACAATGAAGACGAGCAGGCGTTAGGCGACCAGCTCTACACGGCTCTCGGTCTTCCGCTCCGAGGACATTGGCGCACTCGCAAACCCAAACTTATGGGGCATCTCCACCAATATGGGACGGAGTGCATCATTGTGGATGATGCGCATGATCTCTCACTGGAACATCTGATGTTCATCAAGGAAATCACGGACCAGGGACGGTTACAGTACAATCATCCGCTGGGGTTGTGCCTCGTTGCGGCTGGCCGTGGGCAAATGATCCCCTTGAAAGAAACGCTTGATCTGCCTGACCCTACTTGGCTCCAATTCCGCCGTCGACTTGATCCGCTCCAACCGTTTTGCCGCGTTGCAGGTCACACCTCAGAGGAAGTGCGTGACATCCTAGCGTCGCTGGAGATCGTCTATCGCGAACTCTTTCCGCATCTCAACCTGCGGCAATGGTCTGGCTTTATCTACCAGTGGCTCACGCAGTCACACTTTGACCCAACCCATTCTGGTCGCGTCACAATGGATCATGTGATGAAACTGGTCACGACGGCTCTGGAATGGGCGTATGAGGCGAACGCCACGGATGTACAGGCGCAGACGCTAGAAGACGCAGCTTCACTGCTTGTCCTTCGCCGCGATACCTTTCGGGTTATTGACGGAGACGGACCAAGCCATGATATCCCCCCAGCGGAACCCACAGGTGAAGTCCAGGTGAGTTGGACGCAAGAGGAGCAAGCAGACCAGAAGACAGAAGAGCGTGCTAGCAGCAATGACGAGCATTCGGTAGTGATGCAGCCAACCAAATCAGTCAAATGCACATTTTCTGGGGAAGTTCCCATTGACCTCCAGCAATTCCTGGACAGTGGCGTTCACCTGGTGGAATGCCCCGATTGTACCAGCACCAGCGCGCTTTCTCCGCACAAGGGAATCCTCCACTTTAAACCTCACAAGCGGCGCAAAACGCGCTCAACTTTAACAGAACCACGTTGGGTCAGGCGCGAAATGATCTGGGCAATGGTGAGCAAGTAGCTGCTTTTTCTCACCGCATGGAGCCTCAATTTACAAAATGGGAATGAATGAATCGACGTAGGAATCGGGCATCAGCTACATGAACACTCGGCTCCAGAAGCGGCTCACAGCACACATCGTCTGTACATTCACGACAGGATGATCGGGAACGCTCCGCCACATCTTGACTAGAAACCCCAACAGTATTCGCGAAAATACAACAAGTATCCTGTGGGCAAACGAGTTGAGAGGTCTTACTCACCAGGATAATTGCGGTGAAAGCTACCAGTTTCCTGTTGGGATTTACAGCCCAAGCAGAATATCACGGGAATCATAGGGAGAAATGAGTACAAAGTCATGCTCTGCTCAATTCATCGAAGGCTTGCCCTATCACGTTTGGAAGACGTTCTTCATCTCCGCGAGGGGCAAGTTTCTGTAGCTGCTGTGCGACATGTGTGATGGTGGTCTCCCGGTCCCATCCGAAAGCCTGCGCTTCTCCAACCTGAGTACGCAGGGAGAGAAACCAACGTCGTAAGTCAGCCAGAGCCTCAGCAGTTTGGATTGGACCATGACCAGGAATGGCGTGCTGAACTTCCAGAGCTTCGAGCTTTTCCAGCGCCTGGATCCAGTTCGCCATGCTCCCGCCGGGAGGCAGCACTGGAACAATGGCGTTGAAGAGGAGATCGCCTGTAAACAAGGTGCGCGATTGGGGCAACCACGCGACGCTATCGCTCGGACTATGCGCCCGGGCAAGATAGAGCAGTTGCACTTCAGTATCACCAATGAACAAGGTCATCTGATCCTGGAAGGTCAGCGTGGGAGGAGTAATGACCACATCGCTTACCAATGCTGCCGTATGCGGATTCTGGCGCCAACCAGCAAGCGCCTGCTCTCCATGGGCAACCAAAAAATTCCGTACACCTTCGTGCGCGATGATAGGACAATCCGCAAATATCTGGTTCCCATACACATGATCGCTATGGGGATGCGTATTAAAAAGGTACAATGCCCCGTCTTTCTGACGTTCCTGTGCGACAGCACGTAAAGGAGCTGCTTCGGCCACAGCAATCCCAGAATCAACGACGAGTACGCTTCCACCCTGAGAGATCAAACCGCGATTGCAAATTCCTCCAAGGGCGGCATTCACTCCCGGAGCAATCTCCTGAATACTCAAATCAGACATTTCTTCCTCCTTTTGATAAAATACAGCAATTATCCTGGCGAGTATGATCTCTCAACTCATTTGCCACCAGGATAATTGCTGTGAAAAAAGCTACCAGTTTCATGTTTGTCGGGACCCATCTTCTGGAATGTGATGCGTTAAAACAAAGATCGGCACCTGGTATTCGTAACCCGTCAAATCTCCCTCTGCCATGTCGTACGAGTGCCTGCCCATCACCACCGCACCCGTCGTCCGTATTTCCTCCTGCAACATCTCCGTTCACCGCAGCGCTTCAAGATCAGGATACAGCCGGCTCACATCGCCCTTGCGGTCATTCATAAACCCATCCAGCGACATTGTCGCCCCGATAATAACGTTTCCCATAGCACCTCCAGAAAATGAGTAATCGTTTCTTATCTCACAAGCTTACTCGCTCTCATCGAAAAAAACTTCTTCGATCTTGCTCTTCTTGCCACGCAGGGCTGCCGCCGCGCATTCCAAAACACGGTCTCAGAGGCAGCGTATTTCCAGTATTGCATATCGTTTCTCTCGATGGAGAGCGGTTACATCTCTGAAAAGCGGGTACCGAAGGTGCTCACCAGCCTGCCTCTGGTGAGGATACAACGCCGAACTGTCGCATCACGCCCAGATGATCGGCGCTGCCACATGGATATCGAGCACTATTTAGAAAGCTGTCCGCGGATCGCGCCACCCGGAAACTCCGTGGTGTGAACATTGACGTAGTAGGCAACCGGGTCCTGCCGGATATCCTTGATCAATGCGGGGTCTGCGTTCACGCAACCGCTGAGGGTATTTAAGGGCACCACGATCGGCCCGTTTTGACCAACTGGGGCTTTGTGGATGTGAACTCCAATGACTGTGGCAAGGTTAGCCACGGTGAAGTTAAAGCAGATTTCGCCTTGGCCCTCATTGAGCGTCAGGGTTGCTGTCCCACTGCCGTCTAGATCACCGCCGTTGATCTCGGCTGCCCCAGTGAGTGTGGCGGAGAGGGGACGACCGCCGTTGGCTCCAGCGGGGCCGACACTGACCAGGAAAGCCAACACAACCGTCAAAATAAAGAATGGAGCGAGAAACAGAAAGAAACGATGAACGTGGGCTGCGTGTGGTTTTGCTGACATGGTATGTACTCCTTCTCAATGCATGAAGCTGTGATCTCCATCACAGCTCCACTCGTGAACAATCCTGTATGGTCTCGTAATGCACGAACGGTAGAAATGATACAGAAAAGAACCTGGATCTATTTTAGAAGAACGAGAGTGCACGGGGAAGAGCAAAGAGGTAATGATGTGGTTAAGGTTGGGTTGGAATTTCATGATCTCAGTGGAGGAAGGCAGTGATGAGAGGAGCGAGTGCCAGCGGTGCTTGCTCAGATGGCAAGGGTCTTTTCCCCTGCTTGTAACAGAGGTGAGGCGGTGAGAGAAGTTCTTAAACAAGACCATATCGTGTCCTCTCTATTTTTGTGCCGCTATGGCTCTTTTATCTCTCTCTCACGGCTGTGAACATTCACTACAAGCTGAAAACAGAGTTTTTGTATCGTTATCCTTTTGAAGCAGCCTTGTGTCACTTCGCAGAATCATTCCAGCGCGTTGAAGAAGTCCCTTGCAAAGCTCAACAAGAGCATTTTTCACCACGCTGACCTGGTTATAGGAACCGGATTTTCACCAATTGCCTGTTTGACGCAAAGAAGCAAAGCGGCTACAGTAAGACCATGACACAGACAGAGGCAGCGACACAACTCACCCTGACGCAAGCGCTTGCGCAGTTCATCCACCAACTTGACAAAAACCCCTTGACTGTCCAGGCATACCGCGCTGATGTGCTCCAGTTTCTCTCCTTCCTTGCAGAAACAGACTCCACCGTTTCCACCCCCGGCCAGGTTGAGCGGTACCACATCACCGAGTATTTGCGTCACCTCAAAGGGAGTGGCCGATCAGGAGTCACCCGCGCCCGCAAGCTTATTGCTTTGCAAGCCTGGTGCAATCGGGTGGTATGCCTCACTCCCCCGCCGTCAACATTGAGAGACCGAAGAAAGAAAAGAGACCAAAGGATGTTCTCCGGCCCGATGAATACAACAAACTCTTAGTGCAAGCGGCAGGAGACTCCCGCGACTATGCCATGCTGCAAGTATTCCTCCAAACCGGCATTCGAGTGAGCGAGTTAGTCGCGATCCAGTTACCTGACCTGGACATGATTGACAAGCCCCTTGCTGTGCATGGCAAAGGCGAGAAAGAGCGAACGATACCGCTTGAGAAGAAAGCGATGCAAGCCCTCAAATCATGGCTCACTGTTCGGCCAAAGGTGCCAGATCAGCACCTTTTCTTAACCTACCACCAGACAGGCTTTTCTATCCGTGGTGTTCGCAAGCTCGTTGCCAAGTATCTGAAGCTGGCCGCTATCACCAAAAAAATATCCTGTCATGGTCTGTGCCGCACCTGCTTAACTAACAAAGCAGCCAGGAATATGAACGCTTTCGCGCTGCAAAGACTTGCCGGTCATCAAGACATGGAGACCACCAGGCTTTACGTACGGTTAGGCACCGAAGACTTAGGTCCAATGATGGAAGCAACAAGCTTATGATCTGTTGGCACAGTATATGAGACCACAGTCACTTCCCTACCATCTATGCAAACTGCCGCGAGCGATCCGCAAGGCAAAGCTTGATAATATCGCGCTCGTCCCCGCTTCTCTTCTGTTCCAGAAGGGAAAGTACCAGACCATTGCCAACAATCTGCCAGGCCGGGGTGTGTTGATTTGTGAGACCGAGAAGGAAGAGCGGATCAGCCGTATTCTTGAGCGCGTGGCAGCCTTCTTCCGGCAGAACGGCCACTTTGTGAGGATGCTCCCCCTATTCGCTGATCTAGCACCTGGCCTTCTGTGACAGCAACGTTTGTACTAGCCCTAAAGCGGAGTTTGTCATGCGATGCTATCATGTATAGAATACCCTATGCAACTTTCAAAGGTGCGCAAACGCGGTCTCTCGTGTCATGAGGAGTGCTTCTCCTGTCAGGGATGAACAGCTCGATGCAGAGCGCAAAGGGCATCGGGTTCACAAGAAAGGAGTGCCACAGACCATGCAGACCACTGTCTTACCTGTAGGAAGTTTGGTCGATGTGACCAGTTATTGTCCCTTCAGAGGACTTAAAGGCACCATCCAAACAGTTAGTACGATAGCTGATGGGACTGAAGAGCCGTTTTGCTTTTACCTGGTCGATCTGGAAGGAACACACATCCAAGAGCCTATTTGGTTTGAACACAATGAGGTAGAGGCGGCTGAAGTCGTCGCTTCTCCTGTAGTTGATCTTGAGGGAAACGAGTAGCACACCGCAGGAAGGTGCAGGCGGGTATCCAGTTGGATACCCATTTTTTCTGCCCGAAACACACGAGTGAGCGTGCCAACGAGCATTGTCCATATCTATGAGGTGGAGTGCTGTCTGGTGAGAGCACCGTTGGTACTAGCCCTATTTGCCTTTGTTGTCCTTATCAGGCTGATAATGAAGCACAACAATGCCTGTTTTGAAGGATTTGGTCTCCACTAGCGTTAACTTACACTGCTCAGTTCCTTCGGTAAACAACCGCTTCCCACTTCCCAACACCACCGGATGAACCATAAACCTGAATTCATCAACAAGATCATGGTTCATCAGTGTTTGCACAAGCTTCCCACTGCCAGCAACCAAAATATGCTGACCTGCTTGCTCTTTCAGTTTTTGTATTTCTTCCACCACATTCTTGCTGATGATGGTGGTATTCTGCCACTCAGCATGCGTGAGCGTGGTTGAGACCACATATTTGGGCATGCTGTTCATACGCTCACCAAAGTCTCCGGTATCTGGCATGGTCGGCCAGGCTTTGGCGAACCCCTCATAGGTGACTCGCCCCAGTAACTGAACATCTGAGGAAAACAGCTCATCACGTTTATAGAGCATTGCTTCGTCGTTAAAATAATCAAAACTCCAATGCCCTGGTTCTTCAAACACACCATCGAGCGTAAGATACTCGGTCACAAGTAGTTTTCTCATGTGTCCCCCTCCTTATAGAAGCTCTGTCCAGGCTGTCTCACCTGGGGCGGAAATTCCTGTAACAGCCACAAATTCCCATCGGGGTCACTGAAGCCAGCATACTTCACACCACTGACATCAGTGATGTCGCCGACGGCAATGCCTCGTTTCACGAGTGCCGAACGCGCTGTATCTATGTTATCGACGATCAGGTGCAGCCCCTTCACCGATCCGGGTGTCATAGCAGTAATCTCGCCCATCCCGGTGCCAAAGACAATGGAACACGCCGATCCGGGTGGCGTGAAATGCACCACTCTCATCGTCTCTGTCGGTCGCGTATCCACATCGAGCTGAAATCCAACCTGTTCGTAGAACACTTTTGCTCGGTCAACATCAGAGACCGGTACTGGCACGTTTTCCAGCTTCATCTCAGGTACGGTCATGTTCGCTTCGTAGTTATCTGCCATACTCTTTCTCCTTAGTGCTGCGTTCCTCAATAGCAAGAATAAAACGCTGAATCCAGGTCAAGAGACAAAGCGGTATGCTCTACACACCTGTTTCCCCATGCAGGAATGATAGCGCCAATGAGGAACGCAGCATTAGGCAGGTTCCATGTCTGGTCAATCAAGCGTGACCGTCTGAACAAAAAATCCCACTGTCCTGAGCACGATGTTGGGAGCAATTGCGTTTCGTGAAACTGAAACATGCATGTGAACCTCCATGCCAACACCTCACCCCAGGCCTTGCGTATACGTGCTCAAGGTGTCAGAAAACCCGCCACTGCGTTCCACTCCGCATGAAGAATTCGTATGCGCAGAAGCAAGCACTGCGCTGGCATTCACGGGCTGCCAGCACATGCCTGGTTGTTTCATGTGCGGATTGATCGCTACATCAACTCCCCGCTCCACCAAGGCACTACCGGCGGCGGTTTAGCCCCGATGCGTGAGAGGCGGTAGAATGGCACTGCCGTCCACCATCCGGGAACTACTGTGTGATACGGGTCGAACACAAAGCCAGGAGTCGTTTCGGTTTGGAAACCAGCTTGCAGTCGTTTGGCAAGGATATCTCCCTGGGTCGTCTCTCCCTGAGTCGTGTAGTAATGTTCCCCTGTTTGTGGGTTGTAGAGACGTAAGAGTGGGACGAGATTAGGAGA
>WNFY01011224.1_pt1 | contig 13904 bp, 14 predicted proteins | sample 5400091 | NCBI WGS metagenome assembly WNFY01 (sample SAMN13153364, study PRJNA577476) | soil metagenome | isolation source: 60 cm soil or saprolite under grassland replicate 1 | place: USA:California | collected 2016-06-15 | reverse complement strand
CGCAGGTTCTCGTCGAGCTGGCGCACGTCGCGCGCGCCGACGAGGACGGTCGTGACCTCGGGGCGCGCGAGCAGCCACGCGATCGCGACGGCGGCCGGCGTCGTCTCGCGCTTGCGCGCGATCGCCCGCAGCGCGTCCACGACCGCCCAGGCGCGATCGTTGTCGAACTGCTTGAACGAGTCGCGCCAGGTCTCGAGCCGCGAACCGGCCGGCGCGGGTTGGCCGCGCTGGTACTTCCCCGAGAGGAACCCGCGCGCGAGCGGGCTCCACACGATCGTGCCGAGCCCGAACGCGCGGCACGCGGGGACGAGCTCGCGCTCGGCGTCGCGGACCGCGAGCGACCACTGGAGCTGGATCGAGACGTACGGCTCGAACCCGCGCCGGTCGGCGGCCCAGAGCGACTCGACCAGCCGGTACCCCGTGTAGTTGGAGCACCCGACGTAGCGGACCTTCCCCTGCCGGACGAGATCGGTGAGCGCCGAGAGCGTCTCCTCGATCGGGACGGCGCGATCCTGCATGTGCACCTGGTAGAGGTCGATGTGGTCGGTCGCGAGGCGCCGCAGCGAGTCCTCGCACGCCTTCAGGATCGCCTTGCGCGAGAGGCCGTGGTCGTGCGGCCCCGCGGTCTCGGCGATCCCCGACGTCGCGAAGCGGCACTTCGTCGCGAGGACGACCTTGTCGCGCTTCCCGGCGAGCCAGCGCCCGAGCAGCTCCTCCGAGCGCCCCTCCGAGTAGACGTTCGCGGTGTCGATCGTGTCGATCCCGGCGTCGAGCGCGCGGTCGAGGACGCGGCGCGCTTCCGTCTCGGTCGAGGTCACGCCCTTCATGAACCCCTCGGCCTCGCCGAACGTCATGGCGCCGAAGGAGAGGCGCGAGACCTTGAGGCCGGATGGACCGAGCGTGCGGTGTTCCATGGCGCGCTTGCTAACGGCGCCCGTCGCCGCGCGCCACCCGACGCCCCGTCACGCCCCGACCAGCGCCGCCAGCTCCGCGAGGTCGCGGACGGAGTGCGTGGCGGGTCCAGGGCGCGCGTGCGGGCGCGCGACGTACACGGTCGTGAGCCCGAGCCGCGCCGCGACCTCGAGGTCGTAGTCGGCGTACGCCGAGACGTGCCACCAGGCCGGCCCGAGCTCGACGCGCAGCCGCTCCGACACGTGCCGCCAGAACTCCGGGTCGGGCTTGTAGCGCCGGACATCCTGCGCGCAGATCCAGGCGCCCAGGCGGAACCCGAGCCCGCGCTGCACGTCCTCGCCGTGGGCCCGATCGCTGTTGGTGGTCGCGACGCAGGGCGCGACGGCCATGAGCCTGCGCAGCGCCGCCGGCGCGTCGGGGTATGCCGGCCAGCGCCCCACCCCCTCGCCGACGTGGACGGCCGCCGCAACGCCGAGCCCGAGGACGTCCATCAGGGAGAGCGCGGTGATCTCGGCGTAGGTCCGGAAGAGCGGCTCCTGCTCGAGCGCGCCCTGCCGGTCCATGATCGCGTCGAAGTCGCCGTCGCGCAGCGGACGGCCGTGCGCAGCCACGGCCTCCGACAGGCCGCGGCGCCAGTCGACGACCGTCCCGAAGACGTCGAAGGTGAGGAGCTGCGGTCGCGGTCGTGGCACGGCTAAGCGATGCTCGCCGGCCGTGCCACCACGCCAGGCCGCTCGTGCTCCGGCGGCCGCTCACCGGCGGGCGGGGGCAGCCTCGGCCTCAGCTCCTCCACCGTGACGTCCAGGCCGATCCCGCCCTTCTCCAGCCAGGCGTGCTCGCCCGAGAGGACGGCGCGCCCGGTGCGATAGGCGAGCTCGTCGTGGTTGTGCCAGAGCGCGTGGAAGAGCTGGTCCACCCGCTCGCGCTCCTGCACGCAGAAGTTCTCGGCCAGCGCGAGCGCCTGCGGCGCCTCGGGCTTGCCCGCCCGCGCCAGCGCCTGCGCGCGCGAGACGCTCGCCGCCATGGCGAAGAGCTCGTTCGCGATGTCCACCAGCCGGAACAGGAACGCCTGCTTCCGCTCGGCGGCCGCGCGGAACACGATCATCGAGTGGAAGATCTCGCGGGCGAGCTTGCGGCTCCTCCGCTCGACGTAGCGCAGGTGTCGGGCGAGCTTGCCGAACCCCCCGAAGCGCGGCGCGAACAGCCCGCGCAGCCACAGCCCGAGGTACCACACGACGTAGAAGGCGCCCACTCGCGGGAGCGAGGCGAGCTTCTTCCCGAGCGGGACCTTCGGGTCGATCATCGCGCCTGCGATCTGCAGGTGCTTGTCGACCGCCTCGCGGGCCATGAAGAGGTGCATGATCTCCGAGGAGCCCTCGAAGATGAGGTTGATGCGGGTGTCCCGCATCCAGCGCTCGACGCCGACCGGCACCTCGCCGCGCGCCTCGAGCGAGCGCTCGGTCTCGTACCCGCGGCCGCCGCGGATCTGCATGGTGTCGTCGAGCAGCCTCCACGTGCGGACGGTGTTCCACTCCTTCGCGGCCGCGGCCTCGAGCCGGATGTCGTACCCCTTCTTGTCGGCGAGGGCCTGGGCCAGGTCGGAGACCGCCTCCATCGCGAAGACGGTCGAGCCCATCTCGGCCAGCTTGTGCGCGATCGCCTCGTGCTTGCCGATCTCTTGGCCCCACTGGGCGCGCGCCGCCGACCACTTCCTGCACAGCTCGAGCGCGTTCTTCGTGCCACCCACGACCGACGCCGGGAGCGAGAGGCGGCCGGTGTTGAGCGTGGTGAGCGCGATCTTGAGCCCACGCCCCTCCTTGCCGATGAGGTTCTCGCGCGGGACCTTCACGTCCGTGAAGCGGAGCGCGGCGTTGGCGAGCGCGCGCAGGCCCATGAACCGGCAGCGGTGCGTCACCTCCACGCCCGGCCAGCTCGTCTCGACGACGAAGGCGCTGATCGCGTTGGTCTTGGGGTCGCGCGCCATGACGACGAGCAGCTCGGCGATGGTGCCGTTCGTGCACCACAGCTTCGAGCCGTTGAGGATGAAGTGCTTGCCGTCCTCGGTCGGCTCGGCGGTGGTGGTGAGCCGTCCGGGATCGGACCCGACGACCGTCTCGGTGAGGGCGAAGGCGGTGATGGCTCCCTTCGCCACGCGCGGCAGGTATCTCTTCTTCAGCTCGTCGGAGCCGAAGAGCTTGAGCGGCTGCGGGACGCCGATCGACTGGTGGGCGGAGAGCAGCGCGCCGATGTTCGCGTCGTAGCTCCCGAGGAGCTGCATCACCTTGCCGTACTCGACCTGGTTCATCCCGAGCCCGCCGTACTCCGCCGGGACCTTCATCCCGAAGGCGCCGAGCCGCCGCAGCCCGTCGATGACGTCGGGCGGGTACTCGCCGCGCTCGTCGATCTCGGTCGGATCGACCCGCTCGCGGAGGAACGCCTCGAACGCGTCGTAGAAGCGCCGGAACTCCGGGCGCTCGCTCTCGGCGCGCGGATAGGGGTGGATGAGGTCGAGCCGGAAGCGGCCGAGGAACAGGTCCCGCAGGAACCCGGCGCCCTGCCACTCGGTCTCTCGCGACGCTTCCGCGACGTCGCGCGATCGCTGGATCTCTTCCCTCTCAGCGGTTCCGGTGGCCATGAGCTCGAGCCCCTCTGCAGACGATGTCCGTGGCGTGCCGCGAGGCGCGGCGGCCGACTCCAGAATCAAATGGCCAGCAGACGGCCGCCGGGCACGACCTTGACGGGTTGCGTCACGACGAGGCCTCGCGCCGCGGCGGTCCCGCGCGGGTCGCCCGGCCTACATCAACCCGAGCGTCAGCTTCGCCGCGTCGCTCATCATGCTCTGGTCCCACGGCGGGTCGAAGACGAGCTGCACGTCGACGTCCTTCACCCCCGGGACGCGCGCGACCTTGCTGCGCACGTCCTCGACCAGGACCGGCCCCACCCCGCACCCGGGCGCGGTGAGCGTCATCGTCACGAGCACCTTCACCCCGCCCTCCACCGCCTCGGAGGTGACGAGGTAGACGAGCCCGAGGTCCACGATGCTGGCCGGGATCTCGGGATCGTAGACGGTCTTCAGCTCGTCCCAGACCTTCTGCTCGTCGAACGGCCCCTCCGCGCGTACCGTGCGCGCCTCGGCCGCCTTGGCGGCGAGATCGACGAACTCCTGCCCGAGCGCGTCGGCGTCCCGAGCGGCGATGCGCGCGAGCCCGCCGCGCTCGGTCATGACGGTGACGTTCCCGTCGAGGACCTGCTGCGGGATCACGTACGAGCCGGGGTCGAGCCGGATCTTGAAGCCGCTCGGGATCTGCGTGGCGTCGCAGCCGCGCGTGAGGAAGACGGGTTCTCTTCGCTGCATGACGCCTACTCCGTCGAGACCACCTTCGGCTGCGCCTCGAGCGCGTTCTTGAGCGTGTGCCAGACGAGACTCGCGCACTTCACCCGCGTCGGGAACTCGCAGACGCCGGAGAGCGCCGCGAGCTTCCCCAGCTCCGAGAGCGGCACCTTGTCCGGACCCTCGGTGACGAGCCGGTGGAAGCGCGAGAAGAGCTCCTCCGCCTCGTGCACGGTCTTGCCCTTGACGGACGTCGTCATGAGCGACGCCGACGCCTTCGAGATGGCGCAGCCCGAGCCCTCGAACGCGATGTCCTGGATGCGCTCCCCGTCCAGCTTCACGTACAGCTTGAAGTGGTCGCCGCAGAGCGGGTTCAGCCCTTCGGCCTGCCGGTCGGGGTCCGCGATGACGCGAAAGTTCCGCGGCCGCCGGCCGTGGTCGAGGATGACCTCCTGGTACAGATCGTCGAGCTCCGAGCTCATGCGAACATCCTTCTCACCTTCTCCAGGCCCGTGACGAGGGCGTCGATCTCCGCGCGGGTATTGTACAGCCCAAGGGACGCGCGCGCCGTGGCGGGGAGGCCGAAGCGGTGCATGAGCGGCTGGGCGCAGTGGTGGCCGGTGCGGATGGCGATGCCCTCGCGATCGAGCACGGTGCCGATATCGTGCGGGTGGATGTCCTCGAAGACGAACGAGAGCACGGCCGCCTTGCGGGGCGCCGTCCCGATGAGCCGCAGCCCAGGGATGCGCGCGAGCGCGGCCGTGCCGTAGGCGAGCAGGTCGTCCTCGTGCGCCCACGCCGCGTCGCGCGGGAGCGATTCCAGGTAGTCGAGGGCGGCCCCCAGCCCGACGGCGCCGGCCATGTTGGGCGTGCCCGCCTCGAACTTGTAGGGCGGCCGGTTGTAGATGGTCTTCTCGAAGGAGACCTGCAGGATCATGTCGCCGCCGCCCTGCCACGGCGGCATCGCCTCGAGGTGCTCGGCCTTTCCGTAGAGGACGCCGATCCCCGTCGGCCCGTAGATCTTGTGGCCGCTGAACGCGTAGAAGTCGCAGTCGAGCGCCTGCACGTCGGCGGCGCAGTGCGGCGCCCCCTGTGCGCCGTCGACCACCACCGGGATGCCCCGCGCGTGCGCCAGGGCCACGATCTCGGGCAGCGGGTTCACCGTTCCGAGCGCGTTCGAGACGTGCGTCACCGAGAGCAGCTTCGTGCGCGGGCCGAGGCGCTTCTCCAGCTCGTCGAGGAGGAGCACGCCGCGATCGTCGATGGGCGCGACGACGAGCTTGGCGCCCTTCTCGGCGCAGAGCATCTGCCAGGGCACGATGTTGGAGTGGTGCTCCATCTCCGTGATGACGACCTCGTCCCCGGCGCCGACGCGCTGCTTGCCGAAGGTGAACGCGACGAGGTTGAGCGCCTCGGTGGTGCCCCGGACGAAGACGATCTCGGACGACTGCCGCGCGTTGAGGAACTTGCGCACGCGCTCGCGCGCGCCCTCGTACGCCTCGGTGGCGCGCTCGGACAGGAAGTGCACGCCGCGGTGGACGTTCGCGTTCTCCTGGTCGAAGAAGCGCGCCATCGACTCGACCACCTGCCGCGGCTTCTGCGTGGTCGCGGCGCTGTCGAGGTAGACGAGCGCCTTACCGCGCACCGGCCGGGAGAGGATGGGGAAGTCGCAGCGGACCTGGTCGGCGTCAAAGGGCTCGGCGGCGGGCTCGGCGACGGGCTTGTGCAGCGCGACGACCTCGGCCTCGGGCGGGCTGGGATGGACTCTCATGCGACCTCCCTCAGGAGCTCGCCGTCGGGGAGGCGCGCCGTGACCGCGCGCCGGACGCGCGCCCGCAGCTCCTCGGGCCCGACCCGCTGGACCATCTCGCTCGCGAACGCCCACGTCAGGAGGGCGCGTGCGAGCGCCGCCGAGAGGCCGCGCGAGCGCAGGTAGAAGAGCTGGTCCTCGCGCAGCTGCCCCACCGCGCCGCCGTGCGAGCACTTCACGTCGTCGGCGAGGATCTCGAGCTGCGGCTTCGTGTCGACGGTCGCGTCCTCGGAGAGGAGGAGGGTCGAGCTCACCTGCCCGGCGTCGGTCTTCTGCGCGCCCTCGCGCACGCGGACGCGCCCGGCGAAGACGCCGCGCGACGCGCCGTCGAGGATGCCCTTGAACACCTCCCGGCTCGTGCATCGCGGGCTCGCGTGGTCCACGTGCACGAAGTGGTCGAGGACCTGCCTGCCGCCGCCGACGTACAGCCCGTTCAGATCGCAGGTGGCCTCCTCGGCGGCTAGGAGCGCGCGCGCCTCGACGCGCGCGAGCTGCGCCCCGAGCGCGATGGACTGGCCGGTGAGCCGGCTCGCCGCCCCCTGCCGGATCTGGAGGAGCCCGACGTGGAACGCCTGCGGCGCGTCCTCCTGCACGCGATCGTGCTCGACCTGCGCGCCCTCGGAGAGCGCGAGCTCGGTCACCGCGTTCACGAGGTAGGAGCCCTCGCCGCGATAGTGCTCCACGATCGTCGCGCGCGAGCCCTTCCCCGCCACGATGAGGTTCCGGGGGTGGGTGGCCACCGGCGTAGCGGCGGCGGAGAGGAAGACGAGGTGCAGCGTGGGCGATGGCTGCGCGCCGTCCGCGAGCTCGACCAGCGCGCCGTCCTCGAAGAGGCCCGCGTTGAGCGCCGCGAACGCCTCGGACGCGCCCGCGAGCATCCCGAGGAACGGCTCCACGGCCGCGGGGCGATCGCGCAGCGCGACCGCGAGGCTCCCCATCCGCACCCCGGCCCCGAGGCCCGCGAGGTCGCTCGCGTCGGGATCGAGCCGCCCGTTCACGAAGACGAGCCGCGGCGCGGGCGGCAGCTCGGCGGTGGTGACGCGAGCGCGCGGCGCGGGCTCGAACACGACCGCCGACAGTCCGGCGAGGCTCGTGTACTTCCAGTCCTCGTTCTTGAGCGTCGGCAGCTTCGCGCGCAGGAACGCCTCGCGCCCGGCGGCGCGGATCGCGCACACGAAGCTCTTCGAGCTGATCCACCAGGCGCATGTCGCCCGACGCCGCAATGCGCCCATCCACCATGACATGCACGTGGTCGGCCGCAACGTAATCGAGCAGCCGCCGATAATGCGTGACGAGCACGAAGCCGCGCTCCGGGCTGCGCAGCCGGTTGATGCCGGCGGCCACCTGGCGCAGCGCGTCGATGTCGAGCCCCGAGTCGATCTCGTCGAGGATGGCGAGGCGCGGCTCCAGCACCGCCATCTGGACGATCTCGTTCCGCTTCTTCTCGCCCCCCGAGAAGCCCTCGTTCACGCCGCGGTTCGCGAACGACGGATCCATCTTGACGAGCTTCATCTTCTCGTGCGCGAGGCCGAGGAAGTCGATCGCGTCGAGCGGCTCCTCGCCGCGGGCCTTGCGCAGCGAGTTGAGGGCCGTGCGCAGGAAGTACATGTTCGCGACGCCCGGGATCTCCACCGGATACTGGAAGGCGAGGAAGACGCCCTTCGCCGCGCGCTTCTCCGGCGTGAGCGCGAGCAGGTCCTCGCCGTCGAGCGTCACGCGCCCGGCGGTGACCCGGTAGGTGTCGCGGCCGGCGAGCACGCCGGCGAGCGTGCTCTTCCCGGAGCCGTTCGGCCCCATGATGGCGTGCAGCTCGCCCGCCCTCACCTCGAGATCGAGGCCGTGGAGGATCTCCTTCTCCGCGACCTTCGCGTGCAGTCCCTGGATGCTGAGCATGGTGCGTTCCGTCTCCCTCATCCGACCGAACCCTCCAGACTCATACCCAGCAGCTTCTGCGCGGCGATCGCGACGGGCCGTGCCGCCCCGCCCCGCCGGCAAAGCCGGTGCAGGCGCCATGGCGCCTGCGCTTCGATTGACGCCCCACCCCGCAGGCGGGTCCCTTCGCGCTTCGCTTCGCGAAGCGCCTCCCGCCGCGCGCCCTGATGGGCGCGTGCGCGTTGATCTCTCGTCATCCGACCGAACCCTCCAGGCTCATCCCGAGCAGCTTTTGCGCCTCCACCGCGAACTCCATCGGCAGCTCCTTCAGCACCTGCCGCGCGAAGCCGTTCACGATCATCGAGACCGCGTCCTCCTCCGCGATGCCGCGCTGGCGGCAGTAGAAGAGCTGGTCCTCGCCGATCTTCGAGGTGGTCGCCTCGTGCTCCACCTGCGCCGTCGGGTTCTTCACCTCGATGTACGGGAACGTGTGCGCGCCGCAGCGGTCGCCGATGAGGAGCGAGTCGCACTGCGAGTAGTTGCGCGCGCCCTCGGCGCCCTTCTGCACCTTCACGAGCCCGCGATACGTGTTCTGGCCGCGCCCGGCGCTGATGCCCTTCGAGATGATGGTCGAGCGCGTGCGCTTGCCGATATGGATCATCTTCGTCCCGGTGTCGGCCTGCTGGCGGTGGTTCGCGAGCGCCACCGAGTAGAACTCGCCCACGCTGTCGTCGCCCTGGAGGATGCAGGACGGGTACTTCCAGGTGATGGCGGAGCCGGTCTCCACCTGCGTCCAGCTGAGCTTCGCGCGCTCGAGCGCCTTCCCGCGCTTCGTGACGAAGTTGTAGATGCCGCCCTTCCCCTCGGCGTCCCCCGGATACCAGTTCTGCACCGTCGAGTACTTGATCTCGGCGCCCGGCAAGGCCACCAGCTCGACCACCGCCGCGTGGAGCTGGTTCGTGTCGCGCACGGGCGCGGTGCAGCCCTCGAGGTACGACACGTACGCGCCCTCGTCCGCGACGATGAGCGTGCGCTCGAACTGGCCCGTGTCGGATGCGTTGATGCGGAAGTAGGTGGAGAGCTCCATCGGGCAGCGCACGCCCTTCGGGATGTAGGCGAAGCTCCCGTCGGAGAAGACGGCGCTGTTGAGCGTCGCGAAGAAGTTGTCGGTGTAGGGGACCACCGAGCCGAGGTACTTCTTCACGAGCTCGGGGTGCTCCTTCACCGCCTCGGAGAAGGAGCAGAAGATCACGCCCTTCTCGGCGAGCTTCGCCTTGAACGTGGTCGCGACGGAGACCGAGTCGAAGACGGCGTCCACCGCCACGTTCGCCAGCCGCGCCTGCTCCGCGAGCGGGATCCCGAGCTTCTCGAAGGCCTTCGTCAGCTCCGGATCGACCTCGTCCATCGAGCCGAGCTTCTTCTTCGGCTTGGGCGCCGAATAGTAGACGATGTCCTGGTAGTCGATCTTCGGATAGTGGACGTTGCTCCAGGCCGGCTCGACCATCGTGAGCCAGTGGCGGAGGGACTTGAGCCGCCAGTCGAGCATCCACTCCGGCTCGCCCTTCTTCTGCGAGATGGCGCGGACGATCTCCTCGGACAGGCCCTTCGGCACCTGGTCCGTCTCGACGTCCGTCACGAAGCCGTACTTGTACTTGCCCTCGGTGAGCTCGCGGAGGGCGGCATCCTGCGTCATCGGGTCATCTCCGTGGTCATCTCCGTGATGGAAGCAGTGGGCGGCGCGCTCGGAGGCGCCGCCAGAGCCGGCGGGCGCCCGAGCATGACCGGGCGTGGGTGTGGGCCGAGCGCCGAGAGTGGGAGCCGCTGCAGCGTGCGCTGGATCGCCCGGCTGATGGGGCCCCAGTGCCCCTTGGCGAGGCACACTGGCTCGAGGGAACAGCCGCCAGCCGTGGTGCTGCACTCCGTGAGGGCAACCGGGCCCTCGAGCGCCTCGACCACGGCAGCGACCGAGATCTGATCCGGGGAGCGGGACAGGCTGTATCCTCCCCGACGCCCCCGATGGGACACCACGATGCCCGCTTTCGACAGCTCCTTCAGGATCTTGGAGACGGTCGGCACGGGCACGCCCGAGCGCGCGGCGAGCTCGTGCGCCGTCTGGACCGGGGGGTTCCCCCCCTGAGCGAGGTTCGTCAGGAGCACGAGGCCGTAATCCGTGAGCTTGCTCATCCGCAGCATTCGCGTCCCTGGGCGGGTGACAAAGTAACTAGACCACGGCGGTCTAGTTAGCTCAGTTGTAACGCGCCGGCGCCGGGTTGCATTCGTTTTCGACCGACGCTCGCGTCGATGGCACGAGTCACCCGAGGGTGGCCCGGGTGAGGGCCCCGTCGAGCGCCTGCCCGCCACGCTCCACATAGAGGTGGTCGCCGACGATCGTGAGCGCGAGACGCGTCCGCCGCTCCTCGACGGCCGCGAGGCGGGCGAGCAGCGTCGCGTCGACCGCGGCGAGCTCGATCCGGGCGAGCCGAGCGAGCTTCGCCTCGCGAGCCTCGGCCACGAACGCCTCGAGCCGTTGCGGCGACTCGAACAGGACGGCGACCCGGGCGCGACCGGCGCGATCGGCCTCGCGCTGGAGCTTCACCGGATCGGGCTTTCCCACCCGCACCCACAGTGTCTTCTGCCCCGTCAGGTCCTCCGCGAACAGGTCCGGCTCGTCCGGATCGGAGATGCCGGGGCCGAACGTCATCCGCTCCTCGTGAAGCCAGCAGTAAGCGAGCGCGCGGAGCCACATGCGATCGAGCGTCTCCGATGGGTGGCGCGCGACCTTGAAGGAGAGGCGCTCATGTAGGTCGCGGTCGACGTGGCTGAGCGCCACGTCGAAGTCGTAGAGTGTCGGCGTGAGCGCCATTCGCATCCTCCTGGCAGCCGTCCTTATCGCAGGTTCGACCGCGGCGCGCGCGCAAGCGCAACTCTCCGCACCGCCACCGCCTCCCGCGACGTCGGCCTCGACGTCGACCTCGACCTCGACCTCGACCGCGACCGCGACCCCGACCCCGACCCCGACCGCATCCCTCACCGGCGCCCCGCTCCTCGGGCTCCAGCTCGGCGCGGGCCTGCCCGACGGCGCCGTGCTCTCGGTCGCGTTCCGGCCCTACACGAACTACGCGCGGCTGAATGCCGGCCTCGCCTGGAACTACTTCGGATTCGGGCTGCAGGGCGGCGCGACGTTCCTGCCGTTCCACTCCTGGATCACGCCGACGCTCACGGGCGAGCTCGGGACATTCTTCGCCTCGGACGTCAGCTCGACCTTCTCCAGTACGTTCCCGAGCGCGTTCAAGGGCCCGCTGTCGTCGCTCTCGTACCAGTATGCGTCGGGGCTCCTCGGCCTGGAGATGGGCCGCCCCGACGGCTTCGTGTTCTTCATCCGGGGTGGCCTGAGCCGCGTCTGGGCGAGCGCCTCCGGCGTGAAGGGCTACCAGACCGGCTCGACCACCATCGACACGGGCCCGCTCCATGTGGCCATCACCATCCCAACCGCGAACCTCGGGTTCGCCTACTACCTGTGGTGAGGCTCATGACCCGCCCTGCCCTCGCGTCCGCCGTCCTCGCCGCTTTCCTGGCTGGCTGCGGCCTCACGGCCGACGTGCAAGTGGAGCGCGCCTGCGCGCGCCTGCCGCAGCAGAGCTTCCTTCCCGCCGTGGGGGTGCCCGGGCTTCCCCCCGGCACGTTCACCACGCCGCCGATCCCGTTCACCTTCGGCGGGACCATCCCCGACATGAAGCAGAAGGGCGTCACGGACGCGCAGCTCCTGTTCGACTCGCTCGACCTCACGTCGTCCGCCAACCTCAAGTTCATCCAGACCCTCACCTTGAGCGTGCTGCCACCCACGGGCTCGGCGGTGAGCAAGAAGCCGATCGCGACGTACACGCGCCCCACGGGCGCGGAGCCGACGACGATCCGCGCGACCGGCGACGGCACGAACCTCGTCGACTACCTGGACGCCGGCAGCTTCAACCTGGAGGTCGCCGTGCAGGGCGATCCGAACCAGCTCCCCACGTCTTCCTGGACCGTCGACACGCAGCTGTGCGTCGACGCGAAGGCGACGGTGGACTACATCCAGGCCGCGAACTAAATTTAGAGCCCGCGCGCTCACCGCGCGCGGCGCAGCACCGCCAGGAACGCCTCGCCGTATTGCGCGAGCTTCTTCGGCCCGATGCCGGGGATGCGCGAGAGCGCGTCCTCGTCGTGCGGGCGCTCCGTCGCGACGAGCCGGAGCACCGCGTCCGAGAAGACGTAGAAGGCGGGGACGCCCTTCTCGGACGCGAGCTGCTTGCGCACCGCGCGGAGCGCCTCGAACAGCTCCGACCCCTCCGTGTCGAGATCGTTTCCCCGAGCCGGCTCGCGTGAACGCTTGCGCTCGCCTCGCACCGGCCGGGCGTCCGACACGAGGTCCGTCCCGGTGCACAGGTCGCAGCTCGCGGCGCAGGGCGCGATGCGCTCGCCGAAGTGGCGCACGATGGCCTGATGGCGGCAGGCGGCGTCCTCCGCCAGCCGGAACATCTCGCGGGCCTGCCGGCGCTGCAGCTCGACCATCGCCGCGTCGGCGTCGTTCGCGAGCCGGTCCCAGCCGATCACGTCGGCCCAGGAGTAGAAGAGCACGCAGTCGGAGGGCTTCCCGTCGCGGCCGGCGCGCCCGATCTCCTGGTAGTAGCCCTCGATCGAGCGCGGCATGTCGCGGTGGAGCACGAACCGGATATCAGGCTTGTCGATGCCCATCCCGAAGGCGACCGTCGCGACGACCACGTCCACCTCGCCCGAGTGGAACTGGTCCTGCGCGCGGGTCCGCTGGTCGCCCTCCATGCCCGCGTGGTAGGCGGTGGCGCGCACGCCGTGCTCCCGGAAGAGCTCCGCCGTCGCCTCGACCGACTTGCGCGACAGGCAGTAGACGATGCCGCTCTCGCCGGGGCGCGAGCGGACGAGCCGCAGCAGCGCGTCCCGCGTGCGCAGGCCGTGCCGCTGGCCCGTCGCGCCGTGCCCGGCGCCCTCCCCCTTCTTGTAGGCGTGGAGCACCAGGTTGGGGCGGAAGAACGTGCCGCGGTGGACGAGGGGGTCGCGCATCCCGAGCTGCTCGGCGATGTCGCGCGTCACCTCGGACGTGGCGGTCGCCGTCAGCGCGAGCACGGGGAGGCCGCCGAAGCGCTCCTTGAGGCCGCGCAGGTTGCGGTAGGCGGGGCGGAAGTCGTGTCCCCAGTGGCTGATGCAGTGCGCCTCGTCCACCGCGAGCGCCGTGAGCCGCACGCCTTCGAGCGCCGACCCGACCGACGCCTCGAGCCCCTCCGGCGCCGCGTAGACGAGCTCGTACTCGCCGCGGCGCATCCGCTGCACTCGCGCGCGCCGCTCCTCGGGATCGAGGCTCGAGTTGAGGAACGTGGCGCGGACGCCCACCCGCCCCATCGCGTCCACCTGGTCCTTCATGAGCGCGATGAGCGGCGACACGACCAGGATCGTGCCGCCCAGGATCCGCGCGGGGATCTGGTAGGTGAGCGACTTCCCCGCGCCGGTGGGCATGACGCCGAGGCAGTCGCGGCCCGCCAGCACCGCGTCGATGATGGGCTCCTGGCCGGGCCGGAAATCCTGGTGCCCGAAGACCTCGCGCAGCACCTGGCGCGGGCTCGTCGCGCCGGCGCTCGGCGCGGCTTTGAGCCGCAGCGCGTCCGCCACCGCCCGGAGCGCCGCCAGCTCGGCGTCGCCGAAGAGGTCGCGCTCGCGCCGCCAGAGCGCCCGCAGCGCGTCGAGGCGCTCCTCGCAGGCGCGACGCAGGAACAGGTCCTTCTGGTCGCCGCCCGCCCAGGCCACGGAGAGGGCTGCGACCTCCAGCGCCACCTCGCGGGCGCGGCCCGGCCCATCGCTCGCGAAGAGCTCGAGGTTGCGATGGCGGGGGGACACGGCGCGGCGAGTCTACACGAACCGCGGCCGGCGGGCCGCTCGCCCCGGATCGGGATAGGGGGTAGCCGGTGATCCCGG
>WNFY01003858.1_pt1 | contig 13905 bp, 10 predicted proteins | sample 5400091 | NCBI WGS metagenome assembly WNFY01 (sample SAMN13153364, study PRJNA577476) | soil metagenome | isolation source: 60 cm soil or saprolite under grassland replicate 1 | place: USA:California | collected 2016-06-15 | reverse complement strand
AGAGCGCCGCCGCCAGCAGCGCCACGTGGTCCGCGCGCGACGCCAGCGGCGAGGACGCCAGCCGCGGCGCGCGGAAGAGCAGCAGCGCGAGGCGCCAGACGAGCAGCGCGGCGGCGAGGTGAATGCAGAAGTTCACCACGTGGAAGCCGCGCGCGTCGATCCCGTGCACTTGCGCGTCGAGCGCGAACGAGAGGTTCGCAACGAACCGCGTGGGGTTCCCGCTGAAGATCGTGTGGATGCGTCGTGGATCCGAGAGGAGCCCCGGCGCCTTCACGAGCTGGTTCTCGACGATGTGTTGCCGATCGTCGAAGTGGAAAGACGCGCCGAAGGAGCCTGCGTACGCGCTGAGCGCGATCGCGGCGATGAGCGCGACGTGAGCGCCCCGGCTGCGCGCGAGACGCAGCATCGGCGGGGGACGGGAAGACATGCCCCGAGCCTAGCAGCCGGTAGCGGGCCCGAACAACACCGGGAGAATCCGTCGCCCCGGCCAGAGCGCCGACGCGCGGACGGCGAGTGAAAGGGCCCGCTCCGCCGCGCGTGATCGCCGGCGGGCGGGGCACTCGGATCGCGCGCCTAGCGCGCGTTCGGATCGGACGAGTCCTTCTTCGCCTCGCGGATCCAGCTCATCATGTCGCGGAGCCGCTTGCCGACCTCCTCGATCGGGTGCGCCTTCTCGGCCTCGCGGTACTTGTCGAAGACAGGACGGCCGACCTGGTTCTCGAGGATGAACTCCTTCGCGAACTGGCCGCTCTGGATCTCCTTCAGGATCTTCTTCATCTCGAGCTTCGTCTGCTCGTTCACGACCCGCGGGCCGCGCGTGTAGTCGCCGTACTCGGCCGTGTCGGAGATGGAGTGGCGCATCCAGGCGAGGCCGCCCTCGTACATGAGGTCGACGATGAGCTTCAGCTCGTGGAGGCACTCGAAATAGGCGCTCTCCGGCTGGTAGCCCGCCTCCGTGAGCACCTCGAACCCGGCCTTCACGAGCGCGGACGCGCCGCCGCAGAGGACGGCCTGCTCGCCGAAGAGGTCGGTCTCGGTCTCCTCCTTGAACGTCGTCTCGAGCACGCCGGCACGCGTCCCGCCGATGCCGCGCGCGTAGGCAAGGCCGATCTGCTTCGCCTGCCCCGTCGCGTCCTGCTGGACGGCGATGAGGCACGGGATGCCGCGGCCGTCCTGGAACTGGCGGCGCACGAGGTGGCCCGGGCCCTTCGGCGCCACGAGCGCGACGTCCACCTCCGCGGGCGGCTTGATCTGGCCGAAGTGGATGTTGAAGCCGTGCGCGAAGAAGAGCGCCTTGCCCTTGGTCAGGCCGGGCGCGATCTCCTCGTCGTAGATCTTCTTCTGCGTCTGGTCGGGCGCGAGGACCATGACGAGGTCGGCCTCCTTCGCCGCCTGCGCCACGCTCACGACGCGCAGCCCGGCGCCCTCCGCCTTGGCCTTGGACTTCGAGCCCGCCTGGAGGCCGATGCGCACGTCCACGCCGGAGTCGCGCAGGTTGAGCGCGTGGGCGTGGCCCTGGCTGCCGTAGCCGATGATCGCGACCTTCTTGCCCTTGATGAGCTCGAGGTTCGCGTCCTTGTCGTAATAGATGGTCGCCATGCTCTTCTTCCTTCTGTCCGTGGGGTTGAGGTGGGTCGTCTCGGGACGGTCGTTCACTTCAAGTGCGGCGGCGCGAGCGTCTTGAAGCCGCGCTCGAGCGCGATCGCGCCGGAACGGCAGAGCTCCGTCACGCCGAACACGCCGAGCCGCTCCTCGAGGGCATCGAGCTTCGCGGCCGTGCCGGTCGCCTCGATGATGAGCGCGTCCGGCGACACGTCGACGATGAGCGCCTCGTAGGTCTCCGCGATGGCGCGCAGCTCGGCGTGGTTCTTCTCGGGCGTCTTGATCTTGATGAGGACGAGCTCCCGCTCGATCTTGTCGTGCGGCGAGAGCTCCCTCACCTCGATGACCGGGATGAGCTTCTCGAGCTGGCTGATCACCTGCTCGACCGGCTTCTGGGTGAGGCGCACGACCACCGTCATGCGCGAGAACTCCGGCCGCTCGGTGGGGCCGACGGCGAGGCTCTCGATGTTGTAGCCGCGCCGAGCGAAGAGGCCTGCGATGCGCTGCAGCACCGCGGGCTTGTTCGCGACGAGGAGGGAGAGGGTGTGGATGTTCCCGTTGGGGAGCTGCTCCGTCTTCTCGACCATGGCTACTCCCCTCCGATCATGTCGTTGAGCGGCGCGCCGGCCGGGACCATCGGATACACCTTCTCCTGGCGCTTCACGCGGATGTCCACGATGCAGGGGCCGCCCTTGTGCGCGAGCGCCTGGTCGATGACGGGATCGAGCTCCTCCAGCGTCCTGGCGCGGAGCCCGAGGCACTTGTACGCGTCCGCGAGCTTCACGAGGTCGGGGATGTCCGTGAGCGGCGTCTCGCTGAAGCGCTGGTCGTAGAAGAGCTCCTGCCACTGCCGGACCATGCCCAGGAAGAGGTTGTTCAGGACGAAGATCTTCACCGGCAGCTCGTGGTCGACGGCGGTGGCGAGGTCCTGGAGCGTCATCTGGAAGCTGCCGTCGCCGTCGATGCCCACGACGAGCGCGTCGGGACGCCCGAGCTGAATTCCGATCGCGAAGGGCAGGCACACGCCCATCGTCCCGAGGCCGCCCGAGGTGATGAACTCGCGCGGCTTCGACACTTCCCAGAACTGGGCGGCCCACATCTGGTGCTCGCCCACGCCGGTGGTGACGATGGCCTTGCCGGCACACTTCTGCCAGATGCGGTGCACGGCCGTCTGCGGGAGGATGTACTTCTCGCCCTCCTGCTTGATCCGGAGCGGGTGCTTCTCGCGCCACTCGTTGACGCGCTTCCACCAGGGCCCGAGATCGGGGCGCCCGCGCTCCCCGAACACCTTCTTCACCTCGGCGCTGAGCTTCGGCAGGAGCGTCTTGATGTCGCCCACGAGCGGCACGGTGGCCGTGACGAGCTTCGAGATCTCGGCGGGGTCGATGTCGAGGTGGACGACCTTCGCCTCGGGGGCGAAGGCGGCGAGCTTCCCGGTGACGCGATCGTCGAAGCGCGCGCCGAGCGCGATGATGAGGTCCGAAGCCTGCACGGCGTAGTTCGCGAAGCGCGAGCCGTGCATCCCGAACATGCGCAGGCAGCTCGGGTGCGTCTCGGGGAAGGCGCCTTTCCCGTGGAGCGTCGTGACGACCGGCGCCCCGACGAGCTCGCAGAACTCGAACACCTCCGCGAACGCGTCGCCGGTGCGCACGCCGCCGCCCAGGTAGAGGACGGGGCGCGAGGACGAGCGGATGAGCGCCGCTGCCTCGGCGAGGCGCGGCTCCACCTTCGGCACCGGCATGTACCCCGGGATGTCGACCGACTCCGGGTACTCGAACTCGAGGGTCTGGTTCAGCACGTCCTTCGGGATGTCGATGTGCACCGGCCCCGGGCGGCCCGTGCGCGCGAGGTGGAATGACTCCCTGAACACGCGCGGGATGTCGTTCACGTCGGTCACGAGGTAGTTGTGCTTCGTGATCGGCATGGTGATGCCGGTGATGTCGGCCTCCTGGAAGGCGTCCGTCCCGATGAGCGCCGAGGCGACGTTGGCCGTCACCGCCACGAGCGGCACCGAGTCCATGTAGGCGTCGGCGATGCCCGTCACGAGGTTCGTCGCGCCCGGCCCGGACGTGCCGAAGCACACGCCCACCTTGCCCGTCGCGTGCGCGTAGCCCTCGGCCGCGTGGGCGCCGACCTGCTCGTGGCGGATGAGCACGTGCTTCAGCTTCTCGGACGCGAAGAGCGCGTCGTAGATGGGCAGGATCGTCCCGCCCGGCATCCCGAAGATGTACTCCACTCCCTCCAGCTCGAGCGCCCTCACCACGGCCTGAGCGCCCGTCATCTTCTCTTTCGGCATAGATTGTCCAAACTATCAAAGCTACATGGGGTTTCCAACCTGGTGGGCCGATCCGGCCCGGCGTCCGTCGCCTCGATCCTCGAAGGGCGGCCTACGCGCGCTCGGCACCGCTAGCGCGCGCGCCGCCCGCGTACGGCCACCTTCCCCCGCCGCGCCGAGGGCGCGGGCACCTTGCGACCGCTCGACGGGCGCTTGGCGCCTGCGCGCACCGGTCGTGCCGCCTTCTTCGCGACCTGCTTCGTCGCGGCGCGCTTCGCGACCGGCTTCTTCTTCGTCGCCGGTGCATGGAACAGGGGCCGCGTCACCGCCCCCTCCGCCGCCGACGAGACGAGCGCCGCGTACTTCGCGAAGACGCCCTGCGTGTAGCGCGGCTCGGGAGCGCGCCACGACCGCAGGCGGCGGGCGATCTCGGCCGGCGAGAGCTTCACCTCGATGCGGCGCGCCTCGGTGTCGATCGCGATGGTGTCGCCGTCGCGCACCGCCGCGATGGGCCCGCCCACCACCGCCTCGGGCGCCACGTGCCCGATCATGAGGCCCTTCGTCGCGCCGCTGAAGCGCCCGTCGGTGAGGAGCGCGACCGAGTCGCCGAGCCCCTGCCCCACCAGCGCGGCGGTGACGCCCAGCATCTCGCGCATCCCGGGGCCGCCCTTCGGGCCCTCGTACCGGATGACGAGGACGTCGCCGGGCTGGACGGCGTTCTTCTTCACCGCCTCGAAGGCGTCCTCCTCGCGATCGAAGACGCGCGCGGGTCCGACGTGCTTCGGGCGCTCGTGCCCGGCCATCTTCACGACGGCGCCGTCGGGCGCGAGGTTGCCGCGGAGGATGACGAGCCCGCCCGTCGCCTTGAACGGCTCCTCGGTGCTCGAGACGACCTTCTGGCCCGGCGTCTCCTTCGCCTCGAGCGCGTGCTCGGACCAGGGCTTTCCGTCGGCGGCGAGCTGCGCGCCGTCCAGGAGCCCCGCGTCCTGCAGCCGCTTCCAGACGAGGCGCGTGCCGCCCGCGGCGTCGAGATCGGGCGCGGTGAACTGGCCGCCCGGCAGGAGGCTCGCCACGATGGGCGTGCGCCTCGAGACGCGGTCGAAGTCCTCGAGGTCGAGCGGGATCCCGGCCTCGCGCGCCATGGCGCTGAAGTGGAGGACGGAGTTCGTCGAGCCGCCGGTGCCGGCGACGCCCGCGATGGCGTTCTCGAACGACGAGCGCGTGACGACGTCGAGCGGCCGCTGGCCCTTCGCGAGGAGGTCCATGACGAGCGCGCCCGCCTGGCGCGTCGCCTCCTCCTTGCGCGGGTCGGTCGCGGGGATGGTGTTGTAGCCGACGGGCGACAGCCCCAGGAACTCGAGCCCGAGCGCCATCGTGTTGGCCGTGTACTGGCCACCGCAGGCGCCGGCCCCCGGGCAGGCCGCGTCCTCGACCTGCTCGAGGCGCTTCTGGTCGATCTTGCCGGCCGCGAAGGCGCCCACCGCCTCGAAGACGTGCTGGATGGTGATGTCCTTGCCGTCGAGGTGGCCCGCCGCGATCGAGCCGCCGTACAGGACGAGCCCGGGGACGTTGAGCCGGAGCAAGGCGAGCGCGGCGCCGGGGATGGTCTTGTCGCAGCCCACCAGCGCGACCACGCCGTCGAACCAGTGGCCGCGGCCGACGAGCTCGATCGAGTCGGCGATCACCTCGCGGCTGATGAGCGACGCCTTCATCCCCTCGGTGCCCATCGCGACGCCGTCGCTGATGGCGATGGTGTTGCACTCCATGGGCGTGCCGCCCGCCGCGCGGATGCCCTCCTTCACCACCTCCGCCAGCCGGCGCAGGTGGTAGTTGCAGGGCATCGTCTCGATCCAGGTGTTCGCGACCAGGATGCAGGGCTTCGCGAGGTCCTCGCGGCTGAAGCCGATGCCGTGCATCATCGCGCGCGCAGGGGCGCGGTCGTAGCCGTCGTAGAGGTGCCGGCTCTTGTGGCGGGTGTCGAAGGACATGGTGCTCTCCGTGAGGTGGGGCTAGCTCGCCAGCGTCTTCAGGGCCTGGATGACCGCCGCGCCAGCCTGCTCCGTGCCGACCGCGCCGGTCCTCGTGAGGTCCGCCGTGAGGACGCCGCGGTCGACGGCCTTCGCGACCGCCGCCTCGACGGCGCCCGCCTCGCGCTCGAGGCCGAGTGACCAGCGGAGCAGGAGCGCCGCGCTGAGGATGGTGCCGTAGGGGTTCGCGACGCCCTTCCCCGCGATGTCCGGCGCCGAGCCGTGGATCGGCTCGTAGAGGCCGCGCCGGCCCTCGCCGAGGGAGGCCGACGGCAACAGGCCGATCGACCCGGCGATGACGGAGGCCTCGTCGGTGAGGATGTCGCCGAACATGTTCTCGGTCACGATCACGTCGAAGTCCGCCGGCCGCTTCACGAGCAGCATGGCGCACGAGTCGACGAGCTGGTGCTCGAGCTTCACGTCGGGGAACTCCTCGCGCATCACGCGCTCGGTCACGTCGCGCCACAGGCGCGACGTCTCGAGGACGTTCGCCTTGTCGACGCTCATGAGGCGCTTCTTGCGGCCGCGCGCGAGCTTCGCCGCGACGCGGACGACCCGTTCCACCTCGGTGACGGTGTACGTGCAGCCGTCGAAGGCGGAGGTCGCGTCGCGCCGCTTCTCCCCGAAGTAGATGCCGCCCGTGAGCTCGCGGACGACGATCATGTCGACGCCCTCGAGGAGCTCGGGCTTGAGCGGCGAGGCCGCCGCGAGCTTCGGGTTCACCGAGACCGGGCGCAGGTTCGCGAAGAGCCCGAGCCCCTTGCGCAGCGCGAGGAGCCCCTGCTCCGGCCGCACGGGCGCGGAGGGCGCCCACTTGGGCCCGCCGATGGCGCCGAAGAGGACGGCGTCGGAGGCCTTGCACAGCTCGAGCGTGGCGGGCGGAAGCGCCGTGCCGGTCGCGTCGATGGCGGCGCCGCCGACGAGCGCGGCCTCCATCTCGAAGCTGTGCCCGTACGCGTCGGCGACGGCGCGCAGCACGCGCTCGCCCTGCGCCGCCACCTCGGGGCCGATGCCGTCGCCGCCGAGGACCGCGATCTTCGCCTTCACCCTCTCGCTCATCGCGCGCTCTCGTGCGCCGTGATGGCCGCGTCCTGCGACAGGAGGTAGCCCAGCTCGTCCACGCCGTTCATGAGGCAGTAGCGCGCGAACGTGTCGATGGGGAAGCTCACCTTCGTGCCGTCCGGCAGGGAGAGCGTGCGCGACTCGAGGTCGATCTCGACCTCGGCGCCGGGGGACGCGAGCAGCTGCCGGTGCGCCGCGGCGTCCACCACCACCGGGATGAGCCCGTTCTTGAGGGCGTTGTTCTTGAAGATGTCGGCGATCGAGGTCGAGACGACGGCGCGGAAGCCGGCGTCCACGAGCGCCCACGGCGCGTGCTCGCGCGACGAGCCGCAGCCGAAGTTGTCGCCCGCCACGAGCACGTGACAGCCCTCGGCCTCGGGACGGTTGAGGACGAAGTCCGGCCGTGGCGCGCCGCCCTCGGCGTAGCGCCAGTCGCTGAAGAGGACCTTCCCGAGGCCCTTCTTGTCCGTCACCTTGAGGAAGCGGGCCGGGATGATCTGGTCCGTGTCGATGTTCGCCGCGGCGATGACGACGGTGCGGCTCCTGATCTTGCGCAGCGGTTCCATCATGCGGCTCCCAGGCGGCGCGGGTCGGCGACCTGTCCGGTCACGGCCGCCGCCGCGGCGGTGGAGGGGCTCGCGAGCAGCGTGCGGCCGCCGGCGCCCTGCCGCCCCTCGAAGTTGCGGTTCGACGTCGAGACGCAGTACTGCCCGCGCTCGATGTGGTCCCCGTTCATCGCGATGCACATCGAGCAGCCCGCGTCGCGCCACTCGGCGCCGGCGTCGCGGAAGATGCGGTCGAGGCCCTCCGCCTCGGCCGCCTTCTTGATGGCCGCCGAGCCGGGCACGACGAGAGTCCGGAGCTTCACCTTGCGGCCCTTCATCACCCTGGCCGCGTCGCGCAGGTCGACGAGGCGCGAGTTCGTGCAGCTGCCGATGAAGACGACGTCCACGTGCTGGCCGAGGATGGGCTTGCCCGGGACGAGGCCCATGTAGCGCAGCGCGCTCTCGAGCGTCGCGCGCGTGGCGGCGTCGGGCGCCTGGGCCGGATCGGGGATCGCGCCCGTGACGGCGATCGCCTGCGCCGGGTTCGTGCCCCAGGTGATCATCGGCTCGAGCGCCGACGCGTCGATCGCGATCTCGCGGTCGAAGCGCGCGCCCTCGTCCGTCGAGAGCGTGCGCCAGCGCGCGACGGCGGCCTCCCACGCCTTGCCCTGCGGCGCCTTCGGCCGCCCGGCGAGGTACTGGTACGTGGTGTCGTCGGGCGCGATCATCCCGGCGCGCGCGCCCATCTCGATCGACATGTTCGAGACGGTCATGCGCTCGTCCATCGAGAGCGCGCGGATGGCGGGCCCCGCGTACTCGGCCACCTGGCCGGTGCCGCCGCCGACGCCGAGCTTCGCGATGATGGCGAGGACGAGGTCCTTCGCCGAGACGCCTGCGCCGAGGCGCCCCTCCACCTGGACGCGCAGCGTCTTCGCGCGTCGCTGGAGGAGGCACTGCGTCGCGAGGACGTGCCCGACCTCGGAGGTGCCGATGCCGAAGGCGAGCGCGCCGAAGGCGCCGTGCGTCGCGGTGTGGCTGTCGCCGCAGACCACGGTCATCCCGGGCTGCGTCGCCCCGAGCTCGGGGCCGATGACGTGGACGATGCCCTGCACCGGGTCGCCGAGCGCGTGCAGCTCGATGCCGAACTCGGCGGCGTTCTTCTCGAGCTGCCTCACCTGCGCCTCGTTCTGCGCGTCGCCGAACCTCCAGCGGCCGTCCGCGCCTCGCGGGAGGGTCGGCGTGGAGTGGTCCATCGTCGCGAGCGTGCGCTCGGGGCGGCGGAGCCGGAGCCCGCGCTCGCGCAGGACCGAGAAGGCCTGCGGGCTCGTCACCTCGTGCACGAGGTGGAGATCGACGTAGAGGACGGCCGGGGTCTCCGGCGTCTCGGGCGTCACGACGTGCGCGTCCCAGACCTTGTCGAAGAGGGTGCGCGGGGTGGACGTGTGTGGCATGTCGCTCCTGGTTGCTCTCTTCCTGCGTGAAGGCCGATGTTCGACTGAGAGCCCGGACCGATGCTCAGGCCCGGGCTCTCTCGGCGCAGACGATCGATTCGGCGCGCGAGCTAGACCGTGCCGAGCTCGCGTACGGGCACCGCGCCGGCGCCGTTCGTCGGCTGCTTGAGCGCGATGCGGTTCACCACGTCGAGGTAGGCGCGGGCCGATCCCTCGATGATGTCGGTCGAGAGGGCGCGGCCGCGGTAGATGCCGGTCGGGTGCTCGAGCTCGAGCACGACCTCGCCCTGGGCGTCCTCGCCGACCGTGACGCTCTGGATCTGGTAGTCGCGCAGCTTGCCGGTGATCCCGGTGATGCGCTCGATGGCCTTGAACACGGCGTCCACCGGGCCGTCGCCGGCGGCGGCCTGCTGGTGGCGGGTGCCGTCGTTCTTCTGGAGGGCGATCGACGCGGCGGGGAGCGTGCCCGTGCCGGAGGTGGTGGAGAGCGCCAGCAGCTCCCACGTGTGCGCGCCGGCCTCGAGGATCTGCCCGTGGATCACGAGCGCCTCGATGTCGGCGTCGTAGATCTCCTTCTTCTTGTCGCAGAGGACCTTGAACTCGCCGAAGACCTTGTCGAGCTGCGCGTCGGCGAGGTTGTAGCCGAGCGCGACCAGCCTTTCCTTGAGCGCGTGGCGCCCGGAGTGCTTGCCGAGGACGAGCGAGCTGCGGCTGAACCCGACCTCCTCCGGCCGCATGATCTCGTAGGTCTCGCGGTGCGTCAGCATCCCGTGCTGGTGGATGCCGGCCTCGTGCGCGAAGGCGTTCTGGCCGACGATGGCCTTGTTGCGCTGCACGTGGAGCCCCGTGACCTGCGAGACGAGGCGGCTCGTCGGGTAGAGCCGCTCCGTCTTCACGCCGGTGCGCACGTGGAGCACGTCCTGGCGCGTCTTGATGGCCATGACGATCTCTTCCAGCGAGGCGTTCCCGGCGCGCTCGCCGATCCCGTTGATCGTGCACTCCACCTGGCGCGCGCCGACCGCGACGCCGGCGAGGCTGTTCGCGACCGCGAGGCCGAGGTCGTTGTGGCAGTGCACCGACATGATCACGCCGTCGATGCCGCGGACGTGCTTCTTCAGATACCCCAGCGTCTCCGCGTACGTCTGCGGCAGGGCGTAGCCGACGGTGTCGGGGATGTTGAGCGTGGTCGCGCCCGCCTCGATGACGCGCTCGACCACCTCGGCCAGGAACTCGAGCTCGGTGCGGGCCGCGTCCTCCGTGGAGAACTCGACGTCGTCGCACTTCTCGCGGGCGAGCTTCACGCCCTCCACGGCGCGGCGGATGATCTCCTCCTTCGCCATCTTGAGCTTGAAGTCGCGGTGGATGGGGCTCGTGGCGAGGAAGACGTGGATGCGCCCCTTCTTCGCGTCCTTCAGCGCGCCCCACGACGCCTCGATGTCGCCCTTGCTGCAGCGCGACAGGCTGCAGATGGTCGGGCCCTCGATCTGGCGCGCGATGGACTGGATGGACTCGAAGTCGCCGGGCGACGCGGCGGCGAACCCGGCCTCGATGACGTCCACGCCGAGATCGCGCAGCGCCTTCGCCACCTGGAGCTTCTGCCCGAGGTTCATCGACGCGCCGGGGGACTGTTCTCCGTCGCGGAGGGTGGTGTCGAAGACGACGACCCGGTCGGCAGCCTCGGGAGCGGACACGCGTGTTCCTTTCGAGTCGGGCACTTGCGCAGTCTGGCCGTTGCGTGAATCGCGGAGGCTAGCAGATTCCCCGGAGAATGTAACCGGGGAACCTACAGGAATGGATGGGTCGTCGGTCGGCTCTCTCGTCGGCATGACAGCTCCACGGGCTCCAGGGTTCCGGGCCGAAGAAGCGGTCTCGCCTGTCGAGGGCAACCTCTTCGGCCGGGGGCGGCGGAAGAGGTCGCGGCGCAGCGGACTAGCCGGGCCGGGACTCTCCCGCCTGGCTAAGAAGTCGATGCTCACTGCGAGGAAACGACATCGAACGTGAGACTAACGGCCTCGACACGGTACGTCAAGGCGACCTTCCGGGCGGACGAACCCCCGGCCATGCGCTAGAACGGCGGCGTCGCTTCCTTCCGGAGCAGGTCCACGAAGCCGTCGAGCGGCATCGACTTGAGGTCCTGGCCGCCGTGGCGGCGCGGCGCGACCGCCTGCGCGGCGACCTCCTTCTCCCCCACCACCACGGTGAACGGGATCTTGGCCAGCTCGGCGTTCCGGATCTTGGCGCCGAGCTTGTCCGACGACTCGTCGAGCTCGGCCCGGAAGCCCTCGGCGGTGAGGCGCTGCTCGACCGCCCTCCCCCAGTCGTTGAAGCGATCGGAGACGGTCACGATGCGCGCCTGCACCGGCGACACCCACGCCGGGAACGCGCCGGCGTAGTGCTCGGTGAGGATGGCGATGAAGCGCTCGAAGGAGCCGTAGATGGCGCGGTGGATGACGACCGGCCGGTGCTCCTTGTTGTCGTCGCCGACGTAGGTGAGGTCGAAGCGCTCCGGCGCCGCGTAGTCGAGCTGGATCGTGCAGAGCTGCCAGGTGCGGCCGAGCGAGTCGGTCACCGAGAAGTCGATCTTCGGCCCGTAGAAGGCGCCGTCGCCGGGGTTCACCGTGTACGGCATGGCGAGGCTCTTCAGCGCCGCCTCGAGCCCGCTCTCGGCGCGGTCCCAGAGCGAGTCGTCGCCGATGCGCTGCGGCGGGCGCGTCGAGAAGCACGCCGAGAACGGCAGATCGAAGGCGCCGTACACCTGCTTCATGAGGCCGACGATGCGCGCGACCTCCTCCTGCACCTGCGACTCCATGAGGTAGATGTGCGAGTCGTCCTGCTGGAACTGGCGCACGCGGGTGAGCCCGCCGAGCGAGCCCGACGCCTCGTTGCGGTGGAGGACGTCGGTCGTGAAGTAGCGCAGCGGCAGCTCGCGGTAGCTGCGCTTGCCCATCTTGTAGATGAGGTGGTGCGACGGGCAGTTCATCGGCTTCAGCGACTGGTTGAAGCGCTCGTCGAGCGGCAGGGAGGGATCCGCCTCCGTGTCGAGGACGAGGAACATGTTCTCCTTGTACTTGCCCCAGTGGCCGCTGGTCTCCCAGAGCCGCTTGTTGAAGAGGAGCGGCGTCTTCACCTCGAGGTAGCCGTTCTTCGTGACGAGGCGGTTCATCGCGTCGCGGAGCACGTTGAAGAGCGTCGTGCCGTGCGGCAGCCAGAACGCCGAGCCGGGCGCGTACTCGTGGAAGGTGAAGAGGCCGAGCGCGGGGCCGAGCTTGCGGTGGTCCCGCTTCCTCGCCTCCTCGAGCTTCGCGAGGTGCTCGTCGAGCTGCTTCTTGTCGAAGAACTGGGTGCCGTAGATGCGCTGCAGCATCGGGTTCTTCGGATCGCCGCGCCAGTACGCGCCGGCGACGTTCATGAGCTTCACGGCCCCGAGCCGGCCGGTGGACGGGCCGTGGGGCCCCAGGCAGAAGTCCACCCAGTCGCCGTGGCGGTAGAGCGTGAGCGTCCGCGCGCCCTTGGCGGCGATGTCCTTCACGATCTCGACCTTGAAGGCCTCGCGCTTCGAGGCGAAGAGCTCGAGCGCCGCCTCCATCGAGACCTCCTCGCGGACGAACGGGAGGTCGGCCTTGATGTCCTCCGCGATGCCCCTCTCGATGGCCGTCAGATCGTCCGGCGTGAAGGGCTTCTCGCGCGCGAAGTCGTAGTAGAAGCCGTCGTCGATGGCGGGGCCGATGGTGACCTGCGTGTCGGGATAGAGCCGCTGCACCACGCCCGCCATCACGTGCGCCGCGTCGTGGCGCGACACCTCCAGCGCCTCGGGGCTCTTCGTGGTCACGATCTCGAGCTTCGCGTCGCTGTCGAGCGGCCGCGCCAGGTCCACCAGCTCGCCGTCGAGCTTCGCGACGTACGCAGCCCTGGCCAGGCCGGCGCCGATCTGCTCCTTCACGAAGTCCGCGATGCGCGTGCCCTTCCTCGCCTCCTTGGAGGAGCCGTCGGGGAGCGTGATCTTGACGAGGTCGGACATGGGGGCTTTCGATAGCGCAGGAAGGCCTGGAAGGCCAGCGGCACGGCGGGATCCAGTCGCGCGCAGAGAGCGGCGCGGCAGCCGGAACACGACGTCCGGCGGCGGGCCCGAAGACCGCGTCTCGCCGCGCGTCCCGCCAAAAAAGAGGGACCCAGCCGGTGAGCCGAGTCCCTCGGAATTGGTAGGCCCGGGCGGTCTCGAACCGCCGACCCCTGCCGTGTCAAGGCAGTGCTCTACCACTGAGCTACGGGCCTGAAGCGCAGCGTTTCTACCCGCGCCATCCGGGAGTGTCAACGTGACAGCGAACGGGTTTCGCTAGAAGCGGCCCTGGATGCCGAGCTGCGCGCCGCCCTCCCGGATCGTCGCGACCGGAGCCAGGCCGCGCTCGCCGATGCCAAGGCCGCTCTTCAAGCGCGAGAGGAGCGGCTGGCCGGACGTCGTCGAGAGGCCGTGCACCATCCTGAGCGCGAAGAACCCGGTGCCCGCGATTACCATCCCACTGTGCGCGTGGCGTCCCGCGACGTCCTCGAAGATGTGGCGCTCGCGGCCGACGGGGTCTGCAGCCGCGACGGGCCGAGCGGGTGCGGATGGATGCGCGGTGGCCTCGGGCTGGCGCGGCTCCGCGCGGACGAGCTGGGCGTTATGCGCGGGGCGGAGGGCGATGTCGTCCGCGCCGCGCGCCGTCCCGACCAGCAGCACGAGGAGCGCGAGAGCGACGAGCGCGTTCAGAAGCATCGCTCACTAGTACCCCGCACTGCGTGTGGGTTTGCCAGCACCCACCTCCCACATGAACGCGGGACAACTGAGCGAAATCAAAAGCGTTCTTTTTTCTTTCAGAAGAACACGTCCTCGGCCGGGCGCTGCAGGCCACGCCACTCGCGGAGGCGGGCGCGGGGCGTGCCGTCCACCCACTCCACGTGCGCGT
>WNFY01011345.1_pt1 | contig 13908 bp, 11 predicted proteins | sample 5400091 | NCBI WGS metagenome assembly WNFY01 (sample SAMN13153364, study PRJNA577476) | soil metagenome | isolation source: 60 cm soil or saprolite under grassland replicate 1 | place: USA:California | collected 2016-06-15 | reverse complement strand
AAGGACAGCAAAAGGTTTTAATTCCCGGTGATCCCGAAAGGGAAATGAAAAAGCAAAGAATGAGAAATGGCATTCGGCTATTAAAACCCGTGCTGGAGGACCTTAAATATTTAAGTGAGAAGTTGGGAGTTCAATTTGAGTGATAAAAAAATCCAATCCATCTTTCATTTATGTCCGCTATTCAAACTGTTCAACTAACCATTCAGGGACAACCTGTAAAAATTCATCTTATTTCAACCGGTGCAGTATCGGTTAAAACAAAATTTCGTGAAGCCAGTAAAACAGGATTGCTGGCAATGGTGGATTTCATTCTCGATAAGAATTTTACAGAATGGATGCCGATTTGGGTTTTGGTGATTGAGCATCCTGAGGGAATATTTGTGATTGATACAGGCGAAAACGCCGATGTAAATAATCCTGGTTATTTTAAGTCATCAGGAATTTTTGCTAATTGGTTCGATACGACTCAATTCAGATTCAAAGTAAATAAACCCGAAGAAATAGGTCCGCAATTAAATGGTTTAAATATTCCTATTGCGAATATAAAAGCGGTTGTATTAACGCACCTGCATCTTGATCACATCGACGGAGTCAAATATTTTCCTTCCACAGAGATCATCGTAAATAAACTGGAATGGGAAAGGCCTTTTGGTGATCTGCCAAAATTATATCCATCCTGGTTTAAGCCAACTCTGGTTGAATTAGATCAGCAATTTGATGTTTTTGATCAGGTGCAATATTTAACTGCATCGAAAGATTTATTGCTTATACAAACCCCCGGGCACACTTACCATCATTGTTCGGTATTACTTCAGGCTGATGAATGCAGTATATTTTTTGCGGCAGACATTTGTTATTCTCAATATCAAATTATTGAAGAAAAATACTCCGGAACTAATGCCAGTCATAAAATGGCAAAAGTTACTTATGATCGGGTGAAGCAATTTGCCAAAAAACATAAACTGGTATTTCTTCCATCTCATGATGCGGAAGCTTCTGAGCGACTAAGAGAATTGAAGACTTTGTTCGATATATAACACAAACTTATCTTTGCACTCCAATTTTTCGAATTTTGATAAAATCCTCGATAATGAAGGTCATGAAGTTTGGTGGCACGTCCGTGGGTAAACCAGAAAGAATGCATCACATTGTATCACTGGTAACATCGCAAGAGGAGCCGACTATAGTTGTATTGTCCGCACTGTCCGGTACAACAAATGCGCTGGTGGAAATTATTTACAATATCGCAAAGGGCGACCGGGTTACAGCCAAACAGAACATTGATAAGCTGGAAGAGCATTATCATAATTTCATCAGGGCGTTAGTGAAGGAGCCTAAGGCTTTTCAGAAAGCAAATGCGATCATTGCTGAACATTTTGAATTTCTGAATATCATTTTGAAAATTTCTTTTAGCGAGGCTTTGAGTAAAGATATTCTTGCACAGGGTGAATTGCTTTCAACCAAATTATTTTCCACTTATCTGGAAGAAAAGCAAATCGATCATGTATTATTGCCGGCTCTTGAATTCATGACCATTGATTACAACGATGAGCCGCAGATAGGTAGCATCAAGGTAAAGCTCACGCAATTGCTGGCACAGTATCCAAATAAAAAGTTGTTTGTTACGCAAGGTTATATCTGTCGGAACGCAAGGGGCGAGGTTGATAATTTGAAAAGGGGGGGAAGCGATTATTCTGCATCATTGATCGCAGCCGCTATCAATGCCTCTGCCTGTGAAATTTGGACAGATATTGACGGTATGCACAATAATGATCCAAGAATTGTAAAAAAAACAGTGCCGGTTGAACAACTAAGTTTTGAAGAAGCCGCGGAACTTGCTTATTTCGGTGCAAAGATCTTGCATCCTGCATCAATATGGCCGGCGCACCAATACAAAATTCCCGTAAAGCTGTTGAATACGATGCAACCTGAGGCAAAAGGAACATTGATCGTGGAAGAAGCGGGTTCGGTAGGAGTAAAGGCCGTCGCAGCAAAGGATAATATTATTGCTATTCGTATAAAAAGCAGCCGTATGTTGTTGGCTTATGGATTTTTGAGAAAAGTATTTGAAGTATTCGAAAAGTACAGAACATCAATTGACATGGTAACTACTTCAGAAGTAGCTGTATCATTAACAATTGACAATGCGGCACACCTAAAAGAAATTCAAAAGGAACTGGAACCATTTGGTGCTTTGGAGATAGATGAAAACCAGGTGATCATTTCCGTGGTTGGAAATGAAATTTCTCAAACGGTGAATATTGTAAAGAAGTTATTTGAATCTATTCAAAATATACCGGTGCGGATGGTTTCTTATGGTGGAAGCCCCCACAATATTTCATTATTGGTTCCCGCTGCTTATAAAACGCAAATTCTTCAGCAACTAAATAAAGGCATGTTTGATCTTTAATTATAAGTCAGGATTAATTATTGTTCCGCATCAGTACTATCTTCTTCATCATCTCCTTTTATTGTGTAGATCGCGATCGTTCCACCCCCACCGTTACCAACAGCTCCAACAAAAGGTTGGTTAATGATCTTTATCATGCCAATATCTGTAACTGGCAAGTCATTTAAAAATCCGGGATCCACAGGCATTTCGTCCACAAAAATACTGGCCCTGCTGTTGCGGATGAACGGAACAGCAATCCCATAGCGTGTATAATAGATCTGCAGACCTGCCACACGACCTTGTAACCATTCCAAAATATTCAAATAACTATTTGCAGTTGTTTTATTATCATTGGCCAGGTCAATGATGGTACCATCATAAGTCTTAAATAAGCCTGTGCAGTATTTATTATTCAACCTTTCCTGCGGAGATATATAATTTTTCCCTGTATATCTCTGGGCAAATAATATCAAACTAAAAACCGAAACAAAAACTAGCAAAGCTGTTCTTTTCATATCCATTTCCTCCCTATGTAAGTTACGACAAGGTTCTGTTAGCAGATAGTTAAGTTGCGGCGCTTCAACGAACGAAGTACAGGTTACAAATAAAAAAGCCTTTCCAAAATAAAAAGGCTCCTGGATATCCTATTGATCTTTTTAATCCAATAAATCGTGGTTCTAACATCAGACAACCAGCATGGCATCACCATAACTAAAAAAGCGGTATTTATCCTTAATCGCTTTTTTATAAGCTTCCATGGCGAGGTCGTAACCCGCAAAAGCACAGGTCATAATAAGTAGACTTGTTTTCGGCAAATGAAAATTTGTAACCAGCGCATCGGCGATATTAAAATCGTAGGGCGGGTGAATGAAAATATTGGTCCATCCTTCCGAAGGTTTCAAAAGTTTTTGTGCAGTAAATGACGATTCGACAGCACGCATAGTAGTAGTGCCCACAGAGCAAATGCGGTGACCATATTCTTTTGCACGGTTCACAATCTTACAGGCAGTATCCTCAATACGGTAATATTCTGCATCCATTTTATGTTTGCTCAGGTCCTCCACTTCAATCGGCCTGAATGTTCCAAGACCTGTATGGAGAGTTACCTCAGCAAAACGAATTCCCTTTATTTCCAGGCGCTTAATTAATTCGCGGCTGAAATGCAGACCGGCAGTGGGGGCTGCTACTGCACCTTCATGTTTTGCATATACAGTTTGATAACGTTCTTTATCCTCTTCATCGGGTTTGCGCTTGATATATTTTGGAAGAGGAGTCTCTCCCAGTTTTTCAAGCATGGCACGAAATTCATCTTCATTGTTTTCCCACAAAAAACGAATAGTACGGCCACGGCTTGTCGTATTGTCAATTACTTCGGCCACCAGTTCTTCGCCTTCGCCAAAATATAATTTATTGCCTACGCGGATTTTTCTTGCGGGATCAACAATTACATCCCAAAGGCGATTCGGTTTATTCAATTCACGCAAAAGAAACACTTCGATCTTTGCGCCTGTTTTTTCTTTACGCCCGTACATACGGGCCGGGAAAACCTTCGTGTTGTTTACAATAAACACATCTTTATCATCAAAATAATCAAGGATGTCGCGGAAATGTTTATTCTCGATATGCCCTGTGTGGCGGTGCACTACCATCATCCGGGCGTCTTCTCTTTTTTTCGTAGGGTGCTGTGCAATTAAATTTAAAGGAAGATCGAACTTGAATTGTGAAAGCTTCATGGATTAATTTTCTTTTTGGGTTCCAGTTGCAACCTACCAAGTTGGTTTTTCGTTGCGTCCGCCGTGGCGGATTAACTTTTGAAATTCTATTTAGCTAATTTGTAATAGCCCTATTGACAAGACCAGTGAAGAAAACTGGAAAGGAATTAACCGAATCCGGTCTTACGGCACCGGGTCAGGTCATTACGGAGCTTTTAAAGTGCGCAAAGGTATGGTATTTATAGCGGAAAAAAAGTTTTATTGTTCACATTTACCTAACCGTTTTATCAGTCGATTTTTATAGAAATTTCTCTGCCTACGGTAACGGGTGTATAAGTCCGGCGGCTCTGTCTAAACAATTTGATATGCTTTAAATTTTAGTGTCTGAAAATGGTCATTGTAATTTGGATCGGTTCCAAATCTTAGTACATGCCCGTCCGGATCCTCAAGATGCATTTCCATTGCCCAGGAATAATTAACAGGTGCTGCCTGATAGTTACTCCCTTTGTCTTAAGTTCATCGTGTAACTCAAATATGTCTCCGTCAAAACCTATCCAAATCCAAATACCAGAGTTTCCTTGGGCGCCTTTGTATAAATAAATGCCTGCTGACGGTCATGTCTTTTACTGAAAGTATGGGCTATATGTTTTCAATTCAAATTGACAATTTGCCCCGATTAAATATGTCAGGGTTCATTGTTATTAAATTCACATTAGTAAGGAACTTGTCGGTAGCAGATTTATCCTTTCACTCTTCGTCTGATCATATTTGTATCAACGCCTTCATTTCTCATTTTAAGTTCAGCGGCATCTGCAGGGACATTCGCCAGGTATGTTCGGAACACTTTCCTGCCTTCCGCTCGAAGTATAACTGTGCCGGAGTTCAAATTTTAATCGTTCTGCATGCGTTAGGACTTTTAACATTGAATTTATTTGCCTTTCCATATTCAAAATTGGGAAATGATCTACAAGAAATTACTGCTATGGTCTAAGAGCTTTCCATCCCTTCACGCTTGTTCTGAGCACAACGCAAATACCAATGAAAAAATAGCATAGGCCCACTTAAAACAAAACGACTAAAACTTCGTTTATAATAGTGATTTATGCTTTTCCGAAAAATTTGCATCTTACATTTGCTGATTGATTCATTCTGAATTGTGCTATAGCTATGAAAAAAATTGCATTGCTCATCCTTGCCTTTAATTTTATTCTGCTCTCTGAAGCTCAGACAAGAAACAATTCTAAGAAATATCCCAGCCTGTTTTGGGAGATCACCGGCAATGGACTTTCCAGGCCTTCCTATCTTTTTGGAACCATGCATGTAAGCAGTAAGATGGTTTTTCATTTGCCTGATTCTTTTTACCTCGGAATAAAAAATGTAGATGTTGTGGCGCTGGAAACTAACCCGGAATCCTGGCAGGAAGACCTGGTTAAGTATGATGTAGAGGATAACTCATCGTACGGAAGGTTACGTTTCCCATGGAATAATTTCAAACAGATGCCTGATGATTATTTAAATATTCGTACTCTGCAGTTTGATAGATATGAAAAGCAAATTGAAGCCGCATTGCACAGCCGGCCATCAACGATTAATAATCTATTATATCGTAACTATTCAGACTACTCCAGCGATTTTGAGGAGAATACCTATCTGGATATGTACATTTACCAGGTAGGAAAAAAGATGGGGAAGAGGGTTGCTGGCGTAGAGAAGTATGATGAGAGTATGAGGCTGATGATGGAAGCATACCGCGATGCGGCTAAAGAAAAAATTCACAAACAAAGAAGCTACGATAACGATGAAACATATTCCGCTGATAAATTGCAGGAGGCTTACCGCACCGGTAATCTTGATCTGCTTGATTCGATCAACAGATTGAATAGCTTTTCCGTTGCTTTTGATGAAAAATTCCTGTACCGTCGTAATTTATTACAGGCGAATTCTGTTGATTCAATATTAAAAGCCAAATCATCCTTATTTGTTGGGGTGGGAGCAGCACATCTTCCGGGCAATCGTGGAGTAATAGAAATCTTGAGAAGAAGAGGATATGAACTTCGGCCAATAATTATGAAAGAAAGAGAGAGCAATGAAAAAGATATGGTAGAGAAACTTCGTGTGCCGGTAAATTTTAATACTCAAATTTCAGAAGACGGATTTTTTAGAGTTGATGTTCCGGGCAAATTTTATCGGTTCAATGAAGAGGGCTTACTTGATCAACTGCAATATGCCGATATGGCCAATGGTAGTTATTACATGGTCACAAGAATCAAAACGAATAGCCTGTTTTGGGATCATAGTGGAGAAGTAGTGAAGAAAAAAATTGATAGCTTATTGTATGAAAACGTACCGGGCAAGATCTTAAGCAGGCAGGAAATTGTACGCAATGGATATAAAGGTCTTGACATCATCAACCGCACCAGGAGAGGAGACATTCAGCGCTATAATATTTTTATTACACCTTATGAAGTGATCATTTTTAAAATGAGTGGAAATGGAGATTATGTGAAGGACGGTGATGAATCAAAAAGATTTTTTAGCAGTATCAGGTTAAAAGAATATAAAACCGATCCCGTTACCGGCTGGCAAAATTATCAACCTTCATCAGGCGGGTTTAGTGTTGACTTGCCTCATGAGCCATTTATTTCAAGAAATGGTAACCTGTCTGCCGGGCAGGCAGGCTGGCAATATGAAGCAGAAGATAAATTTGCAGGCACAAGCTATACGGTTCTTAGAACGGATATTCATAATTATGCTTTTGCCGAAGAAGATACATTTGATTTGGGATTACTGGATGAAAGTTTTTCCAGCTCTTCATTTATTGATAAGCAAATAAGCCGGAAGCTAATTAACTGGAAAGGATATCCTGCGTTGGACTGTAAATATCTTCATAAAGATGGTTCGGTATTCGTAGCAAGATTCATCATCCAAGGTCCGCATTATTACACACTTATTGCACATGCCAGGAAAGAAAATGCCGGTATAGAGAAATTTCTCAATTCTTTTACAATAAAACCATTTGTTTATAAAGAGCCATTTGAAAAGAAAGATAGTTCTTTATATTATACTGTTAAAACGAATTTTTATCCCGAGGATAAAAAAATAAAACTGTCTATTCCCGGCAGTGATAATTATTCTATAAATAATAAGGATGAAGATGATGACGGTGGCAGTGAAGACGATTTCCTTAGTTGGGGAAGTTTTAAAAATAATGTTATTGAAAATGATACGACCGGTGAAAAAATCTATGTTTCGTTTTATAAGAATGGCGAGTATTATTATACCGCTGATAGCTCGTGGCTAAATGAAAATAAAATAACACGGGAAGGTTCGTGGATCATTTCTTTTTATAAAAATGGGATAAAATTTCTTTTGGCAACAGAAGGTGACACTCTTTCCGCTGCAAGCTCTTTTATTAAAAACTTTTTTGAAACTTTTACACCAGTAGATACGCTAAAGGGTTCCAACCCCTTTGAAGAGAAGTCTGTTATATTATTTAAGGACTTTTTTAGCAGTGATACATTGCTGCATAAGAGAGCCTTAAAGGCTATTGGGGATGTTAAGTTAGATTCAACAGATTTTCCAAATCTCAGGAAAGCCATTAGTTCCCTAAGCTGGACTGAGAAAAAATATATGGAAACAAAAAAGTCGCTGATCGGTAAACTTGGAGATATAAACAGCAAGACCGTTTCTGATTTTCTGAAAGAGCTTTATTATTCAGTTGGCGATACAGTAGAGATGCAGTATATAGTTTTGGAAAGTTTACTGCAGCAACAAACACAATATGCATTTTCTATTTTTAAAGATATTCTAACTGCAGAACCGCCCGTAATAGAATTTAGTTCCAATAATTACAACAACGATTTTAATCCGGGTCGTTTTAATATTAACCTGAATTACAAAATCTGGAGTAAAACCAATTATGATAATGGCGATTTTTGGGATGAGTTGTATGACTCCGTTAAACTTACCCGTGCTATTTTGCCTGATATTTTGCCACTGCTGAATCTGGATGATTATAAATGGAGAATCATGCGTTTGCTCGGAAGAATGATCGACAGTAATTTTGTAAAGCCAGAGGATTATGAAATTTATTTTAGTAAATTTATTATTGAAGCAAAACAGGAACTTAAGAAACAAACGATTAATGAGAAGAAAAAATTAATCAAAAAAGCATCGGGCAATGATTTAAGAAAAGATAATGATGAAGACGAAGACGAGGATAATAATTATGGCAATGAGAAATTGAGTCTGTATTCAAAATTATTGTTGCCGTTTTGGAAGATTCATGCAAATGTCCAGCCTTTATTTCAGCAACTCCTGCAATCAAATGATAAAAAACTCCGGTATAATACAATGCTGCTGCTTATACATGATAACAAACCCGTGCCAGACAGTGTATTGAATTACTTTGCATCCATGGATGATTATCGGTATACTCTTTACCGTGACCTCCGTGAAATCAACCGGTTATTATCTTTTCCATCAAAATATAATAACCAGTCTGATCTTGCAAAAAGTAAATTGCTTGATTCAAAATCTTATGCCCGACCGGATTCTGTTTTATATCTCGACAAACTGTCTGCAACGTTTCAATCAAAACAAGGTTATGTTTATTTCTTTAAGTATAAAGAGAAAAAGGATGATCAAACATGGAAACTGGCTGCCGTTGGTCTTTTATCGGCAGATCCCAACCAGTTTGAAATTAAGGATACATCATCTTTATCACCCGGTGACCTTCTTGAAGAAAACGGACGCTTTTTTTACAGGAGGCGTTATGATTTTACAGAGTTTACAGATTCAAAATTGAAAGAAGACGAACCCATTACTTCTCAGTTAAATAAGCAGCTTAAAAAAATACTTTATTCTGCCAGGCGGAGTGCTAAACAATTTTATACTGCATCAAACAATGATCTTAATAATATTTTGCGTTTCAGAAACTAGGCCACTCTTCCCCTGGGAACTGAATCAATAAGCTTTTTTGTGTATTCTTTTTGAGGATTGAAATAAATATCATCAGCATCTCCGCTTTCTTCAATCTTTCCTTTATTCATTACCATTATTCTGTTGCTGATGTATCGAACAACTGAAAGATCATGCGAGATGAAAATAATAGTAAATCCAAATTCTCTTTTCAGGTCGTTCAATAGATTTAAGACCTGCGCCTGTACACTTACATCCAGTGCTGACACAGATTCATCACAAATAATAAAAGATGGATGTAAAGCCAAAGCCCTGGCAATAACGATACGCTGTCTCTGGCCCCCAGAAAATTCATGAGGATAGCGGTTAAAATGTCTTGCTTTCAGATCCACTTTTTCCAAAAGCTCAATTACTTTATCTTTTCTTTTTCTTGCTTCTGAGATATGATGCACTTTCATAGGTTCAGAAATAGCCGAGCCAATAGTAATTCTTGGATTTAGAGAAGAGTAGGGATCCTGGAAGACAATTTGAATTTCCTTCCGAAATGATTTTAATTCAGCTCTTTTTTTAGCAGCAAGATCAATGCCCTCATAAACTATTTTGCCTGAGGTTAATTTAACCAATCTTAATAAAGCTCTTCCTAAAGTTGTTTTGCCACAACCGGATTCACCAACAAGGCCTAATGTTTCTCCTTTGAATACGTCAAAACTTACATTATCCACGGCTTTTACAAACTCAAGAGGATTACCAAACAGATTTTTTTTGGACGGAAACCAAACAGAAACGTTTTGGGCTTCAAGCAAAATTTCCGGTTTCTGCGTACTGGTTGCCTGTTGCTGGTTCCTTGTTTCTTGTTTTTTATCACGTAACTCATAACTCGTAACTCCTAATTGATCTTCTCTTAAAAAGTCGGTAATTACCGGTAATCGTTCACCCCTCTGATGATTAACAGGACGACAGGCCAGGAGTGCTTTTGTATATGGTTTCTGAGGCCTGTCGAAAATCTCTTTTACCGTGTTTTGTTCAACAACATCTCCTTTGTACATTACAATGACTCTATCAGCCACTTCGGCAACCACCCCCAGATCGTGAGTGATAAATATTACACCAATATTTCGTTCTTTCTGGAGATCACGGATAAGCTGTAAAATAGATTTTTGTACTGTAACATCTAATGCGGTGGTAGGCTCGTCACAAATCAGTAATGAAGGATGACAGCACATGGCCATGGCAATCATTACTCTTTGTTTTTGCCCGCCACTTAGCTGATGAGGATACCGATGAAAAATTTTTTCAGGATCCGGTAATTTTACTTTTGAAAGCCATTCAGTCGCTTCTACCGTTGCCTGTTGTCGTGAGACCTGCCTGCCGGTAGGCAGGGTTTTTTTGTGAGCAAGAATAGCTTCCATTACCTGGTGACCACAGGTAAATACAGGATTTAATGAACTCATCGGTTCCTGGAAAATCATAGCTATTCTGTTACCACGAATATTTTTTAATTCTGCATGAGTTTTTTTTTGCAGATTTTCAACAGTCGTTCCATCCTCAGAAAATAAAATTCTGCCTGAACTATATTTTGCCGGCGGGGAAGGAAGAAGTTTTAAAATAGAAAGGGCGGTAACCGTTTTTCCCGATCCTGATTCTCCAACAATAGCCACTACTTCGCCACGATTAATTGTAAAAGAAATATTTCTTATTGCAATTGTTATTGCATCTTCTGCAACAAAATCGACCGACAAGTTTCTAATATCTAAGAGCGGCTTCATTATGGATAATTATGGTGTACAAGGCCCTTTATGATTTTTAAAGATAATTTTTTAGCCGGAACTGGATAATATATCATACAGACCATGCAATTTTGAACAGTGGTGCTGTCGATCACAAAATAAAATTCATCACCTTCATGAATGGTGTCTGGAAATGTGCAACGGCTATTCAGTGCAAATACATTTTTATAGTTCTTACCTGTGCTTTCATCTTTCCAGTTTGCCACAACTATTGCGGTATCAAAATTCTCGGTGGTAATACTGATTGTATGATTCATGCATCCTCCTTTTACTTCCAGTTTTCCTTTATAGCATCCGGGGGCAGTTACAGTACTATTTCTTGTTTTGTTCTTACAATTTTCTTTGGACAAGGCCAGAGAAATAAAAGAGACTATTAACAGGAAAAATTTCATTGGCAAATTTAAATGACTGCTGCAAGGCTGTACTGATTCAAAAACGCAAATGCCGTACTGTTAACCCATCATTGATCAACTGCTTTAAAGAATCTATACCAATTTTGAGGTGACGCTCTGCAAATTTATCTGTTACATCTTTATCACTTTCTTCCGTTTTTACTCCCTCCGGGATCATGGGCTGATCACTGACCAGCAATAGCGCCCCGGTTGGTATTTTATTAAAAAAGCCAACGGTGAAAATGGTTGCTGTTTCCATGTCAATAGCATAGGCTCTTATTTCCTGCAAATATTCTTTGAAGTCGTCATCATGTTCCCATACGCGTCGATTGGTAGTGTAAACGGTACCGGTCCAGTAATCGATTTTATAATCACGAATAGTTGTTGATACGGCTTTTTGCAAAGCGAATGCTGGTAAAGCGGGAACTTCCTTTGGAAAATAGTCATCCGAAGTTCCTTCGCCACGAATGGCGGCGATTGGCAGTATGAGATCGCCGAGGTTATTGCGTTTTTTTAAGCCACCACACTTGCCTAGAAATAAAACTGCTTTGGGTTTAACGGCACTCAAGAGGTCCATTACAGTGGCTGCGGTTGGACTGCCCATTCCGAAATTGATGATCGTGATATCCTCTGCCGTTGCGCATTGCATAGGTTTATCGATCCCGACTACTTCAACATGATTCCAGTCTGCAAATAATTTTACATAGTGACTGAAATTGGTAAGTAAAAAATATCTTCCAAAATTTTGCAATTTTTCGCCCGTGTAACGGGGAAGCCAATTATGTACTATTTCTTCCTTTGTTTTCATTCAATTAACGTTCTGCTAATATAAAAATTTATTTTTGGGAATGATTGCCGTTGATTTCCCCGAACCAGTTTTCAGGCTGAAAAAAGAAAAAGAAGTCGAATTTATTTTTGATGCTATCCGGAAGCAATGGCTTGTTTTAAGTGAAGAAGAATGGGTCAGGCAAAATTTTATTCAATATCTTATTCAGACACTTCATTATCCAGCTGCCTTTATTGCAGTTGAAAAAGAAATTATGCTGGGGGAATTAAAAAAAAGATTTGATATTTTAGTTTATGAAAAAAACCATAAACCCTGGATGATGATTGAATGCAAGGCCGCATCGATTGATTTGAATGATGCTGCTTTGCACCAGGTGCTGAGATATAATATCAGTGTTCCGGTTTCTTTTCTTATCATTACCAATGGCCACACCACCTATGGTTGGGAAAAAATCGGAATCGATTTAAAACTTATCCAGCAAATGCCCTTGTGGATTTAGTTGGGGATGAATATTAATTTTTATTGTTTATCAAAAATTTTTTCATCTATAGGCACATCAAATTCTACTTTGTCAAAATGAACTTCCTGTAGAGTTTGACCACCGGATTGTACTTTTCTTGACATGCTGAATTTAATATTGCCGATATCTTTTACATCGCTATAATATGTTTCTAATTGCATATCCTGGCCCATCATATTTCTCGTACCAAAAGTTTTTATGAGCAGGAAGGAGGTTGGATCAATATAATACGTAGTTGTTTTATCATTCTCTGTGGTTAATTGAATTTTGTACGCTTTAATACCATTTACCTCTTCCTGTCCTAACAATTCTACTTTATAGCCACGGGCTTTATAATCCATTAACTGGCTGGTCAAAGAGCCCTGGTTTTTAAATTCATTTAATTCATCACCTGTTACATCCGTGGCCGTTGGAGCGCCGGCATATGGATTAATTTTCCAACCCTTCTCGTCCTTATAGACATTGGTGATAGTTTGCCCCATTACTTCAACATCAGTTCGCATAGCCCTGCCATTGATGATTTGTACAGTGATAGGCAGATCATTTCCCTGGGTAGTCACCGTGCCGGTCAATTTGGCCGTTTTTATCTTTTTGAAATTATCTAATCCGCCCATTGCACTTGCATATTTCTGAATGATTTCATCAACAGTTTGAGCATTAGCCTTTGTAAAAATGAAAGCGAATAGTAAAAAGAATATTTTTTTCATAATCAATTTTTGAGTGCAGAAAGGTAGGTATTTTAACATTCAGGAAACAAAAAATCCCATGCTTCAGGAGAATCGGATTTTGAAAATTTTTTGTTCGACAATACTTATGGAAATATCCCTAACTCTGCATAGCTGGTTCCCACTTTATTAATAGCTACTACAAATGCGGCCGTTCGCATATCAGGAATTTGAGGATTCGCTTTCCAGACATCCATAATTTCCCGGGTAGCTGTTATCATTGTTTCTTCGAGACCGCTATAAACAAGGTCTACTTCATCTGCCCCATGCATAATAAATTCTTTTTCTTCTGTATCTACTTTCTTCCCACTCAGTGCTTCCATCTGTCCCAGTATATGAGCATTCATGTTTTCAGTGAAACGTTTTTCCATACGTCCGTATCTCACATGACTCAGGTTTTTCAGCCATTCAAAATATGAAACGGTTACGCCACCTGCATTCAGATACATATCAGGCACCACCACAATTCCTTTTTGGGCAAAGATTTCGTCCGCTTCGGGTGTTAATGGACCATTGGCAGCTTCACCAATTAGTTTAGCTCTTACGCTGGGTGCATTTTCTTCGTCAATTACATTTTCTAATGCAGCTGGAATTAAAATATCGCAATTTATTTCGAGAGCATCTGTATTTTTTGCAAAATTTTTTGCTCCCGGAAAATTTAATATCGTCCCCG
>WNFY01004199.1_pt1 | contig 13914 bp, 8 predicted proteins | sample 5400091 | NCBI WGS metagenome assembly WNFY01 (sample SAMN13153364, study PRJNA577476) | soil metagenome | isolation source: 60 cm soil or saprolite under grassland replicate 1 | place: USA:California | collected 2016-06-15 | reverse complement strand
AATTGCCCTTGTACCAATTGTAAGCGCCCCACGGTTTATTGGTGACGTATTCGACGCTGAAATTTTCGTTCGGCGGCAGCTTGATGTGCGCGAGCGTGCGTTCGCGACACGCCTTGATCGCTAGCTGAAACACGGCGTCTAGCTTGTCTTTCGGAATCACGAATGCTCGCCGCCAATTCTCGTAACGCTGCAACAGCGTTCCCTCACCCGGAAGTTTCGGCTCGAGCTTGGCGAGGATTTCCTGGAAATGCGTTTCAGGAAACCTCGGTGCAACGGCGTCATAAAGGGCCTGCGACTCTTCATCGAAATTCAAACGTTCGCCGTTCAAGATGCGCACTCGTGCCTGCAGCGCGGATAGTTGCTTTGTTAAATACTCGAGTCGCAATCGCTCCATCTCGTCCGTCGGCGTTGAAACCTTCGCCAACTGCTCGCTTAATCGCGTGGCCTCAAGCGCGATCGCATCGAGCGGTTTCTTTTCCTCCGATTGTTTCTTCCATTCCGGCGGCCCATAATAAGCGTCGACGTAATCCGGATCATGTTGCCCCATCGCGAGCACCAGTTTCACATAAGCTTCTGCAATCTTATTGACGCTTGTGGCTGTCGCTGGTGTCGCTGAAGGAGCAGCACCATCCGCCGTCCAGGCAGCAAACAACGACAACAAAGAGACGACAAGTGGCGCGCACTTCATAAATGATTTTCCCGTGGCGATCAGTGCAGAATGGAATCGCCTGGATAAATCACGCCATCCTTGATTACTGTATCGATGTCGGAAGCGTGCGCGATGTCCTCCAGCGGATTTGAATTGAGAATCACCAGATCCGCGAAATAGCCGTTTCCAATGTTGCCGATGTGCGCGCCGGTCTCTCCGCCGAAAAGCTTCGCCGCATTAGCAGTGGTACATTTGAGAATTTGCATCGGCGTTAGCCCGGCTTCTTTCATTAATTGAAATTCACGGAACAACGCAGGGCCATGAATCGTTCCGATGTTGCCTGCATCTGTGCCCGCCGCAATCGTCACGCCTGCATCTTCCAACTTTTTCAAATTCGGCAGCGCGATTTCGTAAGTTTTCTTGATCCGATCAAGCGCCGCTTTCGGATCAGCCAGAGCCGTCTTCACTCGATCCGGCAATTTGTCCTGCGGAATTTTCGTGACGTCGAGCGACGCGATCACTTCCGCGTTGCCCCACTTTTGTTCTTCTGGTGTGAGATTTAGCTGGTGCGAAAACGTTCGGCCATAGCGTTCAAACACCACCAGCGTCGGACACAAAATTACGTGATGGTCTTTCAGTAGCTTCACAAACGTATCATCGACTGGCTTATCGATGACACTGTGGACCAGCACGTCTGCGCCTTCTTCAACCGCAGCGCGCGCAGTTTCTAATTCGGTCGCGTGGACTGCGACTCGGATCTTGTGCGCATGACTTTCTTCAACCGTCGCCCGGACAATCGGCCGGAATGAATCAACCGGATGATCTTTATCGACGATGTACCAAATCTTAACCAGGTCCGGTTTCTGTTCGGCGAGTTTGCGAACGAACTCGCGTGCTTGCTCTGGCGTATCGATTTTCACGATTGGCGGATCGCCGAGATCGAGTTTCTCGCGCGAAACGCTCGAGATTAAAGGGCCAGCTATGGCTACACGCGGCGCTTTCGCGGTCGCATTCGCCGTTTTACGCACCTCGAAATTCCAGATTGGGCCGCCGACATCGACTACGCTCGTGATTCCGCAACGAATGTAGAGCGCGAAGACATCTTCGAGATGCGACTTGATCCACGCGACCTCGTCCTTGTACGGCCGGACACTGTTGAAATCAGCGCCATCCGGGCGCGTGAACAAATCAGCCGATTGAAAGAAATGCACGTGCGTGTCGATGTAACCCGGCAAGATGAATTTGCCGACGCAACTGATCTGTCTTCCGAGCGCCGCGGCGTCCTGCCTCCCCATCGCCACGCGTTCGACCTTGTCGCCGTTGATTACGACCGTCGCGTTCGGCAGCACTTTGCCGTCAGCAGGGTTAATCACAGTTCCGCCGACGAGCGAAACTTTTTCCGCGCGAACACCGAACGCGGAAAGTATCAGCGCGAAGGCAAACGCAACGCGAATCTTCACAGTGAGAGATTCATCGACTTTGCTCGCAATAACAAAATCTTATTCCTTCGATTCAGGCACGGCTTTCTCGGCGGCCTTGAAACCAATCTTGGAATGCGTGCCATCGCAAAACGGTTTCTCAGTGGATGCGCCGCAGCGACAGAGTGCCATTCGTTTTTCAACTGGAAACTTGGTTCCGTCGGCATCGATCAATTCTACTTCACCCGACACGATGTAAGGACCGTTCTTGATTGTTTCGATTGTTACTTGAGCCATGACCTAAAACTAAAGCACCAAATCCCAAAGCCCAACCACCAAAGAATCATCAAGCTTCAAAGCGAAAACGCCAACGCTGCGGAAATCTGGGGAGCACAGGCTGCCAGCCTGTAGTTCGCGCCAGCTTGCCGCGAACATTCTTGCACTTTTCGCGCGAGTGGTAGTTTGGCGCGCCCGGCAAGCTGCCGAACGCTACAGGCCAGCCGCCTGTGCTACCCAGAGCGGAGCTTGCGCGCACAATCGTTCAGCCAGAGTCTTGCGGCTCATGAAAATTTTGCTCGCACTCATTCTTACGCTCGCCACCTCGGTGCTCGCGCAAACGCCATCGCAAAAGCATCCTTTCACCTTCGAAGAAATGATGGCGCTGAAGCGCGTCGGCGCGCCGGTGCCGTCGCCGGACGGCAAATGGGTCGTCTTCGACTGCGAAGACGTCGATCTGGAAGCGAACACGAAGATTTCGCATTTGTGGATCGTGCCGGCGAGCGGCGGTGAATCGCGGCGCCTGAATCAAACCCCGAATCACGAGGAGCGGCCGCGGTTTTCGCCGGACGGGAAACGACTCATCTGGACATCGAAAGCGACCGACCCAACGCAAATCTGGATGTGCGATTTCGACCCCGAAGCGGGGCAGCTGGTTGGGAAACCGCATCAAGTCACATCGATCTCGACTGGCGCAGATGGAGCGATTTGGTCACCGGATGGAAAAAATATCGTGTTTGTTTCGGCCGTTTACCCGGATTGCAAGGACGATGCGTGCAACAAACAGCGCGACGAAGAGCTCAAGAAGAGCAAAGTGAAGACGAAAATCTTTTCACGCCTGTTCTACAGGCATTGGAACGCGTTCACCGAATTCAAGCGCAGCCATCTGTTTGTTATTGATGCGAACGCCCGCGCTTCTTCTGTAGGGGACGCTGTTAGCGTCCCAGGGAAGCCAACGGCTTCCCCTACAGTTGCAGAGCCGCGCGATCTCACGCCGGGCGATCACGATGTGCCGCCGTTCTCATTAGGCGGGCAGGATATGTATGCGATTTCGCCTGACGGCCAGGAAGTCGCGTACACGAGCAACATCGATGAAGTCGAAGCAACCAGCACGAACAACGAAATTTTCGTGGTGCCGATCGCGGGCGGCGCGGCAAAGAAAATTTCCAGCAGTCCCGGCGCCGACACCACGCCGCTTTATTCGCCGGACGGAAAATACCTCGCATGGCGTTCACAAGGGCGCGCCGCCTTCGAAGCCGATAAATGGCGGCTCCTCGTGCAAGATCGACAATCAGGGAAGACGCACGATCTGATGGAGAAGTTTGATCGGTCGGTAGGGAGCTTCACGTGGTACAAAGATATAGCGCTTCCCTTCACGATCGAAGATCTCGGCAGTGCGTCGATCACTTTTGCGATTCCGTCTGGCGGCGTTTTCCACAGGCGTGAAGAACCGAACAAGTATCTAAAAATTCATGACTCGAACAATGCTGACGACCTCGCGCTCGGTTATACCGAAGGTAAGCATTTCATCTACTTTTTGAAGTCGACGATCAGTTCGCCGGCAGAAATTTGGCGGGTCAACATCAGCAATGATGAAATGGCGCTGTACGAACCTGCCGAGGTTCCTCATCCCGTCACGCACATGAACGACGCGCTGTTGTCGAAGATCGACATGCAGCCGCTGCAGTCGTTCATGTTCAAAGGCGCGAATGACGAACAGGTTCAGGGATTCATGGTCAAACCGCCAGGATTTGACCCGAACAAGAAATATCCTCTGAAATTTTTAATTCATGGCGGGCCGCAAGGGGCCTGGGGAAACGAGTGGACGTATCGCTGGAACGCGGAGTTATTCGCGGCGAACGGCTACGTGGTGGTGATGATCAATTTCCACGGCTCGACCGGTTACGGGCAGAAATTCACCGACTCAATCAGTGGCGATTGGGGCGGCAAACCGTATGTCGACCTGATGAAGGGACTCGATTACGTGGAGAAGACCTTCCCGTTTATCGATAAGAATCGCGAGGCGGCGCTGGGCGCGAGCTACGGCGGTTACATGGCGAACTGGTTGTTAGGCCACACCAATCGTTTCAAATGCATCGTGTCGCACGACGGCATTTTCAACGCCGAGTCGGCTTACGGCACGACGGAAGAGGTGTGGTTCCCCAATTGGGAATTCAACGGCCCGCCCTGGAAAAATCGTGAGCTTTACCGGAAATTTTCTCCGCACGAGTACGCGGCAAATTTCAAAACGCCGACGCTGGTCGTGCACGGCCAGAACGATTATCGGCTCGATGTTTCGCAAGGCTTCGACCTTTTCACGACGCTGCAAATACTGAAAGTCCCGTCGAAGATGTTGTACTTCCCGGATGAAGGCCACTGGGTGCTTAAGCCGCAGAACAGCCGGCTTTGGTACAAAACGGTGAATGATTGGGTGGATCAATGGTGCAAATAATGCGGTGTCATCCCGAACGAAGTGAGGGACCGCACAGGCTTTGCTAAGCACACAAGTCCAATTGCGTAATCAACAGAGATTGTGAGAGGTCCCTCGCCGTCTGCGCGGCTCGGGATGACATTCGCCAACCATGATCGAATGGCACGGATTCAAAGCGGCCCCCGCTTGACTTTTTGCGCGCCTTGCGCATTAAGAACGCGGTGGAAATTTATGGATACTTCGTTGCTGGGATTTTTGCGGGTAATTGTTTCTGTTGGTCTCGTTTTACTCGTCACAGGGTGCGGTGAAGACCCGCGTTTTTCCGACAGGACGCAATATTTAGGTGGAACTTATGGCGGCGCGCAGGGTGGTCCGCCGCGGGACACTGTCTCTTATTGGGACGGAGATAACGCTAGCGGAAACCCTTCTGTGAAGATTAGCCTCGGAGAACAGCGCGCGTATTTTTACAGGAGCGGTGTTCTCGTCGGGGTGTCGCAATTGTCAACCGGTCGGGAAGGACTTAACACTCCGATCGGTACCTTTAAAATTATCCAAAAGGACAAGGACCACGCCTCAAGCTTGTTTGGCGACTATGTCGATTCCGGCGGTAATGTCGTGAAGCCAAACATTGATGTGACTAAAGATCCGAAACCACCGGGCACTCACTTCAAAGGCACGCCGATGCCGTATTTCATGCGCATCGTATCGGGAACAGGCATGCACGCGGGCTATTTGCCAGGTTATCCGGCGTCGCACGGCTGTATCCGCATGCCCGAATTCATGGCTGAAAATTTCTTTCGATCAGTCTCGGTCGGAACGCCAGTCACGATCACCCATTAGATCGCCAACCTGCTGTCGGGGACGACATTGTCGTCCCCGGGAAGCTGGCAGCTTTCCCTACAAAGGCAGCGCTCACTATCTGGGCTTGCAGAAAATTCCTGAGCACGGCATTCTGATCATCCCGCTGCCAGAAATATGATTGTCATCACGCAACCCAACGCTACAGAGGAACAGATACAGCGGATCGTCACGCGCGTGCGCGAGTTTGGGCTCGAGGCACAAATCAGCCGGGGCGCATCGCGCGTGATCATTGGCGTCATCGGACCCGAGGCGCTTCTGCGTGAAAAGTCGATTGCCGCGATGGCCGGCGTCGAAGCAATCGTTCCCGTGTTGAAGCCTTACAAACTCGCGGCGCGCGATTCGCGCGGTTCCTCTGCAGTGGCAATCGGCGACGTGCGCCTCGGTCAACACGAGGATGTGGCTCTAATTTGCGGCCCCTGCTCGGTCGAGAGCAGAGAGCAGATTCAGTCGATCGCAACAATTGTAAAAGAATCCGGCGCAAGAATCTTGCGGGGCGGTGCGTTTAAGCCACGGACTTCCCCATACAGTTTTCAGGGTCTACGCGAAGAAGGACTTCGTTTCCTCGCGGAAGCGCGTGGGAAAACGGGACTGCCTGTGGTCACTGAAGTCATGGACCCGCGTGATCTCTCCATGATCGAAAAGTATGCAGACTGCCTTCAAGTCGGCACCCGCAACATGCACAACTTCTCGCTGTTGAAGGAAGTCGGCCGCAGCAGACTTCCTGTGCTTCTCAAGCGGGGGTTTAGCGCCACAATTTATGATCTGATGATGAGCGCGGAATACATCCTCAACGAAGGCAATCCGAATGTTGTTCTGTGCGAACGCGGCATTCGCACCTTTGAGACCGCGGCGCGCTACACCCTCGATCTCAGCGCTGTTCCAATCCTGAAATCTAAGACACATTTGCCCGTCATTGTCGATCCCACGCACGCACTGGGCCTGCGTGAATTTGTTCCGCAAATGTGTCTCGCCGCCGTCGCCGCCGGCGCGGACGCGCTAATGATTGAAGTGCACGACTCCCCTGAACTGGCCAAGAGCGACGGCAACCAGGCGCTTACGCCGGAAATATTCGCCGAGCTCGTCCCGCGTCTCCGCGCCGTCGCCGCAGCCATTGGCCGCGCGCTGTAGCCGCTTCGCTGTGCGAAGCGTGGCGCTGATACGCCTTTAACGCTTTGCAGAGCGCGTCTTACAGAGACGCGGCTACAACTCAGGATGAATTTGGCGTAAGCTCGACAGTGGAAAAACCGATCCGCGCGGAGCTTCTGGAACGTGTCGCGGCGAGCGAACCCATCGCGCGCAAGCTTACAGCCATACAAAGTACGCAATGGCCGGTACACTTTTCGCTCGTCATCCAGCCGGCTCACGCGTTTCTGGCCGCCGTAATCGCGCACGCTTGCCATGGACGCGCACGCAGTAATCGGCAGCCTGCCGATCCCACGATCTGGGTCCTTTGTCCCACCGTTCATTCTCAAGAATTATTTTACGAAAGTTTGCTCAACTGGCAGACAGACGCGCTTTTCCTGCCGGAAGCCGAGCTTGGGGCAGTAGAAAATGTCTTGCCCGATCCTGAAATCGCAGCTGAACGCCTGGCGCTGTTGATGGAAATCGAGCGCGAAACTCGTCCCCACATCATCGTGGCGACGCGCGCAAGTCTGGACCAACCTGCTCCAAAGCGCGGCACACTCCCATCTGCTATTACCCAGCTTCGGCGCGGCGCAAACGCAAGTATGGAACAGCTTCTCGACCAACTTGTGGGGAATGGTTATGAGCGTGTCGCGCAAGTAAACACTCGGGGACAGTTCGCTGTCCGTGGCGGCATAGTCGATCTGTATTCGTGGCAGGCGCCGTTGCCGTACCGGCTGGAATTTTTCGGCGACCAAATCGAATCGTTGCGCGAGTTCGACATCGACGCTCAAACGTCAGTTCGCGACTTAAGCTCCGTCGACCTTCTCCTTGGACCAGCGGGTGACCAAAGCGGTTTCGTTCGCGATTACGTCGCTGCGAATCATCTGATTATCGACATCGAACCTGCGATGGAGGGCGGAGCTCCTGCGACGCCGGGCTCATGGAGGCTCGCGTCTCCACATATCCAGATCAGCGAAAGCTGGATTGAAACTGGTCCGGAAGATTTCAGCGGCGCGTTCCAGGATTGTGAGATTGGAGAGTTTCTGGCAGGCGATCTCGTGCTTGCTGAGGCAAAACGGGCGCAGTTTGTCCAGCGCTTAAAAGAATGGCGCGCGAACAACGCGAGGATCGTCATCTACTTTCAAACTGAGGGCGAGATCGAGCGCTTTCGCGAAATCATGGCAGGCGCCATTGAGGGCGTCGACTTTGTCGAAGGAACACTGGCGCGTGGATTTTGTTTCCCAGCAGCCAATCTTGTCGTCCTCTCGGCCGCGGAATTATTTGGACGATTCGCCGTCCATGCGCGCAAGCATTTGCGTCGTGCGGAGCGCCATCGCGCCCAGATCGATTTCAGTGAACTCAACGAGGGCGACCTTGTCGTGCACCTCGAGCACGGCATCGGGCGATTCCTCGGGTTGGAAAAATTTCCAGTAGGGCTGGCGCCCCGCCTGCCTGACACGGGCGGGCCAGCCCTGGCAAGCGGAGCGCTTGCCCTACAACAGCAAGGCCGACTACAGGAAGTTCTCGCATTGGAGTTTGCAGATGAAGCGAAGCTCTATGTTCCGCTTGAGCAAGCGTACCTCGTTTCCCGTTACGTTGGCGCAGGAAAAAAATCGCCGGAGCTCAGCTCGCTCGGTGACGGGAAATGGTCCCGTGCGAAAATAAAAGCCGCGGCTTCCATTTTCGATTACGCCGGCAAAATGCTTGCGATCCAGGCCGAGAGGCAAATGCATCCCGGTTACGCATTCGCCCCGGACACAAAGTGGCAGGCTGAATTTGAGCATTCGTTTCCGTTTCGCGAAACGCCCGACCAAATGAAGGCGATCATCGACACGAAGATCGACATGGAGTGTCGGCAACCGATGGACCGTCTGATCTGTGGCGACGTCGGTTTCGGCAAGACCGAAGTGGCAGTGCGTGCCGCGTTCAAGGCGGTTATGGACGGCAAACAAGTAGCCGTGCTGGCGCCGACCACGGTTCTTGCTCAGCAACATTTCGAGGTGTTCCGGCAGCGCATGCTCGATTACCCGGTGCGCATTGAAATGCTCAGCCGTTTTCGTTCGCAATCCGAACAAAAGAAAGTGCTACGACTGCTCCGCGAAGGCGGCGTCGATATCGTCATTGGCACTCACCGACTTATCTCCGGCGACGTGGTATTCAAAGATCTCGGTCTGGTAGTGATCGACGAGGAACAGCGCTTCGGAGTTCTGCACAAGGAGAAATTCAAAGAGCTCTTCAAGCTGGTCGATGTGCTGACACTTTCTGCCACGCCGATTCCACGCACTCTCTATCTCTCGCTTGTCGGCGTAAAAGACATGTCCACGATTGAAACCCCGCCGCTCAACCGTTTGCCGGTCGAAACAGTGGTGTCAGCCTACGATGAGCGAATCATTCGCCCCGCGATTGATCGCGAACTGGAACGGCAGGGTCAGGTCTTCTTTTTGCACAATCGGGTCGCGACCATCGAAAGGGCACGCGATCGGATCGTTCATCTTTGCCCGCAGGCCAGAGTCGAAATCGGGCATGGCCAGATGAATGCGGACGAACTGGAAGCGGTCATGGCGCGATTCATCGCCGGAAAAATCGACGTACTCGTTTGCACGACAATCATCGAAAGCGGTCTCGACATTCCGAATGCAAACACGATCATCATCGATCGGGCGGATCAGTTTGGCTTGGCCGATCTGTATCAATTGCGCGGACGCGTGGGTCGAGCCGAGCATAAGGCATACGCGTATCTGCTTTTGCCGCGCGAGATGATGACAATCGGCGCTGCGCGCAAGCGCATCAGCGCCATCAAACAATACAGCTCGCTAGGGGCGGGTTTTCGCATCGCCATGCGGGATCTGGAGATTCGCGGCGCAGGCAGCATTCTGGGGACTGCCCAGAGCGGCCACATCGTTGCGGTCGGTTTCGATTTGTATTGTCAGTTGCTGAAGCAGGCAGTGGCTCAGCTCAAGCGCCAAAAGCCCCGGCTCCGGCTGGACGTCGATTTACAACTCGATTTTGTCGTCACAAATGAAGCCGAATTCGCGCCCACCACCACAACAACAAGGAGTGGCGGTCTCCAGTCCGCCGACGCACTCGCAACAGAGCGGATTCCAGCTTTCTTGCCAGTCACCTATGTCAGCGATTCTGCCCTGCGAATACGAGCCTATCGCAATATTGCGGAAATCACGTCGCAGGAACAATCGAACCGACTGCGTCGCGAATGGCGCGACCGGTTCGGCCCGTTTCCTCCGGCAGTTGACAACTTGTTTGCTCTCATCAAAATCAAGCTCGCCGCAGCCGAATCGGGAGTGAGCCGGGTGGAAGTACGCGAGCGCAAATTGATGTTGACGCGACGCGGGGATTTTATACTTGTCGCGGGCAAATTCCCCCGTTTAGTTGCAGCGAAAACTGATCAACATTTCGTGGAAATTCTGGAATTAATTAAGAAATTATGAGGAGTCTGATGCGACGATTTGCCGCGATTTTGCTCGCTCTGTGCGCGATTGCCGTATGGCCATTTTGCGGCGCTGGGGCTGCTGAGGAGGCCCAGGTGGTGGACGGCATCGCTGCGGTTGTGAACGGTGATGTCATCACCTACTCGCAGGTGCGCGCTTTGTCCGCGCCGCGCGAAAAGCTGCTACGGCAGCAACTCACCGGGAAAGACCTGGACAACAAATTGATCGAATTGCGCCAGCTCGCGTTGAAAGATTTGATTGATCGACGCCTTGTGATCCAGGCGTTCAAAAAGGAAAGCTACCAGATCCCGGATCACATCGTGGATGAGCGGATGCATCAGATCATCCGCGAATCGTTTGGCGGTGATCGCAACACGTTCATCAAGACACTCGAGGCGCAGAATTACACGTTGGGCGAGTTCAAAGAAAAAGAAACGGAACGAATAATGGTGCAGGCCATGCGCAGCCATAACGTTAAGATGAACTCGATAATTTCGCCTCCGAAAGTGGAAGAGTACTACAAAAAGCATCGCGCCGAATTCACCAGCAAGGAGCAGATCAAGTTGCGAATGATCATGATTTCTGGCCAAAAAGATACCGCGAACGCGCCTGCTCAAAAGGCGCTGGCCGAAGAAGTCCTCGGTAAACTGGCTGGCGGCGCAGAATTCGATCGCACAGCACAGGTCTATTCCGAGGACAGCACCCGCGATAATGGCGGCGACTGGGGCTGGATCGAGCACAATACTCTGGCTGCCCCGCTCGAAAAGTTCGCGTTCAACATGCCGGTTGGTCGAATCAGCAACATCATCGATTACGCAGGCAATTATTACATTCTCAAAGTCGAAGATAAACACGGCGGCAGCACTAAATCGCTCGCCGAAATGCGGTCGGACATCGAGAAGAGACTGATCCAAGAGGAAGCCCAGGGCATACAGGAACGCTGGATCGCCAGCCTCCGCGCAAAGGCTTACATCAAGACCTTCTGAGCGAATCTCGGTCTTGTGTTGGATGTAGAGCACTTAGAAAAGAGATTGCGATGGATAATATTCCAGTGCTGGGCATCGAAGAGATTGCGTTGGAGGTAAAGGACCTTGAGCGCTCCATCGCGTTCTATGAGAACGTAATCGGCCTGTCGCTCCACTCACGTGGTCCACAGCAAGCGTGGTTCCGAGTTGGACAACAGTCGCTCGCGCTGTTCACAAAGAATCGTGCCGGGAGCGGTCAGCACTTCGCATTTCTCATCCCGCACGAGAAGGCAGAGCAGGCTAGGCGCGCGTTAGTGGCCAAAGGTTTTCCTGAAGAGACGATGCAGCAGGACGATGGCTTGTCTATCTATGTGCGCGACCCCGATGGAAATAAGATTGAGTTGTATGGCAAGCAATCTAATCAATCGCTTGAGCCTCTATCCTCTTAAAAGCACCCTGATTTGGTGCAAAAGGGAGGTGGGTGCGAGATCCCTAATTTGAGCAAATTCGATTACGATCACGAGCAGGAGCATGAGCACGACAAAACCGCGCATCGGAATCACGCTGGGCGATTGCGCCGGGATTGGGCCGGAGATTGTCGACCTTGCACTGAAATCCGAACGCATTCCTGATTCCGCCGAATACGTGGTTATTGGCCGGCAGCCGAATTGCAAACCAGGCGAGCCGACGATCGAAACCGCGCGCGCTGCTGCGACCGCGCTCGAAGAAGCTGTCACCCTCGCTAGACGCGGTGAGCTCAATGCGATCGTGACCGGGCCGGTTCATAAAGCCAGGATGTACGAGGCCGGTTTCAAGTTCCCTGGACAAACCGAATTTATCGCCGAGCGCTGCGGCATCAAAAATTTCGCGATGTGTCTGACCGGTGGAAAAATCACGGTCGGGCTGGTCACAATCCACATTCCGCTGAGCAAAGTTTCGAGGGCGCTTAAACAATCCGAGATCGTCCGGATCGGTTTGTTGCTGGTCGATTTTCTTCGTTCTCGATCAAGAAATCCTCCGCGCATCGCTGTCGCCGGTTTGAATCCGCACGCCGGTGAGTCAGGCAAATTCGGCCGCGAAGAAATCGACGTAATCGCACCGGCAGTGAAAGAACTGAACCGATCACCGATGAGTGAGCACCGGCCACTGTTTTCCGGCCCTCACTCGCCGGACACAGTTTTCCATCGCGCGATCGAAGGCGAATTCGACGCGGTGCTTTGCATGTATCACGATCAGGGATTGATCCCGCTGAAACTTCACGCTTTTCACACAGGCGTAAATGTCACGCTCGGCCTGCCCTTCCCTCGTACCAGTCCCGATCACGGCACAGCATTTGAAATTGCCGGCAAAGAAATCGCGCGACCCGAGAGCATGATCGCCGCAATCAATCTGGCCGTGGAGTTAACCTGTAGCAGGAGCTCTCCGAGAGCCGAATAATCCGGCGATCAGAGACCGCCGCTACAGTTAAGCATGTGCGCGTGCGTGAGAATGTTCGAGTTCGATTAGGAGCACGAGCGTGATCGATAAATACGTTTCGCTCTTTAACTAGCGCTTCAAAACACCTCCGTGTATCGCTGGAACTTTCAAACGCCAGCGCGCGCGCTCTGGGCGCGCGCGCTGTTAACGTTCTGAGTTAATTAGTGGCTTTCCCTCAAAGAAGATTTCCGCTTTTTTTTAAGAGTTGGCGCGACTCGCCAAAAGGCAGCTGCATCCTGAAAGTCGAATATTGCGCTATGCCTTTGTCGCAACTCCTCTCTAGATTTCGCGCTCCTCGCCGAATGTCAGCTCAAGTGCAGGCAGTTCGAAATTTTGAGCAAGCAAGACCTTTTGCTTTTGTTCGCTTCGTTCTGTTCCTGCTTTCATTTCTTCGGCTGCTGCCTCAGTCTCCGCTCCGCGAGCGGCTTTACCATGCATCGCGGAAATCCCATTTCCTTGCTTCCTGTTTTGCTGATTAGTTTGTGTGTCGTGAAGGCCGGCAAATACGCTTCGGTTTTTAATATCGGGCTCCAAAACACGTTCGTGTGGAACTATTTTCTGCGCGCGCTGTTCGGGCTGATCCCGCTTGCTGGCACAGTGTTTCTCTGGAGCGCGATCTTCAAGGAGCGTGGTGGCGGGCTGCACGGCTACGACTACAGCTCGATGATTTATTACTATCTGCTCACCCTTTTGGTCAGCAATCTCGTCGTGCCAACAGAGGACGAATGGCAAATCGCCGCCGACATTCGCGAAGGCCAGATCAATGCGCTGCTCACCAAGCCAATGAGCTATCTCGCCTACCGATTCAGCATTTTTTTGAGCGGCCGCCTCGTTTACACGTTTGTGACGCTGCCGCCCATCGCGCTGCTCTTTCTTTATTTTCGCACCTACATCGTGCTGCCGACGGACGCACTGACCTACGTACTCACCGTGATCTCAATAGTGATGGCGGGATTCATTCAATTTTTTATCACGTATAGCCTGGCGATGTTTGCTTTCTGGATTCTGGAAATCTCCACCATCGTGTTCATCGTCTACTCGTTCGAATATTTCCTGGGTGGTCAGATGTTTCCCATCGATATCATGCCGCCAGCGGTTCAGGCCGTAATGAAGTGGCTGCCGTTTTACTATGAGCTGTTTTGTCCGGTCGCGATTTTTCTTGGCCGATTAAAAGGAGCCGATCTCGTGCAGGCGCTGGCAATCCAAGCCGGCTGGCTGTTGCTCGCGTGGATGTGGGCCCGCTTCATGTGGCGACGCGGCCTCGGCC
>WNFY01006087.1_pt1 | contig 13916 bp, 13 predicted proteins | sample 5400091 | NCBI WGS metagenome assembly WNFY01 (sample SAMN13153364, study PRJNA577476) | soil metagenome | isolation source: 60 cm soil or saprolite under grassland replicate 1 | place: USA:California | collected 2016-06-15 | reverse complement strand
CATGGAGCGGTCGGGGTTGCGGTAGCTGATCGCGAACACGGTGTGGCCGTGCTTGACCGCCCACTCGATGAAGCTGCGGCCGGGCGCGAGGTCCATCACGTAGTACTTGTTGATCCAGGGAGGGCTGGCCAGCAACGGGATCTCGAAGACCGTCCCGGTCTGCGGGGCGTACTGCAACAGCTCGATCAGCCGGTTGCGGAACACCACCTTGCCTGGAGTGGCGGCCAGGTTCTTGCCCAGCTCGAACGGCGTGGTGTCGACCTTCCTCGGCTTGCCGTGGTTGGCGACCAGATCGTTCAGGAAGTTGCGCGCCCCGCGCAGCACGCTGAGCCCCCCGGTGTCGACCGCCTTCTTGAGCGCGGCCGGGTTGCCCCACAGGAAATTGGTGGGCGCCAGCGCGTCGGCGAGGAGCTGCACGGTGAAGGCGGCCTTCTGCGCCTCCAGCGGCTCCAGTCCGGCAGCCTCGACCAGGTCGTGCGCGTAGCGCTGCGACAACAGGTAGCTTTGCTGCAGGGCGAAAAAGAGCGCGTTCTGCTCCCAGGCGGGGTCAGCGAAGCGCCGGTCCCTGGACGGCGGGGGCAGGGGCGCGGCGGTGCGGGCGCCGAGCGCCCGCAGGGCCGCGGTGGCGCTGGCGGCTCCCAGGCCGGCACCCAGGCGCAAGCTCGCCACCGCCGCGGGGAGCGGGTGCCGGGCGGCGCCCACCACCGTCCGGCCGAGGGCTCGCCCGAGCGAGAGCGGATCCAGGCTGGCGACCAGGCCGGCCTCAGGGCCGAGCGCCTCGGCTGCCTGGACGGTCGCAGGTTCGGCGTCCTGTTGGTTCATTGCCCACCTCCCCGGTGCCGTGCGCCGGCCAGGCGCGGACGGCGGTCCAGATGCTCAGGGGTGGTAGCGGAACACCACCTCGGCGACACAGACTGCCGCTCAGCTCATCAACTATGCTGAGCGTCTGCATACTTTGTCAAGAACAAGGCGCGGTGCGGCGGGGCGACCACCGCGCCAGGTCGAGATCTGGGAGTCGGCGCACCAGCTTGCCGATGGACCCCTCGCATACGGGCCGTTCGGCTCTAGGGCCAGCCGGCCATGCGCGGCAGGCTGCTCGTGGACCTGCGACGGGGCAGCTACCGCGTTGCAGGTTTCGTTCGTCCTCATCGGGAGGGGAATCATTATGGGGGAATATAGTGCACTGGTCACCGGCGGCGTGCGCGGGATCGGGCTTGCGATCTCCAACCGGCTGGCCGCCTGCGGCGTGCGCGTGGCCGCCGGCTACTCGCGCGACACGGAAGCCGCCAAACGCTTTCTGGCCCTCTACGAGAGTCAGTCGTGCACCGTCCACCAGGGCAACATCGGCGACCCCGCGGACTGCGAGCGCGTCGTGGCGGAGGTCATCGAGCAGCACGGCCACCTGGACATCCTGGTCAACAACGCCGGCATCACCGTCGACAAGACCGTCCGCAAGATGGGTTTTGAGGAGTGGGACCGGGTCCTCCAGGTCAACGTGTCCGGCGCCTTCTATCTGAGCCACGCGGTGCTGCAGCACATGATCGACCGCGGCTACGGCCGCATCATCAACATCAGCTCGGTCATCGGCGAGAGAGGCAACATCGGCCAGGCCAACTACGCCGCCGCCAAGTCGGGGCTGTTCGGGCTGACCAAGAGCCTGGCGCTGGAGACCGCCAAGAAGGGCATCACCGTCAACTGCGTGACCCCCGGGTTCGTCAGCACCGAGATGGTGGCGGCCATGCCTCCCCAGGTGCTGGAACGCGTGGTGGCCCAGATCCCTGTCGGGCGGCTGGCCGAACCCGACGAGATCGCCCGCGTGGTGGAGTTCCTGGCCGACCGCGCCTCCGGCTACATCACTGGCGAGATCTACGGCATCAACGGCGGCTACTACATGTGAGGGTTCGCAGCAGCCCCAAGACCACGCCATAGGCCCTGGTGCGCAACGGCATCCGGACCCGCAAGCAGCACAAGGAGCTAGCAAATGAGCAAGCAGCGCGATGTCGTCGTCCTGTCGGGGGTCCGCACCGCCATCGGCAAATACGGCGGCAGCCTCAAGGACATCCCGCCCACGACGTTGGCCGCGGCGGTCACCCGCGAGTCGGTCCGCCGCGCCAGGGTGGAGCCCGGCGAGGTCGGCCACGCGGTGTTCGGCAACGTGATCCACACCGACGCACACGACATGTACCTCGCCCGGGTCGCCGCCGTGCAGGGGGGCCTGCCGGTGGAGACCCCCGCACTGACCCTCAACCGGCTCTGCGGCTCGGGCCTGCAGGCGATCGTGTCCGCCGCGCAGCTGATCAAGCTCGGCGACGCCGACGTCGCCGTGGCGGGCGGAGCCGAGTCGATGAGCCGCGGCCAGTACTGGGTGCCCGGCTTGCGCTGGGGGCAGCGCATGGGCGACGGCACCTGCGTCGACGCCACGGTGGGGGCGCTGACCGACCCGTTCGACGACTGCCACATGGGCGTCACCGCCGAGAACGTGGCCGCCAAGTGGGGCGTGACCCGGGAGGACCAGGACGCGCTGGCGGTGGAGAGCCACCGGCGCGCCGCCCACGCCATCGCCGAGGGCCATTTCAAGGAGCAGATCCTGCCCATCGAGGTCAAGGCGAAGAAGGCCACGGTCGCCTTCGACACCGACGAGCACGTGCGCCCCGACACCAGCATCGAGCAGCTGGCCAAGCTCAAGCCCGTGTTCGCCAAGGACGGCTCGGTGACCGCGGGCACCGCCGCCGGCATCAACGACGCCGCCGCCGCGGTGGTGCTGGCCGACGCCAGCGTGGCCGAGGCCCGCGGCCTGCGGCCACTCGGCCGGCTGGTCGCCTACGGCCTCGCCGGGGTCGACCCGAAGTACATGGGCATCGGCCCGGTGCCGGCGGTCCGCACGGCGCTGGAGAGGGCCGGCCTGAAAGTCGACGACCTGGACGTGATCGAGCTCAACGAGGCGTTCGCCGCCCAGGCTCTCGCGGTCGCGCGTGACCTGGGTCTGCCACCGGAGAAGACCAACCCCAACGGCAGCGGCATCTCGCTGGGCCACCCCATCGGCGCCACCGGCGCCATCCTCACCATCAAGGCCCTGTACGAGCTCGAGCGTACCGGCGGGCGCTACAGCATGTGCATCGGCGGTGGCCAGGGCATTGCCGCCATCTTCGAGCGGCCGTAACGGGCTCGAAGGGTCTGCCAGTTTCGGTCCCGGCTCTTGCAGCTTCCGGCGGGACCGAAACTGGCACCCTGCGGCTGGACACTGGCCTAAACAGGCTCGACGCGAGGGTAGTGCGGCTGCCACATTGCCTCGTGGACCTGCTGGATCGGGTCGTAGAGCTCCACCTGCGCCAGCTCGTCGGACACCGCTGCCTTGGCCACAGCGACGGCGACGCTCGCGGACACCATCCGCAGGTTGTCGACGGGGGGCAGCAACGGTGCGCCCGGCTCGGACGCCTCGGACAGGCCAGCTACTGTGTCGGCAGCCGCGGCGAGCATGCGGTCGCTGATGCGCCGCGCCCGCGCGACGATGACCCCCAGGCCGAGGCCGGGGAAGACGAGCGCGTTGTTGGCCTGCGCGATCTGGTAGGTCGTCCCGTCGTGGCGCACGGGGTCGAACGGGCTACCGGTCGCGACCAGCGCCCGTCCGTCGGTCCAGCGGATCAGGTCCTCCGGCACCGCCTCGGACTTCGACGTCGGGTTGGACAGCGGCATGATGACCGGTCGGTCAACGTGCGCGGCCATCTCCCGGACGATCGCCTGGGTGAATGCGCCGCCTTGGGTTGACGTGCCGATGAGCATCGTCGGGTGCACGGCAGCGATCACATCCGCCAGCGAGATGCCGTCGCCGGGACCGGTACGCGCCCACCCCGCAACCTCCGCGACGGGACGGGCATAGGGCACCTGGAAGTCCCGCAGCGTGGCCGAACGGTCGTCGGTGATCAGCCCCCTGCTGTTCAGGCACCAGAACCGGCGGGTGGCCTCGTCCCGGCTCAGCCCATCGCGGGCCATGACATCGCGGATCATGTCCGCGATGCCCATGCCGGCTGTGCCGGCGCCGTAGATGACGACCCGTTGGTCCCGCATCCGCACGCCCGCGGCCTTCGCCGCGGCGAAGGCCGCGGCGAGGACGACGACCGCGGTGCCCTGCATGTCGTCGTTGAAGGTGCAGAGCTGGTCGGCGTACTTGCTGAGGATCCGGCGCGCGTTGCCCGCTCCCAGGTCCTCCCAGTGCAGTAGCGCGTTGGGGAACAGCTTGGTCGCCGCGCTGACGAAGGCGTCGACGAAGTCGTCGTACCGCTGCCCGCGCACGCGGGAGTGGCGGTTGCCGAGATATGCCTCGTCGTTGAGCAGGCCGAGGTTGTCGGTGCCCATGTCCAGCCCCACCGGGATCACCCGGCGGGGATCGATACCGGCTGCGGCCGTGTAGAGCGTTAGCTTGCCGATGGCGATGTCGATGCCGCCGACACCCCAGTCGCCGATGCCGAGGATGCCCTCGGAGTCGGTGACCACGATGAGGTCCACCTCGTCGGGCCCCAGCCCATAGTTGCGGAGAGACTCCTCGACGAGATGGGGGTGGTCGACGGAGAGGAACACGCCGTGCGGGCGGCGGTACTCGTGGCTGTACCGCTCGATGGCCTCCCTGACTGTTGGGGTATAGACGATCGGGAGCATCTCGTTGAGGTGCTCCATGAGCAGCCGGTAGAACAGGATCTCGTTCCGTTCGCGCAAGTGGGCGAGGTAGACATGCTTTGCAAGGTCGTCCGACTGCCGCCGGTACTGCGCGTAGACCCGGCGGGCCTGCCGGTCGATCGTGGTCACCGCGTGGGGCAGTAGCCCCACAAGACCCAGGGTCTGCCGCTCGTCGACGGTGTAGGCGGTGCCCCTGTTGAGCATGGGGGTCGAAAGCACCGCCTTGCCACGGGCCCGCACGCGGAGCACGGGTCCCTCCGGCGTCGTCGCCAACTCGTACGGTCGCTCGCACATGCCGCCGCCTTTAAAGGTCGTCATTGCGGATCAATACTCTCCGATAGGCCAATTGGACAATCAGTTGTGTGCGGGCGACTGGTCCAGTGACTCATAGGCTCGCTCGTCCTGCCCGCCGGCAGGCCGACGCGAGGAGGATAGGCCCGCCGCGCTTTGCGGGAAGGGGCCATGGGGCCCAAAGGTTCCCGGTCATTGGACCCGGGACGAGGAAGCCGGCCCAAGCGCCAGACTCACAGGAGCCCTTACGTTCGCCTCGGAAGGGAGGGATAGTGCCTCGGAGGACAGACCGCCCGGCTCACCCGCACGCTGCGGGTACGCCCTGCGCTGCCACACCTGGTGCTCGGGCAATGCAGCTGCCACCTCTCCCGAACGCTGAAGGGGTCCAACGGTCGAGCGAGACCCAGAGGACACAGGCCCACTCGCGGGTCGCGAAGTTCGTCGTCCCTGAGATCGTCTTCGGTGAGGGCACCCTCGCGGAAGTCGGGCACGCCGCCCGGCGCGTCGGCGGCTGCCATGTCCTCGTCGTCACCGACCCCCAAGTTGTCGAGGCCGGGTGGGCCGATCGCGCGGTCTCGTCCCTTCGGGAGGCTGGCCTTGGCTGCTCTGTCTGGCACGACCTCACGCCGAACCCGAAGGACCATGAGGTCGCCGCCGGGTTCCAGCGCTACGCCGAGCAGGGCTGCGACGTCCTGGTCGCGGTCGGCGGCGGAAGCTGCATCGACGCCGCCAAGGGCATCGCCGTGCTCAGCACGAACGGCGGGCGCATCCTCGATTACGAGGGCATTGACCGCGTCGCGAAGCCGATCCCGCCGGTCGTCGCAGCCCCGACGACGAGCGGGAGCGGCGCCGATGTCTCCCAGTTCGCGATCATCACCGATACCACACGCAGGATCAAGGCGACGCTCATCGGCAGGGCGTTGGTCCCGGATATCTCGATCACCGATCCGCGGCTGACCACGACCCTCCCGAACCTGTTTCGTGCAGCCACCGGAATGGATGCGCTGACCCACGGGATCGAGGCGTTCGTCTCGCGCGCGGCGAGCTTCCTCACCGATTCCCACGCGCTGAACGCTATCCGGCTGATTGGCGAGCACCTCCCACGCACAATCGAGGACCCGGGGGACCGGCTGGCGCGGGCATCGGTCGCAAGGGCGAGCCTGGAGGCGGGTCTGGCGTTCACCAACGCCATCCTCGGCGCCACGCATGCGATGTCCCACCAGCTCGGCGGGGCGCTCGACCTGCCCCACGGCATGCTGGACGCCATCCTGCTGCCACACGTCATGCGCTGTAACGCCGAGGCGGTGCCCGAGCGCTACGTGCCGATCGCCGAGGCGCTCAGCCTGGACGTAGGCAGGCTCGGCGCGGGCAAGGCAGCCGAGGCTGCCGCCGCGGCAGTCGAGGAGCTGACCAGGACGGTCGGCCTGCCGGCCCGGCTGGCGGACCTTGGCGTGCGGCCGTCAGACCTCGAGCTGCTCGCCGAGCACGCCCTGCACGACGCCTGCATGACGACCAATCCCCGCTCGATGACGGCGAGCGGCGTCGCTGCCCTGTTCAAGGAAGCCTTGTGAGGTAGGAGGTTGTGCGGTGACCACCCAGGCCGCTCCGCATGCTGCGGGCCAGCCGGGCTGGCTCGAGCAGCTCACGGGGATGCGCTCGTCGAAGCGTACGTTCTACGCCGAGTACAGCCGCACCGCCGCGGCCCTCAACCGTGCGATCCAAGGACTGGAGTCGATCTCCAGCGCGCTGTGCACGACAACCAGCGGCCCGCTGGCGCTGGCGTACGCGGTCCTCGAGGCCACTGCTGGCCAGCTCGAAGCGCCCTGGACGGCGATGGTCGTCGCCGCCCGCCTCCTTCCCACCGCCCACCCGCCTGTCGTCGTCCGCGACCCAGCCGGCGCATTGCTTGTCGGGCGGGACGCGCTCCCACCAGAGCTCGGCGAGCTGGTGGCGGCAGTCCTGGGGGGCCCGCCGCCGCCGGCCGCGACGCCTCTGCCGGGCAGGCCGCTGGTGGTCCCGATGGTCTTCGGCGGGGCGCCAGTCGGCGCGCTCATCGCCGCGCTGCCCTTCGGCCGACCCGTCGACGAGATCGACATGTCCATTCTCCAGACGCTCGCCAACCAGGCCGTGGTGGCGTTGCGCAACGCTTGCCTGTTCGAGGAGAGCGAGCGACTCCGTGTGGCGGCCGTCAGGCTCTGCGACCAGGCCGAGCGTCACGCCCGAGACCTCGAGCGACGCAACCACCAACTGCACACGGCGCGCCGCCGCCTGCTCGAGGCCGAAGAGCGCCAGCTGCTCGACGAGGAGCGTCGCCGGATCGCCCGTGACCTGCACGACAGCGTGGCCCAATACCTGCTCAGCATCGGCATGACCGTGGAGTGGTGCCGACCCCTCGTCGAGCAACACACCGCAGTCCACGAACGGCTCGGCCTCGTCAAGGAGCTGGCCCGCGCGGCCGTGGAGCAGGTCCGCGCGGCGATCTTCGCGCTGTCATCGGCCGAGGAGTGGCCTGCCGGCGACCTTCCCGGCGCCCTCGGCCGGCTGGCGCAGGGCTTTGGGCGGCTCGCGAACCTCGCCGTGACCGTCCGGCTCGACGGGACGCCGCGCCTGCTCGACCCCGAGGTCGAGCAGGCGCTGTACCTGATCGCCCGGGAAGCGATTTTCAACGTCGCCAGACACGCCCGCGCCTCTGTGGTGACGGTCAAGGTCAACTACCAGCCGGGCCGGGTCCGACTCACGCTCCGCGACGACGGGATCGGCGACGCGGCCGCGCTGCGCGCCCGGCTCGCCCGGTCGGAACGCGCTCCCGACGGCCACCACCGCGGCCTCGCGAACATGGTGGAGCGCGCCCGTGAGCTCGGCGGCGAGCTGCGGATCACCCGGGCGCGGGGCGGCGGGGTCCAGGTCGGCGTCACCGTCCCGCTCGGCCGCCCCGACGCCACGCCGCCTACCGGTCCGGCGCCATGAGCCAACACCGGGCCGGCACGGCGGGCGGGCCCGGCTCGACGGTCCGCGTTGTGGTCGTCGACGACCACGTGATCGTGCGTCAGGGGCTCGTGGCCATCCTCGAGCGTGAGCCGGACATCGAGGTCGTCGGCCAGGCCGCCGACGCGGCCTCGGCCCGGGCGGTCGTCTCGCGACAGGGGCCCGATCTCGTGCTCCTCGACCTCAAGCTGAGCATGGACGCCGACGCGGACGGGCTCGAGCTGTGCGGCGAGCTCACGGCCCGCCATCCCGACCTCGGCGTGCTCGTGCTCACGACGTTTCTCAACGACCGCCTGGTCATGGAGGCGATCCGGCGGGGCGCGAAAGGCTACGTGCTGAAGGACGTCGACGCGGTCGAGCTCGTTCGCGGCATCCGCGCCGTCCACCGGGGCGAGAGCGTCCTCGACACCCGCAGCGCCGCCGTGATGGTCCGCTCGCTGAGCCCCGGCGGCGACGCGGGCGACCGGTCGCGGCTCACCCGTCGTGAGCGGGAGGTCGTCCGGCTGATCGCCCGCGGCCTGTCGAACCGCGAGATCGGCGAGCGGCTCTACGTCCGCGAGACGACCGTGAAGTTCCACGTCCGCAACATCATGGGGAAGCTCGGGGCGGACCGGCGGGCAGAGATCGTCTATGTCGCGGGCAAGCTCGGCCTGCTGGAGCTGTAGTCGGAGCTGGAGCGGATGCCTCGCGTCCGGTTGGGCTGGAGGGTGCCACCGGTTACACGATGCTGGCCGACCCGCATGCGGCCCGGGTGGCCGAGATGATCGACCGCGCGGCAGCCGGGAGCCGGAGAATTGGCCGCGGCCCGGGCTCCTCGAGGAAGTCGGCGACGATCCGCACGAAGCGATCGGGCTGCTCCCAGAACAGCAGGTGGCCCGCGTCCGGGAAGGGCACCAGCCGCGCGGAGGGGATGCGCCTGGCCAGGACGCGCGCGTTGCGGGGGTCCACGACGGTGTCGGCCGTTCCCTGCAGCACGAGCGTGTTCGCGCGGATGCGGACTTGCCGGTCGTGCCCGACGTACCGGGCGCCAGCGGTCGCCTGCGCCAGCCAGCCGGCCCGTTCGGGGACGCGCGCCTGCTGGTGCGCCACGATGCGCTCGACCAGCTCCGGCCGCTGCCGGGCCGTCAACGTCGCCAGCGCGTTCTCGACGTGGTGGTGGAGGGCAATGTCACGGGGCACCCGCCAGAACTGCGAGAGGAGCCGCACGGTGGGCGCTGGCGCGGGGTATGCGAGCGGGAGCCCCAGCGTCGTGCAGGCGAGCACGAGCCGGCACACCCGCTCGGGGTGCTCGATGGCCAGCTCCTGCGCGATCATGCCGCCGAGGCTGACGCCAACGACATGGGCGGCTTGGATCCCGACCGCATCCAGCACGGCAAGGACGTCGCGAGCCATTTCCGCCACCGTGTAGGGCCCGCGCGGCGCGTCGCTTGCGCCGACGCCCCGGTTGTCGATCAGCACAAGGCCGAAGCGCCGGCCCAGCCCTCTGGCGACTGGTTCCCAGCCGGAGCGGTCGAACCCGAGGCCCTGGATCAGCACCAGCCAGGGCCGCCGGCGGAAGCGTCGGTTGTCTAGCTCGTAGGCGACCCGGACCGCGCCGTTCACCGCGAAGCGCGTCTCGGCCATCTCACCTCGCCATGGCACGTCGGGGCGTGCCGCACTTCAGGCCCGGGCGGCGAGCGACCCGCGCAGCCGAGCAGGAGCAGTGGCTGCGCGGGTCGGGCGCGAGGTGCTCATGCGCCGCCGCGCGGGCTCTTGGCCGTGGCCGGCTTGGTCTGCTCCTTGGCCTGCTCCTTGGCCTGGTCCGTCGTGGCCGCGGTAATGCCCAGAATGCTGTGGGCGAACTCCCGCTGCGCGGCGAGCAGTTGCTCGGCAAAGTCGAAGGCGCTGTCAACGAGCTCGGCTGGCTTGGGCAGCGCCTCGGCCAGCGGGTACGCGGGCGTCTGGGGTGCCAGCTTCTGGACGGCCTCGGTCCATTTCCGGACCGCGGCGACCACCGCGTCCTGGCTCTTGCGCACGGTCGTCAGAATCTGGGCCTGGACCTCCTCGCCCGGGTCCTTGCTGGTGGGCATGGCTTCCTCCTCCTGTCGTGCCATCCCGGCCTCGGATGCTAACTATACTTAGCATCCGAGGCGTCCGTCAAGCACTCCGCCGAGCTTGAGTCGGTAAGCTTGGCATGCCGCCCGCCGTCGCGCTCCACCTCACCGTCACCCGGCGCATCCTCCATCCCCGTCGGACCCTCGGTGCGCGCGGCTCGGCTGGGCCATGTCGCAGCGCCGCCAGCACGGTACCGGCTGACGTCGCGACCTATTCGATCGGGCAGGGTGGTGCCAGCCCGATCGAGCAGGGCCGCCTACCCGTCCGAGCTGCGGCAAACACTGCTCTTTCGAGCAGTGACGCTCGCGGTCGGCGGTTGCTAGCGTCTTTGCAGTGCCGGCCTCCTACCGGTGCTTGCAGCCATCGAGGATCATGAGGAGGGCTGCGATGAAAGCCGCCGTGGTGCACGACTTCACCAAGCCGCTGGAACTCGAGGAGGTACCCCTACCCGAGCCCGGCCCCGGGGAGATCCTCGTCAAGATCGAGACCTCCGGCCTCTGCCACACCGACATCCATGCCGCCCACGGCGACTGGCCGGTCACGCCGAACCTGCCCTTCATCCCCGGCCATGAAGGCGTCGGGATCGTGGAGCGCCTCGGGCCGGGCGTCACCGAGGTTCAGCAGGGCGACCGGGTCGCCCTGCCCTGGCTCGGCATGGCCTGCGGCGTCTGCGACTACTGCCTCGACGGCTGGGAGACGCTGTGCGAGAAGCAGCTCAACACGGGCTACTCCATCGACGGCAGCTACGCCGAGTACGCCAAGGCCGCGGCGAGGTATGTGGGCAAGGTCCCGCCGCAGGTGGACGTGCTCGACGCCGCCCCGCTCACCTGCGCCGGGGTCACCACCTACAAGGCGGTCAAGGTCGCCAACCCTCGCCCGGCCCAGCTGGTAGCGGTCTTCGGGATCGGCGGGCTCGGCCACCTAGCGCTGCAGTACGCGAAGATCTTCGGCGCGTCGGTCGTCGCGGTGGACGTCGTGGACGAAAAGCTCGAGCTTGCAAGGGAGCTCGGCGCCGACCACACCGTGAATGCGCTCGCCCAGGACCCGGTGGCGGCGATCAAGGAGCTTGGTGGCGCGGACGCAGCGATCTCGGTGGCGGTCGCCCCGAAGGCCTTCGAGCAGGCCTACGGCTCGCTGCGCCGGGGCGGCAGACTGGTCTTTGTCGCCCTGCCGGCCGACAACTACGTGCGCCTGCCGATCTTCGAGACGGTGCTGAACGGCATCACGATCATCGGCTCGATCGTGGGCACGCGAAAGGACCTGGCCGATGTGTTCAAGCTCCACACCCAGGGGCGGACCCGGGTCGTCCGCGAGACCCGGCGGCTCGACCAGGTCAACGAGGCATTCGAGGAGGTCGAGAGGGGGCAGGTCAAGGCCCGGTTGGTGTTCGATCTGCGCTGAGCAGCTGCGCTGAGCGCGACCCGCAAGGGCTTCAGGGCCGACTTCACTACCCGGGCCCCAATGCCGGACCCGAGATGTACCAAGCGTCGGAAGCCGATTACCTGAAACAATGCAATGGCCGTCTGTGATGTGGACGTGGCGGTGACGAGCTGTTCGCCGGCGATGGCCGAAAAGCTCAAGGCGAGCTACCCGTACCGGTTGTTCTGGAACACATGGCTATGAAAGAGGACGAGCAGACCGTATCGTCGTCGTACGAGCCAGCCCAGTGCCACCACCAAGGCGACCGAGGAGGGTGCGATGACCGCCTTACCAGAACCCCGACTGCGGCCGCTGCGGCTGCTGGGCGGGCTGGTGCTCGCCTGGCTGGCGGTCGCGGCGTTGGCCGCCCCGGCGTCTGCGCATGAGGGCGAGGAGAAGGTTCCCGCGCGGACGCAGGTGGCCGTTGCGGACGCGATCCTGCGCACCCAGCCAGAGCAGATGGACCTCGCCGCCGACAGGATCAACGACGCGCTGGAGGCCGAGGATCACGAGGGTGTCGATCTGGAGCGCGTCAAGCAGGCCAAGGACGCACTTGAAGCCGGCGACACGACAAAGACTGAGCTGCTGCTGGAGCAGGCGCTGGGTGCCTGCCCGGGCCAGCCGGTCGTCAGCCCGACTGGGGTGCGCGCCAAGCTGCCTCAGACGCCCTGCCCGACCCCTGCCCACGAGCTGGCGCTTGGCCGCGTTCCCCTCCACGGGACGACCAGGCCGGTCCTGCTCTCCATCGGTGCCGTGCTGGCGTTGGGCGGGCTGGCGCTTTCCTGGAGGGTCCGATGAGCGACGCCACCATCGACCGACCCGCCGACCGGCCATCGCCGCCCGTTTCCTGGCGGCGACGCACGCTGGACGCGCTGGACGAGCGGCTGGGTCTGCGGGCGCTGCAGTACCCGATCCCCGCGCACGCCAACACGCTGGCCTACTCGCTTGGCGGCCTGGCGCTGATCAGCTTTGTGCTGATGGTCGCCAGCGGGATCTTCCTCACCCAGTACTACAATCCCGACCCCGCCCTCGCCCACGCCAGCGTGCGGCATATCATCACCGGCGTCACCGGTGGCGACTTTGTCCGCGCGTTCCACTATTGGGGCGCGATGGCGATGATCGTGCTGGTCGGCCTGCACCTGTTGCGGGTGTTCGCCTCGGCGTCGTTCAAGCGGCCCCGCGAGGGGAACTGGGTGATCGGCGTGGTGCTGGCCGGGATCACCGCCGGGCTGTTTTTCAGCGGCAGCGTGCTGAAGTGGGACCAGGAGTCGCTGGAGGCACTGGAGCACAACATCGAGGTCGGCAAGCTGCTGGGCCGCTTCGGGTTCTGGTTCTCCGACACCTTCGGCGGCCTGGCGCTGCTGACCCGCCTGTACGTGGTCCACATCAGCATCCTGCCGGCGCTGTTTTCGCTGGCGGTGGTAGTGCACCTGCTGCTGGTCAAGCGCCACGGCATGGCGCCCTCCCCGTTCCGCAGGGATACCGCCAAGGACAGCGGGGCGGAGCCGACCCGGCCGTTCACCCGTCACCTGGCCGAGCTGGGCACGCTGGGGTTGCTGCTGATCGGCGTGCTGATGCTGCTGGCGGTGCTGTTGCCGCCGCTGCACGGGCCCGCGCCGATCGAGGGCATCGAGGTGACCAAGCCGCCCTGGCCGATGCTGTGGATCTACCCGGTGGAGGACTGGGTCGGCGTGTCGGGGATCTTGTGGGCGACGCTGGCGATCTTCGTGGTGCTGCTGGCCGTCCCGTGGGTCGACCGCTCCCCGGACCGCCACCCGCTCAGCCGTCGGCGGCTGCCGGTGACGATCACCGCCGCGGTGGTGGTGCTGTTCATCATCGGGCTGATCGTCTACGCGGCCGTGCAGCCGGTCGTCAGCCATATCGAGATGTGATCGGCATGGGCGGCCGGGTGCAACTGGTGTTCTGGTCTGCCACCGTGGTGGCGGTGGTGCTGCTGGGGGTCGTCTGGACGCTGGCGGACCGGGTCGGCGCTGGTGGTGCCAGCCTGGAGGAGGACGTCCTGCTCGGCGTGGCGGGCGCCGGGCTGGCCGCCGCCTCGCTGGTCGCCGGGCGGATCGTGTTCGTCATCGGCCGCCTGCGACGGCGCCACCGCGTCTAGCAGGCCTGACTGCGCCAGGAGCGTCTCGACGGACAGGCTCAGGGCGTTGGCGGCGATGGCCTTGAGGACCCTTACGGAGGCTGCAGGAGCCCACACTCGAGTTCGCTCAGGTACGGTTTGGAGACGTCGGTGGGTTGAGCGAGCTCGCGCCGCGACACATCCGCGAGCTTCCGTTGGGTGTGCACAAAGGCCCCGACTACCGGCATCGGCGTCTTCCGCGGATCGGTTACGGCGGATACGCGCTCGCTTTCCTGGTGCGCTGGGTGGCGAAGATCCCGCGCAGGCCGAGTTACCCATGGTCAGGAGAGCTTGCAGGCGCTGGCTTCGTCAAAGCCTA
>WNFY01004713.1_pt1 | contig 13916 bp, 16 predicted proteins | sample 5400091 | NCBI WGS metagenome assembly WNFY01 (sample SAMN13153364, study PRJNA577476) | soil metagenome | isolation source: 60 cm soil or saprolite under grassland replicate 1 | place: USA:California | collected 2016-06-15 | reverse complement strand
GACCCGCGAGGGCAACGACCTGCTCGTGGAGATGACCGAGTCCGGCGTCATCTCCAAGACCGCGCTGGTGTTCGGCCAGATGGACGAGCCGCCCGGCGTGCGGCTGCGGGTCGGCCTGTCCGCGCTCACCATGGCCGAGTACTTCCGCGACGAGATGGGCCAGGACGTGCTGCTGTTCATCGACAACATCTTCCGCTTCGTCCAGGCGGGCTCCGAGGTCTCCACACTGCTCGGCCGCATGCCGTCGGCTGTCGGCTACCAGCCGACCCTGGCCGACGAGATGGGCGAGCTGCAGGAGCGCATCACCTCGACGCGCGGTCACTCGATCACCTCGCTGCAGGCGATCTACGTGCCGGCCGACGACATCACCGACCCCGCCCCGCACACCACCTTCACCCACCTGGACGCGACCACCGTGCTGAGCCGCGACATCTCGGCGCTCGGCATCTACCCGGCGGTGGACCCGCTGCAGTCGACCTCGCGCATCCTGGACCCGCGGCTGGTCGGCGAGGAGCACTACCGGGTCGCGCAGCGGGTCAAGGAGATCCTCCAGCGCAACAACGAGCTGCAGGACATCATCGCGATCCTGGGCGTCGACGAGCTGTCGGAGGAGGACAGGACGCTGGTCACCCGCGCCCGCAAGATCCAGCGCTTCCTGTCGCAGCCCTTCTACGTGGCCGAGCAGTTCACCGGCGTGCCCGGCAAGACCGTGCCCCTGGAGGAGACCATCGCCTCCTTCGACGCGCTGGCCCGCGGCGACCACGACGACCTGCCCGAGCAGGCGTTCTTCAACGTGGGCGGGATCGAGGAGGCCCAGGAGAAGGGCAGGCAGCTCGCGGAGCAGGGGGCGTAGGCGGTGCCGCTGGAACTGCACCTGGTCACCCCGGAGCGGGAGGTCTGGGCGGGCGAGGCCGACTTCGTGGTCGCCCGCTCGGTCGCCGGCGACCTCGGCATCCTGCCCGGGCACGCGCCGACCCTGGCGGCCCTGGACATCGGCGCGGTCTACATCGAGGCCGGCGGCCAGCGCACCGCGGTGGTGGTCGACGGCGGCTTCCTGCACGTCGGTGAGCTCGGCGAGGAGACCAGGGTGGACATCCTGGCGGAGCGCGCCCTGCTCCAGGATGAGCTGAGCGACGAGGACCCGTCCGTCTACGAGCGCAGGGCCGAGGAGCTGCGCGCCGAGGGCCGCGACGCCGAAGCCAGGGTCGAGGAGGCCAAGGCCGAGGTCCGCCGCCGCCTCGCCTCCAGCTAGCCGAGCCAGCCTCACCGCCTACGAGGACGAAGCGCTGCACGACGCGATGGAGAACGCGGGCGCGGCCTCGGTGCTGGTCAAGGGCGCTTCGATCAAGACGATCGTGAACGCGATCGCGGAAGCGGGCTCCGTCCGGGGTTAGCCGCCAGCCGGCTGAACGCGTCGAGCAGCCGGCGCGCCCGCGGCGCGTAGCGTCTCGCCGCGCTCACGACCGCCTGCCTGGGCAGCGGCGGCGGAGCGCTGGCCTGGTCGTACCAGGAGGCCACCAGCGCCGCGTCGACCTCGGGATGGAACTGCACGCCCAGGACGCTGCCGAACCGGAACGCCTGGTTGGGCGCGTGGCCGCCCCAGGCCAGCAGGTCGGCGCCCGGCGGCAGGTCGAAGACGTCGTGGTGCGAGGAGAACACCTCCACGTCGGAGTCCAGCGCGCCGAGCACCGGGTCGGCGCGGCCGCTGCGCGTGAAGGCCAGCGGAATCCAGCCGTACTCGGGACCGCGTGGGGAGGGATAGGCGCGGCCGCCGAGAGCATGCGCGGCGAGCTGGCCACCAAGGCAGATGCCCAGCGCCGGCAGGTCCCGGTCTGCCGCCTGCCGGATCAGCGCCATGGCGGCGACCAGCGCCGGCTGGTCGGGCGCGTCCGACACGTCCATGGTGCCGCCGAGCAGCACCAGCCCGGCGGCGTCGTCGAGGTCGCGGGGGACCTGCTGGTCCAGGTCCGTGGCGATCACCTCCAGGTCGACGCCGGCCGCGCCGGCAGCGTCGGCGAGCAGGCCGGGCGGGCAGCTCGCCTCGAACCGGATCACCAGCAGCCGCGGCCTCGGGGTCATGTCGCCTCCATTCCCCCAGCGTACTTGCGCGGCGCCTCCGAGTAGAATCCCCGCGATGAGGACCTCTCGCGGCGGGCGTGCGGTCCTGCTGGTCGCCGCGCTCGCCTCGGTCGTGTGGCTGGCGAGGCCGGCCGCGGCCGCCCCCCCGCCGAACCGCTCCCAGCTCGCCGGCGCACCAGTCGGTGTGCTCGTGCTGGTGCGCCAGCTCACCTGGGACCAGGCTGCCGTGGCCGCAAGCGGCCACGGCAGGCCGATGAGCGCCGGGCTGGTCTCGACGCTTCCCGCGGACGCCTCGCTCGCTGACCGGGTGCTGTCGCTGGCGGCGGGGCGGCCGGTGGACGCCGGTGCGCTGGAGGGCGCGGTCGCCTCGCCGGGCGACGGCGGCGCGGCCGCGGCCGACCGAATGCGCAGGGCCAACCCGGACGCCAGCTTCGGTGCGCTGCAGCCGGCCCGGGTGCTGGCCTCCCCGGACATGGCGGCGGCCGGGCTGCTGGCGATCGGCGGCGCGGGCGCGGCACCGCCGGCCGATCCGCTGCCGGCCGCGGAGCGGCTGGAGACGGTGCCGGGGGAGCTGCTGGTGATCGCCGTGCGCGATGCGGCCGGTCTGGAGCAGGTGCTGGCCCGGGTGCAGGCGCCGGGCGGCGCGCGTGCCCGTGTGCTGGTCGTCGGGCTCCAATCGCCGCCGGGGCGGGCGCGCACGGCGCCGCTGCTGGCGATCGGCGGTCCGGGGGAAGCCTCGGGGGTCGTGACCTCCGACTCGACCCGTCGCTCCGGGCTGGTGGCGTTCCAGGACGTGCGCCCGACCCTGACGGGATCGATGGAGGGCACGCAGGGCGCGCCGATCCGCTCGGTTCCGCGAGCCGATCCGCTGGGGTTCGTCGGCCACCTCGACCGGCAGGTGGGTGCGCTGGTCAGCGCGCGGACCCTGGCGGTGGTGCTGTACGCGGTGCTCGGCACCGTGGCGCTGGCCGCCTGCCTGGCCGCGCTCCTGACGGCGGGCCGCGCGGGGTGGGTCGGCGCGGTCGCCCGTCGCATGCGACCGCTGGCGCGCGCACTGGTGCTGGTCAGCCTGGCGGTGCCATCGGGATACCTGATCGCCAGCGCGGTCGCGCCCACCTTGTGGGTCGCCTGGCTCCTGCTGGGCCTGGTCGCGGCCGCCCTCCTCACGCTCGCCGCCTGGCTCCTGGCCGGTGGCTCCGGCGCGGCGCGAGCCGCCCCGGGGGCGGCGGCCACCGCCGGGGGCGGGTGGGCCGCCCCGGCGCTGCTCGGAGGGCTGCTGACGGCGCTCGTGGTGCTCGACCTGCTGGCGGGCGGCGACGCGCTCACCCGGCCGCTGCTCGGCAACAGTGCCTTCGACGGGGAGCGGTTCTACGGGCTCGGCAACGGCTACTTCGCGCACGCGCTGGCCGGCATCTTCCTGGTGGTGGCGTTCCGGCGGCTGCCGGCCCGGGCGGTGGCCGCGCTGCTGGCCGGCCTCGCCGTGGTCGACGGCCTGCCGAGCCTCGGCGCCGACGTGGGCGGTGCCCTCACCGCGATGCTGAGCGCCGCCGCGGCCCTGCTCCTGCTCGGCCGCTCCCGTCCCAGCCCCTCCAGGATCCTCTGGCTGGGCGGCGCCGCGGTCGTGGCCGCCGCCCTGGTCGTCGTGGGGGTGGCCCTGGTCCTGGGCGAGACGACCCACGGCAGCCGCTTGGCCCACGACCTCGGCTCCGATCCCGGCGGCGCCCTGCGCGCCGTCGGGCACCAGCTCAGCGGCAACTTCGGGCTGCTGGCCGGCAACTTCTGGGCGTGGTGGGGGCCGTTGCTCGTGGCTTTCGCGGGCTACGCCAGCCTGCGGCCGCCGGCCCCGCTGGCCGGCATGCCGGACTGGGTGCGACGGGTGGTCGGCGTCGGGGCGATCGGCTCGGCCCTGCTGATCCTGTTCAACGACACCGGCGTGACCGCGGCAGCGGGCAGCGGGCTGGCCCTGGTCCTCACCATCACCTGGAGCGTGCTGGAGCCCGCCCGGAAGCCCGATCCCGCCCGCTCGCGCTCCGCCGTCTAGGTACGCGAGTCTGCGAACCCCGAGTTGTGTGCGACGCTAGTGCATGGAGCGGACGGCTGGGGGATCAAGGAGGCGGTCGTGGCCGGAAAGCTGTTGGTTGTCGGTGCGGGCCTGATGGGCGCGGGGATCGCGCAGGTCGCGGCGGTGGCCGGTCACGACGTGTCGCTTCAGGACTTGAGCGACGGCGCGCTGGCCCGTGGCCGCAGGCAGATCGAGGATTCCCTGGCCCGCTTGGAGGCCAAGGGCCGGATCGACCCAGAGGCCCGCGCGGCGGCGCTGGAGCGCATCTCGACCACCACGGATCTCGACGGCGCCGCCGAGGCCGAGCTGGTCGTGGAGGCGGTCTTCGAGGACATCGAGGTCAAGCGCGAGGTGTTCCGGAAGCTGGACAAGCTGGCTCCCGAGGGGACGGTGCTGGCGACCAACACCAGCGCGATCCCGATCACCGCCATCGCGGCGGCCACCGGGCGGCCGGAGTCGGTGGTCGGCACCCACTTCTTCTCGCCGGTGCCGATGATGGCCCTGTGCGAGCTGGTGCGGGGGCGGCGCACCTCCGACGAGACGCTCGTCCGCGCCAGGGCCTTCGCCGAGGCGTGCGGAAAGACCACCGTGGTGGTGCAGCGCGACATCGCCGGGTTCGTCACCACGCGGATCATCGCCGCGGTCGCGATGGAGGCGGCACGGCTTCTGGAGCAGGGAGTGATCAGCACCGAGGACCTGGACACGGCCTGCCGGCTGGGGTTCGGCTGGGCCATGGGCCCGCTGGCGACCTTCGACCTCACCGGCGTCGACGTGCTCTACCAGGCGGCCATGAACATCTACCTCGGCACCCGCGACCCCAAGTTCCTCCCGCCAGAGAGCGTCGCCCGCATGGTCGAGGCCGGCGACCTCGGGCGCAAGACGGGCCGCGGGTTCTACGTCTACGACCGCGGTTAGTTGCCCGGGGCCTGCATCGCCTACAGCGGCTCGGCCGCGTGGGACGCCCTGCCGGCGGCGCTGGCGGCGCTGCGGCCGCGCTTCGGCAGGCTGCCGGTCCACGCGGTGAGCGAGCCCGGCGAGGCCGAGCGGCTGGCGGCGGACCTTGCGGGCTCCTGCGACCCGCTGGTGGTGCTCGGCGGCGACGGCACCATCCACGAGGTCGCCAACGGCCTGCCGCTGGACCGGGGGCCGGACGGGCCCGCCATCGGCCTGCTGCCCGGCGGCACCGGCAACGATCTCGCCCGCGGCCTGGGCCTGCCACCCGATCCGGTCGCCGCCGCGCGGGTGCTCGCCGGCGGCGTGCCACGCCGGCTGGACCTGCTCGACTGCGGTGCTCGCCGAGCCGCCAACGGCGTCAACGCCGGCTTCGCCGCGGCGGCCACCCAGCGGCTGTCTCGCAGGATGAAGCGCGCGCTTGGGCCGCTGGCCTACGTCGCCGGCGGGCTGCTCGCCGGGCTGGCGCCGCCGACCTGGCCAGCCAGGGTGGAGGTCGACGGGCGGGTGGTCGACGGCGAGGCGCTGGCGGTGGTGATCGGCAACGGCGGTTCCTTCGGGGGCGGCCGCCGGCTGCTGCCCGAGGCCGACCCGGCCGACGGGCTGCTCGACGTCCTGGTGGTGCCGGCCGGCCACTCCAGGGCGCGCCTGGCGCGAGCGCTGGCCCGCCACCGCCTGGAGGGCCTGCCGACGATGCGGGGGCTGGTCGCGACCGTCGCCACCTCGATGCCCTGCGGCCTGGACGGCGAGCCGGCCGCCACGCCGGCGCGGGTCGCCGTGCTGCCCGGCGCCTGGCGGGTGCTGGTGCCCGAACCCTATGCCCGGGCCAGCCTGCCCGGCGCGGCCAGTTAGTGCGCGGGGCCTGACTGCCAGTTGCGGCCGAAGCGGTCGGGGAACTCGGCCATGATCTCGGCGGCCAGCTCGTCGGGATCGCCGTCGCCCAGCCGCTCGACCACCAGCGCGACGCCGTCGGCGACCATCGCGCCAGGCGGCAGCGCCGCCGCGGCCCAGCGCGCCAGCGCCCGCACGGTGCGGGTGCGCGCCCTGACCCGCGTGGACAGCTCTCGCGCGATGGCGTCCTCGAAGCGGTTCGTCGTGATCCCTCCCCTCCGGCAGGTACACTCGCGCCGTGCGTGCCGTCGACCTTCATGTCCATCTTCCCCTCCCGGAGTGGGTGGAGGGGAGCATCGGTCCCTACCGCGAGCCGGCCGAGCGCTACTTCCGCAGCCAGATCGTCCTGCAGACGGCGGAGGAGCTGGCCGCCAGCTACGAGGCGATCGACTGCGTCGGCGTGCTGCTCGGCTGGGACGCGGAGACGGCCACGCGGCTCCCGCGCCTGTCCAACGACCTGGTCGCCGAGATCGTCCACCGCTTCCCGGGCCGCTTCGTTGGCTTCGCCGGGATCGACCCGTGGAAGGGCGCCGCCGCCTTGCGCGAGATGCGCCGCGCCCACGAGGAGCTGGGCCTGATCGGCTACAAGTTCCACCCGTCGATGCAGGCCTTCCGCCCCGACGACCCCCGCTGGTCCGATCTGTTCGAGCGGGCGGCGGTCTACAGCGCGCCCTGCCTGTTCCACACCGGGACCAGCGGTATCGGCGCGGGCATGCCAGGAGGGCAGGGCGTCGAGCTGGCCTACGCGCGGCCGATCCACCTCGACGGCGTGGCCGCGCGCTACCCGGAGCTGCCGGTGATCATGGCCCACTTCGGCTGGCCGTGGCACCTGGAGGCGATCGCCATCGCGCTCCACAAGACCAACGTGTACCTGGAGCTGTCCGGCTGGGCGCCGCGGCACGTCCCCGACGAGGTGGTCCGCGAGATCGAGGGCCGGCTGGTCGACCGTGCGCTGTTCGGATCGGACGCGCCCTTCTTCACCGCAGAGAAGGTGCTGGCCGAGTGGGAGCAGCGGCTCTCGCCGTCGAGCTTCCGCCGCTTCGCCCACGACAACGCCGTCCGCCTGCTCGGCCTGGGCGGCGGCGTGCCGGGAGGGCTGGGGGATGGCGAGGGCGGCTCTGGCGCCGGCGGCGGCGAGCCGGGAGGGTGAGCGGGGCCGCGATGCCGGTCGAGGAGGGCAGAGGGCGCAGCTTCCGCGGCGACCCGCCGGCGCTGGAGTGGGTGGCGGACGGCTGGCACCTGCGCGTGGTGCAGCCCTACCGGGCGCTCAAGACCTACCGTTGCCCCGGGTGCGACCAGGAAATCTTCCCGCGCACGCTCCACCTGGTCGTCTGGCCGGAAGGCAGCCCGGAGCAGCGCCGCCACTGGCACCGGGCCTGCTGGAACCGGCATTTCGCCGAGCTGGAACGGGCTGGAGAGCGCCGGCGCGGGCGCCGCTCCTCGAGCGGCTGAGAAGCGAGGAGGGATCGCATGGCAATCGATGGTGACGCCATGCCGCCGGGGGCGAGGTTCCGCCTCGACGGCAAGACCGTCCTGATCATCGGGGCCAGCCGCGGGATCGGCAGGCTGGCCGCGCTGGTCTGCGCCCAGGCGGGGGCCAGGGTGGTGCTGGCGGCCCGGTCCACCGCGGACCTCGAGGAGGTGGCGGCCGCGGCGCTTGCCGCCGGCGCGCCCGAGGCGCTGGTGGAGCCGACCGACGCCGCCGACGAGGCCGCCGTCGAGTCGGTGGTGGCGCGCGCCGTGGACCCGTCCGGCAGGCTGGACGTGCTCATCCACGTCGCGGGCGGCCAGCAGTTCTTCGCCGCGCTGGCGGACACGCGGACCGCCGGCTGGGACAAGGTCATGGACCTTAACCTGCGCGGGCCCTTCCTGGCGTGCAGAGCGGCGCTGCCGCGCATGCCCCGCGGGGGCGCCATCGTCAACGTGGCCAGCGTGGCGGGTCTGGGGGCCAGCCCGACCATCGGCGTCTACGGCGCCGCCAAGGCCGGGCTGATCGGCATGACACGGACGCTGGCGGTCGAGGCCGCGCCACTCGGCGTGCGGGTCAACTGCCTGGCGCCCGGCTGGGTGCGGACCGAGCTGACCCGGCGGCTGTGGTCGGATCCGGAGACCAGCCAGGCGACCATCAGGGACGTGCCGATGGGGCGCTGGGGCGAAGTCGAGGAGCTGGCCGGCCCGCTGCTGCTGCTGGCCTCCGACGCCGGCAGCTACATCACCGGTACCACCCTGGTCGTCGACGGCGGAGGCCTGGCGTGAGCCGGCGGGCCTTCCCGGCCCGCCGGCTCCGCCGGGCGCCGGTCCCCAGCGGTCCTATCCTGGGCGGATGAGCTCGGAGAGGTTGCTGCTGGAGCTGGTGGAGAAGCTGGAGTTCTCGTCGCCGGCCGATCCGCTTGGGGTGCCGGCGGCGGTGCTGCTGGCGCTGTCGCCCGTGGACGGCGCTGACGACCTTGAGTTGGTGCTGGTGCAGCGACCCCACTCCATGCGCACCCACGCCGGCCAGGTGGCCCTGCCGGGTGGCGCGGTCGACCCGGGCGACCCCGACGGCGTCGCCGCCGCCCTGCGCGAGGCCCGCGAGGAGGTCGGCCTCGACCCGGCCAGCGTGCGGGTGCTCGGGAGCCTCGACCGCTCCTACATCCCGGTGTCGAACTTCGACGTGCTGCCGGTGGTCGGGCTGTGGGACGGGCGCTCGGCGCTGCGCCCCAACCCGCGGGAGGTCGCCGGCATCCTGCGGCCCAGCCTGCGCCAGCTCGCCGACCCGTCGAACCACGGCACGATGCCGCTGGAGCGCCTGGTCGGCGACGCCGGCCTGCGCGGCCGCGCGCCCGATCTCTCCAGCCCGGTGTTCTGGGTCGACGGCGTCGTGGTGTGGGGCTTCACCGCCGGGCTGCTCGCGCTGTTCCTGCGGTCGCTGGGCCTGGACGCGCCGCCCACGCTGCCGCGATTCCGTCCCTGACCGCCGCCCGAGGAGAACCCGTCCATGTCCCAGCCCGCTGAGCCGACCGCACCGCCCGTGACGGTGTACGGGGACGGCACGCCGGTGGTGCTGCTGCACGCCTTCCCGCTCGACAGCCGCATGTGGGTGCCGCAGGTCGAGGCGCTCGGCGGCTACCAGGCGATCGTCCCCGACCTCCGCGGCTTCGGCGCGGCCCGCGAGCAGGCGGGCGAGATCACCCCCATGGACCTGCTCGCCGAAGACGTCGCCAAGCTGCTGGACGAGCGCGAGCTGGAGCGGGTGGTCATCTGCGGGCTCTCCATGGGCGGCTACGTCGCGCTGGCCTTCGCCGGCCGCCACCCGGAGCGGCTCGGTGGCCTGGTGCTCTGCGACACCAGGGCGGGCGCGGACACCGACGACGCCAGGGCCGCCCGCCTCGCCATGGCCGAGCGGGTGCTCGCCGAGGGCGTGGGCTTCCTGCCGGAGGCGATGGTGCAGCGCCTGCTCGGCAAGACCACCCGCCAGCAGCGGCCGGAGCTGGTCGAACAGGTCACCGAGACGATCGGTGACCAGGATCCGCGCGGCATCGCCGCCGCCCTCCGCGGCATGGCCGAGCGCCCCGACTCCACCGGGGTGCTCGGGCAGGTCAGCGTGCCCACGCTGGTGATCTCAGGCATGGAGGACGAGCTGATCCCACCCGACGAAGCCGTCCGGATGGCCGCCACGATCCGCGACGCTCGCCTGATTCAGGTGCCCGATGCCGGACATCTCGTCAATTTGGAGCAGGCGGATACCGTCAACGAAGCCTTGCTCGATTTCCTTGCCCCACTTTGGATCTGATTGCCCAAGAAAGTGGTGACAACGTCGCAATGCATCTAGTACTCTCGGGTAAGTCGCGGTTCCGAACAGTCCCAACGGAGCCGAACAGCGCGAGGGGGGCAGGGGAGGACCGGCCCTTGCCCCCTTCGCTCATGCTCCCTCGGCGCTGGGGGGTGGTGCCGGCTCGGCGGTCGAGGTCGCGGGAGCGGGCTGCTGCTCACCTGCATCGGCCGGTTCGGCGGGCCCAGGCTCGACCGGCTCAGCGCGGGGGGCAGGGCCGCCTCCGGGCTCTCGCCGGTCGCCCGCTCCGGTTCCACCTCGCCGTTCATGATCCTCGGTGTCCGCTTCCCTCCTCGACGAGCTCGATCAGCACTCCGTGCGCCGACTTCGGATGCGCGAAGGCGACCCTGGTGCCGCCCGAGCCGATCCGGGGGGCGTCGTCGACCGTCTCCATGCCCGCGGCCCGGAGCTCGCTCAGGGCGGTCGAGACGTTTGCGACGGAGTACCCGACATGATGCAACCCCTCGCCGCGCTTGGCCAGGAAGCGCCCGACCGGGGTGTCCGGCCCCAGCGGCGCCACCAGCTGCACCCAGGCGTCGCCCATCCGGTACAGGACCTCGTGCACCCCCTGGTCCTCGATGACCTCCTCGTGAGCGGGCCGCAGGCCGAGCACGCCCTCGTAGAAGCCGCGCGCGGCGGTCAGGTCGCTCACGGCGATGCCGACGTGGTCCAGACGGTTGAGCTCCAATGCTCAGGTCCTTTCGCTCGAAGGGAGGCGGCGGCGCCCCTCGGCGCCCTTGACTAGTCCTGGAGGTCGAGCATCCAGTCGTCGGCGGTATGGGAGGGCGTCCAGCCCCGGGCGCCGCGGGCCGTGGCGTCGCCACCGCCACCCAGCTCGGTGAACAGCCACAGGGGACGGCCCTCCGGGAGCAGCCCGGGCGCCAGCTCCAGCATGCGCCGGCCGGCGCCGTGGCCCTGCGCGCCGGCGGCCACCGCGAGATGGACGAGCTGGGTGGTCGGACCGTCGGAGAACAACAGCAGCACGCCGCCCGCGTCGGCGCTGCGAAACGCGCGGGTGCGCGGGTCCTGGAGCCGCCGCCGCACCGCCTCATCGCGCGGCGAGGCCCCGTCGACCTTCCAGGCGGAGTGGTAGATCTCCAGGAACTGCTCGTGCCGGTCCGGGCCGAGCTCCAGCAGGCCCGGGGCGCCCGCCCCGGTGCCGCGGGCGCGGTGATAGGCCTGCGACTCGGCCTTGCGGAAGCCGAGCCGCTCCAGCTCGGCCGGCAGCTCCGCCCGGCTCGACGGCGAGGCGAGCACGTGCACGTAGTCGCGTCCCGCCGCCCGGAACGCCCGCGCCGCGGTGTCCAGGTCGAAGGCCGTCCGCACGCCGAACACGAAATTGAAGACGAACACCGGGTCGAGCGGGTTGGTCACCGCCTTGCCGGAGCGCAACTGCACCACCGAACCACCACCGACCATCGAGAGGCGCTGGTGGTTCTGCTCGCAGGCGTGAACGAAGCCGAGTCGCACGATGGCGAAAGGGTACCGGCTCGCCCCGGCGGTAGACTCGATCAGACTCCGACTGCCAAGGGGATTCAGCGAATGTTCGAGCGGACGCAACCCGTCATCTGCGCCGGTGCGCGCACGCCGATCGGCCGCTTCGGCGGGGCGCTGTCGTCGCTGCCGGCGGTCGAGCTGGGGAGCGTGGCGATCGCCGCGGCCTGCGAGCGCGCGGGGATCTCCCCTGAGGGGGTCCGGCACGTGGTCATGGGCCATGTGCTCCAGGCCGGCCAGGGCCAGATCACCGCGCGCCAGGCCGCCGTCCGCGCCGGTGTGCCCATGACCGTCCCGGCGCTCACCGTCAACAAGGTCTGCCTGTCAGGCATCAACGCGATCGCCACCGCGGCCCAGTACGTCGAGCTCGGCATGGCCGACCTGCTGGTCGCCGGGGGCATGGAATCGATGAGCGGCGCGCCCTACCTGATCCCCAAGGCCCGCTGGGGCGCGCGTATGGGGCACGCCGAGCTGGTCGACTCGATGATCCACGACGGGCTCTGGGACGCCTTCGAGAACGTCCACATGGGCGGCATGTCCGACAGGGTGAACGCTCGGCTCGGCATCGACCGGGAGGTCCAGGACGAGTGGTCGGCCCGCTCCCACGAGCGCGCCGCGGCCGCGGCCAAGGGCGCGCTCCGCGAGGAGATCACCCCGGTGCGGGTGCCGCGGCCCAAGGACGACCCGCTGCTGGTCGACCAGGACGAGGGCATCCGGCCGGGCACCACTCCAGAGGCGCTGGCCAGGCTGCGCCCGTCGTTCTCGCCGGAGGGGACCATCACCGCCGGCAACGCCTCGCAGCTCTCCGACGGCGCCGCCGCCGTGGTGGTCACCTCGCGCGGCCGCGCCGCCGACGAGGGCCTGCCGGTGCTGGCCTCGATCGTCGCCTACGGCACCGTGGCCGGGCCCGACCCGAGCCTGCACAGCCAGCCGTCCCGCGCCATCGAGGACGCCTGCGACCGGGCCGGCGTGGCCGTCGGCGACCTCGACCTGGTCGAGATCAACGAGGCCTTCGCCGGCGTGGCGGTGCAGTCCACCCGCGATCTGCGACTGAGCCCGGAGATCGTCAAGGTGGCCAGGGCGACGCCCTGCTGCTGCGCGTGGCCGGGTGAGCCCGCTCCGTGCGCAAGCATCGGACCGATGACGTCGGCGAGCTGGCCGAGCGGCTGCGCGCCGGCGACGGCCGCGCGGTCGCCAGGCTGATCTCGCTGGTCACCGACGGCGCCCGCGAGCAGCTCAGCGAGGTCGCCGACGCGCTCAATCCCGGCACCGGCCAGGCGGAGGTGATCGGCCTGACGGGCTCGCCCGGGGTCGGCAAGTCCACCCTCTGCGACGCGCTGGTGGCCGCCTACCGAAGGGCCGGCCGCACCGTCGGCGTGCTCGCCGTGGACCCGTCCTCGCCGTTCACCGGCGGCGCGCTGCTCGGCGACCGCGTGCGCATGCAGCGGCACGCGCTCGACCGGGGCGTCTACATCCGCTCGATGGCCACCCGCGGGCACCTCGGCGGCCTCGCCTGGGCGACCCCGCAGGCCGTCCGCGTGCTGGACGCCGCCGGCTGCGAGGTGATCCTGGTCGAGACGGTCGGCGTCGGCCAGGCCGAGGTGGAGGTCGCCGGGCTGGCCGACACCACCCTGGTGGTGCTGGCCCCTGGCTTCGGCGACGCGGTGCAGGTCGCCAAGGCGGGGATCCTGGAGGTTGCCGACCTGTTCGTGGTCAACAAGGCCGACAAGGACGGCGCCGGCAACGTCGCCCGCGACCTGCGGCAGATGCTGCATCTCGGCGAGGCGCGGCCCTGGCAGGTGCCGGTGCTGATGACCGTCGCCGAGCGCGGCGACGGCGTCGGGGAGCTGGTCGCCCAGATCGGCGCGCACCGCGCGTATCTGGAGTCCAGCGGCGAGCTGGAGCGCCGGCGGCGCCGGCGCGCCGGCCGCGAGATCGAGGAGATCGCCCTGGCGGACCTGCGCGTGGAGCTCGGCGAGCTGGGCCGTGGCGAGGCGCTCGACAGCCTCGCCGAGCAGGTCGCCGCCGGCAAGCTCGGCCCCTACGCCGCCGCCGAGCAACTGCGTGTCCGGGTCAAGGAGGAGAATCGTCCCGCTCACCGCCGGGTCGACCCGCGGCGCTGAGGGCCCTCCAGCGCTGCGGCCCGGCGGCCGGCCGCCGCCGGCGCCAGCAGCTCCGGGCCGAGCGCCACCGCGGTGACCAGGTCGAGTGGGACCGCCTCGAAGCCGGGAGCCGCCAGGCGCGCGAAGGCGCTCGCCGGCACCAGCTTCAGCGGGCTCGACACCACCAGCGTGGGCAGGCGCGCGGCCAGCAGCCGGGTCCCGGCGGCGTTGAGCAGCGCCTTCGGCCCGATCGCATCCGAGCCCACCACCGCCACGACCGCGTTTCTCCGGCCGGCTCCCACGACCACCACCCGCTGGCCGAGGCGGTGGAGGACCGCGTCCACCTGCGAGCTGTGTGAGACCGTGGCGACCGGGCCGGGCCGCTCGGTCAGCCACTTCCGGAGCCAGCCCGCGGCCACCTCGGCCGCCGCCGCCCCGTCCCGGTCGAGACGCTGCCGCAGGTCGCCCAGGGCGGCGGCCGGGTCGTCCGAGCGAGCCGCGGCGGCCAGATGCCACATCGGCGCCA
>WNFY01008600.1_pt1 | contig 13917 bp, 15 predicted proteins | sample 5400091 | NCBI WGS metagenome assembly WNFY01 (sample SAMN13153364, study PRJNA577476) | soil metagenome | isolation source: 60 cm soil or saprolite under grassland replicate 1 | place: USA:California | collected 2016-06-15 | reverse complement strand
CGACCACCCATCCATCTGTTTCGATGTTGACATCGGAGGAGCTCCAAAAGCGATTGAGCTCATCTTCTGTAACAGTGGTTGTTGGGTCTCCATCCGCGATGCTGGATGCCAGGACCAATTCTGCTATCGCTTTAAGGTCACTCCACTTCACCGAGCGCAGAGTCAGATGCAGTGCAAGAACGGTCTCTTCATATTTTGTGCTCATTTTGGTTTTCCTTTCCGATACGTCAAAAGCCTTCTGGACTTTTGAAAACCAACCAATTCATATAAGCCGATCGCGGGCGGGTTATCATAATTTGTGCAAACGTCGGCTTCGTTCATGCCCTCAGACTTGAGCCTGCGCAGCCCTTCATAAAGTAGACACTTCCCCAAGCCTTTGCGTTGAAAATCAGGATGTGTGCCGACCGGCTCGAAATGACCCAGCCTGGTAACTGTATCTGTCCAGATAATGCAATACGCGGCCACTTCTCCACTGGGTGCAATGATGAAGATTTCATGCTCGGGAACATAGACAGGCGATTGCATGAAGCGCAATGTACGCGGCCAATATTCTTCAAATGATTTTGTGGATCCAAATGCGGCGTGAGAACAGGTTGCTCGAAGGCACGCATCTTCTTCGCCGCGCGACGAACGGAGACCATATCCCTGAGGTAATGCGGGTCCATCTAACGGTCCGGATAATGATCGCTTGAAACGTTGTGTAAACTCTGGCTGGCGCTGAAATCCATTTTGTTCCAGCCAGCCAATGCGAACATCATCCTCTTCTGCGATCCAGATGCTTTGCAAAATCTCAACGGAAGACACATGTTCCAGAGACCAATCCAGAATTTCACGCACGCACGCACTCCCGCGCAAATGCGGCAGGACAAACACATCGAAGGATTGTTCCTTGGGCGAGTGCAGCGCCCAACCAATCAGGCGATCTTCCTCAAACCAAAGCTGGATGTTCGAAAGCCAGGTTTCCAGCGGAATATCGGAATAGAAGAGCCACCACTGCAAATCGCCGCGATGAGCATAGTGCGTACTGGTGTTTGCTTTGCATCCTTGCGTCAACAAATCCAGCATGGCATATAAATCCTGTATACCTTTATAGGGACGTGATTCCATTCATTCTCTACTTTTGGTTGCTTAACCATTCTTCGCGCAGGATGCCCATATACAGTTCATTCCAGCGGCGTCCTTCGCGGTGGAGAGCAAGGCGTCTGCATCCTTCGTGGCGAAAGCCCAGCTTTTCATAAGAACGAATGGCGCGCGGATTGTATTCGAAGACCGACAATGAAACCCGGTGTAAATTGATCTCGTTAAACGCAAATCGCAACAGGATGTTCATTCCATCGGTACCATACCCCTTGCTCCAGTTTTCGGGCTCGCCAATGCCAATCGCTACATACGCGTCGCGACCGTTCCAATTCACCACGTCGAGACTCAACTCGCCGATCAGTTTGTCATCGACTAGTGTACGCATGGTAAAGAAATAGCTTGCCGGTGACATCTCGCCAACTTCTTCTTCCATCCATTTCAATTCTGCGTTGGTAGATAGCAGGCGCCGCGGCCGCCTAAAGAGTAAACGCTGGTATTCCGAATTCCGATTCCAACGTGCAAAGGCTTTGCTCATCTCTTCCGGATCGTACGCCGATAGACGCACAAGTTTGCCTGTAAAAATATCGTTCATATTAAATCCTTTCGGTGGTCGAGTAGCTCCGCATGGTTTCCCCGGCACCGCCCGCCGGGGCTAGGTGTAGCGGGGCGTATCGAGACCCAGCCATTCGTCGCGCAGAATACCCATCCATAATGTATCCGTGCGTTTGCCTTCGCGCAAAATATCTTTGCGCGTGCGCCCTTCGAGCCGAAAGCCTGCCTTTTCATAAGAACGCAGGGCGCGCGGGTTGTATTCATGCAAACCCAGTGAAACGCGCTGGAGTCCCAGTTCCAAAAAGGCGTAACGCAGGGCGATCTTCATCATGTCGGTGCCATAGCCTTTGCTCCAGAAATCGCGGTCGCCGATTCCCAGACCGACCCAGGCTTCACAATGGATCAAGTTCACCCACAAGCCCAGAAAACCGATCAGCTTATCATCTGCCAGCGTGCGAACGCTGAATGGATAGCGTTCCGGTTGCGGTCCATTTTCAGAACGCTTTTCCGCATCTTCTTTGATCTTCTTCTCGGACCACAAAGCAACGGGATCGCTATCTGCCAGACGGATAAGTTCCGAATCGCGCTGCCAACGGGATTCATACCTGGCATACATTTCAGGGTCTTCAGCAGTGAAGCGGACTAATTCTCCGCGGAATAAATCTTTCATGGCATTCTCCTAGCTAACATCAATTCGAGCAGAGCCATTTTGGGACACGGATCCCACGGATCAGACGGATAAATTCCGTACGATACGGAAAAAATCCGTGATGTCCGCGTAGTCCGTGTCCAAAAGCAGAACGAAATCTCATCTCGAATTCAGATCGGTCAACGCAGGACTGGCTTCGCCTGACTCTGCCAATCCTCTTTGAGCAAGCCAAACACCAGCATGTCCCAGCGCTTGTTATCGCGTTCCACCGATTGACGCCGTCGCACTTCTTCGACAAATTCGAATTTCTTCAGCAGCGCAATCGCAGCCGTGTTGTATTCCGGAACGATCGCGGTGAGGCGGAAGAGATTTAGTTCAGCGAACGCGAAGCGCAATAACATTCCTAACGCTTGCATGCCATATCCTTTACGACGATCTTCCGCCGCGCCGATGCCCAACCGGATGGCTGCATTACCATTTGCCCATTCGATCCATTGGATAATCGCCTTGCCGATCAAGCGGTCATCTTCCTTTGCACGGACGGCGAAGTAGTATTGATTTTTGCTCTCATCGATCTGCTTCTCGAGCTTTTCATAGCCTTTCTTCACCATTGCTGGTGACATCGGGCGCGCCGGAGCAATATCCATCATGCGCATGAAATCAGAATCATGCGTCCACTTGGATTCGATCTCCGGATCCTTCGCCAGGTCCATCGGACCGAAGCGGATATCCCTGCCTTCGAATAATTGAGTTTGTATGTCGAACATTTTTACCTCCATGCAAAATAAAAAGCGGTCACAGGCATTTTGCCCATGACCGCACTGCTGCGCAGAAATCAAAACGGTCACGGGCGAGTGCACCGTGACCGTTAAATTTACTTAGTCTAGATCAACGAGAAACAGGCGCACTCCGAGAATCAAAAATATCGCTGGTGAAAGCAGATACTTTGTGGAAGATTTGCTGGAACATCGGTGCGCCTCCTTTCTGGAAATTCTTACGGTTCCGAGTGTAACATGCGGGCTTCGATACCGTCAAGTAATTGAGCGCGAGAAAGGAAGTAATTTTTATGGTTACCTGGAAAACAAATATCGAGACAGCCTACACCGTACTGATCGTTTCTGATCAGCCCGAAACTGCTGCAACATGGAGCACACTTTTCAACCAACGCAACTGCATCGTGCTTTCTGAATCAGACAGGTCAGATGCCGTGCAAAGCGCGCGACTCATGGACCCCGCCCTGCTGGTGGTAGACATCCAACTGGACAAAGCAGAACGTTCTACCTTCCTGCACGAACTGCGCAAAACATGCCGCGGCCCCATTCTCATGCTCATTTCTGCAAACACTGTCGAAGAGATTATCGAAGCCAATCGCTGCGGCGCCGATGAATGCCTCGTCAAACCTGTCAACCCGGCTGTGCTGGTCATCAAAGCCATGGCATGGCTCGGACACGGTCATCGAAGCCAACCAATTCATAATCCTGTCAGTGTGACCTTGTAGCTTTTTCCATTTCTTCTTCTCCTTTTTTGTGCCCCATCGCTGCCAAAACTCCCGCGTGATGACCGGGAGTTTTGGTTTAAAAATAAAAAGTCACCCTGTCTATGGCGAGGGTGACCTTCTAATTAATTGCAAAGTTTTAGCTCATGGATTGCCGATGCTGATCGTTCCTGATTCAATGTCATGGAGCGTTTGTTCCACGAGGCGCTGCCTGCCGGGAGTGAGAAGAGTCGGATCGATATCTGCCAGTCCAAGCGGAGATTGAACTGTCACGCCGCCTTTTCCATTGATTAAATCGGGCCAGGCGTTTTGGATCGTCTTGATCACATCTGGCTGGATCGTCATCACCCAGCCGGCGGGCTTCGAGGTGGGGCTGACAGTCCCGATCAGGGATGCACCTGTTGTACCGATATAGTTTGCCAGGTCATCCGTATATACGTCGGGGTAAATATAGATCGTGCGAACCTTATATTGGATAAGCAGGATATCGGCATAAGCGTTGTAATTCTTTTTATCTTCCTCGGCAGGGATCGCAACATATTGAGGGAATGTCCAGGGATAGACATAGAACGGACGACACACACCGCAATACAACGCCATGCCATTGGCAAATTCGTTCAATGCCTGCGCCGCACCGTTATTATCCTTGGGGATGATCATGCCAATGCGATAATCATCTGTGACCAATGCCGCCGTATAACCCGCCAGAAATGCGGCGACATCAGCCTGCGAGCCGTTGCCCAACACACTGATGTTTCCGCCGGGCGTAATGTTTGGGATATTGATCGTCAAGAATTGAACTTGAGGTGCGGTTGCCGCAAGAACAGCAATTCCAGGATCTTTAGATAAAGCAATGACAATTTTCAAACCTGGTTCCAAATCGGCAGCCGTAAAATCGTTGCGAACCTGAAAACGCATCCCTGACCCTTGCGCAAGATCATAGACAGTTTTTTCATAAAGGTCCGCTGTTTCCTGGTCGAGGTCGGCGGGAATCACTAACACTGCCAGCGGGATGACCGGTGTAGGACTCAATGCAGGCGGTGGAATCGGTGTATCAGTCGAAACAGGAGCAGATGTGGCGGCGGGGGCTTTGCCTCCACAGGCGCTCAAGATCGCAAGAGTCACAACGAATAGGATGATGGGTCGAAAACGCACAATTGATCTCCAGAGGGTGGGATGGACAAATTATACACGTTCCCCCTCCGGATAAAAAAGACCCACGCCAGCGCGTGAGTCTTTTAGAGTGGATCGATTCTTACTTAGCCTTCTTCGACCTGATCCGCCTCGATAACGGACGGCAGGCGCAACGTCCGCGTAAAGGAACCGCCGGGCAGTTCACGAACGAGATAATCCTGCTCATCTGCCTTGTATTCGCCTTCGATGCGCAGCACATCTTCCAAAACCTGGATGTTCAAATCTTCAGCGTTGAGTCCGGGCACAAGCGCAGAAAGGACGTAAGCATCCTCTTCTTCACGAACATTGATACCGAGAGTTCGTCCATTATTCTGCAAAGTGCGGCGCGCCATCTGGCGATACTGATAAGGGTGTAAGTAAAAGGTCATAGTTGTGTTCTCCTTGATTGGATAAATGAATTGCAGAAAGTGTATTGCGCGACTGCAAGAAAAAGGATAGCGCCATATAGAATTTATATAAGAAAATGCCTCCTTGTAGCGAACGGCAGCTGCCATTCCTTACAAGGAGGCAAATATTATCTTTCAAATTCTAGTCGTAAATTAATTCAAGAATCCTTGAATCCACGTCAGCACATCGGGTTGATCCACGCGGAAGGCAAAATCAGTGCCGCGGCATAAGGTATTCAAACCGAAAGAGGTGATACCTACGATCAAGTCGGAACTGGGATCACCGAGAAATACCGGCCCACCAGAGTCGCCGTTACATGTGCCACCTTTGCCGGATCCATTGCCACTCGTCTGAAGGTTGAAGCCAGAGTTCAAAAAGCTATTTACATTTACTAACGTGGCTTCCGCCATCAGGCGTTCACGGAAAGAAATATTGGGCTTTCCATTCTGTAGCTGTTCCTTATAGGTAAGACCATAACCACTAACCGTGAAAATTGTATCCTGAACGCCGCGCGATGTCGCCAAGCCATCCAGAACTCCCGCTTCAGGCAGTTGACCATATTCTGATACTTGGATCGGCTGATCGAGAATCAAAATACCTGCATCGTGAGTATTCGGGACGGTCAATGAACCGGTAAACCCAAAGTTATAAATATTACCAGCGCTGACCGTGGCACACGTCACGCCCAGTGTACCAACTGCACAAAAGTTTGGGTAACCAGTGACCGGATCCACCTGGGTAACTGGATCGAAGTTCACGCCTGCATCCTGTTGGAAATAGATGCGGGCGGTCACTGCTCCACTCACCGTATCGGCACAGTGTCCAGCCGTGAGGAATACATTCGGGCTAAGCAATGCTCCGCTGCAGCGCCAGATAAACGCACCGCTGGCATCGTAGAAGACAGCCAGGCCTACAAAGGGGTGTTCGAAATCTTGCACAAAATTTCCTGTGATGGCGTATGCTGGGCTAACTGCGACCGCCAAAATCACCAGCACTGAGAAAACACTAAAGAGTAGTTTTTTATGCATATTCTTATCTCCTTGTTTCTATTCTAGAATCGTAGGACTAGGTCCATAAGGTTCTTGCGATGTGTTTCTCCCTTCCGAAGGAACCATAATAAAAAAACTGCCGAGGGGATAACCCTTGGCAGTTCGATCCATCTGGATTCCTATCATTCGCAAACTTGGCACGTTGCGCATCCACCCTTCCAGAGAGGTTTGCCTTGTGGATGGGATGGCAGAGTCTACCTGATGAAACTTTGAGATTAGTAATTAGAAAATTACGCCGCAGGGAAAACCTGCGGCGTAAGATGAATCTGTAGGATGCTGTGACGAACTATGGGGCGGAAATTGACCAGATACCACGGCCATGTGTCGCGGCATAGAGCTGGCCATCCGGACCAACGGTCAAATCCATAACTGTAGTAACCGGGAGTCCTGAACCGAGGCGCGACCAATGTGCACCGCCATCCGTTGAAATGAGGGTGGCGAGATCGGTGGCAACAATGATTTTGCCGCTACGCAATACAATATCATCCACCGGAATATCAGGCATGTTTCCGCTGATATCAGTCCAGGTCGTACCGCCGTCGGTTGTCTTATAAAGATGACCAACACCAGCTCCAGGTCCTTCTGTGAAGCGGCGGGAGAATCCGTTGAAACCCAGATATGCCGTATTGCCGCTTGCATCAGAGGGATCAACCGCAATGCCAGAAATATAGCGGTTGGGGACGTTAGCTGGCAAGGTTAGCGCATGCCAGGTACCACCAGCATTAGTGGAAACGCCGCGCGCGAAACCATTATTGTTACATGGTCCACACCATGCGGTCCAAGCTACGTCGTTGTAACTTGAGATCGCAGTGGTGGAGTGACCGGCGCCCTGATTGAAAACGTTGGTCCACTGGGATCCGCTTGTAATTGCAAAGCCAATGCTATTGGTCCAAATGTATTGGCCACCAGCCACCCAATGATCCTTGTTTGCGCCGTCTGCTTCGAAGGGAGCAATGAAGCGTGCGCCTGGGTCACCAGGAGCTATGCTAATGATCGCGCTTGTGGAGCCGTCTGTTTCGCCACAATTGTTTGTCATCCACAAGCTGAGGTAAACATATTCATCGAGAATTTTGCAGCCGTTGTCAGGATCCACAAGGATATCGCCACCGTCGCCACCAAAGGGTGAACCCATCTGGGTATCGCCCGGTCGCAGCAGCGAACCACCATTGTCCTGCAAGCCACCTGCCACCGTCACGCCGCCAGGTACGCTGCCCACACCAACGGAATAGTATTGAAGTGTGCGCAGGTTGGCGTTGAGACTATGCCAGTTACCGGTACCATCGAGATTGCGCATGTAAACGCCACCATCATTCCCAACGTAGACTTGGCCATTAGCAATGGCAACGGAGTGCTGATCAGGATGGGTCGTCGGCGGGCAGGTGTTTGTCGCAGGATCGACCGACCAACATCTGAATCCGAAATTCCAATAGGGTCCGATCGTCTTCCAGTGTGTCCCAGCATCCTTCGTCTCATAGACTTCTTCCAACCCGACAAAGACGTGCTTCGAGTCGTTGGGATCAACGATGACGAAATTGTTATACCAAGCTTGAATACCGGGCGAATAGCCAAGTCCGGCAGCGGCTTTGAGCGCCGAACCAGAACTGGACAAAGTGGAGCTATCGCCAATTTTATTCCATGGTCCCCCAACATTCCCGCTTGGGGAATCGTAGATGCCAGATAGTACAGTTTGTTTGTTATGAGTGTACTTATTGATGGATTCAACCACGGCGTAGAGATGTTGTCCATCTGCAGAATATGCAAACTCTGTGTTGCCAACATCCTGCGGATTAAGTGCGCCTGTGGGGTTGACCTTTGCGAAAGAACCGGGACCACCACCAGTCGTCGAGAGATAAAAGCCGTTATAACCGGCACCACCGCGCCAGGCACAGTTGACGATCACCAATTGGCCATTCGTTCCGGGCTGGACCTCAACGTCATTGCAGATATCATCGTAAGGGGATGTCTGAGGATCGACTGGGAATAAAACGCGCGTCCAAGATCCAGAATTGGAGGTGGCGGAATGCTTCCATACACCACGCGATGTGGCAGCATAAACGTTGCCAGCATCGTCGAATTTGATTTGATTGATAGTGGTGCTTTCGAGTTCTGGTCCTCCCACACGATCATTTGTACTGAACATGCTGCTCTGTGGGTTCGTGAGGCGGTAAACGCCCGAGCCTACATACGATGTAGCGCCTGTGTTGGCTTCGCCTGTTGCGAGCCAGAGGGCACCATCGGGGGCAAAAGCAAGATCACCTGTCGAGAGCGTCGGCAACCCATCTGTCAATGGCGTCCAAGTAGCCCCGTTATCGCCTGAGCGGAACACACCTCCATCAGCGCCCCCAGCATAGAGATAACCACCGCCAGCTGCAAGGCCGGTAACGCGACCCGAAACCAGACCAGAGCCGCCACCCGAGTTAGAGAAGTTTGGATCTCGGTAGCGCGGATCATCTGAATTATATGGAAGAATGGTTACTTCGTTCCAGGCACCGCCAGATACCGGCAATGACTGGAGTGACGTGAATACGGTCCCATAGACTCCCGGGGCAACAAGGCCTGGTGCAGTACGCGCTTGCGCATATTGGTCCGCAGATGTTTGAGCTTCATGAGATTCGTCACCGGCATTACCGACTTTTTCAAGAATACCTTCGCGGGCTTCCCATCTCGTACGGGCAGGGTTTTCCCGGAAGAAGTAGAACGTTCCAGATACAACAAGAATCAATGCTATTGAGACATAAAAGATTCGTTTATGCATGATTAATCTCCTCAGATTAAATTTGTGCGTCTTTGCCTCTGCGTTGCCTATGGAAGCCAAATCCACCTCCTTCTGAAAAAGAAAACCGCCGAAAAAATTTCGGCGGTCTGGCAACCCCGCCACAGCGGGGCCCATGACTTTGCGTCCCCACCTTGCGATGGGTTTGCCTTTTCGGTACTTAATACTATATTATTTCAGCAGGAAAGGCAAGTGGAAGTGTAACCTTTTGGTTAGGAATGAATAATCTAGCCACCTGACAGTTCGTTCCAAAAGGTATCCGTTGGTCGAGTAGGCGGTGCTCTCCCGCCGTATCGAGACCAAGAGTAACTTGCAAATTAAAGATTTTCGGGAAACTTGTGGTCTCGATATGCCCTCTAAGAGCATTCGGGACTACTCGACCACCAGAGTCCGGTTGAAATTTGAGAAGGTCAGGTGGCTAGAGAATATTCTATTAAAATGTTTGAAAGTTATGAAAGTTGTAAAAAACTGTGTTGCCAATCCATCAGAAAAAAGTTGCATAATTAGCAGCCAAAAACAGCCCGGCGAGGGTGTAATCGGAGAGGGTCGGCACGTTTTCAGGCTGTTTCTCAGCTTAGGGTTTTCATTTGCTTTCAGGTAATCTAAGCCGTTGGGTGCTATCCTCTCCAAATCAACATGGAGATTAACTTGAACAGATTTGGTTCTGACCCACTTGCCTTTTTCAATGCTGTATATCAAAATATCCCACCCTGGGATATTGGCGCGCCTCAGCCCGCGATGACTGCTCTGATCGAAAAGTATCCTCCGCCAAATCCGATCCTCGATCTTGGTTGCGGCTCCGGTGACCTCGCCATTTACCTCGCTCAACTGGGACACCAGGTGATCGGACTTGATTTTGTCGAAACGGCAATTCAAAATGCACGAGCCAGGGCTGCTTCCTCGTCCCGCCATACCGCAGGACAATTGAGTTTCCAGGTAGCAGATGCCCTGAAACCATCCCTACTTCAACAAAAGTTTGGGGCGGTGATGGATTCCGGCTTTTATCATTTATTCAGTCCTGAGCAATCTAACCAATTAATCGATGAGGTTGCATCCATACTATTACCCAACGGACGCTATTATTTGCACGAATTTGCCATCGAATTTCCGGTGGCGAATATGCCTCGTCAGATTACCGTCGATGAACTACAAGCACGCTTCACAACGGATCGAGGCTGGCATATTAAAGAAATTCAAACCGTAGAATTTCTAAGCCGAGTTGCTCCGCCGGTGTCAGCAACCTGCGCTTGTATCGAACACATTTAAATACCTGTCACGCCAGCCCCTTTGTGGCGTATGAATTGGACGGCAATGCGGTTTTCCGAATTTCAGGAATTCCAGTACAATGGCGTTTCCCCACTTTCGGCGAATGCAGGTCAACAGTAGAGTCTCTCGTATTAAAAGTATAGGAGTTCCTTTATGAATGAATCAGAAATAGCAGATTACATTATGAAGACATTCCCCGACGTCGAAATGACCACAGCTTACGGTTACAGCATGTTTTTCTATCGTTCGGACCGAAAACTTTCCTTTGCCACCATTATCTCTTCAGACTACGATTACGACAATATATCGAATCTAAGTCGTCTGGGAGTGTTTCGTCTGAACATCGGAGTCAGTAAGCAGACGTTTCAATCATTGTTCGGTAAAGATGATGTCCATGTAGAAGATTACGATTTCACGGCTTTAGATGTAATCATGCCCCATCCCGAATACGCGCAGTATCATTTTATCTGCGTACTTTCGCCCGGTGAACAAACTTTTGAAAAAATACGCCCTTTGCTCGCTGAAGCCTATGAAATTGCCGCTCGAAGATACGCCAGTCAGAACAAAAGCAATGAGGTTAGCGCCAATTAAAAACAGTAGAGTCCGTTGGCGGTCTATGAAAAAAGGGCGGACGGACTCTGCTATACTAGGGACATGACAATCAAGAGATTGGACCATATCAGCATCGTGGTCGACGACCTTGCAGCCGCGATCGCTTTTTTCACCACCCTCGGCCTGACGGTCGAAGGCGAGGCGCCGGTCGAGGGTCCGTGGGTAGACCGCGTCAACAGGCTCGAAGGCGTCCAGGTCGACATCGTGATGATGGTGACTCCCGATGGGCACGGGCGGCTTGAGCTGACGAAGTTTCGCAACCCAAAACTGGTCGAGAGCGAACCGGCGATCGCACCACCAAACACGCTGGGCCTGCGGAGCGTCATGTTTGCAGTCGAAAACCTCGACGACACTATCGCTCGCCTGCGCCTCAACGGCGCTGAACTCATCGGCGAGGTGGCCCAGTACGAGGATGTGTACCGACTCTGCTACATGCGAGGCCCGGCGGGCATCATCGTTGCGCTGGCGGAGGAACTCACCTGAAGCGTTCACCGCCTTCAGAGAATCATCCTTCGACTCGATCCCCTGGTTCGCAACCAGCCTGCTTTCCGGGGATTACTATCCCACACAAGCCAGGAGCTGCACGCTTGTATCCAGCGGACTTTGACTTTTATTCCCAATTGTGTCTTCTGCTGTGATATAGAATTCCCAAACCCCATATTCCGCCGGGTGTATCGAGCGCTTTTACAGTCACACTGTATTTGCCATTGACCAGGCTCATATCCACCGGCGTGTATTTTTGGTCTGCTCCCACCCGATACCAAAGTGTGACTTGTTTGAGCCCCGACTCATCTGTGACCTCCGCGGTCACCGTCTCCGAAGTGTTTTGACAATCCGATTTCGCCAACCATTTTGCGGATGTCTCAATATGATCGATACTTGGAGCCGTACGATCTTGCGATGCCGAAGCGCTCTGCTGGCACGCAGCAATAGTAAATACAGATATCACAATAAAGAACATGGAGAGGGTTTGCTTCATAGGATGAAGCCAGTATACAGATTTCAAGGTTCCTTTGCAAGGGACCAGGTTCAAGTTTCAAAACGCTGAATTACAAAACCTTGCAAAGGCGTCCGATCTTCCGGCGGCAGACGTATCTTTCGCTAAGGCGCCCGGCGTTACGAACCGAAGGCGGAGGGGTCAATACCAAAACTGGCGTCAGAGGGTTGGCAGCATATATTGCAGGTAGGATTTCTGTTTAGACTCTCGTTGCTCAGTGCGCTTCGGCCAGGATCGGATCGATGACGGCGGCAAACTTATCGAGCGACGCCATCCCGACGATGTACACTTTATTATTGATGAGGAACGTCGGTGTGCCATGGAGAGATCTGAGCATGGCATCCTGGAAATCGAGGTTGACCTCCGCCTCTTTGACTCCACTGTCCAGGCATTGATCGAACATAGTTTGGTCCAGGCCAATGCGACCCGCGTAGAACTTTAGATAGGCGGTTTGCAGACCCTGATAGTGGTTATACAAGTAGTCTTGATATTCCCAGAACTTGTCCTGGTCGTAGGCACAACGTCCTGCTTCGGCTGCCTTGGGCGATTCCGGGGTGATCACGGGAAAATCCGCCCAGACAAAACGCACTTTGTCCCCATATTTATCCAACAATTGCTGGCGCATCCCAGCATCTGCCCATACCAGGCAGCTCGAGCAGCCATAGTCTCCGAATTCAACGATAGTGACCGGAGCGTCCTTCGGCCCAATTTGCGGGTTGGGTCTGTCAAGCATTGCAATGGCATTCGGTCTGTCCCACTGGCGCAAAACCAGGAGGGTCACGACCAGTAAAACGATCAGGCACACGGCCATCAGAAACCATCTGCCCCGGGAGACATTGTGCTTGGCGGTGTTATTCTGTGGATCCATTGGGTTGGGTGGATTGGGCAACATCTCATTCTCTCCATTCGATAAGCAGGGTGTGGAACGCCAGACGGGGCAACCGCACTCTCGGCACGAGTCGTCTTTTTGGTTTCCTCACTCTTTTCATCCTTTAATTCTTGTGCAGCTTACGCTCTGTCGTTCTGCTTCGATAGAATCCAGCGTCCCTGCCGCAGCCCCCAAATGGGATACAAAATGCCTGTTCCTAAAAAACTGATACCGGTGACCATCATCAAGGGTGAGAAATCACTCCCATCCAAACCGAGGAGGATGCCATAAAGACCCAGCAATCCAACCATCATGAAAGCACTGGCGATCAAGCCCAATCGGGTCAAGTTGTGAGGCCAGGCAGCCTGGTGGCGTGTGATATGGTTCAGTTCCCATAACCAGATACCGATCAAACCGTTTCCCAAAAAATAGTAATAACTTGAAAGCTCGACATCGCTCCTGCCGGTCACAATAAGCCATGATCCAAAAGTAATGGCGATTGCACCAACCCAAACGCCGATCAACAGGAGAAGGCTTAAACGGGGGAATAATCTACGGACTGTTGGATACAGTACGGATGCCAGGGCGGTACTCAGGATGCTTGCGAAGCTATTAATCGTATCATTCAGATGACCCATGAATGAAAGGGACTGGATGTTCTGAAAGAGACCCACAAAAAACAATAATAAGGTAATGACAGCCGAAATACCCGTGACACCGACCAGGAGCACCAACCACCCGGTCAATTTGGAAGTGAATCCGTTCATAAACTTCGCTCCTTTCTTCTACATAATGCCGCATAATTTCCTAAACTAAAATTTGAAACCTAACCTATACTTTGCTTCAAAAGTTTAGTAACGCATGTAGAACATGCGTGAGACAAGCGGTAATTTCATAAAATTATAAATGGTCTCGGTCTTGGCGCAGTTCTTACCTCTGCGCTCTTGTTATTTGGAATGACTTTTGCGGCATCTATGATTGTAAGTCAACCCACA
>WNFY01003845.1_pt1 | contig 13922 bp, 14 predicted proteins | sample 5400091 | NCBI WGS metagenome assembly WNFY01 (sample SAMN13153364, study PRJNA577476) | soil metagenome | isolation source: 60 cm soil or saprolite under grassland replicate 1 | place: USA:California | collected 2016-06-15 | reverse complement strand
TTGAACATTGGCCGGCACCTCGCCGCGCAGGGCGTTGCCCCACCAAACGCGCCGAATCTGTTGACCGAGGCGCATCGCCGCCGTGAGGCAGTGGATCGGCATTTGGCGCACAAAGCAGAGCTGGCCTCACTCTCAAGTCAGATTGACAAGCAGGAGCTGCGGAAATTTTATTTCAGCATTTTCTCCGTGCTGGTCCTGCTGGCGATCACTCTTCTTGTTATTTTCCAATCTCCCCGAGGCCGCGAATGGCTGCCACAGGAAACCGACACGATTTTATCGATCAACGCCGATCAATTTGAACGGGCAGACCTGGCAAGGCGCTGGCGCAAGGACCAGCCCAAACTATGGCCGGCATTAATCGGCGCAGCAGCTTCGACTCCGGGACTAAACCTGTCTCGGGATGCAGCACGCATTACTCGTGCAATTACAACCAATGAAACTGGAGAAACACGAGAGTTCGTTCTGGTTGAAGCGCGCCGTGCCGCTCCGAAGGTCATTCGTGCAATCGCAGACGACAAGTCGTTCCAAAAGCGCGCCATTAGCGGATTGCCAGTTTGGGAACGGCCGCCGGACTTTGCAGTTGCCAGGGTCGGACCTGCAACGCTCGCCGTTGGAGTGCCGACTGCGGTGGATGAGTTGGTGCTGGTGCGGCTTGGGATGAAGCCTGACCTGAAAATCACCGGCCAACTGTTTGATCGTTTCCAGGCGCTCGACCGCGAGAGCGCGGTACGACTGATTTCCCGCGATCCCCCCGATCTCTCACGTGTTTTTAATCCGATCTTTACTCCCGAACTGCTCGACGCCGCACAATTACTGGGTCTTGCGATCAATCTACAAAATCCGGTAAAAGCGAGAGTGCTCATAAAAGTGAACTCCTCTAAAAATGCAGCCGAGGTCGCGCGAAATTTGCACGATAATCCACAGCAATGGCTGCGTTTGCCGGACTCTGAACTGTTGCTTTATGCCCGACCACCCGAGATTCTAAGACAGAGCAGTTCGAATTTGGAACTGCGTTTCGAGGTACCCGAAAATAGCGCTCGCCTTCTACTTGAACGGCTGTCAAAAACGGATGCTGCCCCAGTCGTGACAGCGCATTAATCAAATAAATGCGACGCCTTAACGTTCCCTTACTTGCTTTAATGGCAGTAACGCTATCGTCATTGGACGCAAGCGCTGGTGGCCCGCTGGTCGATATCCGATCAGTCGATCCGACGATCATTGTCGAGTTGCGTTACGCGGGGCGAAACAATCTGGTCGGATACCCGCTTTATCCCCAGGGAACATCCGCTCTCGCGCGTCCAGAAGTCGCTTCCGGTTTGGCCGCAGCGCAGGCGTTTCTGCGGCGCTATCAATTTGGGCTGAAAATCTGGGACGCGTACCGACCTGTAACCGTGCAGGAAAAGCTTTGGCACGCGTCACACAACAGCGATTACGTTGCCAATCCCGAAATTGGCGTCGGATCGCTGCACAGTTGGGGTGTGGCTGTGGACGCTACGTTAGTCGATACGTGGAATCGTCCCGTGCGAATGCCCAGTGACTTTGACGATTTTACACCTGCCGCAATGTGGCATTACGCAGGACCTCATCCGGATATTCGCGCACACGTGCATCTGCTGCAGGTCGCAATGCGAAATGCAGGTTTTTGGGGATTGCGCACCGAGTGGTGGCATTTCACGATTGCTGATTGGCAAAAATACTTGCCGAACCAGGCGGCACGAACCGCACAGGTGTACGGCACCCAGTGGCAGGGCAAGTTATGATGGACGACGCGCCGGCTTTTCCATTTTTCATGTCGAGCGAAGTCGAGACATCTCTATCTGTTTCCTTTCAAGGTTAGAGATTCCTCCACTACGGTCGGAATGACACGATGGTGAGTCAGTTCGAGAGAGATGGAGATAGGATTTATTAGCGAAAGCCTGCTGCGCGATTTGCGGCAGCCGGAATACATTCATGTGCTGCTCAATCCGCTTCCAGTTTACGGCCTCCTCGTAGGTTTGATCGGACTTGTGCTCGCTTTGATTTTGAAGAGCCGCCGAGCTCAAATCGCGACCTTAACCCTCATGGTGATTAGCTCCGCGTCAGCGTGGCCCGTTTACGAATTCGGCGAGCAAGGTTACGACCGTGTTTTGTCGATGACTGACGAGGCGGGAGAAGCCTGGCTTGATGAACACAGGCATCGCGCTGAGAATCTCATCTGGGTTTTCTATGCGCTCGCAGCTGTGAGCGCTTTTGCTATCGCTGCGCCAATCAAATGGCCCAAATCTTCCATGCCGCTCGCTGTCGCGGTGGTTTTGCTCGGCGCGGTGACCCTGGGAAGCGGGACTTACATCGCCTATGCTGGTGGAAGAGTCCGCCATCGCGAATTTCGAAACGAAACGCCGCCGCCGAAGAGATCCGAATACGAGTATTAACCGATCATTGCACCGCTAAAGCATTGAAGCGTTAAGCCGTAAGAGCCACTTTGTCATTCTGAGCGAAGCGAAGAATCTCTGATTAGTTCTTCGCGCAGAAGCAAGGAGAGAATCAGAGATGTTTCGCTTCGCTCAACATGACAAGATGCGCGGTTCCGCTTCATCGCTTCAACCCTTCAACGCTTCAACGAACTCATGAGAAGTGACCTAGATCGCGCCGAACGTCGTGTCGAAGAACAAAGCGTCGCGCTCAAAAAGCCGCTGGGACTTGGCGATCTCGTCCTGACACAGATTGTCTTTGTGGTTGGCTCAAGCTGGGTCGGCACCGCTGCAAAGCTTGGAACCTCGCATCTCTTTTTCTGGCTTCTTGCCATTTTACTCTTCTACATTCCGCAAGCAGCCGTCGTCATTTACCTAAGCAGACTGATGCCGTTGGAAGGCGGAATTTACCAATGGGCAAAGCTCGCTTTTAATGAATTTACCGGCTTCATCGTCGCTTGGAACCTTTGGCTTTTGTCGATCATGGTGATCGCTCTGGGCGGAATGTTCATCACAACGAACATCTCCTATGCCCTCGGTGATGCAGCGGCGTGGATGCGAGACAGCCCCTGGTGCGTCGCGCTCATCAGTTGCGTGCTGGTCAGTGGCCTCGGATTGACCGGCGTTCGAGGGCTATCGTTAGGCAAATGGGTGCACAACGTCGGGGGGTACGCGATGTTCCTGGCTTATGGGGCTTTGATTGTCCTTCCAGTCATTAGTCTCGCTCGCGGCGATCTCAGCGCGTATCGCCCACTCGAAATCGCTGCCCCTGCGATGCCGCTCTTCTATTGCTTCAACATCTTCAGCAAACTGGCAGTCGGCGGACTGAGCGGATTTGAATATGTTGGCATTCTGGCCGGTGAAGCTCATGCACCGGCACGCAACATCGGACGCTCCGTTATTATCGCCGCGCCGATCATCGCGCTGATGTTTGTTCTTGGGACGAGTTCGGTTTTGGCTTTCATAGGAAATAACCAAATCGATCTAATCGGCCCGGTGCCGCAGACGTTGCGGCTCGGTCTGCATTCGTTCCGAATCGCCGGCGCAATCGCCTCGGGGGCGATTCTGCTGATGACAGTGCGTTCGATATCTTCGATGAGTATTCATTTCACCGGCAGCTCGCGTTTGCCGATGGTGGCCGGCTGGGACCATCTGTTGCCGGTATGGTTTTCGCGCCTGCACCCGCGGTACAAAACGCCGATCAACTCAATCATGTTCGTCGGCGCGATCACGCTGGTGATTGCCATCTCCAGCCAGATCGGCGCAGGTTTGCAGGAAGCATTTCAACTCGTGGACAACGCCGCGAATGTTTTTTACGGGATTGTTTATACCGTGATGTTTGCAATCCCGATCGCAGGCGCGGCCGCGATACGAGCGGGCGCACGCACCTGGCTGCGACTGGCCGCCGGTGCCGGTCTTATCGTATGTCTACTGGCTATCTTCTTCACTATTTATCCGATCATTGATGTGCCTAGCCCGTTAATTTTCGCCGCAAAAATCATCGCTGTGACTCTCGTGGCCAATCTCATCGGTATCACTATTTTTGCACTTAACTACAAACGTCGCGGCGCGATTTGAAACTCGACGGCTTTAAGCCGTCGAGTTTTTAGCGGCAGTTATCCATTACCCAGCGCAAATAATCCGTCGATCCGCTGTCGACATTGAAACAGATCAGTTCCGGGACTTCGTATGGATGAAGCGAGCGCAGCTTTCCTTCAAAGGCTGCCAGCCGATCTTGTGTTGTCTTGAAGAACACCAAGACCTCGCCGGCGCTCTCGATTTTTTCTTTCCAGTGATAAATGGAATGAACAGCCGGCATGAGATTGGCGCATGCCGCCAACTTCCCCGCAACCAATGCTTCCGCGATGCGATTGGCTGTCTCCACATCAGGAAAAGTGCTGACGGCGAGTAAGACTTGATCAGCCATCGCGGTCAGGCCAGGGCAGGCGTAGCCGATCGATTGAGCGTCTCACTGCGCCCGATCGGCTCGGAATGCCCTGGCGGCTCGCATCGGCAAATCCAACCGCCACCGAGAACGATGTCGTCATCGTAAAGCACCGCTGCTTGTCCCGGAGTCACAGCCCTTTGCGGATCATGCAGCCGCACGTGGGCGCGGCCGTCGTCGAGTTGCGTCAGCGTAGCGCGTGTCCCTGGGTGGCTGTAACGAATCTTCACTGTTACATCGACTTCGTTGCTGTAGCCGGGGTCGTTGACCCCGGCAATCGGATGCCAATTCACTCGATCGATCTCGAATTCGTCCGTCACTAAATCATCAGCATCTCCCACAATCACGCGATTCGTCGCCGGATCCAGATCCACAACGTAGCGCGGCCGCGGTGAGCCGCCCGGCAACCCTTTGCGTTGTCCAATTGTGAAAAGTTCGATGCCATCGTGTTCGCCCAGAAAATTCCCGGCAACGTCATAAATCTCGCCGCGATGAAACTCGTTTTCGCCCAGATGCGAGCGCAAAAACGCTTTGTAATCGTTCCCGGGAACAAAGCAGATTTCCTGGCTATCCACTTTGTCCGCAACTTTAAGGCCTAACGAGTGCGCGATTTCGCGGATTTGCGGTTTTGTCATTTTGCCAAGTGGAGTTAACGCACGTCGAAGCTGGGGCTGACGCAAACTGAAAAGGAAATAGGACTGATCTTTGCGCGGGTCGAAACCCTTTCGCAAAATTGCCTGATCAGCGCGTTGTTCAATGATCGCGTAATGCCCCGTTGCGATGTAGTCGCAACCCAAGGCGGCGGCTTTGCTCCAAAGATTGCCGAATTTGAGCTTCTCGTTGCACATCACACACGGGTTTGGTGTGCGGCCGGCCTGGTATTCGCTGGAGAAATAATCAATGACCAACCGCTCGAACTGATCGGCTTCATCAACGACGTAATGCGGAATAGCCAGCGAATGTGCCACACCGCGCGCATCGGCCACGGCTTGCGGGCCGCAGCATTTGTCTTCCGCGCGCGAGATGCAATCCTGCGGCCAAACTTTCATGGTAACGCCGATGACCTCGTAGCCTTGCTGGCGCAACAAATATGCCGCGACGCTGGAGTCCACTCCCCCGCTCATCCCCAGTAAAACGCGGTGTTTGGTTTGATTCATGCGAAACAAAGAATTTCGACGAACAGCCAACTGAGTCAATGGAGGGGCGAGCTCCTGCGAGACCTTCCACGCAACGGCGTCGCAGGAGCTCCGCCCTCCAGTCTCACAGCCCGGCTTACGAACGGGCTGCCGCGCAGTGTGAAACGCCAGGGATAATGGGCGGAGCGCGTGATACCAATGCGCTTGTCGGCCACCACATCCGCAGACGTTTTTGTGTCGCGAGCAAAGCAATGTCGCGGGTCGGAGCACAAATCCAATTCATGATGGCGATTGGTGATGCCAAGCGCTTGCGTGAGTTTGCCGGGTCCCGAGCAAAGACGTGTCACGTCGTTAAGGCCACGACGTTTCTTCATTCGTTCGATCCCTTTCCTCGGCTCTAGCGCGCGAATCAAAACGAAGCCGTTCTCGTCGCCTTTCACCAACACGTTCAACATCCAATGCATTCCATAATTGAAATAGACATAAGCCGCACCGGCGTTGTTTCGCTCGATAAAGCTGCGCGCGCTCGGCCGTGTAAACGTATGCGCGGCCTCGTCGTTGATTGCTGCGTACGCTTCCACCTCGACGACGATCCCCGAGCAATCGCTCCAGATTAGTTCTGTGCCGATCAACTCGCGCGCACAAGTGAGCGGGTCACGTTCGAAGAAAGACGCACGCACAATCTTGTTCACCACCGCGACGCTCCTTACTTGATGGATCGGTGTTCCTTCAGTATTTCGATCGTTTTGTCGATTGGCAGTCCCTCGACCGTGTGCCCATTCCCGCTCATTGTGGTCGCTCGAAACATCGAGTTGTAGATGGCTTCTTCGGTCGCTTCGATGACAGCCAGAAACAGCGGCGACATCGCATCGTTGGTCAGTAGTTCGATTTGCCGCGTGGGCGGCTTCTCAGAAGTATGAATCCGTAACTGTGGTGCAGTCGAGAATGCGATTGCATAATCCCCGCTGCCATTCGAGGCAGCACTTCCGGTGCGGGCCATGCCCAGCCACGCCCTGGCTGCAAGGCGCCTCAGGTTCCGTGCGTCGATCGGCGCATCGGTTGCGATGACTATCATGCATGAACCGTCTGCCTTGTCTTTCCCGCTGCCTTCCTGCAACTCGTTACGCAGGTAGTACTGACCTAGTTCCTTACCAACGGGAGCGCCAGCAATCGAGAGGACGCCTCCGAAATTCGTCTGCACTAGAACACCGACCGTGTACCCACCAAGATTCTGAGGCAGCTTTCGCGACGAAGTTCCGATTCCTCCCTTCCAACCAAACGCCATAGTCCCGGTACCAGCTCCGACATTCCCATCTTCAACTGGGCCGGTCTTTGCTTTCTTGATGGCGGCGAACACGTCGTCTGGTGTGATGTGACGCCCGCGTACGTCGTTTAGGTATCCGTCATTGGTCTCGCCGATCACCGGATTGACTGAGAGAACATTCTCATTTCCCGGCAAAGTCAGAATATACGTCGTCACCGCGTCTGCGACCCGCGGAACGCTCGCAGTGTTTGTCAGCACGATCGGTGTTTCGATCTCGCCCATTTCATCGACCTGCGTAGAGCCAGTCAGCTTTCCAAAACCGTTTCCAACGAAAATCGCGGCGGGCACCTTGTCGCGATAGAGATTACCCAAATGTGGCAGAACGGCCGTAACACCGGTGCGGACGTTGTCTCCCCTAATGATTGTCGTGTGGCCGACTTCAACCCCGGCAACATCCGTAATGGCATTAAATGGACCAGTCGGCAGAATGCCAACTTTCAGCCCTAAATCCGAAGCGCGAGGTCGCGTATTGGAATTTGCGCTCTGCGCAGAAACAGAAGAGGCGAGCAACAAGGAAGCAGCCACAGCTACAAATTCCCGAGCCATGAAAAAAATTGTACGCCTAAATTTGATCAACTAAATTCGAAAACGTGTACGGGCTTAAGAAAGTGCCCGGACTCGGCCGCAAAGCTGCCACCAGGGAAATCGGAGACCAACCAGTTTAGGAGCCTGATGGCTTGTAATAAATCGGAACCTTAACTTTGCTGTCGACGGGTTTGCCGTTGCGGAACGCCGGAATAAATTTTGCGCCATCAAAATCGGACAGGGCCGCTTTGCCGAAACCCAGATACGGCGGCTCCTCCGTTACGAGCTGGATGTTCTTCAGATTACCTGCAGCATCAATATCGAGTGCAAGTTCGACAACACCAGTCAGCGCCACTGTAGTCCCCGTGTCGGGATAATGTATTCCGGTGAACTTTGATCCCGGACCAGCATAGGGTTGTGGATCGATGAAATCGTTTTCCTTTTTCACTTCCTCCAGTTGCTGATTGGAAAAGATGCGCAGTCGCGGTTTGCCATTGACGACCGCGAACGTTGCCGTGCCATAGAAAACGGCGACGACCGGTTGGTGATTGTGAATCGCGGGAATAAACTTCGTGTTTGCCAGGCGTTTCAATACCTCCCGCTCGAGCAATTCTGATCCGGGCGTGCCGCGATAACCAGCACTTCGAACGACATCACCTGTCGGCGCCACGAGACAGGAAAACATAATGGCACCGTCTTTCTGACCCTTTTTAATCAGATCGGCAGTGTCGATCTTGTTTATCAATGAATCGGGACCTGTTCCGAGCAGTGCAGGCCGGAACTCCGGCAGTGCCGGTGTCGGTGAAGGTGACCCAGGTTTTGCCGTTTGCGACGACGCCAGTTCAGCAGTGAGCAATAAACCAATTATGCAAAATGTTCCGAGCCGCATGGCGCAATAGGCAAGCAGGATGTGTCGTTTTTGCAAGGGGAACTGAATTTAAGCCGCGATTGCCAGCGAGTTCACCGCGGTTATCCGATGGACGATTTTGTGACGCTGGAAGTAACCAATCAGTGCATCACGCGTTTGCACCGGATGCAGGATGCAGTTGGCCTCCGGCCGCTCGAGGAACGCGCGCAATTTCATAAAATGATGGCCGCCGCTACGTGCATCGAAACTGTTAAACGCAATAACGTATTTTTTGTTCCGATCCATCGGCTGCCGATTGACCAGGGCCATCGAGACAATCTTACAGTGGTCACGGCGACCTTCTGTTTTCAGTTCGAAGCCAAGCAGATTCCGCTTTTCGTGGCTGGCGAACACATCTTCCATCGAAATTTTTATTTCCTCGGGCGAGAGTTGCCCCGTCACTATGTAGTTCTCAAAAGGTATGATATCCCAGACGTCGTTAACTGTTTTCGGACCGGCGATCAAATCGGCCTTGTCATCGAACGTCCCGTGCATGACTCCATCAACCGGCACATTTCGTTCCAGCAACATTTCCATGATTGCCGTTCCAATCAGCCTCTCGACATCGCTTGGCCGGCCGGGGTGGCTTCGACCACGCAGCGTCTCGGCCAGTTCACCGATCGGTTCCGACACAGCGGCGCTCGATTCGGCCAGGTGCGATTTCGATCGTGAAAGAACCATCTGATCACAGCCGAAGCGGTTATCCATCAGCTCGCACATCGCTTCGCGGTGCAGCAGTTTCTTCGAATTGCGATCGAAAAGAAGATCGACCCGCCCCACATGAATCCCGAAATGATCTGCTTGAGTAAACAACACGCCGTTCGTTAGCCGACTCGGGACGTCCTGATGCGTATGGCCGGCGATAAACACTGCCACCTCCGGAAATTCTGAAGTCAACGCCATTACAGTATTGGCAAAATCATCGCCGCCGGTGCGGGTCTTGAGTCCCATGTGACCCGTCAACACGATCGCGTTCGCGCCTCTTCTTTTCGCCCTCGTGATCGCGCGACGAACAGGCTCGACCGGATGCCGGAAATCAAGTCCACGGGTAAATTCCGGCCAAAGCCAAAACGGCATCCCTGGCGTGGTGATGCCAACGATCGCGATCTTGATTCCAGCAATCTCCTTCAAAATGAAAGGCTGAATTTTTGCAAACGGGTGCTTCGCATCTGGAAATTCCGGTTTTCCTTCCATCAGCATGTTCGCGGCAAGAACTGGCATGTTTGATTGTTGCAATACGCCTTCGAAGCATTCCATCCCCCAATCGAATTCATGATTGCCGACGACCCAGGCGTCATATTCGAGATGATTGAGCAGATCGATCATCAATGCGCCTTTGTTTCGAAGGCTGACATCGGTGCCCTGATATACGTCGCCGACGTCAATTAGTATCGAATTGGGATTTTCCCGCTGCCAGCGCCTGATTTGCGTCGCGCAACGTGCCAATCCGCCCCGATCCCGGTTTCCGTCGTAATCGGAGGTTGGAAGGATATGACCGTGTAAATCCGTTGTGTGCAGGATCGAAATGCAAACCGTGTCGGGGTTGAGAGCGGCCGCGGCGCTCGCGAGCGTCGGAACCGTGCTGAGCAGTCCCGCCTGCCCAGCGAGTTTCAAGAACTCCCGCCGCGTCCAAGATCTGTCCGGGTCAAACATCGCCTACCTCAATGGGCAGACATATTAGCGTCACAGCGGTCAATATCTCAATGAAAATGCTGAGAGCTTCACTGTCTTGACCATAAGACCGTTTCGCTGAGACTTCGTCATGCTTAACGAGAATGCTGTTGCCGATTTCAAAGCGAACCTGCGCGGGCGACTGATCGAACCGGGCGACAAAGATTACGATGAAGCCCGGAAGGTATACAACGCGATGATCCACAAAAAGCCGCGGCTCATCGCCCGTTGTGCCGATGTGGCTGACGTCATTAACTCCGTAAACTTTGCGAGAGAGAATGATCTGCTTGTCGCGATCCGCGGTGGTGGACATAACGCGGGAGGTTTGGGAATTTGCGACGATGGGTTGGTCGTCGATCTGAGCCCGATAAAATATACGCGGGTCGATCCGGCGGCGCGCACTGTAACCGTTGGAGGCGGGTGCACATGGGGTGATGTCGATCACGCAACGCATGCGTTCGGGATGGCGACGCCCAGCGGAATCATTTCCACGACCGGCGTTGGTGGATTAACTCTTGGCGGAGGAGTCGGGCATCTCACCCGCAAATGCGGATTAAGCATTGATAATCTTCTCTCGGCCGATGTTGTTTTGGCCAACGGCCTTTTTGTTAAGGCGAACGCTGATGAAAATTCCGACTTGTTCTGGGCACTTCGCGGCGGTGGCGGAAATTTTGGCGTTGTAACAGCGTTTACGTTCAAGCTGCACCCGATCGACATGATCTATGGTGGCCCGATGCTCTACGAGCTGAGCGAAACAGGAGAAGTAATGAAATGGTACCGCGAATTGATTCCTGCGGCTCCCGATGATCTAAATGGCTTTTTCGCCTTTCTCACCGTCCCGCCTGCGCCGCCTTTCCCGGAACATCTACACATGAAAAAAATGTGCGGCATTGTCTGGGCATACGCGGGCCCTCAGGAGAAAGCCGAGGAGACATTCAAGCCGATCCGCGCCTTCAAGAAACCTGCCCTCGATTTTGTAGGTCCGCTGCCGCAGCCAGCTCTACAGAGTATGTTCGATGCGCTGTACCCTCCCGGCCTTCAATGGTATTGGCGAGCCGATTTCGTAAATGAATTGAGCGATGACGCGATTGCACAACACATTCGGTTCGGCGAAGCGCTGCCAACAATGCATTCCACCATGCATATGTACCCCATCGACGGAGCCGCCTCGCGTGTCGGCAAAACAGATACTGCCTGGAATTATCGCGACGCCAAGTGGGCGCAGGTAATGGTTGGTGTTGATCCCGATCCCGCGAATAAGGAAAAAATCGTCTCATGGACGAAGAGTTACTACGATGCGGTTCATCCCTATTCTGCCGGCGGAGCGTATGTAAACTTTTTGATGGGTGATGAAGGCGAAGAACGCGTGAAAAAGACGTACGGCGGGAATTACGAGCGTCTGGTCGCGATCAAAACGAAATACGATCCAGATAATTTCTTTCGAGTGAATCAAAATATCAAGCCCAGCAGGAAATAGGAAGGGCCGACGGCGTCGTAACGTCGCAACACAGCGGCAAAGTTTGAGACGCGGCAATTAGATAATCGGTTAGCTCGTCTCATTAACACGCGGCTTCAGCCGGGTGTGAGGGGCAAAGAAACGCAAGAGCCGTTTCAACGGCTCCCCTTGGATAAGAATCGTTAAAACAGTTTTTATTTTTTCAGTCGTTTGCACCGAGCTGAAGCACGATGTTACTGAGAATACCTACGAATTTGCTTGCGGTATAATAACGCGAACGATACCTGATGAACTCTGAAGAGCTGAAAGCATCACAGGCGCCGCTCAAGACGCAATATCGAGAGCATCCTGAGACCGCGTTGGTCACACTCCGGGCAGAAGGACGAATCGGCGAAAATGTCACCTGTAAGATAGAAACGGGAAAGGCGCGCGTGGAAGCCGGACTTCATCCAGCGACAGGCGGCGACGGGGAGAGCGCGTGTTCTGCAGACATGTTGCTCGAAGCGCTCGTAGGCTGCGCGGGAGTCACGTTAAACGCGGTCGCTACCGCTCTGAACATTCCTCTACGCGACGCGACGATTCGCGCAGAAGGCGATCTCGATTTTCGCGGCACGCTCGGCGTTTCCAAAGACGTGCCGGTTGGGTTCAAAGAAATCCGGCTAAACTTCGATTTGGATACCGATGCCAGCGAAGAACAGCTCGCCACATTGCTTCGTCTGACCGAACGCTATTGCGTCGTTTACCAGACGCTGATTCATCCTGCGAACATCAGCGTTTTGCATCGCGTGATATCGCGCTAAAATCTCGCGCTATGCCGTTATACATGGACATTCACAATCTTCCGGAGGGAACCACAGCGGAAGATGTCGCGAAAGCCCACGCGAAAGACATGAAAACGCAGCGGAAATATGGCGTCGAATACACCAAATATTGGGTCAACGAAAAAGCGGGCAAGGTTTTTTGTCTCGTTCATGCGCCAAACGCCGAGGCAGCCCAATGTGTCCATCGCGAAGCGCACGGATTGGTGGCCGAGAAGCTGATTGAAATACAGCCTGAGCTTGTGGAAGGCTTTCTGGGCGGGGTCGAAACAAATTCAGCTGGAGCGGTCGTGCTGCCGGACGCCGGAGCCGATGCGCGAGATCCAGGAATTCGAACCGTGTTATTCACGGACGTCGTAAATTCAACGACGTTAACTCAATCGCTCGGCGATGAAGCGGCGCTTGCGATCCTGGGCGTGCACGACGTGATTGTGCGAGATGCGTTGTCCGCCCTTGGCGGTCGCGAAGTCAAGCACACGGGCGACGGCATCATGGCCTCATTCGTCTCGGCAGCGGGCGCGGTTCGATGCGCAATTCAGGTCCAACGCGAACTGGCAAGGCATGCGCACGCGAACCCCGACCGCCAGCTTAAAGTTCGAGTCGGCGCAGCAGCAGGCGAACCGGTCGAGCAACATAACGATCTCTTTGGAACGACGGTTCAACTGGCCTCCCGCTTGTGCGGTCATGCGCAGCCGGAACAAATCCTCGTATCGAACGTCATTGCCGAGTTATGTCTCGGCAAAGGACTCCTTTTCGAAGACCTGGGCGAAGTTAGCCTCAAAGGTTTCGGTCACCCGGTCCGCGCGCACGCCGCGGCATGGCGGCAAGCGGCAATGCAATGCCGAATTAGATGAAAAATAATTCGTGAAGCTTTACGAACTTTCGCCTAATCATAGTTAGACGTATTCGCACGCGCATGAACAAAGACTTTGTGCTCTTTAATCTTACGCAGGCTCATGAAGCTCTTGGCAAGCTCATTGCAGACATGAAGTCAGATCCAGAGTACGACTACGGCGCGTACATCGTTGACATCGCGCATGTATATCATCACCTGAACATGGCGTGGAACGCGCGAGATGCGACGAAAGCAGCTGCAGATGAGTGCTCCGAAGAAGATTTTTATCGGTGGCGTCAGTTTCCGACAGAAGACATTTATCTGGGGCCGTGATCACGCCGTACGTCTAACCAATCGCTCCAGCTAACCGCTGGCCGTTGCGATGACCAGCCTGAATTTATGAAACACATTGCCGATGTTACGAAAGCTCGCTCCCGCCAGCGGTAGCTGAGCTCCATCTCGTTAGATCATGGCACAGAGTCAGTATGAGTTAGAGTCGCTGTGGGTCAAAGGCGCCCTTCCGTCTGTGGATCTGCGCTTCGGAGACGAAGTCCGCGCTTCGTCTGGAGAGCACCGAGGAAAGACAGGGCGGGTTGTTGCGCTTCTCTCGATCGATCCAGTTCCCCTCCACGTGATTGAAGAACCCGTCGGAACCAGCTTTAATGCAATACGGTCGGACTTGGAACGCGTATGATCTAACCAATCGCTGGAGCCAACCGCTGGCCGCCGTACTGAAAGGCTAAAGGATGAATTATGAAGGATGAAGTGAAAGCAAAGCTCGCTCCCGCCAGCGGTGGCTCAGGTAACATGATAGAGGAAGGGGCCGTGCTTAGTTTGGGGTTAACGAATAAACCC